>Ga0255781_10000391_pt1 | contig 34649 bp, 69 predicted proteins | sample 101ome_21_FD_179979 | JGI IMG/M metagenome (GOLD analysis project Ga0255781, IMG submission 179979) | Coastal salt marsh microbial communities from the Groves Creek Marsh, Skidaway Island, Georgia - 101413BT metaG (version 2) | ecosystem: Environmental > Aquatic > Marine > Intertidal zone >... | reverse complement strand
AATTCTTGTTGAATATCTGCTTTATTAAATGTTGGTTTATTCATGTCTTCAAGTTCAATAAGTTGACCAAGCCTTATCATTTTTAATATTCTTTTAAACGCTCGTCTAACATGAACATCTGACATATCAGAAACAGGCAACCAAGTATTTTTTGATCTACTAAAATACATTTCTTCTTCTTTAGTCGGTATCTGTGTCTCATCAGTTTGTGATATTTCTACATATCGTTCTGTCATAGCAAACTCCCTTGATTTATATTTTGTTCTTTATAAGGTTTCCATTCAAAATCTACAAGTCTGTACATCTTATCATTAAATTTGCTTTTAAAATACTGATCAGTATATATTCTTGCAGATTTTAATTTATCATAAGGTATAAACATATATTCTTTACCATGTGTAATACCTAATGACTCTTTTTTTCTTAGAGCTTTTTTATATATGTGCTCTCTGACTGATACTTTCCCCAGCCATATCTTCTTTACTTCCACCTTTATCATTTGCTTTCCTTTCTAGTAAGTTTAACATTTCTAATTCTGATAGTTGATTATGATGTTTTAATTTTTGACCCTCTGTTAAATTACCACTATCAATTATAGAATAAGCATCTAAATTAAAAAAATCACTTATTGTAATTTTAAAATAACTACAAAATTTTTCTAATTTAGTTATTGGAATTAAGTTAATCATCTTTTCGTACTTTTGAACTTGTTGAAAAGTTACATTCATTGATTGACCAACTTTCATTTGTGTTTTTTTATTTGATACACGAATTGCATAAAGCAGTTGTGCTACTTTTACATTTATTGACATATATTTTCCTGTGAGTTTTGAGGGCAGAAATTGGTAAACTGCCCTCGTTTATAACTAGAAAGGGAGGGAGAAAAAAAAGTGATGACTGTCCCTCGATTTTTTTAATACCCAATTTTTTAGTCATAGTCTAGTTTATTTTATAATTTAAAAATCAACTTTAGATTTGTATAAAAATTGACTTTTTTTAATATTTTTTATCAAAAACCCTCATTTTTATTGGTTTTTTAATTATTTACATTATTAGCTCACAATATAAACTTTTAATAACTAGAATATGTTTAATTGGTACTCTTCTATAAACGCATAAAAACCAATTCAGAGCCTTGGGCGGTAATTCTAAGTTTAACCCTCGTATCTTTTTTTCAAAAAGTTGTTCGTTAATCCAAGGGGAACCTCACAGAGTGTGCGTTAAGACCTACAATGTAGATAATTTGCCGAAACAATTTATTGTCTATCTATTGTGATGAGTAGATACTGATGAGGCAGTCACCTTTAATTATAACTAAGAGTAAAAATGAGAAGAATAAATATAACTGTTGATACTGATAGAATTACTAAATCATTTGCAAATAAAAGTGATTTGGTTTCTTATATTAAAAAACATGACGACTTTAGAGACATACACCCATTTATTCACTTAAATATGGCAGATACTATTTGGGATTTAAATGTTGGCAAAAGTGTTAATTATTTTAATTATACATTTTCAATTCAATCAAAACAAAGAATTGGCAGTCAATTACATGACGGTTCAATAATTGGTAAAAATAACTAGGAGGAAAAATGAAACTTGAAGCAAACAAAACAATAAAAGAAGTTTTTGATAATTACAATCGTGTTTTTATTGAAAATAATTTAGTTAGATGGAATGTAGCAAAACGAGATGGACTTAAACATTATCCTTTTGAAGAAATGCTAAATGACTTTTATAATTGTGATCTTATTTCAAAAACAGTTAGAGATGCAACTGTAAAAGCTAGAGAAAAAGATGATGAAGAATTTTGGGATAATTATTTTAATAATAAAATTTAATAAGACGAAAGGGGGATTTTCCCCCTCTATCAACCGTGGTTGGTTGGTACTGATGATGTCAGCCACATCAATTTTCTAGAAAGGAAAATAATATGAAAAAAGGTCAAGACGCACGAGAAATGCTAACTCGTATTAATGATGATAGAAACAACAAAAGAGATTACATCATTGATTTAAAAAGCATAAGAGTAGAAACAAACAATTATACTTATCCAAGTATAACTATCGATCATTTACCAGATAGAGACTATATCTTAACTGATCATTCGCTTGGGCAAATGTGTAATAAACTAGAAATTGGTACACAATATTTAAAAAAATGTTTACCTATTTCACAAGAACTTGTTGCACATAATCTTAATTTCTGGGTAAATAATTCTAAAGATAAAGAATTAATGCTTAGAACTTATGATATGTCGCCAATAAATGAAGCAAGAGCATTATGTTCTAATAGATACAAAAGAATAGATAATGATGTTGTTGCAAATCACTCTTTAAATAGACTAATGGATTTAGGGCTTGATATTAAATATGTGAATTATGATAGAGATACATTAAATATTACAGCTGTTAATCCTAAGATAGAGGGTGAAGTTAAAAAAGGTGATGTCGTACAAAGTGGTGTAACAATTACAAATAGTGAGATTGGTTCTGGTAGTCTTATTATTCAACCATTTATTTATAGATTGGTTTGTACCAATGGTATGGTTGCACCAAGATATTTGAATAAATTTTATTCAAAACATGTTGGTAAGATTGTAATTGACCCTACTAATGACGATCAATACATCACGATAATTGATAAGATGCAAAAACAAATTGATCTTATTGGTTCAGATGATGTATGGCAAGAGAGTTTTCAAGGTCTTGTTAAATCAACTAAAGAGACTGTTAACTCACATCAAATCATTCAAATTGCTAAAAAACATGGTGTTTCAGATGTTGAAAGAGCACAAATATTTGAAAGATTAAATCATTATGTTGGAGATGAATTTACTACTTCAAAATATGATTTTGCCAATGCTGTTACCAATATGGGTAATGATGAAGACAGATCAGATACAAGGGCTAGATTTTTTCAAGAACTTGGTGGTCTTATTGTTTTTGCCAATAATCCAATGCAAGTAAGTATATGATTGTATTTGGTAAAGCTGTTATAATTAACAAAAAAGTAGTCCTAGCGTTTTTGCTGGGGCTACTCATTGGAGTAATAATATGAGTTGGAAAGACAAAAGAATAGAAGCAATCAATCGTTTATCTAAAAGTAAAAAATGGTCTTGCTCTGACAACAATCCTTTATTTGATGAAGTAATGGATATTTATGAGTCACCAGCTAAGACTAGAGATGAATATATGGCAGAAAGGAGAAAAAAACGTGAAGAGGTATCTATTTTTAATACTATTCGCAACAAGTTGTTCGTATAAACCTGTTGTGGATACTTCTGGTCGTAGTGGTACATTTGATTATTCTAAAGCAGATGATATTACTAATGACTTGCAACACTGTAAATATTTAGCAAAAGAAAACAGTAATGCTTTAATTGAAAGTTCTAAATATGCATGGAACTATTATTTTAGAGCATATACACTTTGGTTATCACCTAAAGCTGAATACACTTACAGTAAAGTTTATAAGAACTGTTTAACCAACAGAGGGCACTCTGTGATTAACTAGAAAGGACTTATGAATAAATTAGTTAAATCAGATTATATGTTAAAAGGTATGGTTGAAGATTTTAAGAAAAAACCTAATGCCAAACTTTTTAATCAGATAATAGGACTCAAGTTTAAACATATTAGACTTGATAAAAATATTACTGCTGATGCAGTAGTAGAAGATAACAAACTATACTTTTCTTCAGTTTTTGATTTATATAAATTTGAAAAAGGTATAAAAACAGATGTATCTAAATTATTTGCACTACAAAAATACTTTAAATATGATGTTGTGCAATTATTTGAACGTCTTAACTAGGAGGATAGATGTATATAAAACATCAACTTAAAAATGGTATCACTTTAAACTTTGATGATGATAAACATATTTATTATGTGAATAACAAAAAAGTTGAAAGTGTTACAGGAATATGCGGAAACGGTATTCCAAAACCACAACTTGTTGGTTGGCTTGTTAGCACACCTATTAGAGAAATTAAAAACTCTATAAACAGTATGTTAGATCAAGGTCATCAACTTGATAGAGTAAGTCTTGAAAGAATAATTGATAAAGCTAAGAATAAAACAGAAGAGATCAAAAAAGATGCTGGTCTTGTTGGAACTGTTGTTCATGGTTTAATCGAGGACTTTTTAAAAGGCAAAGAAATTCCTAATCAATCTGACCCAGCAGTCAATAACTGTTGGAATTTATTTATAGATTGGTGGAATACCCAGCAATATAAAGTTGTAGAATTAGAAAAAAAGATTTATTCTAAAAAATACAATTATGCTGGTACTCTTGATTTGATATTAAAAGATAAAAAAGGCAATCTTGTTTTAGCAGATATAAAAACAAGTAACCATATATCTTTTGATTATGCGCTACAATTAAATGCGTATAAATATGCATATCAAGAAGAAACAGGTCTCAAAATTGCCAAAGGGTTAATTATTAGATTGCCAAAAAAAGATGGTAAGATTGAGATAAAAGAACTTCCATTAAACAAATCTATGTTTGACGCATTTATAGGTGCTAGAAATATATGTTTGGCTATGGAAGAATATAAACAACAATAACAAAGGAGAACCTGATGTCACAATATAAGACACAGTACAACAATAATAATTATCAGAAAAAAAATTATAATAATTCTGGTAATGGTTCTAATGGTGGAACAGCTAAAATTACATCTACTAAAAAAAGTGGTTGTATTTTAGAAATCAATCTAAACAATCAAAACCTAGTCTTAAAAGGCTTTTGGGATAATCGTTTAAATGGGTGGAAGTTATTTCCTTATTACGATAAGACAAAAACTAATCCACAGTTTAATCAACCTAAGCAACCTCGTAATGAAATGGACGATCAGTTGCCACAATCTGAACAAGAATGGTCGCAAGGTTCTGGTACTGAATTTAATCCAGAAGAATACGAACACCAACTTGGTGATTAATGTCTGACGAAAAAAAAGAGTTACCTAAATATATCGTACACAGACCTAAGGATTTTAATCCAGATGTGATATTGGTGTATTTAGATACTCTTGATAAACATTCTATTAATGCTGAAAATGATTATGATGAAGTTAAAGATCAAGTACAAGAAGTTCTTGATTTCGTTATATCAGAAAAAGTTAGCAATAATAACTGTTCTATTGCACAAGCAAAAGTTCAAGCTACAAATGATGAGAGGTATAAAAAAGTCAAAGCACTTTTTAGAAAACAAAAAGCCTACTATCAGTTGAAAAAAATTGAAGCTAAAAATGGACATTCGTATTGTGATAATTTAAAACAACAATCAATCAATCAATTAGCGATTGATAAATTAACAATAAAAAATTAACACTTTTTTTGTAAAACTGGGGGCGAGAAATCGCCCTTAGTGTTTTGTTACTTCTAAATCTGAAATATCGGTATCTTCATGTATGCCCGTGTAACTAATATCATAATCAATTAATTTCACATCATCTCTTTTTCTAATCTCGGCTAACATATTATTTGTTTTATAAAAGTATGGATAGACATCTATAAATCTAAACGCAACATGAGTTCCAAACGGATTGCTTGGTGCTTCAATGTTCATTTCTAAACTTAAAATTACTGCGTCTACTTTCATAGACACACATTACTATTTTTTCTTTATGATGTCAGCACCTTTAAGACCATAGATGGCACTTACTACTCCAATAAATAATGCTTGATACCAAAAAGGCATATTATTGAACTGATCAAAAAATTTATCAACCTTTTCCATAATTGCAGGGTCTTCACTAAAAATACTCCAAATCAATAACATTACGGGCGCTGAAACTAAAATTAAAACAAATTCGTCTTTCCACCCCTGTTGATTATTTTGCATTACAGCTTTTTGGTATTCTACTTCACCATTTGCCATTTTTTCTGCATGACGCATTTCTGCAACTGATTCAAATTCTTTTGCTCGTCTTCTATTAGAAGCAATAGACATTCCTGTTTTAATAATTCCTGGCACTAATTTTGATGCTATACTTAACCACATATTAATCCTTAATTTTTTCTATAAGCATATCAAGTACATGCTTTGCTTTTTCTAAATCTTTTATTTGATCTTTTTTATCTTTCCACTTTAGATTGTATCTAGTTATGTATTTTATTGCATGAGTTTGACATGCATTAAATTGATTTTCCATACAATAGTCTAAAGGCTGAATTTTAAGCCTTTTATAGTGATTGCCTGATACTTGATCAGAAAATGCTGAAATATCGCTCTGCGACGCTCTATGGCTCTTTAAAAGGGTGTTTTTTAGCTTATTAGAACTCATACCAGCTTTTTAATCCAATTACCCTTATTGTCAAGAACCATTGGTAGTAATCGTGGATAACCATTAATAATAATACCACACCCAAGTATAAACCTTGTTTTAAAATTTTTTGCGTAATTAAAAGCCATGCTTTTTTGATTTATGAGACAACCTACATTCATAGCAAAGAATAAATTATCTGGATTAGCCCACCAAGATATTAATAGTTTAGTATGATAGTGTCCTTGTACTGCTGACATTCCCATTGTTTGTGATACTTTTAAAATATCTGCACTTCTTCCATGTGTAAAAAAACATCTTTGGCCATTTGACATTGTTAATGTTAAATCATCAACCCACTTCCATTTTTTTGTACCTAAAAATTCTCCATAGTCTTTTAAAAATTCTTTACTCATTCCATATTTGAGCGCTCGTCTATAAACTAAACTAGAGTGATTACTTTCTACTTCTACCATGTTTGGAAATATTGATTCTAATTCTTTTATATATTTTTTAGCTTCTCTTAATTCGTGTCCAGCAGAATATAAATCTGGGTCATGTGTATGCATACTGATTGCATGAAAGTCTAGTAAGTCACCTATATTAACAATGAAATCTGGCTTGTATTCTTTTTTTATTTCTTTTAAAAATTCTATACTATCTTTATGATGATATGGCACATGCATATCGCTTATGACTAAAATTTTTTTATAGCGCATATAAAAATGCTTTTACAACTAATTAGAGAAGAAGTAAAGGACTTGACCTAACAGTGCAACTGCTAACGCACCTAGACCATAAATTATCCAATTTGTAATTGTGTCAATTTTTTGATCTATCTTGTCAATGTCTTGATGAATATGTTTTAAATGATTATTTTTAATTATATTAATTTCTCTTTTGACTCCTGTTAAATGTCCATACAAAGCAATTAAATGTTCGCCTGTTGTTTTGGGACTTTTAGACATTAGCTTTGGTCAACTTTCTCTAATATTAATTCAAATCCACCACTTATTGATGAAGTAGCACTTGCTTTTGCTCTTAATTCAATATCAGTTTTAGCTTCTATTATTTCTGGAACATGAAAATTTTTTTCTAAAAATCCACCTCTTGTAGTTATAAATGATCTAGTATTCCATGCATTGCCATTATCTATTTCCTTTATTCTTAAAAGTATTTCATTTTCTAAATCTTTCGAACTTCCTACATCTAGTTGTACGAGATACGCTCGGAACTTACGAGGTATGGAATAAACACACATAAGCGTTTGGCCATAAGTAGGTTGGATTTGTGCTACATTAGTTGATGATACAGTTATTGTTATTGTTCCAACATTTGCATTTCCTGTGTTGGCATTAACCATTTTTGCTCTAAATACTCTTATAAAAGATGTTGTAGATGCAGAACCACCAATAGTTAATATTTCTGTTGCTAGATCAAAATCGGAATTTAAACCTTGTATTTCTACAGTTCCATTATTGTCTGAACTTGTATCAGATGATGTTGCAGTTGCAGTTCCAGCAGATGTAATAAAAGTATAATCTCCACCACCGTCCCAGATAGTTTCAAATGATGATCCTACAGAAGAATTGTAACCAAACTTTTGTATTGCTTGAAAGTTATTTGCATCTCCTCTTTGTATTGAAACTCCAAATGGTATATTAAAAACATTACTTATCATTTCTTTTTACTCTTATATTTTTTAATAGCTTGTGAAATAAAGATGTTCTTATAAAGACTTACTTTTTTTCCAAACTTTTTATCAGCTTGTCTTTTTGCAGATTTATATGCTTTAGATTTTTTATTAAAAGATTTTGGTTTTCCTAATCTCTTTGGTCTTGCTTTTGCATATATTGGTTTTTTTGGCATTATTTCTTTTTCTTTTTCTTCTTCATCATTTTAGATTTTTTTGGTGGTCTGCCTTTTTTAGAACCATAAGTTCCTTTACCTCTTGGCATAGTATTTCTCCTTTAGTTTTGTAGTTTTCCACCTGACCATTTTGCATCAGGTAATCCGTTTGTATATGACTTTCCGTCAAATGTTAATACTTGTTTTCTATTATTTCCCTCATGGAACGATACATGTATCCACCCAGAGTTTGCTTCTCCTGTATAATATTCTAAAATTAATTGGTCAAAATCACAATTATTTTGAATCCATAATGCTACTTTTAAATTACTTTCTGATGGTATTTCCATATCAACGGCCATTCCAAGTGCATGTTGGCTAGTTTTTTTTGAACCTATTGCTACACATAATTCTTCACTACGATAGCCAGAACTAATACGGATTGGTTTGTCAAACTTTGCTCTACAAGGTTCAAGAACATTGTAACATAAATCAGTAAGATTTTTTATTTCACCACTTCCAGCTTTATTTTTTATTCCCATACGTTGAGCCGTTTGGGAACGTTCCATCTCCTCTAAACTGAAATTTTTTGACAGTTGCATTATTCTTTTGGATTATCAGCTTTGACTTGTGCTATTCTAGTTTTCCAAGCATCTATGTTATGGTAGATTTCATCTAGTTGATCTTGCCAAGAACCATAGGCTTGTTTTCTAGTATTATCCACAGACGCATTAGCTTCAGTAGTATTAGCAACTGTTTCGTATGTTGCTAATTGCTCATCAGTTGGTTGTGCTAAACCTTCAATGTTCCATTCTTTAATGTATGCACCTTGACCATTACTGTCGTCTTGTAGCAATACATCAGTTGTGAAATCTACATTAGCAACACCATTTGCTTTTGCGTATTCTCTGATTAGATTTGATTTACTTGCCATATTGTCTCCTTTATTAAATTTTGTAATTACGTTAATCTAAATCCTTGAAATTCTTTGTATTGAGTTCCACCAATTATAGTTTTATTTACACCAGAATTTTGCCAACAATATAACTCAACATAATCACCTACTGATAAGTCAATTATTGCATTAATTTGCACACCATCATCAGCTTCTTGGTGATTTCCACCATGCATACGAACTTCACTACCATTTTTATATATGTATAAATTCAATCTAAAATCATTGTCAGTATTTACAAGAACTTCACCTAATAAATAATATTTACCAGCACCACCACTAGGAACTGTAAATCTATCATTTGTTAAATCTACACCAGAATTAGTATCCCATTCCGTAGTATTAAAACCAACTTTAGTTACTGTACTATTTGAAATAGTTTGATTAGCACTTGAGTACATTCTAAATGATGGAGTATTATTTGGTGAAAATGTTCCAGTAAATGCAAATGTATCTGCTAAATTTATTCCTTCTGCTTGTAATTTAATTATCGCCATGTTGTTAATCTCCTATCCTGTATGCACCGAAGTATGTTCTTTTTTGAACACCTCCATTATCTGCGTCTAATCTTGGTGTACCTGAACTTACATCTATAAATGCTGTCATTTCAATATAATCTGATGTTCCATTTAATTGTTGAATTACATTAAAACTTGGTGAACGAACTGTGCCTGGACTAGAAACACTTCCCCATTGTTGCTCTAAAGCTACCACAGTTGTATTTACATATAATTGTGTAGTACCTCTTATAACTGTACTTGTGCTTCCAGTAGCATATATTTGTCCATATATTAAATATTTTCCAGCAACTGTTGGTAGCCAACGATAATTCGTTGAATCCCAATTACTTGATGTATCAAAAGAAACTGTATCAAATGTTATTTTTGTATGCGTTGCGTCTGTAACTGTTTGGTCTGTTGCTAAATATACTTCAAAAGCTGGATAATTATGTGCTGACAATTTATCTTTTGTTACTGCATCATTGGCTAATTGTTCTGTATTAACTGAACCAGCACTAGGAGTTTGTAAAGTAATTCCTCTTTCAGCAATAATAAAGTCTATGCTATCTGATGCCGACAAAGTTGAAGCAAAAGTAATGGTAGATGAACTGACAGTATAGCTAGAATTTGGTGCTTGAATAACACCATTTAAAGATACAGTTAAACTTTCAGCACTACTTGGTACAAAATTAACTGAATTTAATTGTAGGGTAAATGTATCTGTAGAACTAGTGGTTATTGAGTCGAGTACGACCCTGTCTGACAGATTTGCTAAGTTTCTTCCTATATATCCCATTATGGTGTCTCCTCTGGTGGATTATCAATAACAGTTCCACCATCTGCTATCCATTCTTGAATTGCTTGGTAATCTTTGTTTGCTTCGTCTAGTGGTACACATCTAATATTATTAGAATTTGTATAAGTTATTCTATAACTACAAAATTCATTTGATATTGGATCATATACTTTAGTTATTGTATTTATCATAATTATAACTCCGCATCAAAATTTACAAATGCACTTGCATTATTACATCTTATCCAACCACCATGACCAGCTGTTCCTGATATATCTGAATTATTAAATAATTCATAACCTCTTTCATTTGTTCTGCCATTATTTGTTGATAATTCAAAATCATCTAAAAAATCAGTAGCACTAGCTCTTAAAAATCTGTAAAAGGCTGTTCCAGAACCTTGATCTAAACTAGGTGTTGTTCTCATTTCTACAGGAAAATGACCAGATATATATACAATTGATGAAGAATAATTTACTGCCATACCACCTATTGCACCATTAGATGCAGCATCAGCTTTATCCCACCAACCCCAATAATATCTATAACATCTTCTTAAATTTACATCATAAGGCAAAAACTCAAAATCAGATGCAGTTGTTCCAGCTTCTAATTGTACGCCTGTAATGTACCAATCGTTATCAGTTGAGTCTGCAAGGTTGACTTGACCTACTGCTCTGTCAGTTGCTGTTAAAGTTCCCCAAGATGTTTGTAAAGTACCTGATGTATAATCAGTTCCAGCATATAACCAATGAATTAATCTTAAACTTGCATTATTGTCATTATCAAATGCACCAGTTGTATCTCCTTCAAAAGTTAATGTTTTTTTCTCCCAAGTTGATGCACTATCTATTGTGTATGCTTTTGAAATAGTCCTATTATTATCTGTATCTCTTAATTCTGCTATATAAGTTCCTGTTTTATTTGATTTAACCCAAAACGATAATGTTAGACTTTCAGCATTGGAAGTTCCTTTTTTTAGATATTGTAAATTCTGACCTTCTATTCTTTGAACAATTTGAATTGAATCACTTGCTCCTAAACTACCATCAGCAGTAGTACAATCCATTTTTAAAGATTTAGCAAACCCTTGACCTGTTGGAACATCTGTATCTTGTGACATTGTAAATCTAGCACCTGATGAACCTGAACCACCTAATTTAAATCTATCTACTGTAAAATAAGTAAAAGAATTACCAACACTTGCTTCAGAAGTTCCTCTTTGTGCTATGCTCATGTCACCATTGATTATGATGTTTCTGAACTTAACATTGTCTTGAAATCCAGCACTAGGTATTTTTGATATTGCCATTATTCTTTATCTCCTAACATATCATTCCATACAGCTTTTATTTCATCAACTGTTGTAGCTGTATCTACTTGACTTGGTAAATCTCTTAAAGTTTGTTTGTCAGCAACAATAGAAGTAGTATCGCTTGATGTTTCTTGTGCTTTAACAAAATCAATATCTAATTGTTCTAATACTGGTTTTCTTTTTTCTCTAATTTTATTTTTCCAAACTTCTTTGGCTTTTGAAATATCTATAGTTATCATGCACCAACTCCATCTGTTAATTCTGCATCATCTATTGTCCAAGCATTTCTAAAAGTTCTATCACTTGATATGTCTGATGCGTTTACAATTTTATAACTTAATCCAGTTGGAACATCTTTTTGTGCAATCTGTTCAACTGTTAAACCACAGTTAGCTGGAACGATTATTACTATGCTACCATCTGTGTTTTTATATATTATTCTTTTATCCATAATTTTTACCTAAATACTGCCATAGTTATTATTGATATATCTACTTCAGTACCAGCTTGAGTTTCAACTCTTACATCTATGCTTGAACTGCTAATCGTATCATTTGCATCTGGTTGTATATCTCTTAAGGCAGTTGAAGAATTAGACCTACCACTAAATAAAAATGCATACTGATTATCAGGCATAGCAGTATCAAAATTTATGGTGTAAGTACCAGTTCCTTTGTCAGATATACTTGATATATTACCACTACTTCTAATAGATATTGTTCCTGTTCCATCAAAATTAATCCAAGCTCTACAACCATAAGCCGTTGCAACTGAACCATAACCAGAATTAAATTGTAGATTAGAAGAACTGTCTATTGTTAAAGCATTTGCTGTAGCATTGTCATCTATACCTGTAGAACTAAATGTTGTTAAAGGATAATTAATTTTAGAACTATCTACAGAACCATTTGGTGGATTAATAGTTCCAACTGTTCTTCCTAAATAAATACAATACATATCATCTGATGCAGATGTAGCTTCTGTTAGGGTTAATGTAGTTCCACTAGCAGAATATGCAGTTGTAGGTTCTTGTCTTACAAAATTTATAAAAAGTGCAATATCTGAAGCTGATGTAACTGAATTTGATAAAGTATAAGTAGTAGTTGCTGAAGTAGTAAAATCTTGTTTAGATAAAGCTAAATAGCTGTCTGCTGGTTGTGAACCTATATAACTCATTACGATACATCTGTTAAAAGTTGTAAATGAACATCAGCATTACCTGAAGCATCATCTGATTGTGCTTGAATTTTATCAGAAGTTTGTAAAACTATCTTAGGTAATTCTAAAGATGAACCTGTTGGTAATGGAACATTCTCAAATATAAATTTTCCAGCAGTTGCTGAATCGTCATATTTTTTTAAACTTACATTTATTGCAGTAGTTGTAGTATTAGATATTGTTCCAGCAATTACTAATGATTTATTAGTTGCAGTATAAACATCAGTTAAAGTATTATCTGTTAAACTTATTTGTGCATCATTAAAATTGTTTGCCATTATTAACTCCCTAAAGCGATTGCAAATGGTATAGCACTTGGGTCAACTTCTGTAATAGAAACGCCACTTGGAAGTGTTATAGCATTGGTTGATGTATTAATTGAAAATAATTCTAAATCATCTGTTCCGTCAAATAGTTTCATAGCGATAGTATTTGTTGCAGAATTATCTAACCAGATTGTTCCAGCAACAGCAGAACTAGGTCTTGATGAACCTAAATGCCCTGTGTTTAATGCGTTTAAACTATCATTCAAAGTAGTTCTGAAAGTTGCGAATGTTTGGTTATCTACTGCTATTTGTGTTACTTGTGACATAATTATGGTATTACTTGACCAACTCCTTTTGCTTGGTAATCAAATGTTCTATTTACGCTTATATTAGAACTATCAAAAAATTCAATAGTAAATGCAGAGGTACTTTTACTTGTAATTGTAAAATAATCTCCTGTAGCCATATTTTGACCACTAATTGTAATTGCTGGGTTTAATCTAAATGCGTTATTAAATGTAATTGTTTTTCCACCTGTACCACTTGATATATCTGCACCGCTTTCAGTTCTCTCTGGAAGACTAGCAGTTACAGATAAAGTATTTACTAAAGTTCTACTGTCTTGATCTGCTGATGTTAGTAATGCTCTAAATTTAAAATATCTTCCCTCAAATTCACCTGTTGTAAAATTCTGATATGCACTAAAAGTTACATTATCATCACTTGTTGAAATCTGTAATGTTGTGTTACTATTTTGTGCAGTTCTACCATCAAAAGGGTCTGGTGTTCCGTCATCTATTAAAGTTGAACTATCTGGTCTACCAGTATCAATATATTCAGCTACATTCTCAATAGTTTGAACAACTGTCGAGTCAAATTTTGTTTTAAATTTAGCTGGTAGTGTAATTGTATTTGCAAAGTCATAAGTACCAGAACTAGGTACAGATGAATTTGGGTCACCTAAAGTTCCTGTTGCTGTTAAACCAATATGATTTACAGAGTCTTTTACAACTACCTCTATATTTGATTTTGTGCCAGAAAATGCTGTGTGTTCATTTATTGTAGTTTCAAAAACATAATTTACGCTTGAAATATTTGATACAATTAATGTTTCTTTAATAGATTGGTTTCCTCTTTTGTCTTCTGCTTTGATTAAGTAAGTTCCTGTCTGGAAAGGTACTGTTGCAGTAGTTGCTGGTCTTGCAATTTTATTAATTATATTTTTAGAATTAATCCAAGTAGCACCTGTTGTACTTGAACTATGTTTAATTACATAGTAAGCGAGATCGAGGTCAGTTACAGCGTCCCATGATAATACAGCTTGATCTCCGACAACATTTATAGAAAAGTTTTGAACATTACTTGGTGATGCAGATTGACCAACTACTAAATGGGTTTGTGTTAAATATTCTGATAATTCACCAACTGTGTTAACATATCTAACTCTAACAGTATAAGTAACATCATCTTTGACATTTAGAACTTCAAACCTTGTTTGATCTCCTCTACCTACTAATGAAAAGCTTATTCCATCTTCTGATATTTCTACTTCAAAATAATCATAGAAACTATCTGGTGGGTCGGTTGGTAATCCTGTTTCTGGGTCGATTGTAAATGATTGGTTTAAAGGCAATAAATCTATTAATAGTTTTGTTATTATTACACCATCATTATATTCAACAATAGTATCTGATAATGTCATAAGACCAGAAACTTCTGTTAAATCTATCGTGCTTTCAAATGGGTCAGGTAAGTTTGTTGTTGGTTCTGCTTCTTCTTCATCTTTAGATGCCCATGTGTAATGTGTATTTTGATGCTCGACTAAATTTAATGATACTGTGTAATCTTCATTAAAAGTCATGGCCAATACTCTAAAAGGTTTTGCACTAAATCCTAATGATGCGTGAGTTATATTTACAATATCACCAATCGCTAAATCATAAGCTGTTAAATCTGTTGTAACTTGTAATGCTAATGCTTCTCTTGACCTTCTTAAAATAATTTCTGCCATTTCTTGTGCTTGATAAACAGATGTAATACTTGGAAAATCTGTTTTAAATTCTAATAAAACATTTCCATCTTCTGTTTTCATATTTGCAAATTGTTCAGCACTTGGTAATCCACTATCATCTCTTGGTGGCCATTCTATTTGATCTGCTTGAAAATCTTTATTTTTATTTATGAAAGAAACTATAACTCTATTATATCTTGAATTTTTGTCTGGACTTGACAATACATATCCATCTAAAATATTATCTTCTGTTAAAGTGATTGAACCTGTGCCTGTTGTCTCAATAATTAATTTATATTTTCCTTGTGTAAAAGGTAGATAACCTCTGCACCCTTTTATCATTTCTCGTAAATTTTCTATAATTTTTCTTCCTGTATCTAAAGCGTAATTAGTATCAAAAATATTAATATCACTTCCACCAGAATATGGTGTGACTTGTGTTTCACAAACAACTGACGCATCATAAAAACTTTGTAAATCAATATCTGTTGTTGCTAATCCTTTTCCGTATCTTTCATTTGTTAAATAATCTAATATACACCATGATGGATTGGTCTGATAAGATGCTGTTTGTTCTACTAAACTTGAATTGTAGGTTTTAACTTTTTTACCTTTAATCTTAACTTTAATTCTTGGTATGCCTTCTTCCCAATAACCATTTCTATATTGACATCTAAAAGCAATATAAGAAATTCCTCTTAATCTGTGGCTAGAATTCCAACCTGATGCTTCTGATAATAATGATGATGCTACTTGGTCATCTTTACCCATAAAACATTGTGCTTTTAATAAAGAAAAACTTCCATAAGTTCCAAACACATAATAATTCTTTATTCCAGATGATGTGCTTCTAACTGTTCCATGAGTTAATGCCCCGTCCCAACTTATTAATCTGTCATTGACATATATTTGTTCAACTGAATTTATTTCTCCCTCTGATAAAACAAGTGCAAAATATAAATATTTATTTGAACTTCCACCTGTAGAAACAAAAACTCTAGTTCCACCTAATAATCTTTCACCATAAACAACAGGAATATTTGCATCATTGGATTGTTTATTTATTAAAAGACCTTTTTCGTAACTGTCCATTGGTGAGTCACCAAAAGAACTATCTGGAAAAGTTGGAAATGATGGTTGTAACCAAGAGACAGCTTTTTGAACAACATTAACAGCAGATTTAACTACGTTTTTAACTGTGCTTACAGCAGTACTTACAATCTTTTTTACAAATCCAAAAGGCATTATGCTTTACCCCATTTTAAATCTTTCACCATTTTAGCTGAATGTCTCATTCCTATATCAGAACTAAAAAATCTTCTTTGTGACTCGTTATTTGTTTGACGACCAGCTTTTTTATCAAAGTCAGCCCAATGAGATACGACTTTTAAATTTACTAAACTTGTTGTTTTATTTTCATTAATATCAAATCCCTCTATTGTACCTTTGTATAATAATATAGGGTCAGCAATAAGTGAATTGTTGCTATCTAATATTCCTCTATAAATAGTTACATCATCATTAATAACATTTTCATTTAGAACTATTGCAATATAAGTTGTATTAGCACCAGATAATGTAAGGTTGATTGTACCTTTTGTAAGATCAGTTTGTTCGTTAAAACTAGATATATCTAAAACAAAATCACTAGCATCATAAGTTACTGATGAACCTGATACGGAAGAAGTTAGCGAAAAAGAACAGTCAGTAATATTAACAGGAGTAGAGAAACCAATGGTGATAAGGTGTACGGGTCTAATATCATTTGTTGCTAGTTGGTTCTTTACTGCTGTCGTTAAACTTCTCGTCATATTCCTCGTAGGTTGTTCTTATTATTTTCTCGCTACCTATTACCATATTATAACTAAATGTACCATCTGGGTAGTAAAGTTTTTCAACGTCACTAGAACTTAGATCGTCTGCTTCTACTATTTTTTCAGCAGTGACATCAGTATTAATCCAATGTTTAATCAAATATTTTTTGGCCATTAAAGAGCTTCTTCAACATCTAATTCAAACTGATATAATAAATCTCCAGATGCGTTTGCACCTACTGTTCCAAATTCTTGAACATCATTTGTTAAATATACTGTAAATGGTACGCTGTCATAAGTAACTGCCTCATTATCTGCTAGACTAGATACTAATGGTGGTTCTATTGTAACTGTTGCCGAATTTGAACTAGGAGTCACATCTGCAACAACCATATAAACTTTTGAGTGATTAGCAAACTTTATAAAATCGCCTGTTTTTAAAGCACCAGCAGTATCACTAGCAAACCCGTCCATAGCAATAGTAGTATCTCCAGCAGAATGTATGCCGTTGACTAATACTGTTCCTGTTTCGCTACCTCTAGCATCTTTTACTTCTGGTGGAACTATTGTAAAATTTTCTTTGCCTGATCTTTGTTTCATTATAAAGCCCATTAACTCTCCATAAACATCAGATCGTTTAGCGGTAATAATTCTTGCAGTAAAACCAAATCTTTGCCCATCAATTTGTCTTGATAATTTTTTTCCACTATCTGTTAATGAAAGAATTGTATTTTGTGATGATCTAATTCCCATAGTTGAGAATTTAGAGTTTGATATTGGAAACGCACCTGACATTATACTACTGCACCTCTACCTTGTTCATTTACAGCTTGATTTATTAATGATGATATAGCACCTCTTGATCTAAATAGTAAATCTTCAAATCCAGACGCATCTACTGTATTAATATTAAAATTAACATTTACTCCCTCACCCCCAACGCCTCTTGCAGATTGTGTAATTTGACCAGTTTGGTTTGGCATAAATAACTCTGGGCCACGTTCACCAACTAATACAGGTTGTCCTTTTGCAACAGCACCACCTTTTTCAAATCCTTTAATTTTATTTACAAGTTTCATTCCAGCACCAATGGCAGCACCTGCCGCAACGATATTAAATGGAAAAGGTATTGAGCCAAAAGTTTTTAATGCGCCTTTGTAAACAGAAATTAATCCTTCTCGTATAGCTGATATTTTAAACATTTCTGTTCCTTTTTTTATAGCACCTGTAACAACTGAACCAACTAATGCTTCTACTATTGATCTTATAATTGAATCTTTTAATGTTTTAAAACTTAATTTTCCTGTCATTACAAAATCTGTTAAACTGCTTTTTAAAGATTGCATTGATTTAGTACCAGCTTCTTTAAACCTATCAAACACTGTAACATCAAGTTCAGATTTTAAACCATCTTTAAATCCAGCGAAAGGACTTTTAGCTTCTTGAGGTTTTACTAATTTTGCTAGTTTTTGTTGTTCATCAAAAATATTTCTTGAACTACCTATAAGTCTATCTGCTCTTTTTTTCTCAGCATCTTGAACAGCTTTAACTAATTTATGATGCGATTCAAATATATTAAAAGTTTTTCTAGTTTGTTCAGTTATTTTTTCTTCATCTTTTAAAATACCAAGTTGTAAATGTCTTTTTCTCATGTGAGAAGTATTTTGATGATGCAATAAACCAGATTCAGTTTCTAATTGTTCAAGTTGTGATTTTTTAAATGCTAGTTGATCTTTTATAACTGATTTTGAAGCTCTTCCTGTGCTTAATAATCTTGCTTCAAGTTCTGCTATATCTTCATTTAATTCTTTAAATGTTGGTAAATCTGTATCTAGTTCTTTTTTAAATTCTTTAAATTTAGTTATTAAGAAACCCATTGCAGAAGCAAAAACAGTAATACTTGCAAATATAATATTTCTTTTAGTTGCCGCATTAAATCCGTTCATAGCGACTGTCATGCCAGCAATAGCAGTAGCAACTCCATGAAAGAATGTTGCAACTTTTAAAGCTATTAAAGAACTTAATACTGCAACAACACCATTAATATTTTCTTTTAAAAATACAATAGTATCTGCTAAACCTTTAAATGATATTGCTAAACCTTTTCCTATTTTTTTTGCAAGTTCGTCTATTTGTTTTCCATTATCTTCTAAAAATTTATCAAGGTCGCCAAATTGTCTTTTTAATTCATCAAAAAAACCAGCTTCAAGTAAAACTTTTTTAAAGTTAAATATTTTATCGCCTATCATTGAGAGAGTACCCTCAAATGTATTTGCTAATTCATCTGTTGCTTTTCCAAATCTACCATCTCTGCCAAATACTCTTTCAAATGCTTGAACTGTTTCTTCAATAGAAACTGCTGCCCCAGCTTTAAAGCCAAGCATATTTCTAACACCTTTTTCTCTAAATAAATCTGCCGCACCTATACCAGCAGAAAATGATCTTTGTATTTGTTCTGCCGCAGTTCTAAAATCTAATCCTGTTGTTGCCGCAACATTACCTGTTATTTCTAACATATTTTGTAAGTCATCAGCATTATCCGTTACTGAAGCTAATATTCCAGAACCAGCTTGTATTTCTTCTAATGAAAAAGGAACTTTAGAAGCAAATTTAGTCATGTTCTCAAAGGCTTTAGCGCCCTCGTTTGCATCTTTAAGTAAGAATTTTAATCTTACTCTTAAACTTTCTAAATTTTTTCCTGTGTTAACTAAATTTCTAGTAACTAATCCAGCACCTAAACCAACAAATGCACTTTGAACACTAAATATAGAACTTTTTAATCTACCTAACGCACCTTTAATACCACCAAAGGCTTGTTTGGTACGATCTCGTGCTACTATGTCTATATTAAGTTTTTGAGTGGCCATTAAGTTTTAAACCTTTTCGCTTCTGCTAATTTCTTATCAGTATTATACTGATCTTGCTCTTTTTTCAAGTAAGCTAACCAAAGATTATAATGGCTCATAGGCATATCAAGGACTTCTTGTATTGTGATTTTTAACCTATCTGCAACTACTATTAGCGACCTAATATCTGGGTCGCTGTCTACTTTTTTTCTGCTTCCTCGTAAGTAGTATCTAAAAGAATTTTATTGGCAACATTAGCAATAATATTTGAATCTGCTTTTTTTCTTAAAGCAAATTTATCTTCTGGTTTAAAAGCCTTTTGCAAATCACCTTTTTCATCTTTAACCATTAGTTTCATTATTAATAAATCAACTAATACAGTTAAGTCTTGAAAGTTGTTTGATTTCTTAAAGATAATATTTTTTTCTTCAAGGGTTAAGGGTTCAGAATAAAACACAGAAGCATTTCCATGTTCATCTTTCCATTCTTCTACTTCAATAGTAATTGTACTTAAAGTTTCAAAGTGAGATTTAACTCTATCTATAACTGACATATATTATTATACAGTAGATTTAGTTAAGGCTCCTGTTCCTTGAAAAGTAACTGATCTTGAAACAACTGCGTCCATAGCATTATTAATAGACATACCTGTAACAATACCTGTTCCTGTAAAACTTTGATCACCTGATGTATTACCTTCTGGCAATAATACAAATGATATAGAGCTTCCAGCTGTTAGTGTTTCTTGTTGTGCATCAGTTTCGTCATAGTGCATTTCTAATGTACCAGAAAATGAAGTTCTTCCAGCTAAGAATGTTTTTGCCGCATCTCCTAATTCTGTATCTTCTACGACATCTCCTGTTGTTTCGATTGTAAATGAAGTAAGTTCACCAATAGCTGTTCCACCAGCAGTGACTACTCCTTCTTTTCCGTGATGTGTTGCCATTTGCTTTTATCCTTTTTCTGTTTAGGTTTATTTTCTTCTTCTTGTTTCCAACCAAGTTTTAAAAAATTATCAAGTTGAGTTTCGTTAATAATAACTTCATGTCCGTTCTTAAATAATTTTATATCCTTAGCCATAACGCTTTTTACTACTTATCTTCTTCTTCGTCAATATCATCTTCGTATTGATCTACATCATCATCAAAATCATCTTCCATACCATCGTCATATTCTCTGTGTTTTTCTACAAGTTCTCTTGATTGTTGACATATCATTGAAATTTTATCTGCTAATTCTTCTAACTTTTCTATTTTAATTTCTAATTTATCTAGTGATTTATCTGCCATGTTTTCTCCTATGGTGTTGCTGATTGATGTTCATACATTACTCTTACAGTCATTAAAATTGCACCATAAGGAAATAATGTACCAGCATCAGTTTCAATAGATATAACTTCTGTATCTAATGCGTTTCCAGAACGAGTAATATCACTTTCTAAAGCTGTTTCAATAGCACTTGCTAAATTATTTCTAGCAGTATCTATATTGTCTTCGTTAGTTTTTACATATCCTGTAATACCAAATTCTAAAATATTTATTCTTGTTTTTGCACTACTACCTAATTCTGAGTCTTCTTTGGTTTCTTCAATCGTTTGAACTAATACAGCTGGATATTGTTGTTGTGAAAGTTCATCTAACGGAAAAGGTTGTCTAGAAACTTTTTTTACATCTGGGCTAGATATTGCGTCAATTACTGTAACTATATTTGATGCTATATTTTCTCTTACACTCATAGTCCTAATCTTCTAATTTCTTTTTTTACATAATTTGCAAACTGTCGTTGTATAACATTTTCTAATTTTTTATCATAGCCAAAAAATCTTCTTACAGGTAAATTACCAGCGCCTGTTTGATGCCAATATGCCTTCATGGCTTCTCTACCACTTCTAAAATATAATTGAACTTTATTACTACTAACTACTCTTGAGTCAATAGATTGTAACATTCTATTTGTGTCTTGTAAGTCTACTCTAGATTTACCTTTAGCACTTGCATATTCTGGTGAATAGGCTTGAAAGTTATTTCTATTAACATCTATTCCCCTATCTGTTTTATATAAAATTGCTTCTTTTAATTGAACACCAGCTTGTTCTAATCCCTTTTGTAATAAACGAGGAAATTTACTTGCAAATTTTATATATCTAGCTTGAACATTTTTAACATTAGTTTTGATTTTTAAATCTAATGCCATTATCTAGTTAATCTTCTAAATCCGTGTAGTGGTTCTCTTTCGTTGGCAACAATAGTTCCAGATGCGTCAACATCATATTCAACACCATCTTCAAGTATTGATTTCCATTCTTTGTTATATTCTGACATATAATATTCTGCCATTCTTTCAAATCTATCTTTATCTGCTTCTGGTCTAAACTTTGATAACGCTGGTGCTAAAAATCTTCCGATAAATAAATAAACACCTGCTCTTTCAAATTGATCTAGATTAACTTTTGTATTTACCATTTCAGCAGTATTTAAAACTGTAATATCTGTAAATATATTTTGTTTATATACAGGCCACCATTCTATTCTTAACTGTCTTAAAATATCATTTGTAGTTTGTGCAAAGAAATTAACTGCTTCTGTATCAGTTGAAGCAATACCAAAACCAAACGCGTCTGGTTGATATTTAGTTACATCACTTGCTGTTATTACATCTGCACCTGTATAATTAGCCATAAATTACTTCCAAACTAAATAAGCAATAATTAATAATAATGGTATTGAATACATTGGGTTATTATATGCTTTTCTCCACACCCATTTTGACCATTTTCTAGCTTTCATCAGTATTAATTGGTTCATCTTTTTTCTTCCTTGTTTTTCTTCTTTTAGGTTTTAATTGAACAACCTTTTCATCTTTTACTACATCTTGAACTGGTTTAAAACCTCTAAATTCCCAAACTTTTTTATTTGCTGTGTAATTAACTAATGGTCTTTCAATGATTTTATTGCCTTTTTGTAATTTTATTAAAATTTCATTTTGTGCTTTTAATTTTATCATTTTACTCCTTTAAACCTGTGGGGATTTCTCCCCACAAGTAAATCAATTATTATTGAATTGATGAGTCAAAGTGCATTTCAACACCATAAGAGTCATGTATTTCACCAACTCCGTATACTGCTGTTGCAACAATTTCATCTGCTCTTAGAGAAGCATCTCTTTGAGTTTCAATTTTTAGCCCTTGCATTTCTGCTAAAGCTAAAGCATCTCTATGCATTGCCGCACCTTTGTAATCACCAGCTGTTCCTGTATTAGACATATTTGAAGTTTCAAATACTCTTAATCCAGCAAGACTTCCAACAAAGCCACTTCTCATAGCTTCATTTTGAAGATCCCCAGCATTTGGATTAGCAAATGTGTTTGTTAAATTTGCTTTTAAGTCGTAAGCAATTTTAGGGTGTAACACCACAGCACAATCATTTAGATTTAATGCGTTTGCTCTTAAAGTAGAAGCAACATTAAATATTGATGCCGCACTGATCGCAGTTGTACCATCACCTAAAGTAACCGAGAAACTATCAAATAATCCGATAAGGTCTTGGTCTTGTTTTTTAGCAATCGCTTCACCAAAAAGTCTTCCAATGTCTGCCGCAACATTTCTTGGAGCTGAATTTCTTCCAAGGTCTGTTAATGTAGTCATTATTCCAACTTCTGATGCAGTTATAGAAACTGAAGATGGGTCTATTGCTGTGTTTGATAAATCAGTTGCTTCTGAAACTGCTGCCGCAGATACTGCTGAATAAATTGGTACTTCAACCACTTTACCGCCACCTGTGATAGCATAATTTCTAACAAGATTTCTCATGATAGATTGTTCAGTTGCAACGAATTGAGCTTCTGCAACGATCTCTGTGTATAATTCCGAGAGCGTTGAACTTGTTGTTTCGTTAGCCATTTTATTATCCTATTAAGTTTATTTGTTTAAATTTATTTCTATCGCACCAGCATCACGCTTTTTTCGATACTCTGAATATTTAGCACGATCTTCTGGTTTCGATAAATCCAAGTCCTGAATGTTAAAAGGTTTTACAGTTTTACCCTCGACAGCACTCTGGCTTCCTGAACCAGACAATGACCCTTGACGGAAATGTGGGTTTGCGTCTAAAAACTCTTTTACCTGTTCTTCAACTGATAAGAGTTCGCCTTTTGAGTTATATCTAATATTTTTATTATTATCAAGTACCTCAACTCTATTATCATCAGTTAATCTTACGTTCTCTTTTAAAAGAGCAACAACTTGATTTGGCGATATAGCTTTATTTCTAGAAGCTACAGAAAGTATTGAATTATCTACTCTTTCCTTTTTAATTTCATTTTTATATTTAGAAATTTCTGCTTCTTTTTCTGCTAATCGTTCTTGCATTAATTTTTCTAAATCTTGTTTTGTTTTAGCTTCTTGAAGTTGTTTTTCTTTTAAAGCATCTTCTTCTTGTTTTTTAACTTCATCTAATTGTCTTTGATGTTTTTTTTGTTCAGCATCTAATCTTGATTTTATAATGTTATCAAGTTGTGCTTGTGTAAACACCATTTCTTTAGCTTTTTCTACTTCTGGTGCTTTAGTTTCTTCTTGTTGATTTTGAGGTTCAACAACCTTGTTTTCTTCCGACATATTACTCCTTATTCAATTATTAAATTGCCCGTCTTGTCATACCAATCTGGATTGACAAAACTCCATTGATGTCGACAATTATAACCACCACGAACTATAAGCGGGTCGCCTGATTGTTTTCCAGACCAACTTTTACTTCGCCATAATCTTTTGACTTCATCAATCGTAAATAGTCCACTTGGGCGTTTATCATAAGTACCAGCCCTCATAAGTGAACAATGTCTTCTGGTAGTTGGAATTATGCTACCAAAATATTTTACATAAGTTAAACCAGCATCTTTACTTTTTGCTAAATTAAGTTGTGCATCAAACTGCCTTAAAGTATCATTTAGTAATTGACCAGCATAACGCTTCATGTTTTCACCAGCTCTATCACTTGCATATTTAGATTGCAAGGTTTGAATATCTATGTCTAATTTTCGCCTTAATTCTCTAGCAAAACTTGTTCTTCTATCAAGTTTTCTTAATCTTATTTCATTTGCTTTGATTTTTTGTACCAAAGCATTAATTTCTCTATCATCTGCACTAGCATAAATACCATTTATTGTTTGTCTTAATTCTTTTTCTAAATCAACAGGGTCAGCATTTATAAGTGTATATTGGTACACTTTTTGAGATAGATTTCTTGTAAATGTATTTGATATATCTTTAAATTGTGAAAATGATTGTCTTTTTAAATTTTGAATTAATATTAAATCAGAATCAGTAAGTTGTTGAAACTCGACAGGTATATTACCAATAGTTTTAAAAGCCTTTTCAATTCTTTTTGCTTGTTTTGTAAATCCCTCTCTTACAACTCTATCTGACCACGCTAAATATTCTTTTTCTAAAGTTTGTCTAATTAAAGGTTGAACAGCTATTGCAGATTTTAATTCAAATAATCTTTGTTGATTATCTAGTGGTATATTTTTATTTACAAGATCAACTACATCTCTTTCAATTTTGTCTAGTGTTTTTATTAATTGTTCGTAGTAGTCCGCTTCAGCTAGTTCTATTTGCCTAATTCTGTAATTTGCAAAATCTTCTATTATATTGGCCATTCATTAAACTTGTTCTTCTTCTACTTCTTGGTCTGGTTCTTGTGTTTCTTCTTGCGTAAATTGACCTAATTCTTTTTGCTGTTCTATTTCATCAAATATCATATTTAATTTTTCATCATCATCAACTACTGCTCTTGCTATTTCTTTATCAACTTCTTTAGCAAATGTTGGTGAGTCTAAGTTCATAGCTTTTGCTTGTTGAAAATAAATTAGATCAGCCGCATAATCTCTAATGTTAAATGTATCTGGGTAATTTATTTCTCCATCAAATGTAGCATTTTGAAATAAAGCGTATATTCTAAATAATTGTTCTTCTGCTATTTGTAGGTTGTCAGCTTTTTCTGAAAGTCTTGCATTTAATAATTCAAATTCTGTTTGTAAAGCTATTCCAGATGATACTTGTTGTTTAGTAGTTCTTACCGCACCTGTATGTGCTATTCTGTTAATTGCATCAACTTTGTGTCTAATTGAGTCCATTAATGCTACTAAATTTTGACCACTTGGTTGTAATAAATAAGGTTTTAAATTTGGTTCCATTTCATCTGGCATTTCAATAACTGCGCCAGCGCCAGCACTTGCATTAACGCTTGGAGTTTTTACTAATGACGGGTGGTTAGTTAATCTTATTAATTGTTCTATCTCGGAATATTCGTTATAAATAGATTTTTGTAAATCAGCAATATCAACTAAGTCTGATTGACCAATGCCTCGTTTATGTGACTTTGCATTGTATAAAATTACTGCTGGAATTTTGCCAATCAGATTATCGGCAGTATCTATTATTCTAGGCTCTGTTCTTTCGTCTTCCATATAAACTGTATCAATTCTATCTGGGTACCAAAGCCTCATGTAAGTTCCACCATTACGATCAACTTCTTCTCTAACTTTTAAATAATCTAAACTATATTTTCCATTGATCTCTCGTTTAAAATTCCAATCTAAAACATTTTCTGGTGTGATTATTGATAGATAAGGTCTGATGTCTTGTTCTAATTCTTCTGCTCTTGTGTTTGTTGTAATTTTTGGTTTATCTAATATTAAAAAACAATGACCATAAATAGATGAATATATTTGTGCTTGTTTCATTACAGAATTAAAACTATTTCCGTCTAAATCTGTATCTTTTAAAAAATTTTCAAGGCTTGGTTCATCAGCCATAGCACCAAAATCTCTACTAGCTTTTACTCTAAATAAAAATGATGAATAAATTTGAATAATATTTTTACAATGATTATCACAAGGAGTATTAGCAAGTCTTTGGTTAAATTCGTTGTCTAATTCTAGATTGTATCTGTTTAAATATTGACCAACCATATAGTCGTAACCACCATTAAAACTACGAATATAATATTCCCATAGATTTACAGTTTCTTTGTAATCTTTATGTGTATCTAAAATATCGTCCCTAGAGTATGCCATTATTTATGAGTCCATCTACTTGGTTTGTAAGGAAGTGTTTGAGCTATTAGTGGTTTTACTATTTCAACTAAATATCCTATTGAGTCATTCATATGGTCAAAGCCTTCTTCCTTATCAGGAATATTTGTATTTTCTTTGTATATCTGCCTTTGTAATCCTTTTATCATAATTTTGCAAGTAGGACTAACATAAATATAACGCTTTCCGTCAGCAGATTTAAGTCTTGAGTTAACTGCATTGATACGATCTCTAATTGGACTATGTTTTAATTTACATTTTACATTAAAACCAGCGTTTTGAAGTATGGTTAAATCTGTTCTACCACCAGCAGATGTTTTTCTTTGCCTACAAGCTGGGTCTGGATAAACAAATATTTTTTGTTTTGAACCATATCTATTTCTAATTTCTTCTACCATTTCGTCAGTATTACTTGAATAAATTACTATCTCGTCAACAAAATGTATTTTATCTTTATCTATTTGAGCAACAGATGCACTCATAGGGTCTACGTTAAAATCAAGCCCAATGTGTAATGGTTTTGACCAATCAATCTTTTTTTCTTTAACATTTTCAATAGCATGAAAGTTATAATAAACAGCACCAGCATAATTCTCAAAAGTTCCTTCAAATTCTTGTCTAAATGTTCTAATGTCTATGTCTTGTTTTGCTTGTTCTATTTCTTCTTTTGATACCATTCCACCTTGTAAAGTAGTAAATTGAAAACTATCCCATTCTATATCTTCTTTGCCTTTTAAATACATACGATAAGCCCAATTACCAAAACCTTTAGGCGAACCACACATAAGTACATCACCTTGGGTATCTGCAACAGATGCTCTTAGAACTTCTGTCCATGCTTTTTCATCAATATCTGCAAACTCATCTAATATTAAAAAATCTAAACCTGTTCCTCTAAGTGAGTCATAATTTTCACAACCTTTTAATGATATTTTGCTACCAGAATTTTTAATTGTTATTTGTAAATTTGACTCATTAACTGTTTGAACCCAGTTAAAATCATAAAGCATTTCTTTTAATTTAGACCATACAATTTCTCTAGCCATTTTAAATGTTGGTGCAACATACCATATATTTTTTTTTACCTGAGATGCGTACTTCATCATTTCAGTAATACATAAATATGTTTTACCAAATCTACGACCTGATACTAAAACTCTAAATCTTTTTTTACTTGATGAAACTTTATGTTGCGGGTTTGTCAGCGTTATCTTCATTACACCAATATCTGACCATTAATCTTTGTTCGTCAAATGTTTTTTTATCTTTTTCTGCAACTTCTATAACTTTTTCTGCACCACCTATGGCACAATCAACGTATGTTTTGTATTCAACTCTATCTGTGTATGGTGGAATGCAAGTATTACCCAATAAAGAGCATAATTGCCAAACCAACACAAATTTCATTTTTTATGCTTTCGTCTAGATTTTTTTTCTGATGCCCAAAATATTAATCTGTATGAAACTCTTACGAGGAAACTGTAAAACCAATTAATCATATATAAATCCTTTGTCATAATTACGGATATAAAAGCATATCCTGTGCTTCCTCTTTTAATTTTTTTATTTCTGCATTTAATCTTTGTATCTCTACATCTTTAAGATCAATACAAGTTTTAAGTGTGTCAGTTTCTTTTTCTAAAGTTTCTATTCTTTTTTCAAGATCAGCATCACCTTTATTTTTATTCTCAAATCTCTTTTGCTTATTTGCTGATAATATAAAATCTATTTGTTGGTTGTGTTCCGTCATTTAGGTTCTATTATCTTTTTAATAGCCAAAGAGCCATCAATGTTTTTTTCAAGTTCTGCTTCAACTTTACCACACATGTATTGGATATTACTACTTTTATCACGTTCTGCAAGTCTTTTACCTTTGAGACAATCTGACATTGATTGCTGAATTCTATGTTCTGTTAAAACTCCACCTACAAACATACAAAGTGCTACAACTGTTGATACTACTGCTTCTATCATTTTGGCCAATCTCCATTACCATTAGTATATTTGATTTCTCTATTAGAGTCTTTTAATTTTTCAATATCTATTAATGCTTTTTCCATTTGTTTTTGTAAAAACTCAATATTAACTTTATTGGTCATATTCATTTCTTGTGTGTTTTGTAATTTTTCAACTTGTTTATATAAATCCTCGATCAACATAAATTGTTCACTATCAGCAGGTAAAGAACCTAATTGTCCTCTTGGCCATTTAATTCTAAATTCTGTATTTTTTTCTAGATCAGACTCCATAAGTTCTAGTCTAGTAGAATGTTTATTTAATTTTTCTACAATACCAAAATATGCCCATACACCAACAGCAACTCCAAATATAATTCCGATTAATGATTTAAGGTCTGTGCTAACCTTTGTTTCCTCGCTTAACTTCATAGGCATTTTTTCCTTTATTCTGACCTTGTTTGATGATGTAGTCTTGTGTACCATTAGCACCTGTTTCAACTTCTTTTTTAAGCAATCTAAATATTTTCATTTCTTTTAGTTTTTTTTCTGTATGTTTTTTAAATTGCTCTAATACTTTTGTATCTCTCATTTCTTTTTTTTCTTTTTATCATCAATAAAAATATCATCTATCCATGATGACCAACTATCTAACCAATCTAAAAATTTATAAATATATTTATCTATCATCTCCAACTCTTGATTGCCCAATATGCAGGACTTAAAGTTTTTTGACCACGAACTTTTTTAAGAACACCACCCATTCTAGCCATAAATGATCTTTTTCTAGCTGGGATATGTTTTTTTATTGTCATGGTTTTAGAACCAAAATTTACTTTTTGAATTTTGCCTGTTGATTTATTTCTTACGAAGACTTTAAATTTCTTAACGTCTCCACGCATGATTTTGTTAAGTTTTACTGTTCTGCCTCTGTATTTTGCCATACGCAGTAAATATCATAAAAATTTTAAATTTTATAGAAAATTATAATCTATCTAAAATTTCTTTTGATATATTGCGATAAATTGTTCTTTTAAATTTTACGCCTAATTTTCTCAAACGTTTATTTTCTGATCTTAAATCAAATCTTGTACAATAACAAAATTCAATTTCATTATCAGAATAAATGGTCTTAAAAACGTATTTTTTATCCATATTTTTTTCCTTTCTAGTAAAGAAATATTATGAAAATTTTATATAAAAGTAAATATTAATCAGAACAAATGAAACCTTGAATAGTACCTCTGCCATCATTTAGATACCAACCTGATTTCATAATATCTTTTTTAATCCAATAATGTGTTGCGATTGCTTCTCGGTGTTCTTCTGCTATCTCCATACATTCGACATAGCTTACAGGTCTTTCAAACTCTAGTTTTTCTTTTACTAAAGTTCCATTGAATAACAGTATCAGTATTGTAAGTGTTTTCATTAGCAAACATTTTGACTAGCTTATACCATCTATCTTTGTATTTTTCTTGTTTAGTTTTATTGTATAAAATAGCCTGTTGGTCTATCTCTTGAAGTATCTTTGGCGCCATTTTCCACACACATAATTATCTTTTACACCAATCGTTTGAAACACACCACAAAACGATCTTCTGTTTGAATACATGCCACAGTTACCACATGCTTCTTTTTTAGTAGATTTTTGAAAGTCGTTTGGCATTTGATATGGAATAAATGTTCCATCACCATAAAAATTAGGTCTTTTTTGCATCTATAATATCCTTTATCTTTTTAAGTTGTTTAAGTAAATCATCTCTTTGCTTTTTAACAAGATTTAATTCCCATCTTAGTTGTTCAATTATTTTATTTGCCTTGTCCACGATATTTTTTAAATGATTTTTTTTTTGCCTTATTCATTGTGCTTAATTTAGGTCTTCTACCAATAGATGTACCATTAATGGTTTTTGTGTATTCAATAACTTTACCAAATAAATTACCCTTTTTTTTGGCCATTTGTTTCTGATTGTCCCTCAATGATTAATGGTAAAGGCTCATTGTAACTTGTTTGTTCTATTTTATCTTTTTGGTCAAGGTGTTGTTTTCCTAGCCAAATCATCATAGCAACATTACCACCTATTGCTTTTTCAAATTGTGCTCTTCTTAAACTTATTTTGCCCATCTCACGACCCTTTTTTATAAGGTGGACATAATTACGTTGTAAAGTCTTTGTAGAAACACCTAAAAACTCAGCTATTTCATCATAAGTGCAATGTAATTGTGCTAGTTTTTTGATTGCTTCTTGGTCTACTGCTTTAACTGGTCTTGCCATTTTCTATTGTTTTTAATTTAAGCCCATAATTATTAACTTTATCTTTCAGCTTTACATTATCTTTCAGAATAAGTCTATTTTCTCTTTTAAATTTATTATAATTAACATAATGATGCCATCTACCATATCTCCATGTCAGTTTAGATACATCTGGGTGTAATTGAACTTGCATTTTTGATTTAGGTATTGTTCCCTCTTTTGCATAAAAGGCATCTGTATTACCACCTTTTAACACTTGCGTATTTGTTTTTTCTTGTAAAAATACATTAAATTGAACTGTACACCACCCAGCTTTTAACATTTGAAGTGATAAATCTGTATCTTCATTATATCTTCCTCTCCACCTAAAAGGAACATCATTTCTTATAAGATTACAACTATAAATTCTAGTATTTACAGTAAACGGTGTATATTTATATCCCCATTTATCAATAACAAAAAAGCTGTAATTGGGTCCCGACATTGCAATATTTTTATATCTTAAAACAAAATCTTCCATCACTTTAAAAGGCGTTCCATCATAGCATTTAATTCTTTTGTTATTATTCCATCTTCTAAAAAGTTTAATGTTATCGTCCATTACCCAATGCCATTTGTAACCTTTTGAAATAGAATGTTCCCAAATAAAATTTCTTGCCGCCCCTGGTCCCTTTGATTTAGAATTTCCTAAATCATCACATGTATCGTATTCATCTTGATATTTTTTATCTAAAATTAAAATCTTTTTCTTATCTATAACTTTTGCATATTCGTCATATTCTTGTTCTTCAACTACTATTGTATAAAACAATCCCATTTCTTCTAATGCTTTAGCAGTATATCTTGAGTCTGCTCTACCTTTTGATGGAATATATAAAGGAAACTGTGGTTTATTCTTCGACATACCCTTTGTCTTTTAAGACATTTTTTTCTATTTGTGGGTACCAAACATATTTAGTTTTATCAGTAAAATCTTGCTTAATTAGTTTAAAAAATGTTTCTACATCTTTTTTATTTTTAAAATGTACATGAATTGACTTATATGGTGCTTCGTTTCCATGTTGAAATTCTGGCATATCTTTCCAATGTTCATCAGTTTTAAGCCATTCATTATCATCACCGACATATTTTGTAATATTTTCAATTTCATTTTCAGAAAAACCTAATTCTTCTAAATTGTAATCATCTTTTAATAAATCTTCAAATTCAGTATTTAATAAATTATAATCCCAATCTGCATGTTCATTTAACTTATTATCAGCTATTCTATATGCTTTTGCTTTAGATTTTGTAAGATCAGCAATAACAACGGGTACTTTTTTTAAATTTAAAATCTTTGCCGCTTCATATCTAGTATGTCCTACAACAATAATAAATTCTTTGTCTACAACAATAGGTTGTTGAAAACCAAATTTTTTAATTGAATTTGCAATCTTGTCTGAATTTAGATTTTTTCTGGGATTGTAAATATAAGGTTTTATTTTATCAATCTCTATTGACTCAACTTTCATATATTTAATTTTGTCATTGATACTATTACACCTATCGGAAACACATTACAATCTGAAAATTCTTCATCATTTTTATCGTATGTACTAAATGTGTGAATAAAATTCTTATTTTTTTTAAACAAAAAAGCATAAGTAGTTTTAAATGCTGGTTTCATATTTGTTAGTTCGTCATAACTTCTATGTCCAGCATCACCAAAAATATCAAGCCATTCTATTTTATAAAAGTAGTACTTTTTTTTATTAATAGTAATACTTTTAAATTTCATTAATGCTCAATAATTAACTGATGTTTTGTATCGTATATATCAATTTTATAGTTTTTACCATCTTTTGCAAATTTCTCGTAGTTATCTTCTCGACCTTTATGCAAATAACCTAATTTTTTCATTCGATCTACAATATTAGGTAATGAGTTATTTTCTTCTATTTCCCAACGTCTTTGTGATAACCAAGTGCTAAAATGTGGCACAAATTTGTCATCTTCAATTTTATCAATCTGACTATTATAGATTTTCACAGTTTGTTCTATTTCTGGCATATCAACATCTAATTTTTGCCATAATTGATATGATTTATATTTACTACCTCTTTTTTTATTTAAAGACTTCCAAAGAACCTCAAAATTTTCATCATATATATTATTAGGTTTAGGTATAGGATTAGGTATAGGGGTTACAGTTTTGTTATTAACAGAATCGTAACGAATTTTCATACCTTTTTTACCAGCTTCTGATTTTTTCTTATATTTAGTGGTTAAATATTGATGTTCTTCTACTAATCTTTTATGTGTCCATTGTTCTTTGTCATTTTCTTGGTCATAATCTAAAATAAAAAATTCTTTTAAAACCTCATCTACTTCAATTTTACAATCATCATCTTTGCAATAACATATTCTATATGCTGATTCTGTTGTAAATGCTTTAGTATTTTTTGTCCAAGCAAAACATAATAATCTAATATAAATTCCGATTTTAGAATTATTTAAATGTACTGTTTCTGCCGCAAATGTATCTGTGAATAATTGCAAAGCATGAAATTTATTTACTTCTCTTTCCATAATTGTGTCTCCGTTTCTAGTTGTATTATTTTTAAGTTTGTTTCTTTTAATAATTCGAGTTCTGTACCAAACAGATGCTCAAATGCTTTTTTATTTAAATGTATTGATTGATTTCCCATGTTATGATGAATAGGACATAATGGTATTGTGTCATCATGACTAGGTCTAAGTGATAAACCTGTATGTTTTCTTATATGATGAACAACAACGTTAGTAGAACCACAAGCAATACAACCAATTTGTTTTAGTTTATCAAATCGCTCTCTATCTTTTTTTTTCATAAAGAACTTTTACTTTTCCATTAGCAATGTAATATCCACTAACTTTTTTTCTTTTTTTTAGTTTCTTCTTTTTTGCCATAATTTTTATAAACCTCACTTTTGGTTATAATTTTACCAGTAAATGAATTTACCCATTTGATAAATTCTGCTTTTTCTTTTTTATTCATTTAATTTATCCCTAATTTTAAATACATGATTTTCAATAGAATTTAATTCTTGTTGAATATCTGCTTTATTAAATGTTGGTTTATTCATGTCTTCAAGTTCAATAAGTTGACCAAGCCTAATCATTTTTAATATTCTTTTAAACGCTCGTCTAACATGAACATCTGACATATCAGAAACAGGTAACCAAGTATTTTTTGATCTACTAAAATACATTTCTTCTTCTTTAGTCGGTATCTGTGTCTCATCAGTTTGTGATATTTCTACATATCGTTCTGTCATAGCAAACTCCCTTGATTTGTATTTTGTTCTTTATAAGGTTTCCATTCAAAATCTACAAGTCTATACATCTTATCATTAAATTTACTTTTAAAATACTGATCAGTATATATTCTTGCAGATTTTAATTTATCATAAGGTATAAACATATATTCTTTACCATGTGTAATACCTAATGACTCTTTTTTTCTAAGAGCTTTTTTATATAT
>Ga0255781_10000385_pt1 | contig 34812 bp, 41 predicted proteins | sample 101ome_21_FD_179979 | JGI IMG/M metagenome (GOLD analysis project Ga0255781, IMG submission 179979) | Coastal salt marsh microbial communities from the Groves Creek Marsh, Skidaway Island, Georgia - 101413BT metaG (version 2) | ecosystem: Environmental > Aquatic > Marine > Intertidal zone >... | reverse complement strand
CATGCGCGCCAAGATTCGTCGCGGCGAGCGCGTCGGCATGCCGCCGCAGGTGGACCCCGCCGCCGTTGAGCGCGCCCGCACCCTTCGGGCCAGCGGCCTGTCCTACGCCGACATCGCCGCCTGCCTGGACGACGAGGGCTTCGTGCCACCTCGCGCCAGCCGGTGGCACCGGAAGACCGTGTCCCACATGGTGACGGGCGAGCCGTGGGGCAGCGTCACCAAGCAGATCAGGAAGGAGCAGCCCGCATGAGCGGCATCGCTAGCGTTCCCGCCATGGACGACAACAACACCACCCCGCGCCGGGATGACGCGGTGTTCTCTACCTACCGCCGCAGGTGGCGCGAGGTGGAGAAGGCGCGCATCCGCTACGAGGCGGCGCTCATCAACCGCAACGCGGCCATCCAGGCGGCGATGGACAACGGTTGGACGAGCAATGAGCTGGGCGAGGCGGTCGGGGTGCGTGGCATCACGATCCGCAAGATCCTGTCCCGTCAGCGCAAGCCGGGCGACTGAGACACCACCCCGCCCTAGTCCTCCCCGACGACCTCGCCCTCGATCACATCCGGGGGCGGGGTCGTCGCGCTTTCGGGGCCGCTCTTCTCCCATGGCGGTGCGATGTTGATCTGCACGTTCGGCCCGCCGCCTGACCCGCCACCCGATGGGGAGGCATGCGCCGACAGGCCCATCAACGCGTCGATGCGCTCGGTGAGCTTGATGTCTAGTTCGATCATCTTCGCGTCACCCCGGCGCACATCGGGCTCTATGCCGGCGCGGATGTCCATCAGGCGCCCGGCCTCCCGCGCCCGCAGGGCGGCGGTGTCGACATCGGCCACAAGCTTCCCGTAGGTGTCGGCCACGATCCGGTACGCCTCGAGCCAGCCGTCCAGGTGCAGGATCTTGGCGATCTCGCCGTAGGTCTGCCCCTGCTGGCGCAGGCGGTACGCCTCACCGTTGCGCGCTGCCTCCCGGGCCAGTTCCGGGGGCAGCGCACGCGGGTGCGGCTTGTCAGGCAGGTCGCTAGACCTCGCCATTACTCACCATGGCCTCCCACCTCGCCATGTCGTTCTCGTCGGCAACGACGGCCTTGTACAACTTCTTGCCGCGTGAGCCTTCGATTTTCTCGCCCTTCACCTCACCGTGGTTGCCGGCGTCGCGCACGGCGTGCCGCGCCGACTCCTTGGACAGGCCCATCTGGTTGGCGATCTCATCAAGCGTCAGGCCGCTCTTGTGGAGCAAGAGGGTCTTGACCACCATCTGCCTGCGGCTCAGGCCGTCATCGCGCTGCATCATCGTGAATCCGTCATTTCTGTCGAACTTCATGTCGATATGGACCCCGGCGTCGATCATGCCGGGGCGGTGCTTCCAGATATAGAGCCGGGCGAAACCCGGCCCCGGGCGCCGCAGGCCGAGGATGATCTCCGCACCCCGGCTGAACGCACCCGACCCGAAGATGTCGTCCATGGACGGCTGACCGCCCTGCTGCGTCTTGAGCCCCTTGCGCGTATGCACTGGCATCACGAAGGCGAAGCCGTACTCGGCGCGCCACCTGTCGAACAGGCGCATGAGATCCACTGCCTGGCGCTCATCGTTGGAGTCGATCCTCGCCGCCTTGTACAGCGGGTCGACCACCAAGATGTCGGGGCGCTCCTCCTCGAGGATCTCCTCCACCTCGGCGGCGTCGTGGCTGCCCTCCGCCAAGTCAAGCCCGTCGGGGGCGGAGATGTACTTGAGATCCTCGGAATCAGTGAGGCCGCACTCGTCGGCCAGCCTCTGGATGTCGGGCAGGCTCTGCTCGGCGTCGATGATCAGGATCTTGGGACGCCGTTCCCCGATCCACCCGACTCCCTCCTCACCGAGGAATTCGCTGCCGGTCAGCACGCTCTTGAGCATGTGCATGGTGATGGTGGTCTTGCCCTCACCTGTGCCGGCGCCGATCAGGGTCCGCAGTCCCTTGATGATGTAGGGGCCGAGGAGCTGCTCGTAACCAGGTGACTCCATCTCGTACAGCTCTTTGATGGTTGCTACCTGGAGGCGATGCTCGAGCCGCCCCTCCTCGTCGTACACCGGGTCGCGCTGCCCCTTCTCGAACAGGCGGACCACGGGGTCGTTGGCCTCGTACCGGCAGACGCTCTGCGCGATGCGGCGAACGTCGCCGTCATCCAGTGGCGGGCGGCACTGCTCGTCGTTGACCTCCATGAGCGCAGCGGTGATCGCGCTCTGGCTCATGCCACGGCGGCGCATGCTCCCGGCGAGCGAGGCGAGTGCGTTGTTGCGCCCGCCTTCGGGGATCGGCTGACCGTCAGCGCGCGTCTCGGTGCGGCGGCGCTTGCCGGCCTCGTTCCAGATCCACTGGGCCACCTCGGTGGGGATCTTGGGCGCGCCGTCCTGCCACGGGATGGCTTCTACGCTCACACCCATTCGTAGTTGCCCCCGTCCACACGCGCGGACGGCGGTGCCACGACGAAGCCGTTGCCTGCCTTGATGTCTAGCCCCGTCAGCTTCGCCGCCTGCACCTGCCCCGACAGGTAGAGGTGTATGCCCCGGCGGGTCCGCACCTGCGGGCAGGGTGGGATCTCTGATGCGATCTGCTCCAGTCGGCGCTCGCCCTCCTCGTCATCGATGTCAATGACGACGAGGTTGCTCTTGCCGCACACGATCCCGACGTTCCTCGGCGCGCCGCGGAAGGACTCCCACCACTCCCGCACCAGATCGGGGTCATCGCTCGCAGTCTCAGGCCAGTCCCGGTGCAGGGGATGCTTGCCCGGCGAGTCGCACTCGGCCCCGAGGTAGCAGGTGCAGGTGCTGTCATCGTTGACCCCGTGCAGCGGTATCACTGACCAGCCGCGCTCGGCGTAGGCGATGGCGGCGTCCATGATGTCATCGTCCACAGCCGCACCCGCGCTTCTTCTTGAGGTCGCGCGCGATGCGCTTCCAGCGGCCAGACCAGCGGCGGTGATGGTCGCGCTGGTCAATGACCAGGCGCACCTCGCGCATCAGCGTGTCGACCAGGTCGCGCGACCCCTTGAGCGATTCCTCGAGCGTCTTGATGCGAGCCTTAAGCATCCGCACCTCTTGTTGCAGATCCCTGATCCTGATGTCTTCCATGTCAGTCTCCGTACTCTTCGACCCACATCGCCAGCGCAACGGCGGCGGCGTCGGCCTCGTCCTGTGTCTTCGGCTCAAAGCCGAAGCCCTTCACGAATTCCATGACGCGCTCCTTGCTCGCCCGGCCACCGACGCCGGCGACCTTCCGCCACTCCGACGGCTGGAAGAAGCGCAGGGGCGCGTGGCGCCAGACCGCACGACATGCGTCCTCGGTCCGGGCCACGGCCATCCCGTGCATGTACGCCGCCCTCGGGAACCCGAAGTGCGGCTGCTCGATCCCGATAGCGCCCGGCTCGCCCGCCTCGCCCCGCGCCTCGCGCAGGGCCTCGCGGATGAGTTCGTACTGCCGGCCGGCGGTGAGCCGGTGGGTCGCGCTCACGGTGATCAGTCCCGGGTGGGAGTACACCGCGTAGGCGATGCGCGTCCCCGAGACGTCGATTCCGACGGTCACCTCAGGCGGTGCCATCGACATCCTCCAGACGCTGCTCCATCTCGGTGATGATCGCGAAGACCTGGTTGGCCTCACGCTCCTCGTCCTTGCACGCTTCGATGATCTGCTCGCGCACCTGCTCCCACAGGGCGCGCTCGGCGGCGGACAGCCTCTTGGCGAGGCCGTCCATCGGACCGATGATGAGTTCCATCTCCTCAGTCAGGCCGGTCACCGCGACCTCCAGACCGCCACCACTACCGCAGGCTTCTCCTTCATGGTCAGGGCGACATGGTGGATGGCCTGCGTTTCAGCGACGCCGGCGGCGACCGCTGCCTCCATGGCGGCGATGATCTCCCGCCTGCCCATCTCGTCACGGATCGCCCCGTGAGTGGCGTCGCGCCTGCGCTGGAGGTTCTTCGCCTCGTTGCGCTCCTTCTGCCTGGCGCGCTTCTCGCGAGTTCGGCGCGCCTCTACCTTCGCGTGGTAGACGCGCTTGCACTTGGGCGAGCCGCATGTCTTGTAGTTGGGGTTGGCGTGGTAGAAGTCGCGCCCGCACGCTCCGCAGGGGCGCGTGTTCCGTGTCTTGACGTCAGACATCGGCCATCACCTCCGCGAGCCGCGCCCCGATCCAGTAGGACACCGGAGCCACGACGCCGTTCCCACAGGCGGCGTACCGCCGCGAGTCAGGCGCGTGATTTTTCTTGTTCCAAGGGACGTCGGTCCAGCCGTCGGGCCACCCCATGAGGCGCTCGCACTCCATTGGGGTGAGGCGGCGAACGGTGGCCTGCTCCTGCACGCGGATGCCGCGGTCGTAGCCAGGCAGGTGCGTCTGCTGCGCCAGCGTCGGGTGGACGTCTGCCTCATCGACGCGGAGGTCCGCGCCGTTCCCGTACTCGGGGCGCACGTTGTATGCGGTCGCCGTCACGACATGCGTCGTCCGCGTAGACGAGGCGTCGAACTGGTTCAACGTGTTCGCCACACCATCGTCAGTCCATGTCTCGAAGTCATCGTCGCTCTTGGCGCGGCGTGACTTGCGGTAGACATATGCGCCAGCGATGTCAGTCGTGCGCTGCCCGCCCTGCTGGTTGCTCGGCAGCGTGCCTGCGATGTCGGTGTTCGACGGGTTAATCCCGATGGGGAGGTCGTGAGGAGCCACTAGTTGTCCTCCCCCGACGCACTGCTCGTCAAGTCGTGAGGGGCTTCGTCCTGAGAGGGCTCCCACGACTCGCCCGCCACCGCCCGCAGCGCCTCCTCCAACTGCGCCGGAAGAGAGCGGCCACGACGAGTCGCCCGTCGGAGAATCCCCGCCGCCGCTTTCTGCGACAGCGAGTACTTGTCCGATGCGCTCGGCTCCAGGATCTCCGTCAGCGATGGCGCACACGAACACGCGTCGCCTTCGCTGTGGCACCCCGAAGTGCTGCGCGTCAAGAGTTCGCCACGACGCCAGATACCCGCGCTCGGCCAGCGAGTTGAGGACGACCCCGAAGTCTGCGCCTTTAGGGCTTCCAGAGCTGTAGAGCCCTTCGACGTTTTCAACGAGGATGGCCCGGGGGCGAAGAGCGTCAACGATTCGCATGAACTCAAAGAAGAGTCCGCTGCGCTCGCCTGCGAGCCCGGCGCGCTTGCCAGCGACGGAGAGGTCTTGGCAGGGGAAGCCTCCGCAGAGGAGGTCGACTCTGCCGGCAGAAGCGTCAACGTCGCAGACATCGTCATAGACACGGACGCCCGGGAACCTGGCCGCGAGGACCGCGCGGCAGTACTCATCGATCTCTGCGAAGAACCGATGCCGGAACCCGGCCCACTGGAGGCCGATGTCCATGCCCCCGACCCCGGAGAAAAGTGATCCGCAGGTGAGTGGCTCATCGGACATCACAACCCCATCCCCACCCGGCGCGGTCCCACAGACGGGATGCCACGACCATCTGCTGCTGCCAGGTCGCGTTGCCTGCGTTGCTGGGGTAGTAGGAGGGGCGGTACGCATCCCACGAGGATGCGAAAAAGCCAAGGCCACCTTCGTACTTCGGCCCCGGGTGCGACCAACGCACGCCCATGTACCCGCGGCCCGGCTGCTCGCAGCGGCCCACCCGGATCCACAGTGAAATGGGTATGCCCATATTCACCAGATGGCGTCGAGTCGGGTTCTTCGGTGGGTTGTCAAGGGTGTACTTACGGCGCGACTCCTTCCACGCCTTGAGGCACTGCTTCTTGGTGACCTTGGTCTTCTCGGTGTGCTTCCAGCAGGGGCGCGGCTTGGCACTTGACCCTGAGCCTGCGGCGAGGGACATCGAACTTCCGTAGAACATCCCTGCCAGAACTGGGGCGCACAGGAGCGCACGCCCGAATCGCCTGGTTACCCCGAAACGCTCGTTGCGCTGGGGCGCAGAGGTACTGCGCCGAACTCGGCGTTGCACCTCACGGTTACCTTCCCAAGCTGAGGGTCGCCGGTTCGAGCCCGGTCGCCCGCTTCCGAAGAATCTCCTGCTAAATGACATATTCTGCTCACTCCCTTCGTGTGGTTGTGCAGATGCCATAGAACGAATGTCGAACGCCTTCGTGTTCGATGGGGTAGTTTCCTGCGCCATGTCAGTCCACAAGCGCAAGACGAAACGCGGCGTCGTGTACGACGTCCGCTGGCGGGAAGGCCAGAAGAACAAGGGGCGGACGTTCGACACGCGCGCCGATGCGGTGGCCTTCGAGGCAGAGCAGCGGCGGCGACAGAGGCTCGGGGCGCATGCGCCAGGCGAGCCGTCGACCATGCCGCTGGGCGACTGGTTGGAGCGGTGGTTCACCACGGAGGGCGTCGCATGGGAGGCGACCACGCGCAGGACGCGCGCCCACTTGGTCGACAAGTGGATCCTCCCGTGGCTGGGCGACGTCGCGCTACGCGACATCGGTCGGTCCGCGGTCCGTGAGTTCCGCGCGGAGATCGTTCGCGCGGGAAGCCCACCGGTCAATACGAATAACGTGACCCGTGTGCTGTCCGCCGCGCTCGGTGCGGCGGAGGACGAGGGCCTGATCCCGGCGAACCCATGCCGGCGACTGGGGCGCGTCAGGACGGAAGAAGCCAAACGCCGCCATCACGCGCCAGAAGTAGTCCACGCAATCGCTCAGGCGATGGACGACCCACGCGACCAGGTCGCCGTGGCGATCCTGTACTGGGCGGGTCTTCGCCCCGGCGAGCTTTGCGCGCTCGAGTGGGGGGACGTCAACGAGGGGTTCATCTCCGTCACCGGTTCGGTGCAGGGCGGCAAGCGACGGCCCGTGAAGACGGCGCAGCCCCGGGCCGTCCCCATCGAACCGCCGCTCGCCGCCGCCCTCACCGCGCTCCGCGGGAGAAATGACGGAGGCGGTGACTTGGTGATCCCGGCGCCGCGCGGCGGCTACCTGGATTGGCACAACTGGACAGCGCGTATCTGGCGCAGGGCGCGCGAGCGGGTCGGCAGCGACGCCATCCCCGCAGAGATGCGCCACTCCTGCGCGTCGCGCTGGATCATGGAGGGCCACGACGTTCTGACCGTTGCGAGTTGGCTCGGACACCATCCGTCAGTGACGCTTAGGAACTACGCCCACTTGATGGCGACATCTCCTGCACCAGCCTTGCGAAGCGTCCCTTCGGGCGTCGCTCCGTCTGACGGTCAGGTGTCGCGCCGAGTGCGACCTCAAGATCCGAGATCTTGAGGCGCCAGTGGCTACCGACCTTGTAGCCGGGGAGATCTCCCCGGCGGATCATCCTGCGGATGGTTACCGGGTGACAGGCCGCAAAGCGCGCCGCCTCGTCAACCGAAACCAGATTCTCCACTGCCACTTCACTCCTCCTCGCAGAACCTGCACACGACCCAGACCATGTACTTCTTGCCAGTGGCGCCCTCGAAGATCTCGATCATGCGCCGCTGGTTCTGACAGGCGATGCAGTCGGGCCGGTTGCCCGCCCTGCCCCGCGACCGGAGCCTCTCCTTCCTGGCCCCGGTCGCGGTGTGGTTCTCCTGCCAGCCGATCCCCATCACGGCTAGAAGGGGATGTCGTCCGTGCCCTCCACGGTGGCGTCGAACTCCTTGGCGATGTCACCCACGACATCGGACGCCTTGCGCTTGGGGGGCTTCGCACCGGCGTGCGCCTTGGCGCTCTTCTCGGCGTCCTTCGGCTTGCTCTTCTTGATGGAGTACGAGAAGTACCCCTTGCCCGCCTTGGACATCCGCTCGCCGTTAGCCTCGATGAAGACGATCATCCCCGGCTCGGCCCCGCCATCCTCGGCGTCGCTGCCGAGTTCCCGGCGGAGAACCTGCCGCGACAGACGGAACACGATCTCCTGGTCAGGGTCGCGGTCGCCGTCATGCGTGCGGACGCCAGTCAGGACGAGCGCCTCCACGACGCCGAACGGGGCCTCGTCTTCGATGCGCTCCTTGACGACGCCGATAAGCCAGTCGCCCTTCTCGTCCAGGCGGACCCAGTTACCGCCGCCCGATGCCTGCGCCTCGGCCCGGAGGCCGGCAAGCATGTCGTCGCTGATGAAGTTGGTAGCCATTGCTGTTACTCGCTTTCGCTCTTGCGCTCGGTCAGGAGCGCGGTGTCGTCGTTGGGGTTGGCGAGCGGCGGCAGGAACGTGATCCTGTCGTCGGCTGCCTGCTCGGCGTAGACCATCGCTACGCAGAGCTTGAAGTCGCGGTAGCTCTCCTCTGAGAGCTGGACCGGCACGGCCTCGGGCGCCTTGTCCGGGCGGACATGCAGGATCACCGCGCCGTCGACCGCCGGCATCGGCTCCTCGCTCCCGTCGTCATGCACGATCACCTCGCCGTTGGCGAGTGCGTTCAACTGCATGACGTATTCGTGCTTACCCTGCACGCTGCGCGAGGTTTTGATGTCGACCACGCAGCGCCTGGGTGCGTCCTCCCCGGGGAACGTCATCGTCACGACGCCGTCCATGGTCCCGGCCCAGCCGTCGGTGCTGTGAAAGACCGTCTGCTCCGACCGCTCCCACTTGATGTCGTAGCGGCCAGTCAGGTCGCACAGGTCATCGACCATCTTGAGGATGTCCGCATCGTCGGTCTTGATCATGCCGGTCTTGAGGAACTCCTCGTAGGCTTCGTGAACCTTCGTGCCCTTCACGGCCGCGGCATCGCGGTCGCGGTACGGCGCACCCTTCAGCCACTTGAGGCATGCGTCCTGATCTGCGTCATAGAGGGCGTCCAGTTTTCCGCTGGCGATGGCCCCCATGGTGTCCTCTGCGACACGCTTCGCGCCGTAAGGGATCTTCCACGGGCCATTGCTCCACATGGACGTCGCGCCAGTGACGTTCACATGCTCCTTCTCGTTCCTGATGTAGCGGCGCTTGCCGCCCTTCTTCTTGACTGCGGTGCGGGGCGGCATCAGTCCAGCGCCTCCAGCAACGCTTCAACGGCGTAGAACACGCCGATTCCAATTGCAGCAACAAGTGCCGCTCCCAGCATGAGCGCCGCTGCTGCGCTCACCTGCGGCTCACTTCCCCTCATTCATTGCCTCCTCGAGGATCGCGTCGATGTCCAGGAACTCGCCTGCGACTGCGACCCATCGGGCAACGACCTCGTTGAAGTCCTCCTTGACCTCAGCCGGGATGTTGTCCGCGTGGCGCCCGTATGTGACGAGCATCCCCATCGCGAACCGACCCAGCGCGCCAACGAGAACCGACATCTCGTCGTTGCTCAGTTCCGAATCGCTCACCTGTCCGTCCAGTCCTAAGAAGTTCGTGTGAGTGTGCGCGTGACCATACTCAACCAATCGGACGCGTCAGATACTGCGCGTCACGGCTTGCACGGAAAAACTCCGCAAAAACCAAAGAAGCCATCTGCGGAGGCTGATGCCCTTACTGGACTTATGGGGAATACGGCGTCGCGTGAATCTGCAATGCTGTGCGTCAACGCACACGCATTCACATCGGAGAAGCGATGACCTTAATCGACCACGGTGTATTCCTGGACAGGATGTACACCGCCTGTCGTACAACGGAGCAGAAGGCTTTGGCTCACATCGCCAACGTCACCAGCTCTGCGATGTCGCGGATCCAGTCTGGCGACTCAATGCCGTCCATCAACACTCTCGCCCAGATTGCAATGGTGTGCGATGTGAGCATCGACTACTTGATCGGAATCTCCGATGACCCGCAGGCGCCGCAGCGCGCGAAGCGAGCAGCGAAGGCGCTCAACGATTCGCTGGCGTCTCCCATCCAGCGAGCGCCTGGCAAGCCGAGTGCGCGGCAGCCTCAAGCCAAGCGGAAGTAGGGCACGGCCCTAGATCCGCGGCGGACTTTCGCATCTCCCTGATGATCCTTTGCACCTCCTCCCGCTGACGGTTTTCGGAAGGTGTGTATTGGTCATCTCGGGGGGCGGGCATTGTCGGCTCCTTTCCGGGTGACATTCGTACCACTGAGAATGCGAATCCGCAACGGAACGTGAACGCTCACGCGTCGGGGTATAGAACCCGCCTCATCGCCGTATAGAGAACGAGGTCGACCAATTCCATGGTCCGCTCGTCATCGAACCACTCGGGGGGCTTGCGAAGCCACTCGCCCGAGGTACCCCGGTACTCCTCCTCGCCAATGCGGAACCGCTTCTGCGCGAGAGTCATAAAACCCCTCGGCGGCTCCATGAAGATGTTGCGGACTTCGGCCCACGCGTGTGGGATCTCTTCCTCGATGAACGGCCACGGGTCTGCCCCCGTCGTCACAGGGTGACTTCCATCTGCCATGGGCTCTGCTCCTTCTCGCTCTGATGCCTCACGCGTGGCGTGATGGAGATGATCGGCGGACCGAGGTGCGCTCCAGGCATCTTGTGTCGGTAGTTCTTGAACGTCTCGTATGTCGTCGCTGCGTGGTCGCCGGCCTTGGGTTCGATATGCCCGACCTTGTAAGTGCCGGTGGACGCGACCAGGCGAGGCCACTCGCTCACGCCGGTCCTGTTGACTCGCAGCGATGGGATGACCTGGGCGATGCGGGGCGCGTGACTGTGGCCGCGGAGCAGGACATCGGCGTCTGAGTAGCCGAGTTCCCGCTCCATGCCGTTGATCAGGTTCCCCGACCCGGCGCGGCCCGCTGTCTGCCATCCGTGGTGAACGTGGATGTTTATTGACCCAACGGATTGCGATGGCTTCGACCGCTTGTCGTAACGGAAGGAAACCCGGACGAAGCCTGAGTAGCCGAGGAGCCGGTTGAACGCGCCACCGCCAAGCTCCTTTGCCAGCTCCGTCATCAGGTCGCGCTGGCAGTGCTTCGACACCGTCATCTCATGGTTCCCGGTGGCGATGCCCCAGATGCGGCCCGACCACGGGGCGAGGATCTCCGCCGCGTGCGCGACCGTCTCTGACGGAATACCGCCATCAGGGTTGAGCATGGCGTCGCGGTACCTGTCGGGCATGTAGCCCTGCGGGTGCCACCGCTTGTCGCCGGGGCCGATCAGTTCCCCGATGTCGCCCATCAGGATCAGGCGGGCCTTGGGGTTGTCCTCATGCCGCTTGAGATCCTCGCGGATCTGATCCTCATCGGTGTCGGCGGCACCGAGGTGCCAGTCGCCGGTCGGGATCAGCGTGAAGATGTCCCCCGCGGAGAACTCCTCGGAGATATGGACGACGCGCATGGTGTCAGTCGGTACTACCGATGAACCCCGAGACTTCGATCTCGGCGGGCTCCTCGGTGTAGATGGCGAGCGTGTTGGCCTGCCAAGAGCGGACCACGCTCAGGACGGCGGCAACGACGCCGGCGACGATGGTGAGGGTCAGCGGGACGCCAGCACCAGCACCCTCGAGGCCGGTGACCACCGCGGCGATGCCGGCCGAAAGGACCGTCAGGACGCCGACGACCGTTGAGATACCCACAGGGACATTCACTTGATGCCGCTCCTTAGTCGTGCGCCTTGTCCGGGTCGTACCCCGTGAGCTTCTTTGCGGAGTTACGCCCGAAACCGGCGCGGATGAGCCTCCCGAAGGAGGAACGGGGGGCCTTTGCCCGCCCTTCTGTGATCGCCTCGGCACTCTTCTCACCGAAGCCGGCGCGCCTGAGGCGCTCCTCCAGTTCCTGGTTGTAACCAGTGAGCTGGCTGGCGGACTTCTTCCCGAAGCCCGCCTTGATCAGTCGGTTGTACGAGGAACGGGGCGCCTTGGCCCTCTTCTCCAAGATGGCGTCGATGGACTTCTGGCCGAATCCGGCTTTCGCTAGACGCTGGCGCAGCGTGATCTTCGGCTTCTTCGCGCCGCGGATGGCGCCGAGGTAGCGGTCCCAGCCGGGGAATGACGGCGGGACACCATCTCCGTGGTTGTTGCCCTCAAACCCCATGAGGTCACGGTGGTCATACAGGCCGCGCCAGTTGCCAGGCGGGTCGCAGTGGATCACCGGGATCTTGTACATCTCGCACAGCCAGCGGGAGAGCTTGGCGGACGCGTTGTACTGCGCTTTCGTCCACGGAACCTCGCGCTTGCCCTCATGCTCGATGTGGATCGAATTGGAGTTGGAGGTCCGCATCGCCGTCCATGAGGTGCTCCAGATCGGGAGGAACTGGTAGACGGCGCCTTCCTGAGTGATGTAGAAGTGGCAGTCGACCTTGCCCGACCTGGTCAGCGTGTAGATGTCGCCTACTTTGGAGCCGTAGGTGTTGTGGATGCAGATGCCAAGCGTCCGACTGCGCTTGGGGTGCTTGATGACTGAAGGGACGTAGGTCGCCCCGGGGTAACGGCTCATTCGTCTCCTAAGTACTTGCCAAGCGGACTGCGATATCGATGCCCGTGCTGACGACAGCCAGCGCCAGCGCGAACAGCAACGCGTACAGCGACCTCTTGATTCCGGCCATGTCCTTGCCGAGGAGGCGGACGTCCTCGGCAAGAGTCGTCTGACGCTCATCCATGCGAGCAAGGATCTCTGTGCGGACCTGGTCGTTCGCCTCAAGCTTGCTCATGCGCTGCTCGAGCGAATCCACGCGCCACTGCAACTGGCCTTGGCTTGCGGGCATATCGCTACTCATCCCTGAGATTTTTGCACATGGGTATGACGGTACGCATATGCATCTACAGCTTCTTCACGCCCACATGGATGTGGTCGTAATGCCCGGGCGTGCGCCACCCGATCTGGTAGCGATAACCGCCGCGGTTGACGTTTAGCCACGACCCGCCGCGGTAGTTGGGCTGGCCGAACTGCTTCATCAGGTTGGTGAGAAGTCGGTCGCCAGACTTGACGTCCGGCACACCCAGGTCAACCGCGTAGGAGGTGCCGCTCCCCTCCCAGTGGTCGGACGGGTTACCCGACGCCGTGTTTCTGCGAGAACGCTTCTGCGAAATCCAGCGACCGGGGGTGTTCGGCTGGTAACCGGTCTGCTTCGCCCAGTCAACGAACTGGAGTGCGCGCTCCATGGAACCGCCCCAGTTGCCGCCCTGGCCGCCCTTGGTGATCTTGCGCGAGTCGACTCCGCCGTAGCCGAGGCCGAGGGAATTAGGGCTGACGCCGCCAGTGTCTCCGGTGTCGACGGCGCCACCGCCTGCCGGTGCCTGCTGACGTCGGGCGTTGGCGGCGTTGATCTGCGAGACGATTGCCTCGCGCAATTGAAGGCCAAGCTTGCGGTCGTACCCACGGCCAGAGCGGACGTTCGCAACCTGCTGTCGCATGATCTTCATCAGAGCAGACGAGTCAATCGACCCGCCGACAGCCCGGGCCGTCGCCGCGGGCAACTCTGGGGTCATCCCTTGTGTGACGTACACCTGGCGGGCGTCACCTCCTGTCTTCGATCCGTAGGACACGATGTTGCGGAAGTGCTGCCCCTCGTTGTTGCCGTCGCTTGCCGGCGTGTAGCGCGAGATGATCCCCGCGAGGCCACGGTTCTTGTAGAGGCTCTTGTACGAGCCCTCGTTAAGCGTCTTGGCAAGCTTCGAGGTGGCGGATGCGTAGTTGGGGAACCTCCACCCAAGGTGGACGCCAAGCCCAAACGGGTTGTACGTCCCGCGTGCGTAGCCAGCGGTCCCGTAGGAGGACTCAGCGGCGGCGAGCCCGGCAACGAATGCGGGGTTGATACCGCCACGCACTGCAGCGTTGTAGATGGCGTCGGACTCGCGGGCCATCGGGCTGTTGCCAAGGGAGCGGCGGAATTGCTGACGGGAGGGGAGAGCCACTAGGGAATGCTCCTTGGTTTCTGCTGGCTTCTGTACCTACTGCCGTATCGGCTCCGCTGTGCGTCCGTTTCGGCGTACTGCCTCCTTGCCATTTCTTGGAGGTTGTACTGAACGACAGGAACGCCGAGGAATGCGCGCGTTCCATAACGGCTCCACCATGGCTCTGTGTACTGACGCGGGCGCGCCTCTTGGAAAAGCCTCGCCTCTTGCGCCCGCGCGCCATCAGCGTCGATGCCGCGACGGAACGCCTGCTCCACCAAGTCAAGGGTCGATGTCGTCCCATACGGCGTTTTGTCACCGGCCAAGATGTTCCGCGCGACGTTGTTCCACGGGATGAGCGACTGAAGCCTTGCAAGAAGGTCGGGGGACGGGTCGGCGTACATCTTTTGACCAGTAAATATGTCGGTGTAGACGCCGCCAGAGAACGCCGTGTTGTCAATCCCCTGGTACCCGGGGGGGTAGGTGGTGGGGACGCCACTGAGCGTCTCTCCGGTCACTACCTGAGCGAGCTCCCCAAATGCTGGCCCGGATTCCTGAAGCGCCGACCTCAGAAGTGCGGGGCCGGCAGCCTTTGCGCCTGCAGCAAGGCCCTCTTCGGCGGTAATACGCCCAACTTCGCGAGGCGCTTCAAAAGACGGGATTAGCGAATACGCCGGTCCCATCGTGTTCATCACAATCTGGGAACTGCTCCCGAGGAATACGCCCTGCCTGTATCCGGTCAGGTCGTTGCGCTCGTCGTAGGCCATCAGTGAAGCAGCGCCCAACAGCGCCGCGCGCTTCGGGTGCTTGAACGGAAGGGCGAACCCAAGCCTGTTGATCGCCCTCATCCAAGCGTAGAAGGGGAAGATGCGCTTGAGGACCGTGCGCTCCAACCCGTTATAGGTGGAGTAGTTGCCCATGAAACGCTCCGTGACCAGAAGCGCCTCGTCCAAGATCGCGTTCGCCCCACGGTCGCCCCTGCCGGCTGCCTTTGCGAGATCAAGCCAGGCTTCCGCCGCAAACGCGGGGTCAATGATTCCGCGGCGCATGATCTGGTTCTCATCAAGCCCCTTGCGCGCCATGTGCCAGTACATGGCGCGCCTCGGAACCGACTCAAGCATTGCGTTGCCAAAGTACCCGGCGCGAATCAGGGAACCCAGCCAAGTGGTCGCGTCACCCTGCGCCCGACGCGCGTACTCACCGAATTCCTGGCTCAGACCCATTTGGGAGATTCGGCCCGGAATCGCCTCGATGAACTCAGGGTTGCGGGCCATTGAGATGGCTTGGAGGTCGGCACCCGCTCCAAGGGCAAACTGCCCCCACATGCCGAAGAAGTTCTGGATATACCAGCGCGGGTTCAGCGCCAGAATGCCGCCCTTCCAGAGCGAGGTGACGTAGTCAAGGAGCCTTGCGCCGGCATTCCCTGCGTTCGGGTCAAGGGCCTGACGCCAGCCGCGGACCGCAGCAGTCGGGACGGCAAGTTGTACGTCCGCCTGCGCGACGCCGTCCCTGTTTACCTTGCCGCCAGGAACGTCGCGCAAGATGTCCAAGAGTTGCTTCGACGCCACCGAGTCGGTTGACAGGCTTGTGATCGAAGCAAGCTGCTTCTGGCTAATCAGGGTGTACCGACCGTTGCTCCGGGCGACAAGGTCGCGTGCCGCCTTGCCTTCGATAAGACGTCCGTCGTGTGTAGCCGCGTACTTGGCGACAACGGCTGCTGCCCCCACGACGCGCTCGCGGACGCTGACAGCACTCCTTAGGGCATCAACGATCAGGCGGGGGGAGAGCAGGAGGAGCCCGTCGTCGGCAAGACGCGACGCATTGAACTTCTCACTGGGCGCGGTCAGGCTCGCGCCGATGCGGCCATCGGCTGGCATTCCCGCCTTGTCCGGCGCATCTTGGAACCTGCCCCGGACTGCCGTGTTGAACCGCGTGTCCATCTCACCGCGAAGCGGAGAAACCTGCGGGAAGTATTCACCCGGAGCAAGACCGGCCCGCTCTGGATCCCTCGAGCCGACGTAAGCGCGGCGGAGGAAGCGCCTCTTCGCGATCTCAAGATTCCGACGAGCGACTCGGAGCCGTTCTGCCGCAGCGCGGATCTGCGCTGGGGTTCCGTTCCTGCTTGCCCTTGCTGCCGCCAGCGCGGACTGGAGTTCCTTGATCCGGTCGTATGCTTCCTTCGCCCCCGGCGGCACTGAGCGCCGGCGAGGGGCGCCCGCCTGAGCAACGTCCCTTCTGGCGCGGCGCTGCGCTGGAGTTTCCGGGCGCGCTTGGCGACGACGCGACTGAGCGTTGAAGTTAGAAAGTTCCCGGCGGGCCGTGTCAAGTTCACGACGCGCCCGCGTCTCCGCGTCGGTTAGTTGCCTGCGAGAGGCAGCCGCCTCGCCCTGCGCGCGGACGCCGGGCTCGATCTCCTCGCGGCGGATGCGCTCGTTCTCTGCCTGACGGGCGGAACGCTCATCCTGAGCCCTGCGGGCACGCTGGTTGACCACATACAGGCGACCGTCTGCACGGAGCATCGTGCCGAACTTGGACGGGGTAACGCGACCGCGTGACGCGCGGCCCTTCCGTCGACCTGCCTCAAAGACCTGACGGGTGCTGACTGTGACGGTCGGATTGACGTTCGCCTGGCGACGCCTACCAGCGGTGGTGCGCGTCCGCGCGCGGCGCGCTGCGGCGCCGGCCATGGCGCTGCGCCCTTGGCGGGCCATTGCCACGCGAGCGCCTGCGCGCTCTACGTCAAACTCGAGATCCTCGCGCCGGTTGCGGCTCTCTGGCGACCTCTGACGGCGACTGGCTGACGCCCTTGCCTCGGCGCGCGCACCTTGATCCGCCATCCTCTTGCGCTCTGCGGCGCGCTGCTTCTCGAAGTTGGCGATGCGCGTGAACTCCGCGCGGGCATCCCTAAGCTGCTGGCGAATCTCCGCAGTCTGAGGCCGCGACGAAAGTTCCCTGACTCGCTCTCGGGCAGCAGCAACCTGGGATGAAAGCGCATTGTCCTCATCGAACCCTTCAAGCGCGCTGCGGCGAGCGTCGTCGCGGAACTCCTGAGTCCTGGCTTGCATCGTTCGGGCGCGGAGCAAGAGGTTCTGCCGTGTCGTTTCAAGAGCCGCGTAACCAGCTTCTGTAAGCGGGTACCCCTCGAACTGAGAAGAAAGCCCGCGCCCCTTGTTCCGGCGTTCCCTTAGTTCTGCCTCTATCTCCCGTGCCTTCTTGCGGTCTTCCCTGATCGGCTGCGTGATTTTCCCGACGACTTCGTCATACGGCCTAGCGTTGAAGCCGAGCTGCGCCTGAGCGCGACGACCCGCCCAGTTGGCGGACGCCTCAGAGATGGCGCCCATCGCCCGCTTCTCTGATGTTCCCTTTGCGAGAACCTTGCGGACCTCGCCCTCAAGCTCATTCAGCCACTTAGGCGAAGTGACCGGGTCAAACCACTCATTCGGTATCGACTGGAGCGTCTCAAGCTGACGCTGCGCGCTGCGCCGCTTGCGCTTGCTTGACGAGCCGCCCTTATTTGGATCCTCAAGCCAGGCGTTGAGCCTCTGGACGAGAGTGTCGCGGCCCCAAGTGACACTGCCGTCCAGCGTGTCCGCGACACCCATAGCGCGCAGGATCGCAGCCGTGGAACCACGGGCGACTTCCGACTCGGGGAGCTGGCCTGAGCGACCAGCACCCCTAAGGCGCGCCACAAGCTTGGCAAGCCTTCTGGCGTCCTTGACGACCTGCGCGTCAGTGTTTGCAAGGGCCTCGTCACCCATCTTGCGGGTGTCCCTACTGACCGCCATCTCATAAGCGGTAAGAGTCCCCCAGGCAGCCCCGATCTTGTCATCAAATTGGGCGCGCAGACGCCTGCCCAGCGGCTCAGTGACCCTGCGCTGAAATGTCCGCGTAATCGGGTTGGACGAGTACGGGCGCTGGGCGACCGGAATTGGGTCGGGGTCACCGGGGAGACGCCCCTGCGGCTCCACCATTCGTGGCTCGCGGTACCTTGTCGAGCCGGGGAGAATCGAGCGTGAGCTTCTGTCCGCCGCGCTCGCCACGGCGCGCTCTCTCGGTGTGAGCGTTGGCGCGCCAGTGATCTCCGCTGCCTTGCGCGCCCGGTCGTCAAGATCCTTGCGCCCCACGAACCTGAGCGGGTCGCGGTCGGCACGGCCACGCGAAGCAGTGTCGCGGAGTTGGCGAAGCTGGAGGTCGCGCAGTTGCTGCGCGTTCATGCGGTTCAGTTCTCCGCGGTAAATCCTCCGTCCCGCGCGCAAGCCGCCGCCTTGACGAATTGCCCGGTTCTGCTGGGTTGCGCGGCCAGCCGTGCGCGCGACAAAAGCCGGCCCCTGCCCCGCGACGCCAGTGACTCCAGCAGCGGCAAGAACAACGTCAAGTAGCTCGTTCTCAATCGTGTTGATGGGGTCGGTGGCAAGCCTTTTGATGAGCGGGGCGTAGTACTTAGTGACCGGCTCAACGATGGCTTCGTCAATAACCTCACGACCAGCGTCAAGCTGCTCACCGACGTTTCGTGTGCCGCGCCCCGACAGTGCCTGTACGCCGCGACCCGTCAGGACAACGCCGCGCGCTGACGCTTCCGGTATGCCGCCGATCAATTGAATCCCGCGACGACCGACACCTTGGAGGGTGCGACCAACAAAACCAGCGAACCCTCCGCCGTCCCCCTCGGGGCCGAAGGCAGCCGCTCGCGCCTCTATCGCGCGTTCAGCACTTAGCGCAAGCGAATCGCGCCATTCCTTCGGAAGCCCCTTGGTCCGGGCAAGCGACGCGCGACGCGCCGCCGCCCGGCGTTCAGCCACCTTCCTGCGGTTCGACGGCTTGTCCGCCCAGGAAAGATCTCCAGTACGAGACGAAGATCCAGTAACACCGGACTGCTGGACGCGCGCCCGCGACCTCGGGGGTCTTGGTGTCTTGGGTGAGGTTCTACGCTTCCGACCGCTCGCTGGCTTGTCAGGAAGAACGCGGGACGAGTAGCTGAATTGCGGGTTTATGTACCGCTTGCCCCGCTTGATCGGCCTCGGAGGGCCGAAGAGGACTACTTCCTTGCCGCTCTGGGTGTACCCAATGACACCGCGCGTCCTCTTAGGGTTCTTAGCCATTCTTCAGCAGCGTGCGAATGGTCGACATCAGGGCTTTCTTGTTCGTACTAGTAATGCCCGGGACAGACTCGTTGATGAACCTCTCAATCATGTCGATATCGACCTTGCCGCCGCTGCGGAAGTTGGCCTTGTTCTTGACGAACCACCGAGCTGCAGCGCGGATTCGTGAGTCGTAGGGGGTCTTCCTGATAGGGCCGAAAGTAGGCTTCCTCGGCTTCACATAGCCAGGATCGTAGGGGTTAGTGCCCTTCCCCTCGACGCCCTGCCACCCGGCGCGGAACGACTTCTTAAGATCAGCGTTCCCGCTAGGAGTCGTCCGCGTTGAGCCCTTTGGGGTGGCCTTTTCTGGCTTGGGAAGCCACCAGTCCCCGTTGATGTCTTGAATGGCGTTCGGGTTCTTGCGCCAGTTTGAACCTGCGCCCTTAGGGATCTTGCGGTAGTCGTCCTTGAGATCCCTCGGGAGATACCCTCGGTCGATCCGGTCCTGACGCGCATCATCGGCCCGTCCGCGCGCGTCCGTCAGATCCTGACCGCGGACCGTCACATCGCGCGCAGCGGCACGGTCACCGGAGACGATTAGCGAGTTGATGTAGGACTGATCCATCTTGAGCAGATCGATCTCGCGCTGCGCCGCCTCGGCCTTCTGCTCTTCAATGAACTGGTCGATCTTGAGGCGCTCTTCCTGGCGCTTCTGCGAGTACTGGTTCAGAAGACCGGACGCGTAGCCGAGAGTGCTGCTGACAAACGACTGCCCCATCTTCTCGGCGTCAAGCCCGCCGAGCGACTGCCGGTAGCCAGCGTCGATGTTGCGCGCAGCGTTGGCCGACGCAGCCATCGACTGGGCCGCGGCGAGAGCGTTCTGGTTTGGCGCGACGACCGTGCCGCCAGTTGCGCCGGCAACCTGCGGGGTGGTGATTGCAGACGCTGCGGTGCCCGCCGAGTTGGCGTAGTTCTGGATTGCCGTGTTGTAGGCGTTACCTCCAGCGAGCCGTGCCGCAGTAAGCGCCTGAGAGGCAGAGGTGATTGCCGGCGTGAGCGTGTTGGTGATGTAGCCCTGGAACTGGTCGTAGCCGCGGTCCAGGCCCTCGAGGTAGCGACGCGCCCACGGGTAGTCGTTGTACGCGGCGTATGGCGAGTTGTCGCGGCGCTTGACGACGTAACGACCGTCATCGTCCCGCTCCACATACCAGCCGTTCTGGCCGAACTGTCTGTTAAGCGTCGCGGTGTTCGGCTGGTTCCTGCCGGTCCAAAGGACCGGATCGTTCGTACTCTTGATCAGGGTGGGGTCATTCGTGACGCCCGATGTGCGACGAGTCGCGCCCGCGCCGCCCCCGGTGGGAGCGGCACCGGGGGCGGGGGCGCCCGCTCGCCCGACGACGAGGCGGCGGTTCGCGCCGGTACCCACAAAGCGAAGTTGCGGGTTGGAGCCGGGGCGAATGTTGGCGACGACGCGTCCGCGCTGGTCAACGACCAGATCGCGACGGCCCATGGTGTTTGTGCGGCGGTTCCTTAGGATCCTGAGCCCGCCACGGTTGCCGACGTCGAAGACACCGTCGGTGAGAGGATTCCTTGACAACGATCCGCCGCTGCGGCGAGTCACCTGACCAGAGGCCAGGTTGATCATCGGAGCGCCACCGTAGGGGCGAAGATCGAAGACGAGTGGGTTTCGGCGTCTTGCCATTGCTACCTCGGAACTCCGTAGACGACGTACTTGGGAGGCGCGCCCTGCGGTCGGACGACCACGACCCGGAGATTCATGCCGGGGTGCCTCTTGCGGAGCGTCGCCATGTTCGGCCGGTTTGCGCCCCTCCAGATACTGCGCTCACCAGGACGGGGTGCTTCGGGGAGGGGTGACGGAGCGGGCGCGGCAGGAGCAGGAGCGGCAGGAGCAGGAGCGGGCGCAGGCGGCGGCGGCGGCGGTCGAAGACTCTCTTGGTCTGTCTGCCACGCGATATCAGCGCCATACAGCGAGTTGATCTCACCAAGGTATTTCTCTTGAAGGCCGGTGTTCGGATCGAAGTAGTAGTCCGAGATCTGCCCGATCTGCTGCGAGTACTGGTTGACGATCTGACGGGCCTGCTCACCGACACGTTGGAGCGCGGCACCGACAAGTTGGTCACCAAAACCGCTCGAGAGCATCCCGCGTGCGTTTGCCTGTGCGCGTGCCGCAAGAATCGCCTGACGCTCGTTACGCCCGAGCCTGTCGGGCGCGTAGTCGACCATCAGCGACTCATCGACATCCTTCGTGTTCGGGTCGTCCTGGCGGAAAGAGAACCCGCCGTAGCCTCGAAGGTTGTCTCGAAGGTCGTTCCTCGCCTTCGCAAACTTTCCACCAGCGACCTCATTCAGCCCCGGAACTTTCCCGTCACCGTAGAGCTTCGCCAAGTAAGACTGGATCATCCCTTGGTTGGGAGCGGCCTTGCCTTCAAAGTTGTTGACAGTGAACTGGTTTGGCTTGAACGGGTTGGCACCTGTCGACGTCTTCGGGAGCTGCACCTGCGGCTTCGTCGGCTGACGCGGCAGGTAGGTGATTGGCCGGAAGTAGTTGGTACTCATATCTCCACCGCTGTTACGGACGGCCGGCAAGAGCGCGGCATGAGGACATTGGAACCAGTGCTTGTCTTCCAGACCATCGCGATGCTCTGCGTGCCGGCAGGCGGCGTAGCGACAAACATTCCGAAGAACGTGTCTTGGTTTGACGGGTAGACGCGCGACATTCCGTCGCCGCCCGTCACCTCTTCACCATTGAGCAAGACGCTGATGGTCGCGTAGCCGCTTGATATCCCAGCGTTGCCACGGACAAGCAACATCAATGGGCGGCCCGACGTCTCAACCGATCCAGACAGTTCAGACCCTGCGCGGACGTATGAGGTGCTGGTCGTCTGGAAATCAGCACCCAGCGGCACCGGGACAGCGTTCAAAAACGCGCGCTTGATGTTCTGGATCCCAATCCCAACGGATGTCTGAGCTGTTGGAGATGCGTTCTGTGGAGGGAAGTTGGCAGCCGTCGATCCATCGCGAAGGGATTCGCGGATGACTGTGCTGGCGTCATAGGGCGCGGAGAACTCCTTGTCGGGAGTCTGCTGCTGGGAGCCCCAAAAGCTCGACGTCGTCATGTCATCCTCCGGCTATCGCGGAAGGTCGCCGTGATCTCAGGGATCTGGGTCTTCGTCGTCGTAGTCGGGGTGACGTCCATGTCGATGCGGACCTGATGCAGGCGACCGGTCTGGTTGACCCGGAACTTCTTGCGGTCGACGCGATCCACGGAATCCCCGGTGATCGTGCCTTGGGCAACGACAGTGCTGGCCTGGTCGTCAAGGCCTCCACCATGGGAAGTGCTGACGTCGATGGCAGCGGTCGGCGTGCCGGCGGAGTCAACGAGGTTGGTCGTGACGGCGAGGTCAGCAAAACGCGCCTCGCCGTCGACCCCGTTCGCCGCGGCCAGAGACGAACTTGTCCACGCCTGCATTCGTGGCCCGGTTCCCGCGTCGTCAACCGGGGCCGCAGCGGCGAGCGTCTGCGCCACGCGGTCTGTGCATTTCGTGCCAGTCACCGCCGGCGTGAGATCGATCACCCGCCCCTGATGATCGTCGCTCACGGCGAAGATGGAGTTGACCTCACCAGGAACGCGAACCGTTGCCATGTTCCTTGCGTCCATGTTGGACAGGCGAGATGCCCAAAGCTTGGCATTGAGGTCGTAGATGAACGTGCGCTGCGTGGGAGCAGATGCGTCGGGGCCGGTCTTTGCAGAACCAGTAGCAGCGCCGTCAAGCCCGCCGGCCGAGACGACGAGGTGCCCAGAGACGACCGCTGCGCTGACATAAGAGGTACCGTCGACGTACCCGCGCATCAGCGCCTGCCACTCGCGCTGGACGCGTCCTTGCGTAAGATTGATGATCTGGCTTCCGGCGTATGTGAAGATGCCGTCGCGGCCCGCCCAGTACGCGACACCGTCAACGGTGAACGCAGACCTGAGGTCAATGCACCCCGAGCCATTTGCAAGCAACGTCTGCTCGTAGCTTGGGTACGCGCCGAAGATCCCGTAGACCGAAGCGCCCTTCAAAACAAGGAGCGGGCCGGGGGTGGAGAGGACCGCCGTGACAGGGTCGGTGTCGTAGCGCGAAGGAACGTCGATTGGCTGCACCAAGAATTCGTCAAGGTCCGCAAACTGGTCGTTGACCGTCGGGTCGAACGGCTCCACCGCCCCTGGGGGAAGACCGATATTCCACAGAGGCGGCCCGACGTAGACGCGGTTGGGGTACTGCTTGACGCCAGTTCCCCAAAGCGAGTTCTTGTGGACGGTCGCGTCCTTGAAGGGGAGACGCCTAGCGATCCGGTAGGTCGCGTTCGTGATCGATGATGACGGAGCGCCGTAAGTCGAAAGCGTCTGCGGGGACGTAGCAAGAGACGCAGTGCTGATGGTTCCGCAGAAGTGAGCGGAGCCCGGGGTTGGGTTGACGACAAGCAGAGAGTCTGCGATGAGGTAACCAAGAGCGTCTGATGTCGTGACGCCGGACGCGCTCAAATCCGCGCCAGAGAAACTCCACACGGTGCCGGAGTTAGAAACAGCCGTACCGGTGTCCCACACCGATACCCCGGGCCACGCAACCCCAAAGGGGGTGATGAAGACCGTGCTTGCGCTTGAGGCTGGCGGGCTTGACGCCGTTGCATTGCGAACAGAATCAAGGGTCACGGAAGAAGAGCTGTTGCGCGACAACACGCTGCAACAGATGAAGGGGTACGCGGACGCTGTGCCGGCAGCCGTCACAAACTGCGCTGTGAGAAACGAGCCTCTCCCGACATCGGTAGGGAATGACGCGGGGATACCTCCAGCGCCACGCGCCTCTGAGGTTCCCGCCGGGAAATTCCAGTTCCCGCTGCCGCCTGAGGGCCAGGCCGCCGAGTACGAATACGGAGAACCCGCGTAACGCAGCAGCGGCGTAACGCCGTCCTGCGCGCAGTAGATAGTTTCGCCGTTATACATACAGCGCGGTATCCAGGTCGTCCCCGCCGACGTTGGATTCGTCCAAACCGCCGTACCGCTTGCGCTGGCGTTGTGGATGTAGACATTTCCGGCGGTGTCCGAAGTGGTCGTGATTGTCGACTCAACGGACGGGTACCTTGAGCGGCTCACGCCAACGAGGTTCGCCGCAACGTCTGCGGTCGTGCCGTCGAATAACCACCCATACCGCTGCTGCGCGATCCCGTTGGGGTAGATCAAGTCCTGCGAGTACGCGCACTCATTGGAATCAAGCGCGTAAGAGGGGACGTCGGACCGGTAGCCGCCGGCGAACGGTCGTGCGACGACTATCTGCCTCATCCGAGCCACATCTGGTCACGCCACGACGGCGTCGCCAGCCTCATCGCGGGGGCCTTCGCTGTGGCGAGCGCGGTGCGGCAGTCGTTGAACGCCTTCTGGTACTCGCCCCAGTATCGGTCTGCCTCGCCTGCAGCTTCCGCGCCGCCCTCCTGGCGGAGCAGGCGGGCGCATGCGTAGGGGACGAGAAGACGGGTGCGCCACTCAAGCGGTAGGAGCGGAACGTCAGAGTCGTTTGAAAGCTCTGACTGGTACGCGCGGTAGAAACAGCCAAGCGTGTACGCCTCATCCGGCTTCGGGAAGACGCGGATCTTGGAATCCCAGTCCGACCAGAAGATCGGCTCGCCGGCACTCTCGTCGTCTTGTGTGGAGTAGGCGACGTTCTCCAGGGCGTCCCACGACATCGACTCAAGCCGGTAGCCGCCGTCGCCCGAGTCCATCACCAGCGAGAGGATCTCCGAGACGGTCGTCCCGAGAGCCGTGCCAATCGTGCCGTAGGTGTAGGTGTCGGAACCTGTCTGAAGCGTGAACTCACCTTCGCGCTCTAGCCAGCTCCACGGGTCGCCCGTGAACGAGACGGCGAGCAGCGCCTCGTTGATGGCGTCTTTGGCTCGCGCGACGTCGAAGGAGTCAGACGTATCGCGCCGAGATCCGTAGATCGCCTTGGTGTAGAGATCTTGGAAGTCGCCGCTAGCCATCGGACTTCGAGATGTCCTTTGGCACCGCTACCGGCGCTTCGTGGTGCAAGTCCTTCCGCCTGGCGGTCCATACCATCTCCTCCGCAAGGCCCATGTTCTTTTCGATTTCCTTTTCGATACGCGCGACCTCGTTCACGCGCCACATCTGTTCCTGCGCCGTCCGCCATGAGTCAAGGTTCTTGACCCTCCATGCGTCAGAAGCCTGCTGCTGGTCAAGGACACGCGCGTCGGGCTCGCCCTCAAGCGGCTCGCCGTTGGTGTCCTGGAGCTTCTTGGCGATGACCCAGGTGTGCCCGATCCCATAGGGGTCGGGGTTGGGGATCTTCCTCGCAAGCCCGAGCTGGCCCGAGAGCATGTCTCGGGCCAGCCGGGCATCGGCGTCGTACTCCTGCACCCGGCCACTGATGTTGTGGAGATCCTCCTCAACGTACTGCCAGTGGGGATACAGCAACTCGTTGACGACGCCGGCGAGCTTCATCTAGTACCCGAAGGCGATGAAGTTGAAGGTGACCGACGAAAGGTCCGTCGCGTTGGCGACCTCCTTGCCAACCGCAGGAGCGGTGGCGTCGGAAGTCGGCCAACGGACGATGACCTTCTCGTTCGAGTAGTCGTACTCGAAGACGTAGCCGTCAGCCGGCGAAGCTTCGATGAACTCGATCTTGGTCGACAGACCGACGTCGCCGGGGACGAGAGACTCGCCGCCAGTGGCGTAGGAGCTGTCAAGGGTGACCGTGCCCGTCTTGTACTTCGTGTACCGACCGACGGTGTCAGTCCTGTTGATGCTGACGGAGATAGCCATCAGATCACCTAGTACGCGCTCGCGACCTCGGAGATGTCACCCAGGAGCGCGTGGTCACGCGGGCGGGTGGTCATCATGCCGAGGAAGCCGTCGAGGTAGGCGATCACGCTGGCGGCGTGACCCTGACCCGTGCTGGCGTTCTTGAGGAAGAACTCCGACCCACCGAGGTTCACGAAGTTCAGCAGGTCGCCCGGCTTGTTGTGCTTGGGCCGGACAAACTTGATGCTGTCCTTCTTGAGCAGGTAGATCGAGTTGCGCGGGCAACGCGCGCCGCGGTAAAGCGGCACACCCAGCATCTCGAGCGGACGGCCAAAGCCGATGTCCGCAGCGCCATCCACCGTGTACCGGAGGCCCGGCGTCATGATCTGGTGGTAGGCGGTCCAGCTACCCAGCGACGCAAAGGCGGCGTAACCCGTGTCGGGCTGACGCCCGGCGCGGCGCGCCACCTTGTTCATCGTCTGGTGGATCAGCTCCTCGGTGAGGGGCCGAAGCGTACCGCTGTTGTCGTTGACGACACCCTGCCAGTAACCCTTGCCGGACGCGGTCCGGTCGATGTTCATGTAGGTGTTGTCGTTATCCACCATAGCCTTGACGCCCGGGAACTCGAGCGAGTAGTAGGCACCGCCAGACGCCCAGGTACCGGAGCGGACGACGACGCCGGCCGAAGTAGCCGAGGTCATCGTGGCCGAGCAGGTGAGGACGTTGGTGGACTCAGCGATATCCGACACGGTGAAGCCCGTCACCTGCTGGGCGCCAGTCGTGCCGTGAACAACGTCGTAGCGAGCGCGGTTCGCGTCATCGATCCAGACGTAACGGTCACGGTCCACCTGGGCCGTGGTCGTGGCGTCCAGCGTGATGGTGCTGCCGGATGACGAAGCGACGTTGGCGAGAACGCCAGTTCCGTCACCCCATGCCTGCCGCTCGATGTCAGAGGACATGGCCTCCTTGGCGGCAGTCATCTTCTCAGCCATCACCGGAACGGCAGCGGCCTCGGTCGACTCGAGGAGCGCCAGCTCCTCCATGGTGAAGTCCAGAGCGTGCGACAGGTGTGACAGGTTGACCTGGGCCTCGTCGTAGGTCGGGTCACCCGGCGAGGGGTAGTCACCGCCCTGCGAGATGGTGCCCTGACCAAGCGAGTCACCGATACGCAGCTTGAGGTAGGAACGACGACCCTCAACGTCAACGGTGACGCGCGAGTCGGTGTAAGACCCCAGCCAGCCGAGGAGGGTGCCGGGCTCAGACAGAAGCTCGTAGTTGAGCCCCGGGAGCCAGACATCCTTGGCAAAGGCCGAAGTCGAGCTGTAAAGCGACATTCGGAATTTCTCCTAGCGAGAAGGAACGGGGATGCGGCATATGCCGCGTTATCCGCACCGTCCTCCCGGGGACTAAGCCCACCCGCCAGAGCCGACAGCCGTGCTGAATGAAGTATACGCATATGCACGGGGGAAAGAGAAACGGCCCCCATTTCTGGAGGCCGTTTCCGCCCTTGACCGAGAACAGCGTCTAGAACATACGCCTACGCGTATGCATATGCAACTAACCGCCGAACTGCTGCTCCATGAACTGGGCAGCCTCAGCCAGAGAGCGCGGAGGCTGCTCAGGCGATGCCGGCATACCCTGGGGGGCATACGTCTGCGGAGCCTGCTGCTGCTGCTGGGCCATTGACGCAAGTGCGTTGCGACGCCAGTCATCGAAGTCGCGGTACGCCTGCTCGATGGCCTGAGTCATGGTCGCGCCCGGCTGGACGTACTCCACGGCCCGGGGAGCGAGAAAGGCCATGTCAGACTCGCTCAGGTTGTACTGCGAGCGAAGCTGCTCCATGCCGCGGTTGAACTCGTCCTGTTGCTGACGCTCTTCGTACTCGCGGTGGATCTCGTCGCGCATCTCGGCAATCTGGCGCTGGGTGTCCTGCTGCCAGACTTCACGGAGGGCATACGGGTCGATCTGCTGGGGATCCGCGTACTGCTGCTGCGGGTCCATGTCGTACTGCTGGGGATCGCCGTACATGCCCTGCTGATCCATGAGGAACGGATCCTGGCGCGACTGCCACGCCTGCTGGATGGCCTCCTGCGCTTCCTGCCAAGACATTCCATCAGGAAGCTCGTTTCCCTGCATCATCCGCTCAAGCATGTAGCCACGGGTGTCGCGGTTGCCGAGGGCCTGCCACCCGTCGTATGCCTGACGGACGTCGTAAGGGTTGACGTCCTCCGGGTCGAAGCCTGCCTGCTGCCACGGCTCCCACGGGTTGTTCTGTGGTTCTGCCTGCGCCTCTGGCTCAGGCTGGGGCTCCTCGCGCCCCGAGTTCATGTCGATGAAGTCGGTACTCACTCAGGAGCCTCCTCGTCGGTGTCGTCGGTGAACGTGTCATCCTCCTCCGGGTACTCGTCATCCACGGGGGGAAGGTCGACTTCGGGGAGATCGATCTTCTCGTAGATGATCATCCCGGCCTTCTGGAGATTCTCGCGAACCTCCTGTGCGTAGAGGAGGCCGCGGTCAGCGACCTCGAGGATCGCTTCGACCTCCTTCGAGAACCCCTGACCGAAGCCAGAGGGCGCGATGTCGGTTCCCACTTAGTTCGCTCCTGTGATCGCCATTGTCGTCTGGCTGGCACCGGACTGCGGTGCCTGCCCCGGCTGCTTCGGTGGGGAGGGCTGCCCCTTAGGAGCAGGCTGCGAGCCGCCGGCGCCAGCGCCGGGTGGTGGCATCTGCTTCCCGATCCCGACCATCTGGCCCGTCAGGGCCTTCTTGTGCTGGTCGGCATGCTCGCGCGCTGCCTGCTTGACCATCGGATGGACGGCGTCAAAGCCGTCCGAGAGGCGCCAGTCGTCAAGGGTCCGCAGGTGCTGCGCGTGGTCGTCGTAGTCCTCGACAAGCGGGATGCGGACGCCGGCATCGCGGAGCATGTTGAGAATCTGGGGCGGCTGGATCTCCTGCGACGCCAAGAGCTGGATCGGGTCGACGCCCTGCTGCGCCGCCAACTGGGCGGCCTCCATAAACTTGGACTGCGCGGCGAGGAAGTCCTGATACACCTGATCCTTCTGGGGGAACTGCGCGAGGGCCGCGATCAGCGAGTTCTCCCGCTTCTGACGATTGCGCTGCGCCATCTCCGCGGTGATGAACTCGTCGTAGGAGCCCTCCACGAACCGCGCGACATGCGGCCTGATGTCCTGCCCGACCAGCGGGGCGAGCTGCATAAGCGTCTGGAACTGGAGCGCGCGCGACTTCGGGAGGATCGATGCCGTGATCTTGACGTCGGTCGCGCCGGAGATCTGGGAGCCGACGAACGCGCGAAGCTCCACCGTGTCGTCAACACCGCCAGACGACACCAGGCGAGGCATGACGTAGTGCTTGGAGACAAGCTTGAGGGACCGCGACAGGCCCCACTCAACGGCGGTCGCGACCTGCGAGGCGGTGCCAGAAAGCTGAGTCTCAGAGTTCTGCGCGAGGGTCTGGATTGCAATAGCCGACTCAACACCCTGCCCCGGGGAGAATCCGCGGGTCGCGTCCGACTGGTTGGCGATCTCCGACATCTGCTGCACGCACCACTGGAGGTGCTGCGTCAGGACCGCGACAGGCTCAGACGGAGTGGGCATGAAGTGAGGGTCACCGATGGGGTGAACCTCAATCAACCCCTTGTCGTTGTAGATCTCCTGGTTCCTTACGGCCCCGATGGGAACGATCATCGGCGGGCGCGCGACGCGCTCAAGCCACTCATGCAGGAGCGACAGAATGCGGTTGAACCGCTGCTGAATCGGGCGCAGTTCATCAACCGTCCCGCGGGCGCGGACGAAGTGACCGCCGTCGGGCTTCGGGTTGAACGGGCGGTAGGGGAGATCCTGCTCCATGTACTCCTCAATGAGGAGCGGCACATTCGGAGCGCGGTCAAGGAACCGCAGGTGGCAGCCCTTGGGCCACTCGGCGTTGGGCTTGATGTACGCCTCATGAACGAGGAACTCATCGCGTCCGGGAACGATCTTGCCGGAAGAGGTGCCGTCGTCCTCCAGGTTGATCGGCGCTGCGATGTCAGTACGGGACATCGACGGGTTTCCGTTGCCGCGCTCTGACGACTCCTTGAGGATGGAGTCAATCTTCTTGCCGGTCTGCTGCTCGATCACCGACTTCGGGAAGACGCGCGATTCGATGACCCAGCGACAATCGACCCAGTTCTGGGCGGAAGGGTCGACGCTGATCGCCCCGGGGCGCACAACCCGCCAGACGACCTCACCAAGCTTCATCGGCTTGTACGACCAGAGCGTCTCGCCCTGTGGGTCTTCCGACTGGAGCGCCTCGAACTGCTCGCGGCTGCTGACCGGCTGGCCGTCGGCGGTGAACGGGATGAACGATGCGTCGCCGGCGTCGGGGTCGAAGAAGACATGAAGGTAACTGATCCCGTCGATCTCGCCGTTGAGCGCCATGTCGCGGATCGCGCCACCGACGTTCCAGCCGCGCTCGTCCCACTTGGCGGCGATGAGCTTGCTCGCCTGGCGGGCCGCGTCGATTGCGTTCTGCTCGCGAGAGAGGGGAATGACCTCATATGGCGGGCGCTGCGCGGTGAGCTGCGCGACCCGGCCATCGGTCATCTGGCGCAGACGGTTGAAGGTGTCGCGGCGCCTACCACGGGGTGAGTCCATGAGAAGTTCAAGGCGCCCCGAGGAGAAACCGGAACCAGGACGGGCACGCATCCACTGCTCGCCGCGGTACATATACCGGTTCATCTGCCAGCGATTGCGCTCCATCTTCGCCAGTTCGCGCCCCTGACCGAGCATCCGCATGAGCGCGCCGGGAGCGTCACCCTTGCCCTTGTAGAGGCCGGTGTAGCGCGATGGGCTGAGGTTGGTACTCATAGTTCCTTACCGTCCAGGTGCAGAGGTTGCGGTTCCGGCGGCCCCTCGAGCGCCGCCTGTTGCTGAACCGGTTGAGCTTCTTCCGGCGGCAGAACCCGCAACGCCCCCAAGAGAGCGCGGGGGGATGCGGACGAACATCTCGGTCACTACGGGGATCAGAACAGCCGCGAGATCTGATGCGCGAGACTCGGGCAAAGGGGCAAAGGATGAAACAGCGGGAACCGCAGCGGACGGCTTGACCGTCTGGTTCCGAAGCGTCGCGACCAGATCCGTCGTAACGTCGATCTGTTCCGCGGCCTTGTCGGTCGCGTGGGTGAGATCAGCGACAAGAGAAGAGACTGCGGTGATCGCAACGGCGGCAAGGTCCGACGCGCGGGACTCGAACACTGCGGCGGCGGAAGAAGTAGCCGGGACCGCGGACTGAGCGGACTTGGTACTGAGGTACAGGCTCGCCTGGAGCCCCGAAGAAGATCCAGCGGTCGCAGACGCGTAATGCTGTACCCCGGAACTTGTGAGTAGGAGGAGGAGGGTCACTTAGGCGGGGCCTATGTCCCTGACCACAAGTTGAGCGGGTCTTTCGTTCCCAGAGTACGAGCCGCTGATCGGCGTCATTGACGTTGCACCGTCCTGACGAACGGAAAGTGTGCGAGAACCGGCAGGGAAACTCTTGGCCCTTTGCAAAACGACCGGATTAGGTGCCCCGTAATCCTCCGCGATTCGCAGGCTAGTCGTGTTGTCGTAGATGCCAACAGTGGCCGAACCCCCAGACCAAATCGTGCGGCTTACATACGAGCAAAGGTATTGACGGTTGGCGACGGCAGTAAAAGTGACAGAGCAGATGCTTACACCAGTAGAAACGGCAGTCCCGGTGTCGTGCGTTCCGACTCCGACGACGCCCCACGGCTGGTTCCACGGCGGGTACCAGCCAGCCCCGTCGTATGTCAGTTGCTTCTTGGTGTCAGTCTCATAAATCGTCTGCCCCTCGAACGGACTCGCGGGCCGCGTGGAGGAAGTGCAGATGATGGTGCCCGTGGTGACGGCGGGCCATTGGGTTGCCTGCACGATCTTGCTGACGCGGAGGTAGCACGGAGCGGAGCCGGTCCCGCCACTTGAGCCTCCCCCAACACTCCCCGACCCTGAATTGACATAAGCCTTTACGCTGTAGGTGTGGCTTCCCGCTGACGGCGTAAGTCGGCGCGTGAGTTGCGCTGGCTTGTTGTCGAAATTACCAGCACCATTGTAAAAGCGCCCCCATTGGCGCGTTTCCTCTACCCCGTCCTCATAGAGAGAAATGTTCATTTCGCAGTTGGCTGACGGTTGGGGCCGCACCTGTGGGGCAAAGAACTCAACGACGATGGGGCTGCCGTCGCAGACAACGGTGAGCGCCGAGATAACCGTGTCACCTGAACCAGCCGTAGTCGAGGTAATGGTGGTGTTGGAGTTGCTTTCCGCATACCCCAACTCCACCAGCCCGCCGCTCGCGGTCACTACCTGGGTGTCTGTGAGTGAGGTCATTAGGCCACCCGAATCGGGGTCAGTGAGAACCCGCGCTCTGCAAAAGTTGCTGTTCCGGCAGTAACCCGGTATTGCATCTGGACCGTCCCAGAACTGGTGAATGTGCGCTTGATGCTGTGCGCCCCATTGTTGAACCAGTTGCCGTTTGCGTGTTGCATAACTCGGGCGCATAACTGGTCAACCACCGCCGAGCCGGGTCCGTTCAGCCCAAGCATCCACCACGCGCCAGCGGTGTTGTTCGTTGCAAGGGCCGTCGTAGTCGTCCAGTAATCACCCGAGAGGGGAAGGGCCACCGCAAGGTCGGGGGTGCTAGCCACGAATCCGGTGCTAGTGATAGTCCCGCTAAGGCCAGCAGTGGTAGAGGCGGTTAGCGGCGCACCCCCCACAAACTTCCACGGGTACGTCCCAATCCCGTCGTAGTACAGCGACCAGTACACGCCGTTCGTGGCGTCAGCCGCATAGACCACCTGATCGCCCACCGTCGCCAGCGTCGGCAACTGCGTCACAATGGGCGGCGTCCAGAAGGGCTTGAGGCCGTCGTTCTGCTGGACGATCTTGCTGACGCGAATCCACGCGGGCGGGTACGGACTTCCCCCGCCGATGTAGCCAGTACGAGAAGCATTGCTTACCCACCCACCCACACGAAATGTGTGAGAGCCAGCGGAAGGCGTCATACGGTGGCTAAGTTTGATTGGCGTGAGTGAGCCGTAACCACCAGCGACGTTGCCTACAACGCCAAGACGTTCTTCCTCAACGGAGCCGTCAACTTTGAGCGTAAACCAAAGGGCATCGGTAGTCCCGGCTGCGTCATGAGTTGCCCTCGCCCCGGCGCAGAAGAACTCAACCATGACCGGAGAACCGTCGCACACAACGGTCAACTCTGGACTGATGTTGGTCATGCTTGCTGCGGCGGTTGCGTTGACGCTGAGGTTTGCGTCTGAATCCGCGTACCCCAACTCCACCAGTCCACCCGGAGTGATGGGCTGCGCCCCGCCAAACGCTGACAGGTTCGCCATCTAGTCCTCCTCGGTGAACCACGCCACGGTCTGCGTGCCAGAGTTGGCGACCGCATAGACCGCTGCCGTGGGGGACTTGTCCAGCGTGAGCGCCTGCGACGGCGCGAGCCGGATGCCGGTGTTTACCGCAACAGCGGAGTCACCGATGAACACATAGTCCGATCCGAGGTTCGTCAGGACAAGGGAGCGCCGCGTGGCGTCAGCAGCCTTGACGACCGCCGCGCTAGTGGTGACGGACGCAGAGCCAGAGTCAATCGTGGCGCCGCGCTCGATGACCTGGAGGCCGGCGGAGTCGGCGCCAATGTGAGTGCGCGAGCCGTCCGCTGAGTAGGCGAGCTTGACGAGCTGAACGTGGCCGGTGCCCGAGTCGTCGGTGGCGACGACCGAGCCACCGCTCATCGAATTAAGGGTGACGTCATCAGCCATGCCGGCCCCCTTAGGTCAGCGTGATGTCGAGGTCACCGGGCTGGAACAGCACGGTGTCGTACTGCGAGACGACAACCGGCGACGTCAGGGCCGCGTAGGCGATGAGGTTGCCCGCAGACGCCGCGTCGCAGATCCCGACGTCGGTGATCGTCCCCCAGGCGGCGGTCGCCATCGGGAAGGTGAGCAGGTTCGTGTTGGCGGTCGCGCCCCCGGAGGGGGTGTCGAAGTTCGAGGTGTTGTTGGTCACCGCGACCCGCGCGTATGAACCACCCGACGGCTCGCCGGCGGTCGAACCGGTGGACGCGTCCGACAGGGTCGCGGTCCACAGGCCGATGTAGTAGGTGGCCGGCAGCGAGAACGTCGTGTCCCCGAACAGGTGGCCGAGGACGTAGTCCTCAAAGTAGTCAGAGAATCCAGCCATCAGTTATCCACCAGGATCACGTTGATGTTCTGGGTGCCCGAGGACACGATCCCGTACCAGCCCTGCTGCGCCGCGGTGTCCTCGCGGTGCTGCTGGTCGATGATCAGAACTTCGTTCTGGGCGAGCGGGTAGCCATCGGTCGTGTCCACACCGGAACCGCCGACGTAGATCGTGGTGGCGTTGGTGTTCTTGATGACGATCCGGCGACGCGTGGGGTCGACGGGGGCGATGGCGGTCACCGTCGCCGCGACGGTGACCTTGTCAGCGGTGACGGCCATTAGACGGCGTACTCCTCTGCGTTGATGAGCTGGAGGTCGTCATCCCAACGGATCTCAGCCGATGCGGGGATGACGTCATCGGGCGACGGAAACTCCCGGCCCGTGTCTTGCGGGAAGGCGTCCGCGATGGCAGCCATGCGAGGCGCATCAGGAGCCTGGATGCGGTCAAGCAGCCGGTGCCGCTCTTCCGCGTGCATGCGGAGGATGTACGCGATCACCGCCAACTCCGTGATCGCGACAACCCCCAAGACGATGATGCTGATCACTTGCGCCCCTTCTGCGATGAGCGGTAGGAATGGAGCATCCGGCGCCCCTTGGCCGCGAGACGCGCTGCCGCTGCCGGGGTCTGCGGGACAGGCTCGCCCCAGGCGTTCGCGGCAAGCGCAAGACGCGTCGGCTTCCCGGTCTTAGTCTTGAGTGGACCGGACGGGTTCGTGTAGAAACGGGTCAGGAACGAGCCCTTGCGCCGCATCTTCTCCGGGGTGTTGGCAGCACCCTTGACACCCGGCTTCAGATTCGCACCCTCGGTGCGCTTGTAGTGCGCGCGTCCGGCAGCAGTAAGGCCGCCCTTGGGGTTGCGAAGGCCGGCCACCGCTACCTGTTTCCACGCTTCTTCTTGCCCGCTTCCCGAATCCACCCGGGGATCTTCGGCTTTGGCTTCGGCTTAGGGGCGTGCCAGTTGCCCGGCTCCTTCTTCTGCTTGGGATAGCCCTTGGGGGTCGGCGGACCTGCGATACGGCGCCAACTGTCGTAGTCGTTGCCCACGCTA
>Ga0255781_10000376_pt1 | contig 35075 bp, 52 predicted proteins | sample 101ome_21_FD_179979 | JGI IMG/M metagenome (GOLD analysis project Ga0255781, IMG submission 179979) | Coastal salt marsh microbial communities from the Groves Creek Marsh, Skidaway Island, Georgia - 101413BT metaG (version 2) | ecosystem: Environmental > Aquatic > Marine > Intertidal zone >... | reverse complement strand
TGTTTTTACCAGTTTTTTGAAGGAGTCAACATTTTCTTTATAAAGTCCTGCTATTTCAGTATTTTGTGTAGAAACAGCAGAGAACCTCTTAAGTGCATTGTTTGTATTGGTGCTAGATGTACTCCTTCTCGGTTGTCTATTTGGTTGAGTTGTTCTAAGAACCGTGCCACCACTATTTCTCCTTTGCATTGGAGGTGTAGACATAGGAGTTGGTGTTGGCATATCCGAACCAACGGTATCACCAATTCTGATGACACTCCCATCAGGCATTATGTTAGGGTCGTTAGCACTTCTTTCAGTTTGTTCATACCCCTCTAGTGTGGACACTTCAACATCCAATTCTCTTTCTAGGGATTGAAGTTCTTTTTGATTTGCATCAAGTTCTTGTTGCGCTTGTCCAGGATTAAAAAGGTTTGTAATTCCTTCAAAGGCAAACTTAATTCCATTGAAAACAAATCCTAGTGTTTTGAATGCTCCATCCCAAATAGGTTTAATCGTTCTGTATACTTCCGTTGCTTTCTCCACAATCTCTGGAAGTTTAGTAACTAAGTAACCCGTTATTAAATATCCACCAGAATTTAAAACCTTATCAAAGAAACTTCCAGCAACTCCTTTGATACCACCAAGAACTCTTCCTATAGGTCCTGGTACTCCAGGAACTTTTTCTATTTTCTTTTCTGCCTTTAATCTTTTTTCTTGTTGTGTTTCTTTTCTTACTAACGCACTCTTTTGTGATTCAAACTTCCTCAGTTTCTTGTTCTGAGAAAGAAGAACACTCTTTATATTAGTGACATTTAGTTTTAGTTGTTCTACCTGTTCTACTTGTTTAGTTTCCATTTATCACACCCCGAATATTCCAAACTGTCTCTTGATGAACTCCACATAGAAGTTATCAGGATCTTCAGCATCATATGTTTGAATTGAATCTCCTCCTGCTGGTTTAGCAGTCTGAGCGGAAGATGGTGTCTGACTCCTTGATGTAGGAATCATTGGCAGTGTTGTAATTTTGCCTTCCTTCTTGTCCAGTTTTGTGTTTACTTTTGCTGCCGAACTTGATGGAGTAGGAGTAATGTTTGATTTCTGTGGTGATGGTGGAGTTGGCGTTGGCGTAGATTTTAATAGTGGGTTTTTATCAGCAAACTGTCTTGCTGTCAGCATACTCAGTGCTAACTTGAATTCTTTATTAGTTTCTATAAGTTTCTTATTAGTATCTTCTTGTTCTTCTAGAGACTTCGCCATTCCCTTATAGAGTCTCGCACCATCGTAGATAATATCATCCAAGAAAGGACCGAACATTCTACTAGATTTTCTTGATACAACCTTTTCGCCAGGAGTGAGCATTACAGACACGCTATCTCTATCAGGTCCACCTCCAGGCACGGTTCCACCTCTATTCATACCCTCTTCAGCGGCAGGATCTTTACTCTTGTTTCCGAAGAATAAATCATACAGTTTCCTACCAGCAAAGTCTCCAGCGAAACCACCAATAAAGGTTCCAAGAGGTCCACCCAAGAACGTACCAACAGCACCAAGTAAACCAGCACCAATGGCACCGAACGCTGCTCTACCAGGATCTTCACCGAGAGCAACAGACAGGGCAAAGTCTAACAATGCACCAACGAATGGTATTCTCTTTAAGATAGGTCTTGCTAACTTAAGTAATGATTTCTGCAATGTTTTCTGTCCTGGACCCATGCCAAGACTCTTTATAATATTTCTTGAGAACTTCTTGGCACTAACCTCAACACCTTGAAGTGCTTTGTTTAGTATACCCTTTTCTCTTTTTATTACATCAACTGTCTGATCATACTTGGTAAATCCACCCAGTCTACTTCTTCTCGAAAGAGTTCTAGTTTCAGTTGTTCTTGTAACATTAACTCTGCCTCTTCTCTGTCCTGCGGCATTTCGGAATAATCCACCTCTTCCACCTGACGCAGCTGCAGCGGTTCGTCCACCACGTCCAGTTAAAAATCTAGCAACTCCACGAAGTGCTCTGAATAGTTTTACAATTTTATATACAACACGTCCAATTAATACACCACCAATTATTCCAAGAATTAATTTGTAATTCTTTCCTATAAAATCAAAAACACTTTTTACCGTAGATTCATTATCCCTTAACCACTCTAATCCTTTATTAACTATAAATCCAGTTAATACAGAACCTAAGAAACCTAATATCTTATCAAAGATACTTTTTGTTGGCGCTAAAACCTTATCGGCAATACGTCCAAGCGCACTTCCAACTTTCTTTGTACCCTCTGCACCTGATTCTGCTTTGGCTCTATCTGCCTTGTCTGCCGCCTGTCTAATTCTAGCAGTCTGTTCTTGCTCTTTTGCAATTCTATATGCAAAGTCTAGAGATAATTGTTTCTGTATCTCTACAAGAATATTATTAGTTTCTACTAATGTTTGCTCTATCGGAGTTTTAGGTTTCTCAAGATATTTCGGATCTACACTAGGACCTCTATGAATACTTCCGTATCCCATACCTCTGGGAACTTTCGTAGCTCCAGAACCAGCAACCTTTGCGGTGCCACGAAAAACTGACGAGGAAACAGTAGTCTTCCCCAGTTTGGGTTTTGCTGTTAACGATGGTGCCTTAAATGCCTGACTACTGAATACCATTCTGTTGTTGATGCTTCAGGTTTTCCTCTTCAATATACTGTTGGAGTAAGGATACATAGATATCTCTTTCCCACGGTATCATGTTTTCTAACTCTGTTAAAGAGTATTTATGATGCTGAATCAAGGCAAAATTAGTCTTGTAGTAGTTCTCAAGACTTTCGTGCGCCATCGCTAGCTGAAAAAAGACGCCAGTCCCTCAATTACTACCTCAGATTCTACACCAGTGTTTGGATTCTTAACCTTTACCGTATGAGATAATCTGGGCATTGTCTCAAAAAAGGTTTCAATATCCTTGAATTGTTTTGTATTCATCTGTTCTATGAATCCTTGCAATTCTTTTTTCGTAGAATCTTCTGCACTCCACGATTCCTCTTCATTGTAAATCATATCAATACAAGAGACAATCACATCAAGTGATTTGTCAACGTCACTACTATCATTTGCAGTTTCAAAATTACTTTCTACAAACTGACTGAGTGAAGGATACTTCATCTTGATAGAAAGTTCATCGTCCAATTTAATAATGCTCTTGTGTTCAGGATTTTTTTGAACCTCAATTTCATCAATGTCAATTTCTACTTGAACTTGTGTCTCACCATCATCGGGACAGGTAAGATTCACTTCGACAGTCTCACCAACAGACTTTGCTCTCACATTGAGGAACAGATACTCAATATCAAAAGTAGAAAGTTCTGGGATTTTAACTCCTCTTGTCATGACACAATCGGAGAGAACAGTTTTAATCGCACTAGAAATCTGTTTCATATCCTCAGATTCTAGTGCCATGATAAGAATTTTTTCTTCTCTTACAAGAAAGGGACGATACTTAATTTTCTTTCCATTTGAAGGCAATACCAACTCATATGTTGGAGTATTAATTTGTGGTAATGGCATAACAACCCATTATAACTTCAGATGTGATTATTTATTGCAGTCCTGGAGAGATTTGTTCGCTCACAGGTCTACCTAAACCTGACTTAAAATTACCCTGAGGTATTTTAGTTCCTCCTCTAGTTATGATTGTTCCGTCAGTATTTCTTGCTTGTGGTGCAGTTTTTGGTTTAGGTTCTGGAGTTAGTTCTTCAACTCCAGCGTCAGGATTCGACTTTTGTCTGACATTCATAAAATATCTATCATATGCAAAAGAAACAGTGCATTTAACCAAATCCGCTGAACCATAAGAGACAGGCATGGCAAGCATCTGTTTGGGGAATGCATTTATAAAGTCATACTGAAGATAACTATTACTTACTTTATAATCTTTTTCAAATTTTGTTATTGTTAAGTTATCAGTTTTGTAGTCCTCTGGATAATTAAATCTACGATAAAATCCTCTGGCGGTTACCTCTGTATTTCTATCTTGTCCAGAAATATAATCCATCCATCCTTCAAAGAATTTTATCATATTATAATTGTAGTCAACATAGAAAGTAAAGTCTGTATCGACATACAATCTAGTATGAGCAAACTGTTGATTAATACCCTGAAAATTATCCTTTACCTCTGCAGTAGCAAAACTACTTGTTGGTAGTGTTGCCTCTGCACATAGCAATCCAACATTTCTATTAATCCACTCGCTTCCAACTTCATAATTTTCAAGAAAGGTAAGAACATTCTGGGGAACTCCAGAGATGTAAACCTGATATTGATTTGATAAAGAGGGTTTTACAAGATCGGTTCCATTTAGGATACCCATCTTATAATTTTGAATTAGCGATTCTGCCACTCTAAATATCTTATAAGTGATTGTTTAGTTATTTAGATGTCATATAAGGGAAAATTTTATCCTTCTTATCCAAAAAAGTATAAGGGCGACTCTACCAATATCATATATCGTTCTCTCTGGGAGCGGCGCTTCATGGTTTACTGTGATAAAAATGAGAATATTCTTGAATGGGGAAGTGAAGAAATAGTAGTTCCTTATCGTTCTCCTGTTGATAATCGCTATCACAGATATTTTCCAGACTTCTATATTAAATACAAAGAAAAGAGTGGAAAAATTAAAAAATCACTAATTGAAATCAAACCATATAAACAGTGTATTGAACCCAAAGTTCAAAAGAGAAAGACAAAGGGTTATATCTATGAAGTTGTTGAATATGCCAAAAATCAGGCAAAATGGGAAGCTGCTAGAGAATGGTGTTTAGATCGTGGTTATGAGTTTAAAGTTCTAACAGAAAATGAGTTAGGTATCAAATGACATTCTCATATCCAACAGACGATGAAGAAAATCGTGTGCGTGGAGTTGTTGATAGACTTGTGGGAACTGAAACTCCCGATGATATAATGTCAGACTTATTAGAAGTATTGACTGAAGGTGGTAAGATACCACAACCTGGAAAGTTCTATACCTTCTTATACTTTCCAAAAACACCTAACATCACATATGATGAACATCCACTTGTTTTTGTGACTGATGTTTTCGCATGGGGATTCAAAGCAGAGAGTCTACACTGGGGTGAACCAAGACAATACACCTACCCAGAAATAGTTGGAGGACTCTACGAAATCTACGAGGAAGAAGTGTCTGACGTAGTGGAACTTAATTATACCAAAATTCGTTCTAAATAGTTAAAAAAAATAAATGTCAAGGGAATCACACTCCAGAGCTCTGGCTGCACAGAGAAAGAAACGAGAAGCAGAAGCTGCAGAAGCCCAAAGACAGGCTGATTTGGCGAGAACTGGGGAGCTTAGAACTAGAACTAAGGGAAGAAACGCACAGAGGAGAACAATATATCAAAGATGGAACGGTACAGAATGGGAAAGGATTGATAAAGCACAATATGATAAAGAAAAGAAAGAGAAGACTGCTCTAGTAAGAGAACCTTCAACCGATGCAGAAATAAAACCAGAACCTGCTCCACCAGCGATTCCCGTACCCTTACCCACCCAGAGGGCACCTGAAGGATTTCAACAACTCAGATATCCAAGAGAGTCAATACAAAAAGGACAGGATTTCATTAAATTTGATATTCGTGAATATAGGAGAGATAGAAATCTCGTTACTCGTTCTGATGATAATATAGCAGATTTGAATGCAAAACCAATAGGAACCATACTTCTTCCAATTCCTTCACAGATAAGTGATAGTAACATAGCAAACTATGGACCTTCGGGTTTGAATTTCTTGCAGGAAGGTGGTTTAGGGACTGCACAATCTCTCATTGGAGGAAAGGTTGGAGAAGGACTGAATAGAGCACAAGAAACCATCATGGGTGTTGCTGGTAATTCAGAATTGGTGAAAAATTTCTTTGCCATACAGGCAGTTAATGCTTTTGGAGGAAACCTCACTCTCGATCAAATATTGGCAAGAAGTCAAGGACAGATAATTAATCCAAACCAAGAACTGTTGTTCTCTGGACCTGGACTAAGACAATTCAAATTCTCTTTCAAGTTTACACCAAGAGGAAGAACTGAGAGTGGTGATGTTAAAAAGATTATCAAAGCTTTCAAACGAAACATGGCACCAAAGGGTTCGGGTGGTGCATTCTTAGGAACACCAAATGTTTTCCAGATTACATACATGGAGGGCAATCAGGAACACTCATTCTTACATAAATTTAAATTATGTGTTCTTACAAATATGAGTGTTAACTATACCGCTGATGGTGTTCATGCAACATACTATGACGGAACACCAGTCTCGATGCAAATGGATTTATCATTCAATGAACTAACTCCAATTTACAACGAAGATTACAATGAAATTGAAAGTTTCGGTGCAGGAAACAGAGGAGTAGGATTCTAACATGGGATACTTCAGAGAACTACCAAACGTTGAGTATCAATCGTTTCTTGGAGATAGTCTTTCGACTCAAGATTATCTCGTGGTTAAAAATTTATTCAGAAGAAACAAACTGCGTGATGACTTACAGAATGTCTTCACTATCTTCAATAAGTATGAAATTGTAGAGGGTGCAAGACCCGATACTGTTGCAGAAGAAATTTATGGTGATGCCACACTCGATTGGGTTGTGCTCATGACTGCTGGTATCCTAAACGTAAGAGATGAGTGGCCTCTATCAAACTATCATCTCTATAACTATGCTGTTGATAAGTATGGAGTAGAGAAACTATCTGACACTCATCACTTTGAAACCAAAGAAATCAAAGACTCGAACGGAAGACTCATTCTCCCTGCAGGAAAGCAAGTCGATGAAGATTTCACTCTCAGATACTATGATGATGGGAATCAATCTAAGAGTGGTAGTGATGTAAGACGAGCAGTTACTAACTATGAATATGAAACAACAAAAAATACTAAAAAGTCATCCATTTTCTTGTTGAAGAAAATATATCTACAACAATTCCTGAATGACATGAGAGAAATTATGACTTATCAGCGCTCTTCGGAATATATCTCAGAAACCTTGATTCGCACTGATAATACCAGAGTTACTTCACCATAATAAATCTAGAGACTTATCAAATACCATTACATATCGATGCTTCCTAGAGCGATCTCTCCATTCGCCTTCTGCATCTCTAATTTTTCCTCTTGAATGCTTTGTTCCATCGGAAAAATAAAAGTCTTTTTTTGCATCCGATAAACCGCAGTACCTAAAATTACAAGCCCGATAGATTGTACCGCTATGACGATCGCTATCAGCATAGGATATAATTGCTTTGACTTCTGTTTCTTTTCTAAGTCTCTTAATCGTCTTTGATACGAACCAAGAAGTGATATTATACTCGCTGGACTGAGTATCGGGGTGGATACAGAGTCTTGAGAGTTCGAAGAGTCCTTGTTGCTCATTTCTTTCTAGTCCGAATGCTCCTTTTGCTATTTCAGGAACAGGAAGTCCAGTAAAGATACAAACTCCCTGTATGCCTCCAATATTTAGAGGAGAAAAGTCGTTATCTTTATACAACCCGTAGTTATAACCAGATTTAAAACCTTTTGATATATCTTTTAAATAATGAAACCGCAGAAGTAACTCTGCGGCTTCGGATTTGCTTACACGGTCTATTGTGTAATCACTTTTCATCTTCTAGTATCAGTCTTCTGCCAGTTTGGCGAAGTAGGAAAGAGTGTCATCGTCATCATCAACCTTTGTAGGAGAAAGACTGTCAAGCTCCTCTTTCATTGATTGAGGAACGGGAGCAGAACTCTGTTGACGGAATTCTTCTTCTTCCTCAATAGTCTCTTGATCTTGGAACTTAGGAGTTCCTTTGACACCAAGAACATAGTCAAGACGCTTCTTCAATTCATCATAAGTCTTGAACTGATCGGAAGCAACGAGTTCTGCAAGAGAAAACTCTTTCTTCCAGATTGCTTCCATCGCATCATCATCGTCCAGGAGTGGAGACTGTGATGCAAACTCAGAAGAATCATAGTTACGATAACCAGCAACGTTCTTTGCCTTCAGTTTGAAGTTAGCACCTTGCCAGAAGTCAAACGGATCGATTGCTTCCTCGTCCTCGAACTCAGGTTGCATAGCGGCAGTCAGTTTGTCGAAGATTTTCTTGCCAAACTTATACAGCATCACTTTACCCTCATTCTGAGGATTAGCAGGATCTTTGACAACATAGACATTTGCCATGTAAGTCAGTTTACGCTTCTGCTTACGTGCTGCTTCTTTACCAGCATCGGTGCCGTTGTTCCACAGCATCGTGTTGTATTCGGAGACAGGATCTTTCTGTCCCAGAGTCGTCAGAGAATTTTCAATATACCAACCACCAGGACCTTGGAATGCATGACTGTAGAGTTTCACGAATGGAAGGTCTTCACCATCGGGTGCAGGCAGGAAACGAATAACGGCATAACCATTACCGCTCTTATCACATTCTAGTTTCCATACACGGTCGTCGCCACTGGCACCACCATTATTATTCATTTTTTCGACTTCCTTAACCAGTTTTGCGGTTAAGTTGCCAAGCTTAGATTGCTTTTTAAGGTCTGCGAAAGACATTTGGATTACCTCGGATTAATTGGATTCGGGGGATTTACTCGGATAGTATAACGAAGTTTTGCTCAGGTGTCAAGAAAGTCTTTGAGCGAATCAATTGTTCTCTTCATACTGTCGAATAACACTTGCATATCAGTCTCTGCTGGAAAACCCATCATTACAACTGATTTGCGAAGATTCTCTTTCATTTCAATCGCTTGTGGATCGTCTGAAAGAGATAATCTAGTATACATGATTCTTTGCTTCTCCAGCAAAGTCTGTAGCATTTCAATATGTTCCAGTTTTGTTTGACGATCCATGCCACCAAAAGTCATTAGACTTCCATAACACTCCTCTTGGAGTGTATTAATCTCCTTCAACTCTTCTTGTATAATTTCGGAATCGAAAAAATCACTCATTTACAATATCTCGTAAAAGTTTTTTATATTGGAACACATCAATATTTATGAACGGACAATACTTTTTCAATTTTAAACTGACGGTTTCCCACACTGGATCGTCTAACTTTTTATCAAAGTCTTTTGAGAAATGGAATATTTTTTCTAAGATTGTTAAGGTTTCTAGAGATAAACTCCCGCTTAGATACTTTTTGAGAATTTTTGGATGTCCTTTCGAGCAGTCGAATAGACTCTCTAATTCGTTCTCCGAGAGCAATTCGTTGCTTTGCTCTTTGAACAAGTAAGTCAAACTCTGCTGTCTTTTCATCCACTCGGCGTAGTTTCTTTCGCCAGAATTGATAATTTCTCCAATCCATAAGTTTTGCGGGTTATCGGCGGAAGAAAAGTTAGATACTAGAAAATCAACGACTTCTTTGTCGGAATACTTACGGGAAGTTTTCTCAAACCAATACTTATCTTTCCTTTTATTGAAAGATGTCAATGAAGCACGGGTTTTTGCCCCATACTTAAAGAAGTCGTATTTTGGATTTGTAAAGTGATTTTTGAGTGACAAATAATGTTGATAAGTTTCAAAGGGGCTCACACTCATAAAGGCAATTTTGCTCTCGAAGTTTTTTTCATAAAATTCAGATTGATAGCATCATTCTTAAGTCTCTCCTTGAGAGGTTTAGAAACTAGCTTCGTCACTGATTCTACATCAAGTTCATTGATTTCACAATAGTGAACAATGGCATCAATGTAATTCAGTTTTTCTTCAGCAACAATTTTTTCAATTTCCAGTGCAAATTTTGATGGTGTCAAAAATTTACTGGCAATTGCTTGCTCTAGTTCTTTATTCGGTTCCATAGAGTTCCAGTTTATCTCTAACAAACTTTCTAATGTATTCTGTAAGAAGTTTGATGTATTTTGATTTGTCTCTTTCTTCATAGACGACGCATTCTCCATTTTCACAAGCCATAATGATTACAAGTTTTTTGACTGATATGCCAGTCAATTCGTACAGCATACAACCATATGCCATGCACTGTACAAAATAGTGTTCGATCCACTCTCGTGGTTTCGGTTTTTTGGACGTTTTAAAGTCAATTATCGCCAGTTCGCCATTGTATTCTGCAATACAATCGACAGTTCCCGCAATCCCTAACTGTTTACTATATAGGGAACCTTCAAGTGCGTATATATTATTTATATTTTTGAGATTGTTTTTAGAGATTTTGAATAAGAAATCTGAAATAGGTTGAACTTTAGGAAGTTCTTCATTTTTCAGGAAGTGTTCGGTAAGAGTGTGCATATCCGTGCCACGACTTGTAGCTTTCTTTGTGATACGATCTGCCTCTTCATTACCAACTTTCTTACGCCAGTTGACAAAAATCTCCTTATTAAAATGACTGGTTACCGAAGTGATGGAAACCAGTCTAAGGAGTTCTTCATCATCAGGAACAGAATAATATCTTACTCCATCAATAGTCTCCCTCTCAAGTTGAGGAAGATTAATATCAACATGATTAAACATTAAAAACCTGCTTCCATTTTAGCGATAATATATTCTTTGACAAGTCCAGAACGAACAATATCGTCTACTCCAAACTCAATCATACCAAAAGATGGCATTTTACGCAAGATACTAAGAAAGTCATGTATACCATTGCGTTCATTTGCTTTTTGCAAATCAGTCTGTACGGCGTCACCACAGAAGCAAATTTTAGTGTTTTCACCAACACGAGTGATGATAGAATCTAGTTCGTGAAAATTCAAATTTTGAAACTCATCAACAAGGACAATGGCATTATCCAATGTAGTTCCGCGAAGGAATGATGTACTCCAAAACTTAATTGTTTCCTGAGACTTGAGATTACCATAAAGCATCTCAAAGTCTGCATCAGAAGGCATCTGGAACATATACTTCACCATATTCTTATATGGGATTTGATAGATGTCTGCCTTGTCTTCATGATCTCCAGGAAGAAAACCAATCTCTCTAGTTGCCACAAGAGATCTTACAATAAAGATTCTTTCATAAGGTGTGTTCTCATTTAACACATCCTTCAAAGCATTATAAAGTGTGATGAAGGTTTTACCCGTTCCAGCACAACCATATGCAACAAGATGGTTTCCCTCAGCATATGAGTCAAACAGTATTTTTTGGTTTTCTGTGAGAGGTTCAATATCAACCAAATAATCAGAATTGAGAGGTTTTTTCCTCTTCATCTGCTTTGCAGTAAGTCCAACCCCTACAGGTTGAGCAGATGCTCTTTTTCTTCTTGCCATTAGAGTCTCTTTACGTTTGCTTTTGGCGCTTTGCCAACTTTATCAAGCACTTCATTCCATCCTGGGTGCTTGTTTGAAAGTTTGTCTCTCCATTCACCAACATCAGTCGCCATTGGTGCGGTGGAAGGATCGGACCAGTCGCGCTGCCAGTCTGAATTATCTTCTAACCACTGATTCCAGTCATGAATACTCATCACGACTTCTTTTTGCTCACCAGTTTCTTTATGAATAACAGGGTATGTTGCCATAGTCAATCTCAATGTATTTTATTTAGACCCATTCAAGGGCTTCTGCACAGGTGGGGAACTGCTCGACAAAGATTTTCTTACATGCTTCTGCAATGTCCATGTGCTCCTTTTGAGTACCGTTTGCAGAACGCAGAGTGATGTAATGAATCCAAGAACGGCAGGAACCCGACATATAGAGTCTGGTGGGCGTGGCAAGGGGAAGCACAAAACGAGCACACTCTTTTGCAATTCCTGCTTCCAACATTTCTTTGTACAAATCCATGGATTGAGTGAAGAGTCTAGTCATCTTCATGTCGAACTTCGTCTGAGTCCAATCATCAATATCGTCAATAGAATTTTGACGATTCTTGGTGTCTTGTCTACGGAGCTCTGGTACGGGAATCGTCTCTGAGAGTAGGGAGGAATCAGCATAACGTTGTGAGAATTCCTGATATGTGAACGAACGGTGCCGGAGAATTTGAGCTGCCAAACCACGGGTAGTCTCAATCTCCAGAGTCATGAAACTCTGCTCAAAGACAGACCAATGATTATGTTTAATACAATATCCCAACAATTTGGCATAGTTTGGGTTTTCTTGGTTATTGGGGTTTGACACACGGGCAACATATGCCATTGTCTGCTCCGCATCGGGAGTCACACTTATCAGTTTTACACTCATTTACCAAATCCTTTAGATTTCTGTTTTTCAATATCTGCGAGTTGCTCTTTCAACTCACGAAGTTGTGATTTCATCTCACGAATCTTTTCGTTTGTATAGAGATAATCTTGCTTGATTAGACGCTCAAGCAACTTTATAAGTTTTTTAGATCTACTAACCATTAGTCTGGGTATCCGTCATCGTCCTCAAAAATTTCATCATAGTCTTGAATATGAGGAACAATTTCTTCATAGTTGAGATAACTCTGAGTATCCGAGTACACTTCAGCTTTTAAAGAATCAACCAAAAGTTCAAGATTACGGACGATTAGTTTAAGTTTTTCCTTGTCCATAAAATAAAGTCCTCTCAAATAATTATACACAAAAAAAGAGGGTTCGTCAAGAACCCTCCGAATTAAACAACTTGCATGGCTTGAAATTTACTTCACAAATGTACGCTTGACTTTGACGCCACGGTACATTAAATCGAAGTTTTCTTGTTCGCGCAGACGCTTGAGTTCTGCCAACACCTCTGCCTTGTGGGTTTCGGTGTCGTACTGATTGCCACGGTAAACGACTTGAGACATGATTGTACTCCTAAAGAAATGAGATTGTTAATCCCGTTCCTTCAGTCGGCTTTTGCGTCCCAATAACACTCGGGAGATGCTTCCATCACAGTTTCAACCAATTCGATTTTAACCAGTGGAGGCATATCCTCATTTGTCGAGATTCTCTGCATGAGAACATGAGCCTCTTGACAAGTAAGTGTAGCGTAGAGTAGTAATTCTACCATGGGATGAACGTTCCGTTCCGAGTCGGCTTACTTGCGTCAGAGTTTCCTCTGATGAACGTAAAGGTATTATATACCCTATATTCTATATAGTCAAGCAGTTTTGTAACTTGTGTTACCATTTATTAAATATAATTGAGCCAACCAGTAATTATGTACTTTTCTTGAGTTTCACTAACGATACCTCTGTGTGTATGTGTCCAGTCAGTCGGCCATATCAATGTTAATCCCTTTTTAGCAGGTGTTATCAACTTTTGATACTTAAATTCTGTACCGCCATTATCTTCCACATCATTCAGATATGTCATGAAAACTAGGTGTCTTGTACATACCCCAAGATTAGTTCTTTCACAATGCCAGGTTTTAAATCCACCGCCTGGTTTGTAATATTGGATATTTGCTGGTTCTCGAAGTCCAAATGATGAAACACAATCACAGTCAACATATTTTTTTGAATAAAGTTGTGATACTTTTAGTAATTCATCAACATATGTTTTATACTGCTCCACATGCTCCTCATATCTGAAGCAGTAATCTAGTGAGTCTTTTGCCTCTGGTACGATTTTTCTTCTACCATTACGGTACATACGTCCAGGTTGTTTATATTGAGGTTCTAGATTATTGAAAAAATCAATTAATCCATCACATATTTTTTCATCAATAAACCACCCACCAATAAAACTATCATAAGGAAATTCATATTCAATCATAAAAACCCTACACGCGAAAAAATTTGCCGGAAAAATTTTCCCCGTTTCCGGGAATCACTTTCGCTTTTTGGATTCGGAGGGTGGTTTGTTACCCCAGACTCTAGGGTTAGTTCTACCCTCTGTTTGTTTCATGTCCATGAACCCTTCACGATACTTATCCCAATAGTAATCAAAGATATCTACACGCTTCGGAGCACTTGCAATATCATATTTGATTTGTTCATCAACTTTATATGTGATAATGTAAGCACTATAGGGTAAAGTTCTATCCTCTGCCTTCTCACTATCACAATCTTCAAAAAGAATTTTCATCTTACACGGTTTCCCCAGGTGATATCTGGATATGCCTCTGCCACAATTTCTTGAGTAATATTGTACTTGTCCCCAAGTTTCTTATCTTTAATCAGACAAAGAATTTCTGCCTCAAGTGGATGAAGTCCCTCAAGGATATTAATGAACATAGTTTCACGACGAACAGTACTCACACCATCAGATGCACCCTTGATGAAGTAATAAAAATTCTTTGCCTCTCTACGAATAGTGGTGTGTCCGTTTTGATCGCTAGAACCAAGAGAGAAAGAACCAGTGTCATGCATTCGACGAACGTTCTCATCAATCTTTGTAGACAAAGATCCGCTGGAACTTGCCTGATCTTCAAATCCAGAATAAGGAACCTCACCCTCTGGAAGAGCTGACTTGATACTCTCATCAAAGTTCCAAATAAAAATCATCTTGAGATGTTTTTCTTCGTACTTCTTCAGAGCCTTAATCTTATTCGCTTTTGTTTTCTGTTTAGATACAACGTCTAAAACCTCAAAAACAAAAGGATTTTTGGGAAGATTAGGAATTCCTTGTTGAGAACCTTTTACAACCTGTGCCTTTGGCTTAGTCGTCCTCGTTGTTTTCTTCGTCGTTGTTGCTTTCGTTGTCATGATAGTTTTCAAAGTTAAATGCAATTACCTCATCGGGAATAAGATTTCCCTGTTCGTCAAACATTTCGGGGTGAGGTCTGGGTACTTCCCGATAGTTCATCATGTATTCTCTAGCAGTCCAACCAACTAATAGTCCCATTACAAGAAATAAAACGGTTACAAAAGAACCAATTACTAGACTAACTGCGAGCATTTTTCTTACCTCGGGAGACTACATTTCTTTTCCTTGACTTAAAGGAAAATTCAAAATAGATAGTTACTTCCCGATTGAGAAAGCAAACCATCTTTTCGAAGATGATATGGAATGGTTGTGTTTGCTTTCTTTTACCTCCATTAAGTAAAAATTCAACGCCGCGATTCTTACCGGCTTCACATTTATTTATGTTAGGAGCTGATAACTTGCTGTTCTCTGAGGAATTTGATTGTGTCAACTGAACCTCCCAACTTTTTTCCATCACATATTACTTGAGGAAAGGTAGAACCTTTTCCAAATTCTTCGTAGAATTCTTGTCTTGTAAAATCCTCACCCAGATTATACACCACAAACTTGCTTCCAGTCAACTCCAAAACTGTTTTGACTTTCTTGCAATAAGGACAATTGTCCTTTGAGTATACGGCAAAATTCATAATAGAGAAATATTGTTTTACTATCTAGTATAGCACAACATCATGGAGCCAGAACCCATCCCTGACTATTGTCTGCCTGATATGCCGATTCGTCCCACACATAACGCTTGCCTGCTTCTCTTTCTTCAGAAGTCAAGGTAGGTTCTGTGATGGGAGCTACCCACATACCAGTCGTGGTATTCAATGTATGAGAACTCATCAGATCTCCATCAGCATCTGAAGGTCTTGCTGGGTGGAAGATATCGTGCTCGGAGTTATAATACCATCCAATACCAGGATAGTTAGCACGGAAAGGTGTACCACCTTCTCTATGAACTCCCTGAGCAGTATTATATGAGCACTTCTTCCAGAGCTCATGTCCGTGATGCTTGACAAGGTGTGCTAAACCAATCTCTTCCTTCTCGATGCCACCCCTAGTCATACAAGTAATCGTATCCACAGCCACAACTGCGGTGACTATATTATCAAGTCCTAGTTTTGCGTAATGTGCCATAGTTATACTTGTGGTTCAGGTCCTTCTGGTTTGGGGTTATTTTCTTTAACTGCGTCGATAGCAGCAATCCAACTTCCATTATTTATATTACCCGACTTTATATCGTGGTATAGCATATCCAACTGATCTCTCCAGTCGGGATATTCTTTCTCACGGTTTCTCTCATAGAGATAGTAGTTATAAATGTCTACTTCTCTTTTGATTTCTTCTTGAATCTCTTCCCAGGTTGGTGGTTCTCTTCCTTGATCATCTTCCCACCCAACAAAGGTGGTATTTGATAAGTCCCAACGGGCACCTGGAACAAGTGTGTTGATAGCGGTATCTACACCAGGAACAGGGTATTGGATACCCTTAAACTTTCTGTAAGCCATATACTCAAATAGTTGATATACTTGAGTATTTATTCTGGTTCGTCTGCTGGTAGTGGCTCGTTGCCTTCTGCTATCCATTCTTGGAACGGTAGATAATTAGCAGTACAAGTTAAACGACATTTACCATCGTCATCAATACGAGCGTAGATTTGAGGATCGTCAGGGTGTGCTTTGGAAAGTTTTTTGTAATTCATAGTTCGGCAGAAACTCCAATGTACGAACTTGCAGAATTTGACATAAAATAAACGCCTTGATTTGCTGTAGCTCCTGAAGCAACAGTCCAGCTAATGTCAATAGTTTTTGTATTAGAAGTGCTAAAGGTAGGCACAGCAGAACAATTTATGCTGCCACTAGATCCAGCAACGACTCTATAATGCGATGCAGTCCCAGATTGCTCTAGTGCTTCTGGGAAAGTTCTCATAGTTACAGGAAGATGTATAGAAGATCTTCCTGCAGTAGATGATTGACTAAATCCAATACCGTAAAGTCCTGAGTTTGAGGAGGATGTTTCAGAACCTGTAATTCTATAATAATACCTCTGACACCTTGCCAGCTCATCACCAAAGCTTCGGTGTTCAAACGGTGTGGCGACGGATCCGACTTCTAGTTGGACGCCAGTTATGTACCATTCGTTAGAAGCGCTGTCCGCCAAATTTACTTGCCCAACAGCAGCATTAGCAAGAGTTCTTGCTGCCCAAGAAGTCGCAAGCGTTCCACTTGTAAAATCACTGCCTCCACCCAGCCAGAAATTTATATCAAGCGCTCTAATGTTGCTATTTGTAAGTGTTCCTGACGTGTCGCCATCGAATGTCAACGGAACAAATTGCCAAGTATCTGCTGCTGCGATTGTGTAAGATTTAGCAATGTGCCTTGTATTGATGTCATCTCGTAGCTCAACAATATGAGTCCCCGTTTTTGATGAGCGAACCCAAAACGAAAGAGTAACTGCTTTTGCTGACGACGTGCCTTTTGCTAATTGCTGAAGATTTTGACCTTCAATTCGATGTTGAATAAAAACAGCATCTGCAGCGGCAGGCGATGCGTCTGCGGTTGTGCAAGAAACTTTCAAAGATGTTGTAAAACCCGAGCCAGATGGAACGGTTGAAGACTGGTCAAATGACCAAGTACCCATTGTATCAATGTTAGCGGTCCATCTATCGCAGGTAAAGTATCCGCCTGATGTGTTACCGGTTGAACTCGTCCCACGCTGGGCAACCTGCATAGCACCGTTGATAATCAAGTTACGGTTACTTAGTGCACCAGCAGAAGGATAATTATTACCATTAACCGTTAAAGTAGTAGCAGTAACAGTAGTGACACCAATAGTACTCACACCAGCAATTTCAGTTGCAGTTACAATTCCAACTACAACATTAGGAGTTCCAGTCAATCCTGTAGAATTACCAGTTAAAGGTCCAACAAAACTAGATGCAGTTATCGTAGAGGAACTTGCAGTAATCTCTGCGGCAGTTACCGTTACAGTCTGACCGCCTCCTACAGGTTGTATCTCGTTTACATTTAACTTACTCATCTGAGGTTTTTAGATATTTATGAGGTTGGATAAGCTTATCCAACTGGATAAGCAATGATGACGATACCTGAACCGCCAGCGCCATTGGGAGCTCCCAGGCTCCCGTTGGGAGCGTTTTCATATCCACCACCGCCACCACCTCTATTTGCTGTTCCGTTTTGAGACCCTGGTGGGTGTCCAGATTTATTAGATCCCGCACTTGGATCCGCTGGTCCACTATCTGGCATACCTCCTGCAGGATAACCACCTCCACCTCCACCGCCAGCATAAGTTACTGGAGATCCTGAAATTGAAATATTAAGAGCATTACCACCCGCACCACTCGGAACGTTAGAACCAGTACCACCAGCGCCACCACCACCGCCACCAATAGAGTTAGGACCACCATTACCGCCCTGATTGCCAGCATTATTAGTTACTGGACTTGGTGTTTGTGTAGAAGCACCTTGTAACTCTGGCGTAGCATAAACACCACCAGGAGTGGCTGGTTCACCACCACCACCTCCAGATCCATAAAATCCATCAGGATGTGCAGCGCCTTTTGTTCCAGGACCCTGCAAACCATTTCCGCCACCATATCCTTTATATGTAACGGTCCCACCAATAAAACTACTCGTACCACCGCTGCTAGCACTACTGGTGCTAGTAGCGTTACCACCACCGCCAACTTCAATTGCATATGTGGCGGATCCTAAAGATATACTATTATTATATACAACTCCACCTCCACCAGCTCCACCTTTTATTGCGCCGCCGCCTCCACCGACAACTAATACTTCACATCCAGGAAGAGCTCCTCCAGAGACAATAAAACTTCCGGGTTCAGTGAATGTGTGAGTATTGTATCCTTCTCTCGCACTACCTTCGTCAAGAGTTCCTCCGGTGGCACTAGCCGCAGTTTTTACTGTAATCCACGAGCCTCCATTGTACATCTGGAGTCCAATATCAGCATTATAAATCAAAGCACCAATAGCAGTCCCCACACCAGCATTTCTTCCCGCTGTTGTTGTAGTGCCAATACCAATAGAAGTAGAGTTTATAAAACTATCACCAACTTCAATGGATCCATTGACAGTTGCAATACCAGTAACTACGATGCCTGCGGCATCGCATGTTATCATCTCAGAACCATCAGGATCAACAAGATTTTGAGCACTAGTGGCAGTTCCAGTTACATTACCTGTTAAGTTACCAATAACGTTACCAGTTACAGCACCAGTTATGTCACCGGTGATATCACCTATAAAACTACTGGCACTGCAAATGCCAGTGGTATTAATATTCCCTCGAACGTCAAGAATTGTGTTTGGTATACTGGTTCCAATACCAACATTGCCAGAGCTATCCTGATGAACTCCACCAGTGCCTGACTGGTGCAACCAATTGTTAAACCTAATGTCTGACATTATAACATACTTTTTTGACTATTTATGAGGTTGGATAAGCGATTATTCCGTTGAATATCTAACAATAACAATTCCATCACCACCAGCAGCTGCGGTTTGTCCACCACTTGCTCCACCACCGCCTCCACCAGTATTTTGAATACCAGCAGTTCCATCTGTTGCTGATGGTCTCGATCCTCCATTTCCACCACCACCAGGTCCACCATCTCCACCAGCAGCACCAGTCCAAGTTGATGCTCCCCCACCACCAGCATATAAACCAGTAGGTCCTATAGCAGTTCTTGCAGGGGCGGGTATTGCTAGACTTATGATTGGACCTGCAAATGCAGCATATGCTAAACCATCTCCTCCTGGAGAAGGAGCACCACTTGGACCGCTACCCTGAGTTCCATTAGTTCCAGCACCTCCACCTCCACTGCCAGGACCACCCGGACCGCCTCCACCTGGCGCGTCACCTCCATCATTTCCCCAACCGTTAGCGGGAGATGTACTATCAGCAGTTCCACCAGGATCTCCAGATCCTGTACCACCTGTTGAACCGCTACCACTACAACCGGCACCACCACCACACCCACCAGGAGATCCAGATTGACCAGCGCCATCAGATCCAGCACCGCCGCCGCCTGGAGAAATAATTACTTGTGGTTGCCCTGGAGCGAACTCACTAGCAACACCATTAGATCCTCTGTTTCCTGCACCGGAACCGGCAGCACCACCACCACCTACCACGATCGCATATGATCCAGGAGAAACACTAACAGAATTAGAATACTTTAATGCACCAGCTCCGCCGCCACCATTACCATCATTGCTTGGGCTTCCAGCAGCACCACCACCGCCGCCACCAACTACAAACACTTCTATCGTTGCTGGTGGTCCAGATACAGTAAGTGTATCTGGTCCAGTAAATACATTATAAGTATATCCATTACCTGGAGTTAGTTTAGTTCCACCAGTTGCTAATAAAGGATCTAGTGATTTAACATTTACCCAACCTTGTGGACCATATGCCTGAATTTGATCCGTTGTCGCATTAAAAATCAAAGTACCAATAGCAGTCCCCACACCAGCATTGCGTCCTGCTGTTGTTGTGGTGCCAATACCAATAGAAGTAGAGTTTATAAAACTATCACCAATAGTAATCTGAGTTGTGGTGATACCTAATGCATTTGTTGCTGTTGTAGCAGTACCAGTAACATTACCAGTTAAAGGTCCAACAAACTCAGAGGATGATACCTTACTACCAAAAGAAACTGTAGATACTCCAGCATCTGCATCTATACTATTAACAACTATCTTACTAGTCATAATACTCTCCACTCCCCTTTAACTGTAACACTAACGCCAGCACCTACTGTTATTGTGCCGGCAGAAAATCCGTTAGTCCCTAATGGTATTGTCACGTCTTCATCAATAGAATTCTTGTTGGCTTTAATTACACCAAAGGTATCCAAATACTGTTTAGCACCACTCGCAGAAATAATATCTTTGAACTCGACAACATCATCACTTGTTATGTTTGAAACAAAAAGTTTTGTCATATTATAGTCCACTCCCCAAGTTGAGTGACTGTAAAACCATCAGATATCTCAACTGGACCTGCCGAAAACGCATTTATATCTGCTGGAATAGTCACATTCTCTCCAATAGTGGCACGATTAGTTTTGATAACACCAAAAGTATCCACCCATTGCTTATCTCCATTGGCAGAAATGGAGTTCTTAAAGTCCGTTGTGGACGTTTTAGAATCAATAATGTTAGCTTTGAGGGTGCTCATCTGAGGTTTTTAGATATTTATGAGATTGGATAAGCAATGATAACGATACCTGAACCACCATCGCCACCATCAGGAGTGAATCCACCACCGCCGCCACCGCCGCCAGTGTTAGCAGTTCCATCTTGCGCTGCAACATTTGGTCCACTGGGTCCTGCTCCACCATTGCCGCCACCGCCGGAGCCACCAATTCCATGTGGATGTGTTCCAGAGAATGTTCCACCACCTCCACCACCAGCACGAGTTACTGGTGATCCAGTTATACTGTAAGCTAAACCAGCTCCACCATCTCCATCTGGTCCAGTTGGACTTCCATTTTGACCTACTGCACCAGCACCACCGCCGCCGCCTCCACGTCCAGGATTGCCATTAGGACCACCTCCATCGCCACCATCATTACCCCAACCATTTGCTGGTGAATTAGAGCCCGCAGTTCCACTTGTATCACCAGATCCTGTTCCTCCACTAGATCCATTATCTCCGCCGCCACCACCGCCAGAGCCACCGTTGGCGCCAGCAGTGGTGGAATTACCGCCACCTCCACCACCAGCAGCAGTAATAGTTGAGGGGAAAGCTATGGATGAATCTGTTCCAGTTCCACCTTGAGGTTGGTTTGAAGCCCCACCACCACCAACAGTGACTGCATATGTACCAGGTGATACTGGATGTGAGTCGGAAAATCTTATTGCTCCAGCACCGCCGCCTGCGCCACGATCACCACCTCCTCCACCGCCGCCACCGCCGATAATAAGATATTCAACAGTTCCTGGAGATCCACTCACTACAAAATCTTGTCCAGATCCTGTAAATGTATGGACAGCAAATCCACTTCTGGAGGTTGTATCCTTTGTTCCACCAGTAGCAGAAAATGGTTCTTGAGATGCTACCGACCAAACAGAACCACTGAATACTTCTAACTGTTTCGTTGTCGCATTGAATACCATAGTTCCAGCAACAGTCCCGACACCAGCATTTCTTCCCTCTGTTGTTGTAGTGCCAATACCAATAGACGTTGGTTGTACAAATGAACTACCAACAACAACACTTGAGATACCACTAAAAGTTGTTGCAGTAACAACACCAGTGGCATTGATTCCAGAAGTCGCAGTTATAACACCAGTTACATTCAGTCCAGTAACATCACCAGACAACCCACCAGAAAAAGTAGCAGTACCGATAGAAACGGTACTACCCTGTGCGCCTGTTATTTCATCTACACGAAGTCTACTAGCCATTATAGTTTTTTATGTATTTATGAGCGAGTTCTTAATACCCATCCCGTTGTGTTGTCTGCCTGATATGCACTATCATCCCACTCATAATAACTACGTGCTTCTATCTGTTCATCAGTCAAGGTGGGTTGTGTGAGTGGTGCCACCCAATTTTTTATAGATGAATCAAGAGTCCATGATGGGTATGGTTTTGGTGGAATGAAAGCATCAAGGGATGCATCATAAGTGTATCCGACTCCTGCATAACGAGTTCTCATATTACCATTATAAGAAGTTTGCTTCCAATTTCCACCTAAAAGTTTCTTACAAAAAGCAATACCAAGAATTTCATCCTCACGTCCTGTATGAGGATCCATAACTTCTTTATTATTTACGACGATAACTTGTGTAACGACATTATTTTCATCAAGTTTAGCGAAGTGAGCCATAATCGAATAAACTTTTTGACTATTTATGACGTTGGGTAGGCAATGATAACGACACCTGAACCGCCATTACCAGTTCCATCTAAGTGAGAAGCACCGCTACCACCGCCGCCAGCTCCACGGTTTGCGGTTCCTGCCGTACCAAGAGAACCTCCATCACCTCCACCACCAGGACCACCATTACCATTAGTGATGCCGCCAGAAGCACCGCCGCCTCCACCATATGTGACAGAAGATCCTGTAATTGAATTGGCGACTCCATTTCCACCATTACCACCTGTACCAACGGGTGGAGATAATTGAGTAGTGGCATTTGTTCCTGAAGTGCCAGCACCGCCACCTCCGCCGGCGCCCCAGCGGTTACTTCCATCATCACCGCCAGAACCCCCACTCGTTCCTTCAGTATTTGGTGAACTTCTCGGATCGTTACCACCTGCATTACCACTTCCGCCAGATGAGAATGCTCCTCCTCCACCACCAGAACCACCATTAGCACCATTGGTGGTTCCAGTGCTCTGACTATTATTTCCTATACCACCACCTCCGCCAGAGGCTGATATATCACTAATATTTGGTGCAGAAACAGAGGAAGCTTGTCCAGAACTAGCAAGTACGTTAACACCTGGTGTAGGGGTTGCAGCTCCACCACCACCAACAGTTACGGTGTAACTTCCTGTAGAAAGTTCAAAAGTACCGATACTTCTAAATCCACCGGCACCTCCTCCACCGCCGCCATTAATACCTCCACCACCGCCTCCAGCGATGCAGAGAATTTCACAGTCTGATTTAGTTCCCGCAGATACAACAAATGTTCCCGTATCATCAAAAGTATGTACATTAAATCCACTTCTCGTTGAAGTGTCTAGTGTTCCACCACTGGCAGTAAATGCTGAAGCCATATTAGTCCAACCAGCAGGACCAAAGAATTGAATACCATTAGTGGTTGAATTATAAATTAAAGTTCCAATAGCAGTATTAACACCAGCGAGTACGCCTGCTGTGGTTGTAGTTCCTAAACCAACTGAATTATCTTTGACAAAAGAACTACCAACGACAACACTTGAGATGCCATTAAAAGTTGTTGCAGTAACAACACCCACTGTAATATTAGGAGTTCCCGTTAAACCTTGAGCAGTAACAGCAGTGGAAGCAATGCCAGTAACACTACCAGTAACACTACCAGTAACATTACCAGTTAAATCGCCACTAAAACTAGTGGCTGTTACCATGCCAACAAAATTAAAATCTTGTCCAGCATTAACAGTAAATGCCGCTGCTGTTGTATTAATTCCAACCGTTGTGATACCAGAGGTTGCTCCATCCAACTGAAGCATTACCTCCCCATCAGAGTTAGTAACCTTTACTTTTTCATTTACTGTAGGGCTAGACGCATCTGCCTTTGCTTCAATGTTAGTAACGCGGAGGGTACTCATCCTTTTATATAATCTTTTTTAGTATTTAGACTACCACCAGAACTGAACCACTAGCAACATCGATAGTAAAACCTGCGCCAACGACGGCAGGACCGACTAGTAATCCGTTCTTTCCTGATGGAATGAAGACATTAGTGCTTATATCAATATCAGTCAGTAAGACACCATCATTAATTGACACATTACCATGAGCTTGTAATGCACCTTCAGAGCTTGCTGTACCAGCAATTGCATCAGTGCCAACACCAACAATCTTGCTGGTATGAACACCAACTGTATTAGATGCCCATGTTCCACCGGCACCAGCTGATCCGCCACCACCACCTTGAATACTAATGTCAATAGTATTAGTGGAAGAATTAAATAGGAAAGTGTTTCCAGTGCCAACAAAATTAAGTTGAGTAACACCAGCACCAATTACTGTGCCAGCAGACTGAATACCAACACCTTTTGCTCCCGATGTTAGTTTTGCAGGACTAACACTATCATCAGCAGGAACACCAACACCAAGAGCAACAGCTAATGCAACACCAAAGAACGCATGTCCACCAGTTGGTGCAGAGGTAAAAACAATAGTGTTATCTACAATTGTGAATGCCGTTACAGGCTCTAAAATTACACTATTGACTGATATTAAAAGAGACAGTGAAGATCCAGGGAAGAATGCCTTACCACCCGTAGTCAAGTTAAATGTTGTTTCACTCCCATCAAACTGAGAGGAAATATCATCTAACTTTAAATAATTTCCTGATGTAAGTTCTCGACCTAGATATGGCATTATAGTTTTTAGATATTTATGCTCCTTATAAAGTATTTATCGGAAAAGAATTAGGGTGCTTACTAAGGTTAAATGTTATTGATATCCTATCTTTATTCGTCTTATTCTCATTCACCCTATGATGCAAATATCCTGGGAAGACAAGCATCTTTCCTTCAATTGGTGGATAAAAATAAGAAGCGGCAGAATTATATTTGGTTCTGATATCTATATGTGCATTATCAAACACCTCTGGACATGCCCATGCATTTGAATTTTCAAAGTAAAGATCTCCACTATCATCTGGTGTGTCTACCCACAAGACACCAGATAATAAACAATCACTATGAACATGAGTATGAAGATATGAATGTGGAGGATTAATCGTTATCCATATACCAGAAAAGTAAAGAGGAACATCAACCAAACCAAATTGAGTGGCAGTAAAGTTTACCTGTTCTCTAAAAGTTTCATAGAAAAAATCGAAAGAACCATCGCTAAAGAAAAAAGGTTTAGATCTCCATGCATCAGAGGAACCAGGACCTTTCGCACCATACTCTGGTGGAGTGATTTTGACTAGTTCATGTGTATAATCAACAATCTGTTTCTTATACTGTTGGAAGTTATCAATATATGAACCTACAATATGAGTAGGGAATATAAAATCATGAAATACTTTCATATCTTAAAGTTTGTCAACTCACTAAACAGTTCTCCTCTAACAAAATAATTAAATGCAAGTGATATTCTGGAAGTGTCTGATAGATTCCTCTCTACTTGATGACTTAAATTTGATGGAAAGATATAAATGTCACCAACATTAGGTTCGTATCCCCAACTTCTACAATTAACCTTATTATTTTTAGCAGTATCAAAAGAAAAAGTTTTGCCGAAGGCAGAATAATCTTCCCTCAAAAATTTAATATCACCACAGTTTTCTGGAGTTTTTAAATACCATACTCCACTAACAATAGAGTTTGCGTGCATGTGTTCAGGAGAATGATCTCCAGGAACATGAACGGTACACCAAGATGCACAATGTGTTGGTTTTAATTTTCTATCAAACTCACAAACTTCTCCATTGAAAAATACACTAACAAGACTATCTATTTTTCTCTTTGCATCACGAAAGATATCATGCTCAAGGATATGTTGTTCCTTCATTACATAACCATCACCATTTTCTGTTCTATTAAATGGCAGTTCGCTTATGTATTCAATATACTCATCACGAACTGGAACATGATATTTCAGTACAGGAATGGGAAACAAATAATCAACAGAGATATTCATTTAAATTCAATCTCATATCCAGAGAAAGATAACCTATCTGGGATGGCATTAAATGCTATAGATACTCTATTCTCTTCCACTTTATGTTCATCGACTGAATGTTTAATATAAGATGGAAACAGAATCATGTCAAGCTCTTCCGTATCTTCGACAGTTACCCACTCAGTATTATATTCATTAAAGTCTGTTGTGTCGTTCTTAAAAATGAATGAATTGTTTTGTAATGGACGATGAAATTTTGTTTTTGCTGCTCCTGGCGGAAGATTAACATAGATGACACCGGAGATGAAAGCATTGCAATGACAATGCTGCAATTGTTTTCCTCCCCATGAGAGATTATTTCTCCACATGTTTGTTATTCTCCACTCCAACTCTTGTCCAAAAAGATCTTTGCCAAGAGTTTTGCAGACTATTTCTGCTCTTTCTTTTATAGGAGTTAGAATATCTTTTATGTCATAAGTATGTGCCAAATCCGCCATTGTCGGATTGTCATACTCCTCCTCCTTTATATCGATAATATTTTCTCTCTCTTCTTCCGTCAGAAAGTTTTTAACCAGTTTAATTGGTGTGGGAAAAATTGACAAATGTTGAATCATAATAAAAGTAATAATGTATTATTCTGGAGTTAGTGTCCAACCAGCTGTTTTGGGATTTGCAGTGTCTGCTTGATATGCGTCCTCATCCCAATAATAATGGTTATCCATCGGATGTGCAATGGGTGGATCCCACTCCCATGTACTTGTATCTAGTGTCCAAGATGCATAAGGTTGTTGTGGATGAAATACTTGTCTTGTAGAATCCCAAAAGTAATCATGGTTAGCTTTTGCCCCTGCAATATTATATGAATCTTGAAGGGAAAGAATATAGTCAGTTCCCTTTTTAACTGAGAACTTTTCTGCAACCTCAAAGGTTCCCACAAAAGTCGTGACTACAATATTGTTATCATCAACTGTTGCCCAATAATAATGATCTGCAACATTTTCTACTTTAGGATCGATTGCTCTTAAAGTTGCCTCTAAAGTTGAGTTGCAATAAGAAGGAATAATTAAACTCATGACGCTAAAATTTCTCCCTTAATAATGAATATTCCAGAGCCTCCAGTCTGGCTACTTCCACCGCCACCACCACCTAAACCGTTGGTGCCACCAGTAGCTCCTGAACCTCGCGCTGAACCTTGTCCACCGCCACCAGGTCCTCCTGAACCTCTGTTAGCGGTTCCACCTACGTTAGTGGAGTGTCCAGCACCGCCGCCTCCGCCACCAGCATAGGTGACAGAAGCTCCAGGAATATCAACACTGAAAGGTTCACCATTACCACCAGGTCCTCCATTAGAATATCTAGTTCCGTTAGAACCAGCAGATCCAGCACCGCCGCCGCCTCCACCAACAGTATCTGAGTGAACAACACCAACACTACTACCACCAGGATTTCCAAAACCAAAGTTTCCAGAATTGCCAGATTGAGATGGTTGAGTTGCACCACCATTAGCACCATGAGTGCTATTACCACTAGAACCACTACCAGAACCACCAGGTTGTCCGTTACTACTGCTACCAGTACCGCCAGCTTTTGCTATCAAAATCTCTGATGCATCTAAATCGATTGTGGAATCTCCGTTATTACCACCAATGGTAACAGTATAAGATCCTTTATCAAGGGAAAAGTTTGGAATGAATATTAAACCACCAGCTCCTCCTCCACCACCGGAACCATTGTGTCCACTACCACCAGAACCTCCACCACCTACTAATAGTAAGTCTACGTTTCCTGGTTGGTTAATCGTAAATGATCCACTCGAAGTCCATTTCCAAACTGTATCGCCATCTGGGTGAGTTCCTGTTGCATTTGCATCTCCAGCATCATTAGGATCGAGTCCTCCAAATCTTGTTGCACCACCACCCAAACCCATGAGTCCCATGTATGGGTATTGTTTTTTATGAAATTCATGTCTCATTGTCAATCCTCCTTATCAAGTGAAGTTCTGAACACTGCAAATTACCGTGTAAGCGGCATCTCCAGTTTTAATTATCTGATATGAATAAACATCAAATCCATCAGCACCGCCAGCACTAGGAGCAGAACCTCCCAACCAGTTCTCGGTTATTGAACCCCCATCAATTGTTAATTGTGCAGAGAACCCTCCAGCAGCCGCAGTGGTAATAATTGTAACAGCTATGGTATCACCCGTACCCATAGCGGAATTAAGTGACTTAGAACCACTGACTCTAATATTTGGTGTTGATGTTGTAGTTTCTTGAGTAGTGAAAAGATGAATCATTCCATCTTCAAGATCTATATTAGTATTATCACTCAATTTTCCTGCAGTGATATTACATTTCTCTTTTAATTCACTACCACCATCAAAGTCTGCACCCTTAAAGGTAGACATACCTGCTAAATTGAAACCAGATGCAGTAACGTCTACAACTCCAAACGTAGTAACACCAGTTACATTTACTCCACCACCAATTGAGATTGTGCCCGTATTATGTAATTCTACGGTGCCAGTAATTGAAGTGGCGCCGCCGACAGTATAATCACCTTCGTTAGTGAGAGTTTGTCCAGCACCAATACTTACTCCCGCACCAGAAATTACAACATCATCACCTGTTAATGGTGTCAGTGTATTTGCTTTAAATGTACCACTTACCTCAACATTTCCAGTCACAGCAAGAGTTTTGCCAGCACCAATATTCATCCCCTGAGAATAAATCGGTGCGGAAGTTCCGTCCTCACTTACAATATTGTCTACTCTTAATTCAGACATTATTTTTTAGAATGCTTTGCTTTTATTTATTTAGAATATATTGAGTACATTAGTTAGAACTGTTGTTCCAGAACCAATGTGCATTGTACCACCGACACTGATAATATTTTCTCTCATAAAAGCAAGATTTCCAGATGTGGCATCTGATGCCACCGTAATAGATGTTCCCGCACCAATACCAAGAATTTTTGGTGTCTTAAATATCTTACTTAATGGACTCGTAGCATCATCACTAAGTGCTGTAGCAAATCCACTAACACCAGTCAATCCAGCACCGTCACCAGAGAATGATGTTGCAGTAACTACGCCAGCATTTACATTACCTACAAAAGTAACGGCAGTTACAATACCGCTTGAATTGATATTGTGTGTTGTTAGATTGGTATCACTCTTGACTACGTGCCCAGTGACTTTGGTGAGAGCCATTGTGGTTTTTTAGTTATTTATCTCGTTTCATCACCAAAAGTTCAGTGATTCCATCTTCATAACCTAATGTATCAATAAAGGAATTGAATGCAAAGGATACTCTATTCTTTTTAGAACTATTCTTCTCAACACTGTGTTGCAAATATGAAGGAAATAAAACAAGATTGTATTTAATGAATGGTGCTATTACTGTTTTAAAAGTTCTAACATTTTGTGAGTCAAATATAATGTCTGGTTGTATTTGATTGATACTTGCATAAGGTTTATGGAATGTAAGATTTCCACTATCATCTTCTCCTCTCATAAAGAACACTCCACTAATCACATTGTTAGGATGATTGTGAATGTCAAAATAATTACCAGGTTGATTTACACAAAACCATGACTGTGTAAAGAAACTTTCACCATATCTGTATCTGAGAACACCCTTGGCATACTCATCTACCTTTTTCTGAAATAAGTTTTTAAGATTGGGTAGATTATATTCTTCGAACGCATTGACTGTGGCGGACTGAAAGTTGCAGACGTTGCTCCTTGTATACCCAGCATCAAAGGCTTTCTCTAAAATAATATTAAATTCTTTTGTAAGAGATTCACTACTAGTAATCTCATCCTTTAAGTTCTCAACACAAATAGTTGTTGGAAAGATATCAAGTACGCTCTTCATTATCAAGTTCTATACATTCTATAGAGTCTTCGAGTTCCTTTAATTTATAGATGACTTCTTGAACCTCATCTGTTGTTGGGCAAGGTCTTGAATCCCTCCACTCCATTGTACCATGATTCATTGCATAATTTGCACCAGGTCTGAGAATCTTAATAGCAGTATCAATGCCTGGCGTAATATAAGTTTTTCTCATTTTCAGTCAATAGTAATGCTGTCAGTTTCTTCTATAGTCCACGATTGTTTTTCATCAAGCCATCTGGGGAGAAGATTTGTAGTTACTCCGACTGCCAAATCTTCCAATAGTGGAACGGGTGGAGTTGAGGGTGGTTCCCATCTCAAGTTTGAATTACTCCATATCCAACCTTTAAAAGGTGAGGGTGGGATGAATATTTCATTTACAGCATCCCAAGTGTATCCTATACCTGCATAATTTCCTCTAAAAGTAGTATCACCTTTAGTGGTTTTAATATACTCATCAGCAGTTGCACCAAAAAGTTCTACACATTTATTTTTTCCTGCAGTTTCTGTAGATGCATCACTGTCTGAAATAAGATAGACTTTCTCAACCACATTAGTAGAAGAATTAATTTTTGCAAAGTGTGCCATTACTTTAATTTACTACTTGTTGTATTTAATTATAACGATTCCATCTCCACCATCATTTCCAGCAGGAGAGTTACTGACGTTTCCGCCACCGCCAGAACCTCTTCCATCTGTGCCAGCTGTGCCACCACTACCAGGACCGCCATTGCCACCGCCACCGTTACCAGCACCATTTGGAGCACCGCCGCCGCCGCCAGCATACTCTACGGAAGCTCCAGAGATAGAGAATGGAGAACCATCTCCACCATTACCACCATTATTAGGAGGTCCTTTGGCAGGTCCTGGTTGTCCACCGCCGCCAGCACCGCCTCCTCCACCAGTGCTATCATAACCTCCAGATCCACCATTATTTCCTTGTGTTCCTTCTGGAATAAGATCTCCTGTTGGACTTTTTGCTATTGCAACTCCTCCAGCAGTGCCGTTGTGGCATCCTCCACCACCAGATCCTCCAGTACCACCATTACCGTTAGTACCGCCAGAACCACCTCCACCACCATAAGCAGTATGACTACTAAAACCAGATATTCCAGGAGCTACTATAAAAGAGTCAATACCAGGGGAACCATTACCTCCACCAGCTCCACCCGAACCTACTTGAATCGTAAAAGATCCTGCTTCAACAACAAGAGCAGAATCAAAATAAAGACCTCCTGCTCCTCCTCCACCACCTCTATGAATAGTTCCGGCGCCACCACCGCCGCCAGCAACGAATAGTGCTTCTACTGAAGCTTTTCTATTACCACTAACTCCAGTGACAGTAAAAGTACCACTTGCAGGAAAAGTATGAGTTACAGTTGTAGAATCACTTGTTATTGTTCCGCCAGTAGCACTTTCGATAATACCGAATGTTTCGGGCCATTCTTGTGCTTTATTTGCAATGAATTGATCAACAGCATTCCATGCACCAGTTGCTCCACTCTTAGATGTTTCAGTGGTAAGTCCTATGTAACCACCGCCCTTTCTTCTTACTCCCATTAGCTAATCTCCTCATAAGAAACAATAATGTTCAAATCACTATCAGCACTAGCTTCTGCAGTAAATGATTGATTTTCTCCAATATAAACAACACTGTTCTTATCAATTAAAGTAATAGAGGAATCAGCAGGAACTGAAACCGTTTGGAAAATACTAAAAGATGTTCCTGCGCCAGCAGCGGCACGGTGAATCTTTACTGTTACATCAGCATTATTAGCACCATCAATATTAGAAACAGTAGCACCACCAATTCTCATAACTTTACCGCTTGAAGCAGCATTGGTTACCACAGTTTGAGATGCAGTAGTCAATTCAAGAAATGTAGTAATTCCAGTGATGCTAGATGCACCTAATAAATTTGGATTTGCCATTATTACTGGGACTTTTCTATATTTATATTAGTCAAGAATAGATGTTATTCAAAAGAAATTGGTGCGTACTGGGCAATTTACTTGTAGCATCGCACATTTTCTTATCCGCTTCTAACCAATTATTTTTATACGTTGCCATATTTTTCATATCAATGGCAGGAATTAACCCCCTGACAAATCCTGGTGATATCGGTAAATATCCATTACCCGCCAGAATATACGCAATACCTCCATGATAGTTGTTTCCATAGTTTCTATCGACAGCTGTCATGTTAATGGCATGTTTTTGATTAACGCCGTCCCAATCATATTCAACATCATTGGTAACATGTTGCCAGTATTCAGTATCATCTCTATGTGCTGATGTGTAGTGTATGTCAACAAACCCTTGTTGTTTATCGAGTTCAAGGTTTACTGTATGATTATACATCTGTCTATCGAACTGATTTATTCTAGGTGATTTTGATATCGCTTCCAATAACCTAAAAATATTCTGTACCACAGAATATAATCCTGTTGCCTCTAGAGGTTCAATGAATCCATATGCAAGTCCAATAGACACTACATTTTTTTCCCAAGCACGTTCATATCTTCCAGGTCTAAATGAAGTTATTCTCGTTTCAGGTTTGACACCATACTTTTCCAAGACAAACTTATTAAACTCTTCGGATATTTCTTCTTCAGTAGCAAACTTTAATGAGTGTACATATCCAAGACTCATTCCATCCCAAAGAGGAATCTCCCAACACCAACCATTGTTCATGGCAATATTATTTGTATAATTCTTAAGCTGTTCTTCTTTATTTTTATAGGGAACTTTAGCAGTAATAGCTCTATGATTAATCATTGTTTTATAGTCCTTGAAGGGGACTTTCATTTCTTTACCCAAAAGAAGAGACTTAAATCCTGTGCAGTCTACAAATAAATCTGCACAATGCTCTCCCGTTTTTTCGCAGGTAATCTTTTCAATTCCATTTGAATTATGATGTGACATTACATAAGTATCATCAATAAATTCCACCCCATTCTTTTGAGCAACATCATAGAGAACTTTAGATAGTAGATGACTATCGAAATGATATGCAGTATCTAAATCAAAGTCCCATCCATTATATTCTAATGTATTCAGTTCTCCATACCTTGAAGCAGGACTTACGAATCTTGCAAATTGTGTTCCATCCATTTCATCTGGAAACAAGGCACAAAGTTCAAGAAAATTACTGATATTATCCTCATCCGTCTGAATTTTTTGGAAAGGATAATAAAACATATCTCCTGGAGTATTCCAAGATTCAAATGCAACACTTGTTTTATATGTTGCATTACATTTTGCCATCCAATCTTTATCTGATAATCCAAGAAAACTAAAGATATCATTAATCGCAGTTTGAGTTGATTCTCCTACACCAATGATACCTATCTTTGAAGAGTAGATACATTTTACATTAACATCCAACTTAGACAACACAGCTGCTGTCATGAATCCAGCGGTTCCACCACCAACAATACAAATATCTTTAATCATCTTAAATAACCAAAAATTGATACTACAAGTCTAGCATTATTTACATCATTTCCAAAGCTTTTAAATTTTCCGTGCCAATGTTCGTCACCATCAAAAATACATATTCTATTAAACTTTGCTGGCACCACTAACTTTCCATCACCTTTCGAATTATCATAGAAGGGAGTTCCGTATTCCTCTTCCATATCTGGATTCAAATAAATGACAGCACTAATATGTCTTGAAGGTTCATAGTCTAGTGATGTGCTCGTATCCCTATGAATACTTCCAATAGTTCCCTCTGTAGTATATTGGAAATGTGTGTTTATGTAATAGTGAGCATCAGGAATAAACTCATACTCAAAGCGCTTTGAGATTATATCATAAAACTTTTCCTGAAGTTCTCTAAAAAAGAAATGCTTATCGAGGTAGTTACTTCTCTTCCCTGGAAAGTAACTCTTCATTTGTATCTTAAAGTCTTCTAACTCCCAAGGGGTATAATACTTCTCCTTGAGTGCTGCTTCTCTGACTTTATGCGGTTCTTCAAAAAAATCATCATAAGTAAGAATCATTTAATTCACAATGTAATTTATAAATATCGCTCGTGATGTAGATATACCTGCGCTGAGACCTGTTAGATTAGCACCAGAACCATAGAATGATGTGGCTGTTACAACACCTGTTACATTAATACCAGTTGAGTTTGCGGTAACTGCTCCGCCCACTCTAATTTCATCACTAATAGTTGCAATACCAGTAACTACGATGCCTGCGGCATCGCATGTTATCATCTCAGAACCACCAGGATCAACAATATTTTGAGCACTAGTGGCAGTTCCTGTCACATTGCCAGTTACATTACCTGCTATATCTCCATCAAAGGTTGTAGCAGTTATAATACCAACTGTTACACTAGCAGTAGTAGAGATACCAGGTCCAAGTATCCTTGTAAGCGCCATATTATGTCATCTCTAAAATTGAAACTGCAACATCAAGACTTGATGCCACGTCACTCAATGCCGTTACACTGTCAGTTTCTTCCAATACTAATTTATTTCCTGCCATTACTTCCAAAGAAGAACCTTGAGGAATAGGAATAGAGTCCAAAAGTTTTACATCGTCGGCAGATGCTCTAGTAACAGCAACACCAACGTTAATGCTACTACCAGATGTATTAGCTAGTGTGATACCAATGACAGTTGTCGATGTGGAAGCAGGAACCACATAAACATTTGTAGTAGTCACACCTACATTCGCTTTTGTTTTTAATTTAAAGGTATTTGCCATTGTTTATTAACCTAGTGCGATTGCAAATGCGATGGCTTCATCAAGTACACTCGTGCCATTTACTTTTATCGCTGTCGAACTATTTATATCACCCACTACATCTAATGAGAATTGAGGATTGGTTGTACCAATACCCATTCTATTGGTTGATGGGTTAAAGACATATACATCAGTTGCACCTAATCCAGTCGTAGAACCATATCCAAGTGCGAAAGGAACAAGTTGTGCAGAGTTGGTTGTAACAGTATTAATACCAATTGTTGACGCTGGAAGATCAGTTAAATCAGCACCAGAACCAGAGAATGATGTTGCAGTGAGAATACCAGTTACAATAGCACCACCAGGATGAGTTTCAAACTTCTTGGCGTCATCAAAGAACAATTCTACAGCTCCATCTTCAGTAAATGATGCTAGTTGTTCAGTATCTGCAGCGTTGCGAATATCAATTTTAGATCCTGCTATGCGTAAATCACCTGTTCCACTGTCTTGAATAATACTATTACTTCCATTATGGAATATTTGTAAATCATTACCATCACCAAATCTCAGTCTATCATTATCACCAAATGACATTGTGTTGCCAATGGTAACAGGACCATTAAGTGTGGAAGCAC
>Ga0255781_10000363_pt1 | contig 35829 bp, 29 predicted proteins | sample 101ome_21_FD_179979 | JGI IMG/M metagenome (GOLD analysis project Ga0255781, IMG submission 179979) | Coastal salt marsh microbial communities from the Groves Creek Marsh, Skidaway Island, Georgia - 101413BT metaG (version 2) | ecosystem: Environmental > Aquatic > Marine > Intertidal zone >... | reverse complement strand
GAATTGAATGGAGATGCAGAGGGGCTTAGTTAGCTGCCTGATCCTGGCTGCGCAATAAGACTAGCACCTTTGACATCAACCGCAAGTGGCATGGCATGCCAGCTTGCGAAATTCTTCTCAACGTGTGTGATTGCCAAAAGCCGCTTTTGGGGGTCATCCTCGAGCACTAGCACCGATGGGCCTGCCCCCGAAACAACAGCAGGGTGTCCCTTTGCTCTGAGAGAGGCAATCAGCTCAGAAGTCTCTGGCATGGCACTTGCTCGGTAGTTCTGGTGAAGGCGGTCCTCTGTTGCCGCGAGCAATAGCTCTGGGCTCTGGGTGAGCGCGGCAACCAGCAGCGCCGAGCGCGAGACATTGAACACCGCATCTGTGTGAGGCACCGACTGCGGCTGCAGCGACCTCGCAAGCGAGGTTGACATCTGGTTGGAAGGTACCAAGACGAGAGGTGAGAGGCCACGGTGGGTCGTTAGCTTTTTGTGGTGGGGGCCATCTTCATCGACCCAGGCAACGGTCAGCCCTCCAAAGAGCGCAGGTGCAACGTTGTCTGGATGACCTTCAAGCTCGGTGGCAAATTCAAGCAGCTGCTGCTCGGAGAACTCAACCTCATTTGCCAAAAGACCTGCGGCAAGCATCACGCCACCGGCCACAGCTGCACCCGAGGAGCCCATGCCTCTGCCGTGTGGGATGTTGTTGTGGCAAACAAGCTTTAGAGCTGGAACCTTCTTACCCAGCGAGTCATAGACGACCTTGATTGCTCGAAAAACCAGATTGCTCTCGTCTCGTGGAGCATCCTTTTCGCCCTCGCCAACTATTTCAATTACTAGCTTGGAGCCAGTTGGCTCCGCCGAGTACTCGTCATAGTGAGCAAGAGCCATGCCCAAAGTGTCAAAGCCTGGACCTAGGTTGGCACTGGTCGCTGGAATCTTTACCGCTACCTTCATTTGCGCTCCAAACCTAAAATCTCTGCCACTGAGGAAGCGGCAGCTGGCACCTTCTTCGGCTTAATCTTCCTGCCGTTTTCGTCCTTTAGCGCCCAGTCGGGGTCTTTCAGGCCGTGGCCGGTGACGGTAATGACGATGCTGTTTACCTTTGGGAGCTCTCCAAGCTGGGCCAGCTTATGGAGTCCTGCGGCACCTGTCGCACTAGAGGGTTCAACAAACACTCCGGTCTCCTGGGATAGAAAGCGGTGCATCCAAAGAATCTCTTTATCGCTGACCGAGCCAAATGCTCCACCGCTGTCGCGCTTAGCCTCCTGGGCGAGATCCCAAGATGCCGGATTGCCGATTCGAATTGCAGTCGCGATCGTCTCTGGCTTCGCCACCGGCGAGCCCTGGATGAAGGGTGCGGAGCCTGCTGCCTGAATGCCATAGAGCATTGGCTGCTTCTTGATTCGCTTATCCGCAACTTCCTCGCGATAGCCAAGGTGATAGGCGGAAATATTTCCGGCATTGCCCAGCGGCATAGCGTGAAGATCAGGAGCGTCACCCAGGACGTCTACAACCTCAAATGCCGCTGTCTTTTGACCCTGGAGACGGTTTGGGTTCACCGAGTTCACCAAGAACACTGGGTAATTTTCGCTGAGCTCTCGAGCAAGTCTTAAACAGTCGTCAAAGTTTCCTCTGACCTGCAAGATTTGTGCTTTGTGAGCAACTGCTTGAGAGAGCTTCCCCCAGGAGATCTTGCCCGCAGGAACCAGCACCACCGATTGCATGCCCGCCTTCACTGCGTAGGCAGCAGCTGCGGCACTCGTATTCCCGGTCGAGGCGGCAATCACTGCCTTGGCGCCATCGCCCAATGCCTTGGAAACGGCGGTCGTCATGCCTCGGTCTTTGAAGCTTCCGGTGGGGTTCATGCCCTCAAACTTGAGGTGAACTGAACCAACGTCTAGCAGCTTGGCTAGCGCTGGCGCCTCGATAAGAGGCGTTCCACCCTCTCCCAGGGTTACAACAGGATCAGAGGCAGTAAAGGGGAGCCTGTCCATATATTCGCGAATAACACCGCGCCACTGATGAGCCATTAGACGCCCTCCACCCTGATGACAGAGCTGACCTTCTTCACTGAAGAGTTCTTCGCAAGCTCCGCAACTAACCGCTCAAGAGCAGCCTCAGATGCGGAGTGGGTCATAACGGTTAGAAGAGCCAGGTCCGAGTCGGTGCCGGCGCTCTGGGCCACGGTCTCAACGCTGACATCGTTGTCTGCAAACTGCTTTGCCACCGAGGCAAGAACACCTGGCTGATCCACCACCTCCAGCGTTATCTGGAATCGCGTAAAGATTGCCTGCACCGGCAAAACCTCAAGGTCAGCGTGGGTCGAATCTCCCAAACCTGGTCCTCCCGCAAGGTGACGCTTCGCAGCGGACACGAGGTCACCGAGAACTGCAGATGCAGTTTCCTTGCCTCCAGCGCCTGCGCCATAGAACATCAGTCTTCCTGCGCTCTCCGCCTCCACAAACACAGCGTTGTAGGCGCCTCGAACCGCGGCTAGAGGGTGGTCGAGAGGGATAAGCGTAGGGTGAACCCTTGCTACTAGTCCCTCACCACTCTCCCCCGCTCGCTCACAAATAGCCAGAAGCTTGACGGTGTAGCCGGCTTGCCTGGCGGTTTCAATCTGAAGAGCGGTTATTGAGGTAATACCCTCGCGATAGACCTTGTCGACGGGCATCTCGCTATGAAATGCGAGCCCTGCAAGAATTGCAGCCTTACTGGCAGCGTCAAAGCCCTCTACGTCTGCAGTTGGGTCGGCCTCTGCGTAACCAAGCGCCTGGGCCTCATTTAGAGCATCCTCAAAGCTTGCGCCGGTTGTTTCCATCTGGTCGAGGATGTAGTTGGTGGTGCCATTGACGATGCCCATAACCCGATTGATCTTGTCTCCAGCAAGGGAAGCGCGAAGAGGTCGAATAATTGGGATTGCCCCACCGACCGCGGCCTCATAGTAGAGCTGAGCACCAAACTGCTGAGCCAGAGCGGTTAGCTCAGAGCCATGAGCGGCTATCAAAGCCTTGTTGGCGGTAATGACATCAGCACCGGCATTCAAAGCCATTTTTATCCAGGTTTTTGCCGGCTCAATGCCACCTGCGAGCTCAATCACGATGTCGGAGCCAAGAATGACCGACTCCGCGTCCTCGGTAATTAGCTCCTTTGGGAGGTCAACATCGCGCTTCGCATTCTTGTTGCGCACCGCAATGCCGACGAGCTCTAGCTCTGCACCGACGCGCTTGGCAAGCTCCTCACGATTTTCAATCAGGAGTCTTGCTACCTGTGAACCGACGGATCCGGCTCCCAGTAAACCAATCCGGATAGGTCTGTATGCAGCTTGCATCAATCGCCTCCTCCGGGCTGGTAACCCAGGTCTCTCTCCAGCAGATCCTGTTCGGACTCTGCCCTGACCAGAGCCCTCGCCTTGCCGTCCTTCACGGCAACAAGAGCCGGTCTTGGCAAAAAGTTGTAGTTAGAAGATAGCGAATAGCAGTAGGCACCAGTTGCTGGAACCGCCAAGAGGTCGTTGACTGCCAGATCTTCAGGCAGCATTTCGTGACGCACCACAATATCACCGGACTCGCAGTGCTTGCCCACGACTCGCGAGAGCACTCCCGAGGAGTTAGTGGTCCTAGAAGCAATCGCAGCCGAGTATTCAGCGCCATAGAGGGCAGGGCGGATGTTGTCGCTCATGCCACCGTCCACACTTACGTAGCGGCGACTTGCCCCTTCACCAGACTCTGCAATGACAACGTCCTTCGTTGTTCCAACTGAGTAGAGGGTCACTCCGGCAGGCCCTGCGATGATTCGTCCGGGCTCGAAAGCCAACTTGGGTACCGCTATTGAAAGAGCTGCGCACTTCTTACTAACCGCGCTCACAATCTCTCTTGCAAACTCAGCTATTGGCATCGGCTCATCGGCGGCCGTGTAGCGAATGCCGAAACCGCCTCCAAGATTTAGCTCTGGCACCTCCCCGCCCGCGAGCAACCTGGCGTGAACCTCCAGCAACTTCTCTGCAGCCGCAACGAAACCTTCCACTGCAAAAATCTGCGACCCGATGTGTGAGTGGAGTCCCAAAAAACGCAGGTGCGAGTGGCTGCGGATCTTCTCAACCATCTGCGGAACGTCATCGAGTGCGATGCCAAACTTCTGGTCTTCTCTAGCTGTGGCAAGGTACTCGTGCGTGCTCGCATGAACACCTGAATTCACCCTCAGCCTCACGGGTTGAATCTTGTCCTGCGCACCCGCGATTGAGGCAATGCGCTCAATCTCTATCTCGGAGTCAATGACTATTGCGGACACATCCGCACTCACCGCTCTGCCGATCTCAACAAGTGACTTGTTGTTGCCGTGGAGCCCAAGTCTTTCGCCCTCGGTTCCGCCGGCAAGGGCGACAGCCAGCTCGCCACCGGTTGAAACATCTATTGCATAGCCAGCGGAAACCACCCACCTTGCAACATCAGTGGTGAGAAGAGCCTTGGACGCGTAGTAGAGCTTGACCGATGTGCCGGCCTTTGCCGCAGCACTCTCAAAAGCGTCGCGGACCTCCGCTAGCCGCGATTCAAAATCACTCTGGTCTACAACATAGAGCGGCGACCCGTACTGCCTGACCAGCTCTGGCGCGCTTACTCCACCTATCTCAAGCTCTCCTCGATCGTTTCTCTGTGCCGTTGCCGGCCAAATAGCCGCATCGAGAGCTTCTAGATCTTTGTTTTCGCTCAGCCAACTTGGAACAAGAGGATTCTTCATAGCCACTACATCCTCTCCGGTGCGCTGACCCCGAGCAAACCAAGGCCATTTGCGAGCACTACGCCAGCTGCGTCATTCAGCCAGAGCCTGGTGCGATGCACGGTTTCCACCTCACGAGCAGGAAGCGGCAGAATTCTGCAGCTGTCGTAGAAGCGGTGATAGCTTCCTGCAACCTCTTCCAAATACCTAGCGACCCGATGCGGCTCTCTAAACTCCGCAGCCTGGGTTACTACCCTTGGAAACTCCGCGAGCTTTGCAAGCAGCTCCGACTCGCTCGGCTCGCTAAGCAGAGCCGGGTCGAACTCGCTGCGGTCAACGTCCAAGGTCGGGGCATTGCGATCAACCTGCTTGGTGCGGGCATGCGCGTACTGCACATAGAAGACCGGGTTATCGTTCGTCCTACGTGCAAGAAGCTCAATATCGATGTCCAAAGTGGAGTTGATTGACGAGCGCGATAGTGCGTAGCGAGCTGCATCAACCCCAACCGCCTCGACGAGATCCTCCATCGTCACGACGTTTCCTGCGCGCTTAGACATTCGCACCGGCTGACCATCGCGAACAAGCGATACCAGCTGGCCAATGAGAATTTCCATGTGCTTATCTGGCTCATCGCCAAAGGCGGCACAAAGCGCCATCATCCGCGGCAGATAACCGTGGTGGTCAGCGCCGAGCATGTAGATAGCGGTATCAAACCCGCGGTCTCGCTTGTCGAGGTAGTAGGCAATGTCGCCGGCAATATAGGCGGCATCGCCATCTGACTTGATGACCACCCGGTCCCTGTCATCGCCAAAGGTGCTCGAACGAAGCCATAGAGCGCCTTCCTCTTCAAAGAGGTGGCCTAACTCACGAAGCCTGGCAATTGACTTCTCAACAGCACCTGACTCGTAGAGCGAGTTCTCATGGAAAAAGACGTCGAAGTGAACACCGAAGTCCTCGAGAGACTTCTTAATTTGCTCAAACATCATCTGCACACCAGCGGCCCTGAAAGCCTCCTGCTGCTCTTCACCCGTTAGCTCGAGCACCTCGGGCTGATTGGTCAGAATCTGCTGGCTGATCTCGGTGATGTACTCCCCCGCATAGCCATCTTCCGGGGCCTCTTGGCCAAGCGCGGCGGAAACCAAGGACCTTGCAAATCGATCAATCTGTGCACCGTGATCGTTGAAGTAGTACTCCCGCGTGACCGAAGCTCCCTGAGATTGCAGGATACGAGCCAAGGAATCGCCGACTGCAGCCCAGCGAGTACCGCCTAGGTGGATGGGTCCGGTGGGGTTTGCGGAGACAAACTCCAAATTGAGCTTTTGTCCCGCAAACTCGTTTGAAAGGCCGTAGCTATCGCCCTGCTCGACTATCACCTTTGCGAGAGCTCCAGCAGCAGCGTCAGAGACAAAGAAGTTTATGAATCCTGGTCCTGCAATTGATACCGACTCGACCCCTTCGGTCTCGCGAAGCTCTTTGGCTAGCTTCTCGGCAAGCTCCCTGGGGTTTATCCCTAACTTCCCTGCAAGCTGCATCGCAACATTGGTTGCCCAGTCTCCGTGGTCGCGATTTTTAGGTCGTTCGACAACCACTTCGCTAGGGACCTGCTCCTTGGCAAACACCCCAGAATTAGCCAGCGCCCTGAGGGCACTGACTATTGCCTCGTTGAGCTGTTCTGGCGTCAAAGGATTTCCTGGTTTGGGGGCGAAAAATGCCGACTCTGGCACTTGAGGGTAGGCCTAAATCATACCCTTGCGCCCGAAGAGACTAAAGGGTGGAAACCCAGGCTGTTGCATTGCCCGGAAGCTTGCCACCTGAAATCGCACCGGAGGAAAGCAGAACTTTGCCACTAGGAAGTTCCAAACCTTCCTTCCCAAAATTCGTGACGCAGACCATTCCGTCGCGCTCGAAGGCAGTTGCATTTGGTCCAAAATTGAGCCACTTGAGCGAGTCAGTCGAAAAACTTGCCTTGCGAAGCGCGATGGCCTCTCGGTAGAGATTCAGAGTTGAGTCTTCAGCCTCCTGAGACTCCACATTTACCTGCGCAAACCAAGACGGCTGGGGCAGATGCGCTCCACCTTTTCCAAATCCATAGGATCTTCCGGCACTGGTCCAAGGAAGCGGAACCCTGCAGCCATCGCGGGATTTCAACTTGCCTTCACCTCTAAACCACTGCGGATCCTGCATGCTCTCTCGGGGTATGTCGAGCACCTCGTGGAGTCCTAATTCTTCTCCCTGGTAGATATAGGTGGAGCCCGGCAGGGCCAGAATCAGCAGAGTCGCAGCCTTCGCCCTTGCAAGCCCCAGATCAAGATCCAAATTGGGGTTCAACCGATTCTCTACATACCAGCGGTGTTCGTCGCCAAAGCCATCGGCCGACTCCCCATAGCCAGGTATTGCAAGCCTGGTCGCATGCCGAATCACATCATGATTTGACATCACCCAGGTGGAAGAAGAGCCGGTCTTGGCGCTCATTTCTAAGTTGTCAGTGATTATCTTGCGGAAGCTAGCGGCGTCCCATTTGGAGGCCAAAAGATCAAAGTTAAACGCCTGACCTAAGCCATTTGCTGAGGCGTATGGAGGACGCCGATTCGGATGGACCCATGCCTCTGCGACGGCAACTCGGGGCGGGTCATACTCGTTGAACACCTCACGCCAAGCTGCGTAAACCTCGTGAACCTCATCACGGTCAAAGATTGGGTCAGTTCCGTCATCCTTCATGACCGATAGCGAATAGGAGTCTCGGTCAGGGAGCGGCTCGAGGTTCTTTTTGAGAGCATGGGCAACATCGATTCGGAACCCATCCACGCCTCGATCTGACCAGAATCGAAGGGTGTCTAAAAAGTACTGGTGGACTTCCTCGTTGTCCCAGTTGAAGTCTGGTTGCTCCTTGGTAAACAGGTGCATGTACCACTGACCATCGGGGACCTGGGTCCAGCCCTCGGGTCCGAAGTGGCTGGCAAGCTTCGATGGTGGCTGGGAACCATCCGGTCCCTTGCCGTCTCTAAATATGTAGCGATCTCTGGCTGGTGACCCCGGTGCTGCCTCAAGGGCCTCCTCGAACCAGGCGTGTCTGTTTGAGGAGTGGTTAGGCACGATGTCGACAAACACGCGTATCTGGTTTTGGTGGAGTTTTGAAACCAGCTCATCAAACTCTGCAAGGGTCCCGATGCGCTCGTCTATGGCCTGGTAGTCATCGACGTCATAGCCACCATCTGCTAGCTGCGACGGGAAGAACGGAGAGAGCCAAACAGCATCTATACCGAGACTGGCCAGGTAGTCAACGCGAGAGAGAATGCCCTTTAGATCGCCAATCCCGTCGCCATTACCGTCGGCAAAGCTTCGAGGGTAGATCTGGTAGACGACTGCGTCTCGCCACCAATTGGCGGGACCGGGCAATTGATTTGTTTTCATTAGCTCCAGACTGTTAAAAACCTGAGGCTTAGGCTACAACAGCCGCTTTGTGCTGGTGTCCTCGGATGGCCACGCTGATAGGCTTTCGCTACCGCCCCCATAGCTCAGGGGATAGAGCACCGCCCTCCGGAGGCGGGTGCGCAGGTTCGAATCCTGCTGGGGGCGCTAGGAGTTCTCTTCCAGGTAACTTGCCATCTGCTGCATTGCCAAAAACCTATGTGACATCGAGTTCTTCACTTCTGGATCCAGTTCGGCTGCGGTCTCGGAAAACCCCTCCGGAACAAATACCGGGTCGTAACCAAAACCACCATCACCTGCGGCCTGGAGAGCAATGCTGCCACTCCAAATGCCTGTGAAGCTGACCTCGGCATCGTCCGAAACCAGAGCCACCGTGCAGACAAAAGCCGCACCACGATGCTCCATTGGTATGTCCTCAAGTTGCGCGAGCAGAAGGTCTCGGTTTATTTGATCGGCTCTGGTTCCAGACCAGATTGCCGAAAATATGCCTGGTGCTCCGCCCATTACCTCCACCGAGATGCCGGAGTCGTCTGCAAATGCTGGTTTACCCGTTGCTTTGTGGGCCGCGCGAGCCTTAATGAGTGCGTTTTCCAAAAAGCTAGTTCCGGACTCGACCGGTGATTCACCGTCAAAGGTCAACACGGTCACCCCTGGCATCCGGCCCCTCAGAATCTGTTGGGCCTCGGCCGCCTTGTGAGCATTGCCGGTCGCAAAAACTAGCTCCACCTGGGTCCTACTTGATCTCTAGGGTCTCGCCGAGAGCCTCTCGCTGCGCAGCAGCGAGCTGAGAAGTTGACTCAAGAGCGAGCTCCAAGAGCCGATTTAGTTCGTCGCGGTCAAATGGTTCTGCCTCTGCGGTTCCCTGAACCTCGACGAACAGTCCCCTGCCGGTCACGACCACATTCATGTCGGTATCGGCTGCCACGTCCTCGACGTATGCAAGGTCAGTCATGGCTACCCCATCCACAATCCCAACGGATACCGCGGAGACCGTGTCGTAAAGCGGCGCGGCGCTCTTTGCGATGTGGCCATTTTTCTTTGCCCACGCAATTGCGTCAGCGAGAGCCACAAATGCACCTGTAATTGCCGCGGTCCGGGTTCCGCCATCGGCCTGAATAACATCGCAATCGATGAATATCGTGTTTTCGCCGAGCTCTTTGTAGTTCACGATGGAGCGCAGTGCCCTGCCGATGAGTCTTGATATCTCGTGGGTCCGACCGCCCATCTTGCCTCGAACACTCTCCCTGTCAGATCTGGTGTTCGTGGCTCTTGGCAGCATCGCATACTCCGCCGTTACCCATCCCTCGCCAGAGTCCTTTTTGAACCTTGGAACTCCGGGGGTGAAGGAGGCGTTGCAAAGCACCTTGGTGTTGCCGAAGGAAATAAGAACCGAGCCCTCCGCGTGCATGGTGTGATTGCGCTGAATCTTCACTGCGCGCATTTCTTGCAGCTCTCTGCCATCTGCCCTACTCATCTAAGTCCTTTCGCCTAAGGTGCTTCACTGCCAAAACCTCGGGTCCGAGGAATCTACCCGCCAGGGCCTGAAACGAAGCGGCGTCCCCGGTGGCAAAGAAATTGTGATTGGGATTGTTTTCCTCGGGTGCGCTCAAATTCTCCTCGGTGAGAACTCGGAAAACATCCTTTGCGGTCTCCTCCGCGGAAGAGACCAGATTCACACCATCCCCCATGACATAGGCGAGCGCCGCCTGAAGAAGCGGATAGTGAGTACAGCCCAAAACCAAGGTGTCAACCTGCGCCGCCTTCAGCGGGGCGAGGTAGTCGCTAGCGACCTTCAATAGCTCTGGCCCTGAGGTGACACCGCGCTCCACAAAGTCCACAAATGCGGGGCATGCCGCGCTGTGAATCTCAAAATCGACCGCTGCCGCAAATGCGTCGTCGTAGGCCTTTGAGGAGATGGTTGCGGCAGTCCCGATGACTCCCACTCGCTTCGAGCTACTAGTTGCAACCGCGGACCTTACCGCCGGCTGAATCACCTCAACAACTGGGACGCCTAAACCCTCGGTATAGCGCTCTCTGGCGTCTCTTAGCACGGCAGCAGAGGCCGAATTGCAGGCAATCACCAAGAGCTTGACGCCTGATGCAACCAGCTCATCCATCACCTCGAGTGCGAGCCTGCGCACCTCAGAAAGGCTTTTCGGGCCGTAGGGAGAGTTGAGCGTATCCCCCACATAGGAGATCGATTCGTTTGGGAGCTGGTCAATGATGGCTCTGGCAACAGTAAGTCCACCAACGCCAGAGTCGAATACCCCGATCGGCCTTGCATCCACGCCCTAAGTCTAGGGTGCGCAATTAGCAGTCAGTAGGCTGTTGCCGTGTCTTATGCCCTAATGACTGACCGCTACGAGCTCACCATGCTCCAGGCTGCGCTGCGCTCTGGGAAGAGCGAAAGAGAGTGTGTTTTCGAGGTCTTTACTCGTCAGTTGCCCTCCGGCAGGCGCTATGGCGTTCTAGCAGGTGTGGGCAGGGTTCTAGATGCCATTGCCGAATTCAGGTTTGGCCTAGACGAGCTGAGCTATCTTCGCGAGGCCCAGGTTGTAGACGATGAGACGCTCGAGTGGCTGCAGAATTACAAGTTTTCAGGCTCAATAACCGGTTACCGCGAGGGCGAAATCTACTTTGCAAACTCTCCAGTGATGACAGTGCGCGGCACGTTTGCCGAGGCAGTGCTGCTTGAAACTGTAATTCTTTCGATCTTGAACTACGACTCTGCCGTTGCCTCAGCGGCATCTCGCATGCACACTGCTGCCTCAGGTCGCTTCCTAGCCGAAATGGGTGCCAGACGAGCCCACGAATCAGCCGCCATTGCCGGCGCAAGAGCAGCATTTATTGCCGGCTTCGATGCGACCAGCAACCTAGAGGCCGGAAGAAGCTGGGGAATCCCGACCATGGGAACAAGTGCTCACAGCTTTACCCTGCTCCATGACTCCGAAAAAGAGGCCTTTGAGGCGCAAATCGCCTCGATGGGTCCAGACACGACACTCTTGGTGGACACCTACGACATCCCCGCTGCAGTGAAAATGGCGGTTGAGCTGACCGGTGGCAAGGTCGCAGCAGTTCGGATTGACTCTGGAGACCTCGGCTCGACGGCAGTGGAGGTTCGAAGGCAGCTAGATGAACTTGGAGCTAAGCAAACAAAGATTGTTGTCACCAGCGATCTTGACGAATACACCATCGCTGCCCTCGCAGCAGCTCCCGTGGATCGCTTTGGCGTCGGGACTTCCCTGGTAACCGGGTCCGGACACCCAACAGCCGGTTTTGTATACAAGCTCGTAGCACACACCGATGGAGCTGAGTGGACAGAGGTTGCCAAGACCTCGAAGGCAAAGACCAATCGCGGTGGAGAAAAGATTGCATCGAGGCTAATCGAGTCCGGCACTGCCTCCGCAGAGCTAATTGGAAGCGATGCAGGTCGCCTGCTGCAGGTCGATCTCATGATTGAGGGCAAAGCCGACGACCAGTATCTGGGTCAGAAGGGCGTGATGGCCGCCAAGGCACATCACCTAGATGCGAAAGCAGAGCTCCCAAAAACTGCACTTAGGCTCTCAAAGGGCGAGCCGACCATACCGACTATTTTCAGTTAGGGCTTTAGCTTTTCGTAGATCGCCTTGCAGGTTGGGCAGACTGGAAACTTCTCAGGCGCGCGTGAGGGAACCCAAACCTTGCCACACAGCGCAATAACCGCGTTTCCCATGACGGCGGAGGAGACAATCTTGTCTTTTTTCACGTAGTGCGAATGGCGCTCGTGATCTCCGTCTTCGAGAATCTCCTCCTTTTCGAGGAGCTCGGTGTCGCGATCTGACATGTCGCCTAGTTTAGATCGGCGGCATCGCCGAGGGTGACGGTGAAGGTGCGGTTAGTGCCGTCTCGAAGAACAACAACCTCAACCTCTGCACCTGCTGGCTGCGCTCTCACTAGTGCGGTGAGGTCGGCGGAGCCAGTAACCCGCTCCCCAGCAAACTCGATAACTACGTCGCCGGAACGAATACCGGCAGCATTCGCAGCACCATTCTCGGTGACCTGTTCGACGTAGGCTCCAATTGAGAAGCTCGAGTCAGCCGCGAAACTGTTGCGAACCATCGCCCCGAGTAACCCGTGGGTTGCTACTCCGGTGTCCATAATCTCGGTGGCAATTCGAGCAGCGGTGTTTGACGGAATGGCAAAGCCCACTCCAATAGAGCCGGCAACCCCATTTCCCGCAGTGGCAATTGCGACATTAACTCCGATAAGCCGGCCATTTTCGTCAACCAGTGCACCTCCCGAATTACCAGGATTGATGGCGGCATCGGTCTGAATCACCTGAATGGAGATGGATTCCCCAACCCCAGTCCAAAAACTAAGTCCGGGCTCGTCTGAAACCTCCGAGCTAGCAACCTGAATGGTGCGGTTCAGTGCAGAGACAATGCCCTCGGTAACGGTCGAGGTCAAGCCAAGTGGCGCTCCAATGGCAACCACGTTCTGACCGACATTCAGAGTCTTTGAGTCAGCAAAAACAATTGGCTTTAGGCCTTCAGCCTCAACCTTGATTACCGCCAGGTCATAGACCGAGTCATAACCGATCAACTCCGCTGCAACAACGGTTCCGTCAAAGAGCCGGACCGCCAGAGATGCACCGTCGGTTTCGCCGCCGAGTGTGACGACATGGGCATTAGTGAGAATGTAGCCGTCCTCGGTGAGAATAACTCCAGAGCCAGAACCTGAATTAGACGAAGAGTTAACCGAGAGCGTAACGACCGATGGGCCTGCCTGCGATGCAGCGCCGGTTACCCAGTTGACCTGCTCAACACTGTTGACTACAACAGGCGCCGGCTGCGTTGAGGCAACGTAGCTAATTCCCATTGAACTTGCGCCAATGATGCCGCCAACAAGTGCGCTCGACATCGCGAGTGCTGCAATACCCAGTGCCCCAACTCTGCGCTTCGGCGGTTGTGGTGGAAGCGGAGCTGCGTATGGCGTGCTGAACGTGAATTGGCTATCGCCCCTTTGGAACTGACTCATTTCAACCCTTTCGCTCCCCGCCATTATGTTCAACAACTCTGGGGATTCTATGAGTCCCAGCTGAATAGATTCTGTTATCTGGTAACCAAGAGTGTCCTTCGTGGAATTTCCACAACCGAGATCGCAAGCTCGTTGCTACTTAGCCAAATCTCAGCATCAGATTGTTGCCAGGTTCCGCCATCAAACTGGTAGCTCGCCCGGACACGAACTTTGGCAACCGCGCTCAGGCTGCCAGGTGATTGAAATATCCGATCTACGCCGAAGCCGCTGATTGCTTCACCGTCGGAGAATTTCCAGCGAGCTGTGACCGGCTCAAACCCTATAGTTGCGCTTCGGCCAAGTAGGTTGCCGGCAAACTCCCCTGGTGCAAGCTCCACAAAAAAGCTCGCAGGCAATCCCACCTCAACCTCGCCGCCAGGGCTCCAGTAGGCAAAGGGCGTTCGTGATGTTGCACCAAAAACATCCGACAACTCATCATCTATGCTCACCACCTGCTGTGTCGCTTCGGGAACCGCATCACCAATGCACAAGCGAGAACCAATTGGAACCCAAGCCGTTATTACGCTCAGGGTTGGTAGGTCAATGGTGCCATTTGCATACCAGCTGCAGAGTCTCAGGGGCTTTGGCAAAGGGGTGGCTGGAGACTCCCTAATCACATCTTCTCGACCAGCTATTCGCTCCGTTGCACAAACCTCAAACGAACCCTCGGCTTGCTCCTGGCTGCATTCACAGACCCCAAGTGCTGCGGCCTCAATGCTGCAGCTGGCGGCCAGCAAGATTTCAATCAGCACTTGCTGTCACCGACCTGAAAGGTATCTATCAACCCATCCTCAAGCTTCACGCTCACCTGCAATCTCTCTCCCGTGGTCTCGACCTGCTCACCTTCCGAGTTGACTATTGCGATCCCTGACAGGTCCATGCACACTCGCGTTGACTCGCTAGAGAGCTCTATTACCTCGAAGCTTGGTCTGCCTAAACGTCGATAGCCAACTGAGTCGAGTAGCGCCTTAGTCTCGAGAGCCGACACCTGTGCGCTTCCAGTGAGCACCTCTTGAAAGTCTGATTCGCCACTGCCCAGACCGGCATAGCGCCCGAGAGCAAGGGGCAATTCATCCGGCGAAGCGGTGATTTCGCTCACACTTACTTGCACAGCGCAGGATGCGAGCAAAAGGGAGAGTGGCAGCAGGGCGTGAAGAAATCTCATTTGAGGAAGATAGAGAAATTCTTCCTTGGTCGCCTTTGGTTTTCCACAAGTGAAAACCCCCGAAGCAAAAGCTTCGGGGGTTTCTTGGTTGCGGGGGCAGGATTTGAACCTACGACCTCCGGGTTATGAGCCCGGCGAGCTACCGAACTGCTCCACCCCGCGGCGAAGTAGTAACGATAGCAGATTGCCCGCTAGTTCTCTAGTGCGTCGAGAGCATCCTCAATTGCTCGCTGGAGCCTCTCGTCAGCTTCACCAAAGGCAGTCCAATCACCGGCTCGGAGCGCCGCCGCCTTGTCATCCAAGGCTCGCTTGGCAGCATTCAAGGCCCTGTCTAGGGCCGCATTGCCTGAGTCCGCACTTGAACCTGAACCTGCGTCCGAACCAGTGTCCGTAATCACGCCACCGTCTGCGACATCGGCACCCGAGTCGCCTCCGAAGAGGGCGTCAAGAGCAAGCTCGAGAGTGTCCTCAAAAGCAATCTGATCGCCGAATGCAACAAGAATCTTTTGCAGCAGTGGGTAGCTGGTTTCACCAGTTGACTCGATATAGACAGGCTGCACGTAGAGCAGTCCGCCACCAACGGGAAGGGTCAAGAGGTTTCCGTTAAGAACCCTGGTAGAACCCTGTCGCAGGATGTTCAATAGCGATGAGACATCGCTATCGGCATTGAAGTTGTTCTGCACCTGTCCCGGTCCGGGGACAATTGTTTCCCTGGGAAGGTTCAGTAGCGTCAGCTTTCCGTACTCATCATTCACCGTTCCAGCCTCTCCGCCTGCCTCGGCATTGGCGATGAGGTAACCGGTGAGCACGTTTCTAGTGGTCTCTCCTGTGGACTGAGGGATAAAGGTTGAGTAGAGCGAGAATGCACTCTCGTCATCACCAGGAGCCTGAAGGGTTAGGTAGTAAGGAGGCTGCAGGCTGCCAAGACCGGTTCCCTCAACTGGGTCATTAGGAGTCATCCAGGCATCCTGCTGGGAGTAGAAGGCTCCCGCCTCGGTCACGTGGTAGCGACCTAGAACAGATCTCTGCATCTTGAACAGGTCTGCTGGGTATCGCACATGGCTCAGCAGATCCTCGCTCATTGCACTGAGGGGCTGAACTGTATCTGGGTAGATACCCATCCACGCATTCAGAATTGGGTCGTTCTCATCCCACTGGTAAAGATCGACCGAGCCGTCATAGGCATCAACGGTGGCCTTCACCGAGTTGCGGATGTAGTTCACCTCAGACACATCGCGGTTGAAGGTCTCGCTTGCGGTGTCAAGAATTGCCAAGTTGAATGGCTCGAGGTTTGAGTAGGGGAAGTCGGTAGAGGTGGTGTATCCGTCAACTATCCACTTGATTCTGCCGTCGACAATCGCCGGGTAAACCTCTGTGTCAACAGTCAAATAGGGAGCTACCTCCCTGATCCTGTCTGCTGGATCTCGGTTGTAGAGAATCTGGGACTCTGCATTGATTGCGTCGGAAAGCAGAATCTGTTCGCTCTGGAATCGCAGTGCGTAAGCAAGACGAGTGAAAAGATCACCAATCATTGGTCCGCCATCGGCGTTGAATGTGGTGTAGGTCTCTCTTTCGCCATCTTCACCAGCCGGGAAGTCGAACTCAAGGGGATCGGCTCCATCTGGCGCTCCAACGATTGAGTACTCCGGTGAGTTCAGACCGAAGTAGATTCTCGGCTCGAAATCGCCAAGCAGGCCGACGGTTGGAATACCGCTTTGCAAGAACAGGGGCTTTCCGTCGCTGTCACGCTTGTTTCCGTAGGCGGCGACAAATCCAAAGCCGTGGGTGAACACAATGGTCGAGTTGTACCAAGATTGAGAGTCGCCAAGTCCTGCTTGGTTCAGCTCACGAACGGCGACCACGGTGTCCTGAGTCTCGCCGTCTATCTCGTAGCGCCCGACGTGGAGGCGGTTTGGGAAGGAGTAATACTGACGATACTGTTCCAGCTGGCGGAACGCGTCGCTCACCAGTGCTGGGTCAATAATGCGGATTGAGGCTGTGGTCTTTGCATCGTTGCGCAGAGCACCCTCTTCGGCAACGACCTTGGCGTCGTACTCGATTACCTCAACATTGTCGATGCCAAAGGCTGTTCTGGTGGCCTCAATGTTCTTTTGGAGGTAGGGGGCCTCAAGGGTTCGCTCGTTTGGCACCACGATAAACGTCTGAACAATCCACGGGTAGAGCCCGCCAACGACCAAAGAGCTAACGACCATGAGAGCGGTCGCGATGATTGAGATTCTCCACTGTGCCAAGAACGCCGTGACCAAGAATGTCACTGCTACAGCCAATGAGATAAAGGCAAGAATCTGAAGGCCTGGTATCACGGCATTGGCGTCGGTGTAGTTGACACCGGTGAACAGGGCTCCCTGATTGACAACCGTTGAGTACTGGTCGAACCAGAGGCTCACTCCCTGCATCACCAGGTAGATGGCGACCAAAATCGACAGTTGAACTCTTGCGGGCTTGGATACTGAGATTTCTCTGCCACTGAAGCGGATGCCACCGTAGACAACGTGAACCGCAAGGTTGATTAGCGCAGCTAGGAAGACCGCGCCCGACAAAAAGCCAACGACGAACGTTAGGAACGGCAGGTCAAAGACGAAGAAACCAACGTCAAAGCCAAAGTGGCCGTCCTGAACACCAAACTCGGAGCCGTTCAGAAATAGCAGGGCACTCTGCCACTCTCTGGCGGCAACCAGCCCACCACCGAGACCGATGAGGGCTGGAACACCGAACATTACGACCTTGCGAAGCGACTCAAGAAGCTGCTGGTAGACCTGAAAAGGAGACTCTTCCGGCATCTTCAAATAGATCGGACGAGTCCGCCATGCCAGCATCAGGCCAACGGCAATGATTGCGGTCATGATGACAAAGCCGATAAGGAACGCTATGACCTGCGCGATGATCTGCGTGAAGAACACGACCTCAAAGTCAAGCTGACGGAACCACAGCCAATCGGTGTAGATGCCGGCCGCGCTCACCAGTGCAAAAACAATCGCGGCCAGGATTCCAAACGCGATTGATACCGGTGATACCTTACGTCCCTGTTGAGGGGTGCTCTGTGCCAATGTATCTCTCCTAGTTAGTTACAGCTAACACTTGGTAGCTGGTTTCCTTTTGTCAGCGCATCGATTGCTTCCAGCGCCTCACTCAAGTCTCTCACTGTTACAACACTCAAGCCGTCGGGAATCTGCCCGATTGCCTCTTCACAGTTGCCCTTGGGCACCAAAAACAGGTCTGCCCCAGAGTTTTTAGCTGCAATCATCTTCAATCCAACCCCGCCAATCGGCCCGACCTCGCCGGCTGCGTTGATTGTTCCAGTTCCCGACACGTGACGATCGGCTGCCATAGAACCATCACTTAGGGTGTCGAGGATGCCCAGGGTGAACATCAGCCCGCCGGAGGGGCCACCCACGTCACCCAGCTGCAGCTGTATGTCGACTGGGAAGTCGTATGTGTAGCCAACCATTGCGCCGATAACCCAGTCGGTCTCGCGCTTCTCTGGAGTGATTTCCAAACTCAGGGGCTGACCATCGCGAATCACTTCGAGGATTATTGGCTCTCCCTCGGAAAGCTGAATCTGGCTCTTTAGCTCATCGAACGAAACAACATCGCTGCCAGCTGCACTAACGACAAAGTCCCCGGCAACCAAGATTCCAGAGGAGGGGGAATCCGCAATCACGGAGGCAACATAGAGGGTTCGTGGAATCTCGTAGCCCAGCTCAGCAAGGGCTGCTGCAATGGCATCTTGCTGTGAGATCTCCATCTGAGCGGAGCTCTCGGCTCTAATTTCGGCGGTTGTCAGGCTTGGTGGGTAGACCTCATCCAATGGCAAGACAATCTGCTCGGGATCTGCCCATGCCCACAGAACCTGCACCCAGCTTGGAGTTGACTCTCGATTGCCAAGCAGCGACACCGTGGTGACATCGAACCTGGAATCGGATTCATAAACGGCCACGTCATCAGAGCTAATGACCTTTTGGCCCGAGATCTCGCCCATGACATTGAAAACCTGTCCCGGCCGCTCGATCACATACCCCGTCGGGAGAACGGCCATAGAGCCCAGGGTGATGACCGCAAGGCTGAGGACAATCCACTTAGCCGAACCCTTGGGAGGCCTGGGTCTCGAGGAGAAAAATGACATTGCGTCAATGCTAGGTAATCAACCTTGGAATAACCTGCTGGCCCCTCACGCCCTTGGCGAACATTGCCCTTGTACCCCCGCGATTGTCAGCCGTTTGGAAGATCTTCGCGATAGCGTGAAAAGCAGTTGGAGGTGCCACTTGAGCGAAGAAGACTCAGAGAAGGACCATTCGGGCAGAGAAGAGCTCGAGGAAATGGTTCGAAAGATGCTCTCGAGTGGGCAGATAGATCCTGAAGCCCTCTCAAAGGTTGCCGGCCTTGGTGCCAACCCAGCAATGATGGGTCAAATGTTTTCGCAGTTGAGAAACCTAATGTCCGACTCTGAAGGACCCATCAACTGGAAGATGGCCGAAAACCAGGCCATGGAACTTGCCAAAAAAGATGAGTCTAAGAACCTAGAAAATCTAGAAACTGAAGTCTTAAACGCCTTCGAGATTGCCAGGCTTTGGCTTTCCGAGGTGACGCAGTTTTCCACCTCCGAGCAGCCCAAGCTGCTCAAACGAAGTGTTTGGGTTCAAGACGCAATGCCTCTCTTTGCGGAGCTCAGTGAGCCGGTAGCGAGCAGCATGGCGAAAGCCCTGAGCGAGAACATTGTTGAGGCCATGCCCGAGGAACTGGCGAACCTTTTGGGTCCAGCAAGCAAATTCATTGGTAACGCGGGAGCAGCAATTTTTGCGATGCAACTTGGTCAGGCGATGGGCAAACTCTCAACGCAGACACTTTCTGCGACCGAAATTGGCATCCCCATAAGCTCTCGCCCAGGACTGATAACTCAAAATGTTGGCGAGTTCATCAAAGATATTGAGACGCCAAAGTCGGAGATTGTCATCTACTTAGCAATCCGAGAGTTAGCCATCTCCTCTCTCTACGCTTCGAACCGTTGGCTCCGCGACCAAATCACTACGCAGGTGAGAGAGTTCGCATCAGGTCTGAGGGTTGAGATATCCGGCATTCAGGAGATGGTTGAGCAGATTGACCCGCAGGATCCGGAATCCATGAATCGAGTCATGGAGGCAACGGCCATGATGAGCCAGAGGACTGAGGACCAGGAAACTGCCCTAGTGAGGATTGAGACCATGCTGGCGCTCATCGATGGCTGGGCGGATGCAATTGCAGAGGAAGCAGGCAAGCGCCTCCCCACAATCTCGAGTGTTGTTGAACTCGCATCGAGAAAGCGGGCGACTGAGGGTGCAGCGGAGAAGACCTTCGCAATTCTCTTGGGTCTAGAACTGCAGCCCAGACTGCGCCGGGAGGCAAAGGCCATGTGGCAGGAGGTATCAAAGCTCGGCGGGCATAAGCGTGACCAGCTGTGGTCACACCCGGACCAGTTGCCTTCGGTTGAGGAAATGTCCAACCCGTCGCTCGTCGTTGCTCGGCTCGAGCACTCGGACGACGATTTTGATGAGGGTCTTCGCAAATTACTCGATAACTAAGGCTGTGGAAAACCCAAGGATCATTCTGCAAATGTTTGCCACACTCCCCACGTGGCCTCGCAAATCAATCCCCGACTTGCAAGACTCTGGCTTGCAGACAACATCAGGCAATACGGCTATCGCAAACCACTGAGACTCGAGTCGCTCAGCGAACCAGAGCTCAGAATTCTTGACTACCTGGAGGCTGGAATTACCGCCAGTCAAGTCCAGACTTTGCCACAGATTGCCAGCTGACAGCGAGACAGTTGGGAGCGTTCTTGGTCGGGTTTCATCGGTGCTGACTGACAGCGGCCGACTACCCCCAAAGTTGACAGCAGCAGAAATCGATACCAAGTTCGTAGAGCTAGCGAGGCTGTTCTCCGCCGAAGGAGACTTTGCAGATGCGCTAGCGAGGCGACGAAAATCGCGCATATTCATCGAGAGCCTCGGCCGCACCGGATTGGTTTTTGCCAAGGCGCTGTCGGCGTCTGAAATCGGGACACTTCTAACCCTCGATCAACTCAGGGTTAGCGATAAAGATTGCCTGCCACTTGGTCATCCAAGGTCCAGCATCGGCATTCCCAGAGCGACGAGTGCAAAAGTTCAGCTTGAGACCACTCAGCTGCAGTTCCACTCGCGCAGATCCGGCTCTCTCGACACCGTCACGGCCGCAGTACTGATAGCGAACGACATCGTTGATCCGAACTCCTACCAAACCTGGCTGGCAAGGGACGTGCCGCACGTGGCCATTTGCTTTGACGAGGAAGGCGTCGAGATTAGCCCGCTGGTCTTGCCCGGAAAGACCCCTTGCATTGGCTGCATCGAAAAGGCCAGGTTTGAGGCAGATTCAAATTGGCAAACCATTGCACCCCAGCTTCTCGCCCTACATCGCTCAAACGAGGACAGCGCCATGATTCTCTTCGCCACGGGAGTGGTGACGAACCTGCTGCTTGGCTTCATTGACCGCGGCTCTTTCGTCTCGAGCAGTGCACTGCGACTAGATCGGGGTGGTTCGCTAATGGCCTTTCAGCCTGCTGCTAGTCCTTGCGGCTGTGGTGGAGGTCTTCGATGAAAGGGCTTGGGGCCTTGCCGGTCGAGGAGATGTCTAGGTAGGTCTCTGCCCTAGTGATTGCAACGTAGAACAACCTCTTCTCCTCCTCCAGCTGCTCTTTAGTCTTGGCATAGGAAATTGGGTAGAGGCCGTCATTGACACCAATTAGAAACACTCGCTCCCACTCGAGGCCCTTGGTCGCATGAATTGTTGCAAGCGTGACAGCCTCGCGCTGTGGTTCGTGACCAGAACGCTCCCGCTCATCCAGTTCCCTAATTAGTTCCTCAAGCGTGGGATCGCCCAGCTCGTCCATGACCTCGATAAACCAGTTCAGCTCAGCCCAGCTAGGACCCTCGCCGCGAGAGCGCCAGCCCAGTGAGGAAAGGATGTTGGAGATTTCAACAAACAGCGGCTGAGTCAACTCCGAAAGCGCAAGGGCTCTGATGGCGCTCAGTGCCTGCATCACATTTGGTTGTCTAAAGAATCGGCCCTGGCCTCTGACCTGCGTTTCAACACCCAGCGACCTAAGTTCGGATTCCACGGCCTCAAGTTGAGAGTTGATTCGGGCCAGCACGGCAATCCTCGAGAGCTTTGAGCTGCCAGCAGCCTTGGCGATTGCCTCCGCCACGACCCTGGCCTCTTCAGCTGCAGTCGGAAGTGTCTGCTGAGAGATAAGGCCGGAAACTTTCTTGGCCGCAACTATGGGCTGGTCAGGAAATAGACCGTTGGCTGCCTCAACAATGTCCCCAGCAGAGCGATAGTTCGTGGTGAGTTCAAAGCTGGAGCTGTTGGGGTAACGAGAATCAAAGCCAAGCAAGAAGTCCGTCGAGGAGCCGGCAAAGCTGTAGATGTTCTGCCTTGGATCGCCCACAACACAGATTTCCTCGCGATCGCCCAGCCAGGTCTCCAACAGACCCTGCTGCAAGGGCGAGATGTCCTGATACTCATCGACGGTGAAGTGGCGATACTGCTGCTCGAAATGAGACATTGCTCTCGGCTCATTGCGCAACATCCCTGTGCAGAGCAGCAGCGCATCCTCCCAGTCGATTAGGCGCCGCTCCTTTTTTAGAGCCTGGAAGTTGTCAAACCATTCCGAGAACTTTTCCTCATCGGCAAACCTAGGAAGACGCCCAGATTCAAGGTAAGCAGGCAGATCACTTAGTGAATAGCGAAGATATTCAAACTCGGAGGACAACTCAGAAAGCTGCGCCTCGGTTAGTTTCACTTTCTGCCCGACCGCCTCCTTGAGAATCGCGCGCTTACTGGTGAGCAGTTTGGGGGCGGTTGATCCGGTGAGCTGAGGCCAGAAATACTGCAGCTGCGAGAGCGCTGCGGCGTGGAAAGTCCTCACCTGCACCGACCCAGCGCCCAAAGAGCGAAGCCGCTGTCTGAGCTCGGCTGCAGCTCGGTTTGTGTAGGTGAGGGCTAGGACTTTTTGGGGGTTGAAGTGACCGGTTGCAATTCCATGGGCGATTCTGTGGGAGACGGTTCTAGTCTTTCCGCTGCCTGGACCGGCAATTATTCTCACCGGCCCTTTGAGCGCGGTCGCAGCCTCGAGTTGCTCCGCATCCAGCGAGCTGAGGATGTCACTTCCACTCTGAGCGTTCAATTCGAATCCTAAGTGTGCGCGTGGCGATGCGGCCGCGCGGTTAGTAGGTTGTCTAACCTTTGTGACGTGGGACGACCTGCCTTGATTTTAGCTGCGCTTGCGGCTGACGCTGCTCCCGGGAAAAACTTCAGGAACTTCAGGAGAATCTCGGACAACCCCGACCTCGAAATTCTCGAATTGTGGGATGACCAAGACAACCCCTACACCCTCACAATCCCGGCCTCAATTGCGGGTGTGGCCGAGCAGGCTCAGCTTATGCAGGGCCTCAGGGCAATCTCAAAGGTTCAGGACGAGCTGCCGCTAGAAATTCCCTCCATAGTTGGTTCTTCTTCCGATGGCGAGGGCAACACGGCTGTTGTGATGACTATGGTCGCGGGCCAGGTTCCCGATCTTTCGAGGTACGCCCCCGGTGCCTTCTCGCAGACTTTTGCCTCCACCATGGCAGCTATTCACAAGCTCGATCCGGCAGTAGTTAGAGACTTTGGTCTTGTCGAATTGGACGCGGCAGCAGTCTTGCAATCCAAGGTTCAAGAGCTAGACAAGGCTGCTGCAACGGGAAAGATTCCGGCCAAGCTACTTTCGCGCTGGGAGGAGGCACTCGAAGACGTTGCCCTCTTCCGCTTCCACACCACCGTCATTCACGGAGCAATCAGCCAAGACAGCGTCTACGTCGATGGGCAGTCAGTGGTTGCGCTCTCAGACTTCTCGCACCTTTCCATCTCCGACCCCGCAGAGGATCTTAAATATCTAGCCGGGGGCGCTCTACCCTCAACATTCGAAGATGCCCTCCTGCACTACAAGTCCAACCGCGAAAATGCCGATGAGAACATTCAGCAGCGCGCGCAGCTCTACTCCGAGCTGGAGCTAGCAACCTGGCTAACTCACTGCTTAGCGGTAGGGGAGGAAAAAGCCATCTCGGATGCCGAGGCAATGCTGGCTGATCTTGCGGAGCAACTTGATGCCGGATCGCTACGCTCGCTAAGAGCTGCCAGCTTCATCGGACTTGGGGCCGCTGCGGTTACTGCTACCGCAATCATGAATACCAGTCCGGAGGAGCCCGAACTTCAAGCGGATGAGCCAATGGACGAGTTGCAACATGAGGACATGCCAGAGGCGCCGGTCCAAGATATGGGCGAATCTAGCCTCGACGAGCTTTTCTAAACTCGCCTAATCGCGCTTCAATCTCTTTTTCTGAAGGAAGCTCCGGCATTAGCTCCTCCCTGCTTGCGGCATAGAAGAAGCTGGCTTGAATTCGCTCTATCGGAATCCGCTTGTGGCGCGAAAGAGCTATTCGATATAGGGCCAGCTGCACAGCCTTGTCGGCTATTTCCTGCTTTGAGCTAGGTTTCTTGCCGGACTTCCAGTCCACAACGTGCCACATGTCCTCTAGCTTGTAGACGGCATCGAGTTTGCAAACTACTACGGTCCCACCGAGGGAAAACTCAATTTGAGTTTCCACCAACTCTGGGGTGAGTTTGGCAAATCGGCTTTCAAGAAAGCTGACCCCGAGCTTTATCTCGGGCTCCTCCCACGAGGCAAGGTCGAGTTCACTACCTGCCAAAAAAGCGCTTTCTAAGCTGGCGTGGAAGCTGGTGCCAAGGGCCGCTGCCTCGGAGTACTCACTCGGAACCGGGCGAATCAACGAGGCGGCGAATTTGCCAGGATCAGCAAGTAAAGAAACGACCGCGGATGCCGAGAGCCTCAACGGCAACTGGGCCAAGATCTCGCCAGAGCGCTCGCGCTCCTCTATCAAAAGTGCCAGTTCGGCAACCTGATCGATGCTTGCAGGAGGCGCATTCGACACCAGACTTGCGGCCTTTTCCCAACCATCGCGCCTGTTCCCGAGCGGATCGAAAGGCCAACTAATTTGCCGTTCAGGAAACTCTGGTCGCTCGCCAACCTCTGGGATCTCAGCCTGAACCACCTCCTGTTCCAATAGCTCGAGCAGAAACCTGGACAGCTCCTTTGGTTTTGCCGTACTGCGAGAGAAATGGGAAGCGGTTATCAGTAGCTTCTTTGCCGCTCTGGTGATTGCGACGTAGCACAGCCTGCGCTCCTCAATTAGCTGACGCTCCCGGTTTTGCTCCCGATAGGCATCGTTTTGCCTCTTAAATTCATTCTGAGTGGCCGCCTTCTTGAACTCGACGGGGGGAAGTGATGCTCGATCCTGTCTAAGAATTGTTGGAAGCTCACCAGCCTCAAGCTCTCCGGCCAGTCCCTTAGCCCCAGTGGGGAAAGTCCCCTCGGTAAATTGCGGCAGCACAACCACGTCCCACTCAAGGCCCTTGGCGGCGTGAATTGTCATGAGCTGAACCACACCCTTTTTACTTCCTGAGCGAGGAACCTCAAAGCGCTCCTGATCTTTAGCTAGATCTAGCCATGAGACAAATGATGACAAAGACTGGGTCTCGGCCATGGATTCGAACTCTGCTATCCGGGAGAGGAAGGCCTGAAGGTTTGCAAGTGGATTCTCTGCATCGCTGTGGGCAAAAAGCTCTATGTCAAGTTCAAATTGTGAAATGGCCAATTGCGCAATTTCGCTGGGTCCTAGAGAGAGTTGGCGCCTGAGGTTGGCAAGGGTTTTGGAAAGCCGCGTAAGTCTCTCCTCTCCCTCGGCGCTCAATCCAAGCTTGCCTCTGTTGGAAGGCTTCTCGATTTCGTCAATTAGCTCGATGATGGTAACCGGCTTCGACGCATCTACCTCTGTCCTGATTGAGCTGAGCCTCCTTGCCGACTCAGCTAGTGCGACCAGGTCTGAGGGCGCGACACGAAACTTGGGGCCGGAGGCAATTCGAAGAAGTTCGGCACCAGCCTCTGGCTGAACAAGGACTTTGAGAATTGCTATGAGATCTGCGACCTCTGGCTCCTCGATGAGTCCCGAAAGCCCAGTGACCTCGTGGGTGATACCCAATTCGCTAAGTTTTGTCGAGTAGAGCTTCATCGATGCCCTGGTGCGGAAAAGTATTGCGCAGCTAGTGTCTGCATTGACCTCCGACGCGAGGTAGTCTGCCACCGCCTCCACCTCGGATAGTTCATCCTGAAAGACGCTGGCCTCAACTTGAGATTCGTGCCCCAACCCACTGGTCAGCGAGATTGGCGTGAGTCCGGTCTGAGGAATCTGGGAGGCAATGTGGTTTGCGGCATCGAGAATCTTTGCCCCGGAGCGCCAAGAGGCTGAGAGTGCGAAAGTCTCGGATCCACCGAAATCAAGGTGGAAGTTTGCAAGGTTTTCACTTGATGCTCCGCGCCATCCGTAAATGGCCTGGTTTGGGTCGCCAACGGCCATGACTGGCCTCCCGGCAAAGAGCTTGGCGAGCAGCTCGGTCTGAATATTTGAGGTGTCCTGGTACTCATCGAGCATCACGAACCTGTAGTCGAGCTCGAAATCAACTCTTTCCAGAGCAGCAAGGGCGAGTGCGACCTGATCAGAAAAGTCCACGACATTGCGCTCGCGCTTGAGGTCCCGGTAGCGCTGGGCCAACTCGAATATCAGTTTGTTTTCAGCGGCATCGTCCAAAAAGTCTTGGGTGTAGCCAAACCGCCCGTCCTGCTTTTCATTCTTGGGGATGCTTGCGAGGTGGCTTGAGAACTGGTCAAGATAATCCTGAACTGATTGCGGATCCACTCTGTGATCGGTAAGTGCCCCCGCAGCCTTGAGGACAGCCGTGAGTAAGGTACCTCCGGTGAGTTGCCAATCCTCTAGCGCGGGATATTCGCTTAGTGAGGCGCTATCAAGTAGCTCCTTGGCTAGTGCTGTGCTCGCGGCATCAGTAATCAATTTCGCATCTGATTCAAAACCAATTTCAAGCGCTAGCGACCGAAAAAACTCGTTGCCAAAGGAGTTGTAGGTGACGATCTTCGCTGGAAGAAAGTCCTCCTCGAGATCTTGTGGCCAAAGATTTGACTCCCTGAGCTTGATTAGACCCTGCTGAACCCTGGATGAAAGCTCTGCCGCAGCTTTTTTTGTAAAGGTCAATCCGAGCACTTGATCAGGCCGAGCAAATGAGTTGGCCACCAAGTAGAGAATTCTGACCATCATGAGCTCGGTCTTACCCGATCCAGCACCAGCGATAACCAGCGTTGGCTCGTGAAGTGAGCTCTCCTCAACGATTGCGCGCTGCTCAACCGTGAGCTTGTTTCCAGAAACCAGTTCGAATACCTGGTCTGCGCTCACTCTAGCCACCGGTTATCACCCGGCCGATAAGGAGCTGACAGCTGCCGTTTTTCTCGCAGTGCTCATCGAGCCGCGCAGTGAACAAACCGCTCTGCAGTTGACCCTGGATAGATCCGGCAATCTCAGTGAGTTCATCCCGCAGTTCCCGACTGAGAGCTGGCTGGGCAAGAGTCTTTACCTTGTTCGAGCCGACCGAAACCAGCCTGCCTCCCGCTGGCGTCTCGTTAAAGGAAGACTCAATTGCCAGCTGATAGATGGCTAGTTGCCGATGCTTGGCCATCTCGGACTGGCTTGGCATTTTCTTGCCGGTCTTTAGATCGACGGCCTCAAGACCCAGTTCGCTTCTTTCGATGCGATCGATCCGCCCGCTCACCTGAAGGGAGCCAATTGTTACTCGGAAGCCCTTCTCCGCTGCTACAAGCTCAGCTGAGGAAGCCAGGTACTCAGAAATCAATCCGGCCATCTGGGCCGCTTCCCTGCAAGATTTGTTGGCGAGCCACTCCGACTCAAATTCGATTGTGTGCCAGCTGCGGTCAACAAAGTCCACTGGGTTCACTCCGCTAGAAGCTGCCTCCAGGGCTGCGTGCAACAGAGTTCCCACCGAGGCCTGGAAACCTCCCTGGTCTCCCCCGAAGCTAGAAATAAACCAGTGCAGCGGGCACTGTTCAAAGCTTTCAAACTTTGAGGCACTAACCCGAATTTCACCGCCGGCGATGCCGTCTTCACGACTTAGCGGCATTAGCCCCTGCCAATTCTCTGGATGTGCCCCCGGCAGGCCGGCAAGGGCCATTGCGGAGAGAGTTGCAGCAGCACTCTCGTCCCCGTGATAGAGCCTTCTGCGCAGCCTTCCAACCACTCGCCTGAGGTCAAAGTCGATGCTCTCTCGATTCAAAGTGGGTTCCAGCTTTGCCATTTGGAAAAACTGGCTGGGCTGCTCTGTCTCGTCCTCTATTGCACTGAGCAGCAACTGCTCTGTTGCACTGCCGCAGGCGCGGCAGAACATCCGCAGCTCGTCTGCGAGCTCGCTTCTAGCCGGAGTCTGGGGAGACTCCTGTCTTCCCACAAGAAAGGCTTGAAGTGATGCTGCTCCAAGGAGGGAGTTTCTTGGTGTGAGATTTGGCCAGATACCCTCCTGCAGGCGCGGCATTGCGACCAGCTTGTAGCTTCGTGAGATCTGAGCTGGCGTTGCGAGCACCACAGCCGGTTTCGTGCCAATCGGGGCAAGGGAGTCCTCTGGCACCCCAAGCTCAAGTTGCAGCTGGGCGAAGCTCAGCGGGCTTCCCAGCTCTCTCTCGTCCCAACGCTGAGACGCTGCGAAGAGCTCGAGTGCAGCATCGAGTGAGCGATTTGCAGCCAGTGCGGTTGCACCGGAGCCTCTCGACAACTCGGCCAGTCTTGTATCGGCCAGGGAAAACCCGATTGAAACCACTTGATGCGCCCCCGGATCAGAAAGCTGCCTAACGGCCGATACCGCGTCCTTGAGTTGCTGCAATCTTGTCGGCAGCTCTTCTGCCTCAAATTCGCCGTCGAAGACTTTTTCAAGCTTTTCATTTCGGCTCAGAGCCGAGAGCTCCTCGATGTTGGCTAGTTGCCTGAGGGCTCTTCTCTGAGCAAGTGAGTCAAGGCCAACCAGAGGCGAGCCGATTAGCTCAAGGATTGATTTGCCATCGAGGCCCTCAAGTGCCAGGCGCATAAATAGCAGCAAGGCCCTTGCCATGCTTTGATCTCTTAGGGGCCGCTGAACACCCTGAATCCTGACTGGCACGCCTCGAGAACTCAGCTCTCGGGAGAGCTGCTCCAGCTGAACTCTGGTTCTTCCCACGACCAACATCTCAGACCAGTCGATGTGCTTTGTCAGCCGGCTCCTCCGAAGCTCGGCGGCCAAAAAATCGCTTTCGGCAACCAGGTTGTCAAATCGCATTGCCAAAACAGAGTCGGCAGTGGCATTTGGACGAGGGCGGTGGCTTACGGGGCCCGAGGCTGGGATTCTCGATGAAAGCGCGCTCAAGAGGTTCTTCGCGCAGCTAGCAGAGCCCTCCGGCTCAAGAGAGATCTGGACGGCATCACGAGATTTTGCGAGCTCCAAAAACTGAGCACTGGAGGAATTTCGAAATCCAAGGGTGGCAACGTCTGGATCACCAAAGACAAACAGCACTCGATCGCTTGCAAGGGCCTGGACCAGTCTCAGCTGGCCCGCGGAAAGATTGTGTGCGTCATCTACCAGCAAAAAGCGATGTGGTAGCTCGGAGAGATTCTCGGCCGCCGCAGCCACGGGAAGTTGAGAGCTATCGACCAGTCCCTCAAGACCCAGGTGTTCGCGGTAGGGCCCAAGCAGTTCGATGGCTGGCCTGAGCCGAAGCTTTGGAAATTCCGCCTGAAGCTCCTCAAGCTGCTTTTGGCTCAGTCCACTCTCGATGATCACCGCCAGTAGGTCTCGAAGCTCTTGAACAAAGCCCTCCAGCTCGAGGCTCTCCACGCTTACATTCCACTCAGAGGCCTTAGTGGGAGTTAGCCGGTCGGAGACCAGCCTCTGAAGCAGGGTCTGCTGGTGAGCACCTGAAAGTAAGCGAATTGGACCTCTCGCGCTCAGTATTTCGAATGCAGCCGAGGAAACCGACCTTGCGCGGGGGCTTTCACTTGACTGATCCGAATCAAGGGCGATTTGGTCTCTCAGGATTGCGGCCGCCATGCGCGAGGGAGTCAATACAAGAATCTCAGATGGTGCTGCCCCCTGTGCCTCGAGCTGCATCACAATGTGGCGAAGCGCTGAGGTCTTGCCTGCAAGCGGAGCTCCGATTGTTACGGCCGACTTTGAAAGATCGAGACCTTTGAGACCAAGCGGAACGTGCAGCTCACGGGTCTGAGATTCTGCAAAAGCGGCGAGGCTGTCCATGGGAACAACCTAATTGGCGAAGGTGACATTGTTGTTGTCGTAACCTAGAGAACAAAGTTCTTAGGAGAAAAGTGGAAGTCAGAATCGGCATCAAGGAAAACGGCAGAGACATTAGCTTCGAGTCTGACCAGGACGCCAAGGCTCTGACCGCTCTGGTCGAAGACGCGCTGAGCGGCTCGATGCTCAAGCTGACTGACAACAAGGGCAAGTTGATTTTGGTGCCATCTAGCAGCATCGCCTACGTCGAAATCGGAGCCGAAGAGGGTCGAAGGGTAGGTTTCATCGCCTAATGGAGATCCTGGTAGTCATCGCCTACGCAGCCATACTTGCGCTGGTTGCCCCTTTTGTTTTTCCACCCAGTGAGCACTACGGCAAGCTGGTTCCAGCCGGCATCGCTCTTGTTTCTGGAGCGGGAGCTTGGCTCACCCTCACCTGGCTGGGTTTCCACTACGACGAGGCCTGGATATGGTTCATCGTGATGATCGCAATGCCGCTTGCGGCGTGGTTTGGCACCAGAGCCATCGAGGCCACCAGGAAAAAGCAAGAAGAAGCAGAGCTAGAGGCCATCAGAGCCGCCGCTAGGCGGTAAGACCAAGAGCATCCATTCGCAGCGTGTGCTGCGAAATCAATTCAGATGTTAGCGGCTCAAGCAGCTTGAACTGCTCACGAGTCAGAGTGACTGCATCCTGAGAGCTGGGCAGCTTCAAATTTTCGAAACTAACCATGTCTCTGACCTCGAGCAGAGCGTCGGCAACAATGGCACGCCCGAACAGAGCCAGGTCATCGGCCAAGGACGGATTGTCTGCAATCGATCTCGACAGCGCCTGTTCACAAAAGTCCATTAGCGAGTTGTCTGAAAGCATCGCCTCGACCCGAACCCGCTTGGCCGCAGATAAACCCTTGGCAACTCGAAGCTGGCAGTCCTCCAGAAGTCCAAAGACTATGTAGATACGCATCAGGTCCTCGTGCCAGCCATAACCCTCGGTGCGCTCGATAAGCGCGTCAAGGCGATCACGAATGTCCTGCTGCAACTCCATGTAGCTGCTGCCAAGCTTCAAGAGCTGGTCCTCCAACTCTTTGCCACGTTCTAGGTAGCTAGCAGCTATTTGACGCTGCTGGGAGGCAAAACCCTCGCTTGGTGAGTCTTTTGAGTCATCGGTAAGAAGATCTGAAATTAGAAAGTGCTGCTGAATTAGCTGCGAGAAAAATACTTCTGTAGCGGGAATCAGCTTCGCTGGGTTAAGCTGGGTCTGACTGCGGCCCGCTGAGGCATCGCGAGAGGGCAGGGTTAGGGTCTGAGAGACCTTCCTGATCCGTCTAATCCAATCCAGCATGCAGCAAGTTTATAGGCGGAGCCATTCTCAAGGTTGAGATGCGGTCATTACATACTGGAGAAGTACTTGAATTTTAGAAACCTGGGCATAGATGGAGACATCTGTGATGCATTAGATTCCAAATCCATCACACAACCATTCCCAATTCAGCAACAAGCCATTCCGCTTGCGTTATCTGGAGTCGATCTGATCGGCCAGGCAAAGACTGGAACCGGAAAAACCTTCGGCTTTGGACTTCCGATGCTTCAAATGCTTGGCCCTAAGCCTCAGCACCTTGCACGAGGACTGGTGGTAGTTCCGACCCGAGAGCTCGCCCTGCAGGTGACAGAGGATCTCAGGCTTGCATCAATGAACCGCACCACCAGAGTTGTTGAGATCTACGGCGGCAAGTCCTATGAGAGTCAAATCGAAGAGCTCGGCAAGGGTGCAGACGTCGTCGTCGGCACCCCCGGCCGTCTTTTGGACCTTCACAAGCAGAAGCTGATCAACCTCTCTGCCATTACCTACCTGGTTCTCGATGAGGCCGATGAAATGCTCGACCTGGGCTTCCTTCCAGATATCGAGAAGATGTTTGCGCTGCTGCCCCCAGAGCGTCAGACCCTACTCTTCTCTGCGACCATGCCAGCCCAGATTCTCTCGCTCGCTCGTCGCTACCAGCGCAAGCCAATTCACATTCGCGCGAGCGACCCCGACGAGGGCAAGACCAAGGCCGACATCAAGCAGGTTGTCTACCGCGCCCACGCTCTGGACAAGGACGAGGTGCTGGGAAGGATTCTGCAGGCTGAGGGTCGTGGCAAGACTGTCATATTCGTTCGCACCAAGCGCCTCAGCGCGAAGCTCGCCGAGGAGCTCGTAGATCGCGGCTTCAATGCCGCTCCATTGCACGGGGACATGGCTCAGGTTGCTAGAGAGAAGTCCATGGCGGCATTCCGCTCCGGCAAAAAGGATGTCTTGGTAGCCACTGAGGTGGCGGCGAGAGGTATTGACGTTGATGATGTGACGCACGTCATTAACTACTCAGTCCCAGAGGATGAGAAGGCCTATTTACACCGGACGGGTCGAACCGGAAGGGCTGGCAAGCTCGGAGTTGCGGTTACGTTTGTGGACTGGGCGGATCTTGCTCGCTGGACCCACATCGATCGAGAGCTAGAGCTTGGTATGCCAGAGCCTGTGGAGACGTATTCGTCTTCCAAGCACCTATTTGAAGACCTCGGCATCCCAGCGGGAACCAAGGGCAGGCTGCGCGCATCTACTGCCCAGCCAAAAGAAAAGAGTCAGCCTGAGAGGCGCTCAAAGCCGCAGTCCCAGGAGAAGAGTCAGCCCCCGCGGAACCGCGAGCGCCGCAGAAACTATAGGGGAGCTTCGAAGCCCTCTGCCTGATCGATTATTCGCTCAAGCATCTCTTTCTCGGTGGTGTTCTCGGCCAGTAGGTTCTCTTTCGCACCCAGCCCGTGATAGTCAGACGAACCGGTCTGAATCAGGTTGTGCTTTTGAGCTAGAGCTGTAAGCCACCTTCTGGCAAAATCTGGCACCGATCTGTGGTTTACTTCGACGCCATCAAGTCCCGCCGCAATGAGTGCCTCGAAGTGTTCGGTCGGGAGGTCGAGCTCAGAGGCGCCCGCCGGGAAGTCAATTAGCGGATGCGCCATCACCGACACTCCCCCTGCACGCCTGATGAGCCCGATGGCCTGAGCGGTGTCAAGCGAGTGATCCGAAACGTAATAGGGACTTGTGCGGTGGAGTATCGAGGTAAAGGCATCCGAGCGCGTGGGCACGATGCCAAGTGCCACCAGCGCATCGGCAATTGCCGGCCTCCCCACAGTTGCCCCCGGTTCCATCTGGGCCTCAATGTCTGCCCAGGAAATCTCATAGTCTCCAGAGAGTAAATCAACCATCTTTCGGGCTCTTGTTACTCTCGAGTCCCTTGTCTTGGCCAGCTCCGAGACAAGCTCTGGGTGCTCAGGATTTGGCAAATAGGCAAGGATGTGTACGGAGATTCTCCTGCCGTTTCCAATCTCACTGCGGGTCGAGACCTCAATGCCCGGCACCAGTCCAATTCCCTCACGGCGAGCTGCTGAGATGGCCTCATCCCAGCCAGAGGTGGTGTCGTGATCGGTGATTGCTAATACGCTGATACCGCACGCAGCAGCCTTCTGAACCAGCTCGGTAGGAGTATCCAACCCATCAGAGCGGTTCGAGTGTGTATGAAGGTCAATCACAGGAGCAGAATAGTCGCATGGGTAAATCAAGAAATGCCAGTAACCGCTCTCGCACTCCTCACAGCAAGAAATTCATGGACTACATCGCCTCGAACTGGGGCGAGATTGAAAGCGGTGAAATCAAAAGGTGGCCGGTTGCAGACTTCGCAGCCAAGCGCCGCGCAGAGCTAGCTAAGAAGTTCCCTGGCAAGGTGATCGTGATTGAGGCGAGCCTTCCGAGGGTTAGAGCCAACGACACTGATTACCGCTACCGCCCAGACAGCGCCTTCACTCACCTCACAGGCTGGGGCAGCGCCACAGTCCCCGGAGCCGTATTGCTGATTGATGCCAGGGGCAAGAGCGTCAAAGAAAAGCTTTATCTGCTGCCAACTGCGGGCAAGGAGTCAGATGAGTTCTTTGCTAACCCCGCCATCGGTGAGTTCTGGGTTGGCCCGAGACCAACTCTCGCTGAGGTCGAGACCCAGCTCGGAATCAAAACTGAGGACGTCAAGAAGCTTGAAAAGCACCTAGAGAAACTTCCGAAGCCACTGACTCTGAAGAACAAGAAGCTTGCAACCACGCTCTCTGAGATGAGGTTTATCAAGGACGAGTGGGAGATCAGCCAGATGCGCAAGGCGGTTGAGACCACGATCGCAGGCTTTGGAGATGTTGCCGCATCGCTTCCGATTGCCTCCCGCAAAGCCAGGGGCGAAAGAGTCGTTGAGACTGCATTTTTCTCCAGAGCCCGCCAGGAAGGTTACGACATCGGCTATGAAACGATTGCGGCCTCCGGCCCACACGCCTGCATCCTGCACTGGACAAAAAACGATGGTGATGTCAAAGCCGGTGACCTGATTCTCGTTGACGCAGGTGTTGAGCTGGACTCTCTCTACACAGCAGACATCACCAGGACAATCCCGGTAACGGGAACCTTCTCCAAGGAGCAGCGCTGGGTCTACGAGACGGTCTTGGAGGCCGCAGACGCAGCATTCGCTGTGGTGAAGCCAGGTATCAAGTTCCGCGAGGTTCACAACGCCGCCATAGCCGTGATCGCAAGACGAGTTAGCGAGCTTGGGCTAATTCCGGTCAGCGCCGAGGAGGCCCTCAAGGAGGAAAACCAGCACCACCGCAGGTACATGGTTCACGGCACCAGCCACCACCTTGGAATCGACGTTCACGATTGCGCTCAGGCTCGCAGAGAGCACTACCAGGACGGCATCTTGGCCCCTGGCATGGTCTTCACGATTGAGCCAGGCCTCTACTTCCACCAAAACGACCTGACAGTACCAAAGGAATACCGCGGCATTGGCGTGCGGATTGAGGACAACGTGCTGGTAACCGCGGATGGTTGCGAAAACCTAAGTGCCGGACTTCCTAGGAATCCAGAGGCTGTTGAGCGCTGGTTCGCAAGTAACCAGCTAGCTGTTGCTGGCTAGAGCTTTGTGGGCAAGGCCAGCCTGAGCCTCAGGAACAATCACCTGGTAGCGAGTTGCCACCGGCTGCTGAGAAGAGACAAAAGCTCTGCGGTTTTTTGTGAAGCTGAAGCGAACGATGTTGAACAGCATGCCAAAGCCTGAGCTGATAACCAACACCGCGGCAAACTCCTGAGGGTTATATGAGATGCCGCCGTCTGGCATGACAGTCACACCGGCTCCAATGAGCAGCGCAAAAATCAGCCCGATCCAAAAACCAGTGAGGGCGCCCGAGGCGGCCACTCGCCCGTAGCCAAGGCGGCTACGGATTCTCTCAACTAACACCGGGTCATGGCCAACAATCGAGACATCTGTCGCCTTGAAATCGCCCTGCAGAAGCCTGTCAACCATTGCGGTTGCCTCTTGATAATTGGTAAATTCGCCCAGTACGTGTCCCTTGGGAACTGTGGGCCCAACCTGTTTGCTTCTAGAGTTGTTCTTGGCTTCGGACATGTTCAAATTGTTTCACGAGTCACAAGCGGCGAGAGCGAGGTATCTCTATGAGCGCAACAAGGGTATTCGTAGCTCGCCTCGTAGGATGCGGAGTATTTGATCCGCAGGGCGATCGGGTTGGCAAGGTTGTTGATGTCCTCATGGCATACCGCAAGACCGTCGCACCAAGAGCCACTGGTTTTATCATCGAAATCTCAGGCCGGAGAAGAGTCTTTCTTCCCATCACCCGCGTCACCGCAATCGCCCCAGGCCAGGTAATTACAAATGGGCTCATTGACCTCAGGCGCTTCTCTCAGCGCGGCCAGGAGGTGAGGGCAATCGCAGAAATCCTCGGGCGAAAGGTCACGCTGCTGGCAGACAAGAAGACCGCCACGATTGAAGATTTTGCAATCGAAAAAAATAAGCGCGGCGAGTGGGTACAGACCGAGCTCTTCGTTAGAAAGCCCAAGTCAACTGCACTTCCATTTGCCAAGGGCCCAACCGAGTTCGTGCTCTGGCAGGACGTTGCGGAGAACCGGGAGGACCCGCAAGACCAAGATGCACAACAACTGCTTAGTGCCGTGGCCGACCTCAGACCTGCTGATCTCGCAACCGCTGTACTAGACCTTCCAGAGGATCGCATGCTCGCGCTCGCCGAAGAGCTGGATGATGAGAGGCTTGCGGATTTGCTCGAGGAGCTCCCTGAAGACGAGCAGCTTGAGATCATCAATGACCTAGAGGACCAGAGGGCCGCAGAGG
>Ga0255781_10000362_pt1 | contig 35842 bp, 32 predicted proteins | sample 101ome_21_FD_179979 | JGI IMG/M metagenome (GOLD analysis project Ga0255781, IMG submission 179979) | Coastal salt marsh microbial communities from the Groves Creek Marsh, Skidaway Island, Georgia - 101413BT metaG (version 2) | ecosystem: Environmental > Aquatic > Marine > Intertidal zone >... | reverse complement strand
TGTCCTCAATACCCGCTACAGTAAATTGAAAGTCCGGAAGTGCTGTTGCCAATTCTAAAAACAAAGGAATTCCTTTTCTTTCAAAAGTTCGTTGATCAGAAATGATTGCTACAGTCAGGACTGTTTTGGGGATCTTTGTTTGGTTTCTTTTCCAAAACGAACTGTCATAAGCAGTAGGAATTTCGTTTATGGGTGTGGTTAAGTTTGGAATAAATTGTGTGATGCCAGATTGGGTTTCATTACCAGAGTTCACAAAAGGGCAGCCTGTTCCTAAACTTTTATGAACAACCCAAATGGATTGTGCGTTTTTGTAGTTCCAGCGTGCCATCCTTTGCCTACTGTTTTTTTTCAAAAAAATACCGTAGTTCAAGAAGGGGCTAGAAATCGCATCATAACCCCCTACAATCAAAGTAAAAGGCCTCTTAAAAAGACTGGAAATAACAAGGGGAATACTGCTGTGATAGTCGTTAAACCAACTGAAACATGCCACAGACTGGGGAAGGTAAAATAAACTCAAAAAAAACTCTCTGATACGGTTGGCAATAAAGCGCAATGGATCTTTGTGGGCTGGAGAGTAAATCATCAAAACGCGATAGCCCATTTGTTCTAGCATTTCAACATCCTTAAGCACAAAAGTGTTTTTGCTGTTGGTGACCAAAGTGACTTTTGCTGTCCGCATCTATTTGTTTTTGATTACAAAACCCTCTAGTTTGTCTGCAATATTCCTGTTGTCCGCAACTTTGGGCACCTTATTTTGTCCTCCTAGTTTCCCAATGCTTTTCATGTACATTTTAAAGCCTTCCTTGCCTACTTGACGAATGAGCAGTGTGCGCAAAACCTTTCCCTCAATTAGGTCTTTGTAATAAATGTTTTTGGCTTGTAACGCTAGATCGATCTTCGCTGCAAAACGTTCCAGATTCGCTGGTGGTGTGTCAAATTCAATAAACCACTCGTGATAAGGAAGTCCTTCCTTGGGAGCTATCTGTGGGGCAACAGTAAATTCTCTGATGCGAACCGCTTCTTTTTCTGAGTCTAATGCCTGTTTTAAAGCCTGTTCTACCTCACTTACTATAACGTGCTCTCCAAATGCAGATATAAAATGCTTCAGTCTCCCGCTGACACTAACTCTAAAAGGAAAGGTGCTGGTAAACTGAACAGTATCTCCAATATTATACCTCCATAGACCTGCTGTAGTAGAAATAATCATTACATAATTTATGCCCAATTCTACTTCTGCCAAACTGTGAACCGTAGGTGCGTCATCGTAAAAAGTAGTCGCTACGACAAATTCGTAGTAAATCCCATGATCCAACAGCAAAAGCAATCCCTTACTTTTTTGCAAATCTTGGTAGGCAAAAAATCCTTCAGAGGCAGGATAGAGTTCTACGCTGTCCAAAGTACGGCCTATCAATTTATCAAAAACCCCCCTATATGGCTCAAAATTGACTCCCCCATATACAAAAAGTGAAAAATTGGGAAAAAGATCTCCTACTTTTTTACCTGTTTTAGATGTGAGTCGTTCGAAATACATCTGAACCCAAGACGGTATCCCGCCAATGATGGTCATGTTTTCTTTATGGGTTTCGTTGACAATTGTATCCACTTTTGTTTCCCAATCTTCTATACAATTCGTCTCCCATGACGGCATGCGGTTTTTTTGAAGATAACTGGGTACATAATGTGCTACAATACCGGAAAGCCGCCCTAAAGCAACCCCTTTTTTGTCCTCCAAAACAGGGCTCCCTTGAACAAAGATGTGCTTCCCTTCAACCATAGCGGTGTTCCCTGTTTCATAAATGTAATTCAACAGCGCTTCGCGTGCGGCGCGTATGTGCTGAGGCATAGATTCTTTTGTAATGGGAATGTACTTTGCTCCAGAAGTCGTGCCGCTAGATTTTGCATAATAAAGAGGTCTACCGGGCCAAAGGACATTGGCTTCTCCATCTAAAACCCGATCAATATAGTTCTTCAACCCTTCGTAATCGCGAATAGGAATATTCTTTTTAAATGTGATCAGATCGGTTACTTCTTGAAGTTGATGTTCTTTTCCAAAATGGGTTTCTTTCCCTTTTTTTATCAAATACTGGAGGAGTTTTTCTTGGGTCTCTAGAGGTCGATTGATCCATTTTTGATTTTTTTTATAAGACCATGCAGCATAAAGTTTTGCACCCAGAGCTTTAATCATCAGTCATAAAATTTAAAAAAGTTCTCTGGATCCATAGGGTAGCCATCTATCCAGAGTTCAAAATGAAGGTGGTAGCCTGTGCTCAATTCCCCTGTATTTCCTGCGGTTGCGATCACCTCTCCTGCAAGAACTGCTTCCCCTTGCTTTTTGGTAAGCGAAGCGTTGTGCTTGTAAACAGATAACATTCCTGTACTGTGCTCTAAAATAATGACAAAACCTGTTTCTGCAGTCCATTCAGAAAAGATCACAGTTCCTTCAGCTATTGCCTTAATGGGAGTGTTTTTTTCCAATACAATATCAACTGCAAAATGTTTTTCCTCTAAATTGAAGGCTTGTGAAATGGGCCCAGAGGCAGGTGTAAATAAATACGACTTGAGCTCTCTTTCTTCCTCTACAATTGGACTGTACTTGTCTTGCTGGAGGACAAAATCTCTTAAAAGGGAGTCCTCTAATATGGTCTGTGTAAAATTTGGGTTGAATTGAGCCGCGCTGTTACTTTCTGCCTCGATAAAATCTGAATCTTCAAACGAAATGTCTTCTGTCAAAACCTTTCTTACGGCGTTGAGGTACTCGATATTTTGGTTGTACAGTTTGATTAAAGAATCCGTCAAAAATAAATTCTGAATTGCTTTTTTTCTTAATTCTGAAGAATCGTACCCTGGGATGTACTCCTTGATGGGAGTGTAAATAATGACTGAGTAGATGCTGCCACTCAAGAAACAAAGAAAAAAGAAGCCAAAAAAAAGGGCTTTCAATTTAGAAAACCGAAGCTGTGCACGTTCTTCGAAAGTCTCTTCATCGATTACCATCAACAGATATGGGGTCAGTAATCTCTGTAAAACTTTTTTTCTTTTTTTTTCTTCTCTTGACATATTAAAAACAAAGATAAACAATCCTTAAGCGGATAAAAGACCCTACTTCATTTTTCGTGTTTAGATAACTAAATATTTCTGTACATTTGTTTTAAATAAGACAATAATCATGTTGGTTTTAACATTTCTTGGTATGATCGGTGCACCACAAATAATTTTAATAATAGCTGTTGTTCTATTACTTTTTGGAGGACGCAAAATTCCAGAGCTTATGCGTGGCTTAGGTAGTGGAATCAAAGAGTTTAAAAACGCGACTAAAGAAGAGGAAGAAAAACCTAAAGTAGAGAAAGAGTAATTTCTCTTTTAGTTTGCCTTTTTTAGGGTAGTGAGAATGGTGTTCAACTCAAACATATATTCTCTTTTGCTCACAGAAGGAGCAAAAGCAAACCCTTCCACAACAAACCATTTTTTTTGAAGGCTGTCCCGGATCATATAATTTACAAAAGGTCCTGCCATATAATCATTGGCAACCTCCCAAGTCCCTTTGGTAAGATATCCTTGTTTTCCATCCAAATACGCTTTGTAAAAGTACGGTCTAAAGGCGCGTTCGGTTATCAAGTAGCTGCCCTCTAAACGGCCTGGAACATATAATTTACCAATGGAGTCTCTAATGTTTAAAATTCTCTTATTAAAAGCTCCATTTAAGGCTGTTTCTGGAAGTGTATAGGCGATAATATTGAGATGTCCCTTTTGAATGGGTTTTTGAACCCAAATAAAATTGGTAGTATCCTTAACCGTTTTATAAGCAGAGGGATAATTTAAATGATACCCAAATCGTTCGGCTAAATTGGTTTCTGTGGTTGGGGATTTATTGATTCTTCTCAGTTTTTCCATACGCTCATTTTCTGCAACGGTTTGTCTGAAAAGTGTTGCGTTTTCTTCAAAAGAAAAGGATTGAACCTCAGAATCTTCTCCTGTAATTAAAGCAATAATTTGTGGTCTTGCAAATTGATCTTTTGCCAATTGAAACCGAGCTGTAGAATCTTTTTGAAACCAAATAATGTTTCTGCTTTGACGAGCAAATCCTGAAAAAGCAGCTGGATTCATATAGTCCAGAGAATATTGAGGTTCATCAAGAGGAAGTCCTTCATAAATGGTTCCCATCTCATCACGTACTTTTTCTCCTAAAGCACCTTTCCAATCGTTTTCAGGCATCACTACAGTAATGTGATTAAGATTGCCGCTAGATTCGGGTACAAAGGCCTGGGATTGGTCCGTATTTGATCCACAGGAAAATAAAAAAAAGGCAATTGGTAAAATGAAGTGTTTCATTGTTATGAAAGAACTGCAATTCCTGGGAGTGTTTTTCCTTCTAGGCTTTCTAGCATTGCTCCACCCCCTGTGCTAATGTAACTCATTTTGTCTTGCATATCAAATTGTTTTACTGCGGCCACAGAATCTCCTCCTCCTACTAACGAAAAGGCTCCTTTTTTTGTTGCTTCACCTATTGCGTTCCCGACGGCTATGGTGCCTTCAGCAAAGTTTGAAAATTCAAAAACACCCATAGGTCCATTCCAAAGTATAGTTTTACATGTCACGATTAGCTCTTTAAAACGAGCTGTGCTTTTCGGTCCTGCGTCCATTCCTTCCCAACCATCTGGTATGTCCATTACATCAAACTGTTTTCTGTTTGCATCGTTACTAAAAGCATCCCCTGCTACGACATCTACTGGAAGGTGAATTGTTACTCCTTTTTGTTTGGCTTTCTCCAGAAGTTCTAAAGCATAATCACAATAATCTGGCTCGCAGATGGAATTTCCTACCTTCCCGCCAAGTGCTTTAGTGAAGGTGTAGACCATTCCTCCACCAATAATCAAATGATCTACTTTCTCCATTAAGCTTTCTATAATTGTGATTTTAGAAGAAACTTTTGCTCCTCCTAGGATAGCTAAAACCGGCGAGGCACCGTCTTTCATTACTTTTTCTATTGCTTTTACTTCTTTTTCTAAAAGGCTACCAAAACATTTTTTGTTTTCGAAAAACTGTGCAATTATAGTTGTAGAGGCGTGCGCTCGATGGGCTGTACCAAAAGCGTCGTTAACATATACTGTACCGAGTTGTGCCAGCTGTTTTGAAAAACCAATATCTCCAGCCGTTTCTTCTGGGTGAAATCGTAGGTTTTCCATCAACAAAACTTCTCCTGGTTTTAAGGTGTTAGCTTTTTCCTCTGCCGCTGCACCCACACACTGAGAGGAAAACTGTACCGGTACGCCTAAGATTTCTGAGACTTTAGCTGTAATGTTGTTTAAAGACAATTTAGGATCGTTTCCTTTAGGACGACCCAAATGTGAAAGAAGTACACAACTACCTCCTTGAGACAAAATATGTGTTATTGTCGGTTTTGCTGCTTCAATTCTTGTGGGGTCTGTAACCTCCAATTGATCGTTTAATGGAACATTGAAATCAACACGTATTACTGCGCGCTCATTTGTAAAGTTAAGCTGTTGAAGGGTCTTCATTTTTTTAAAGATTTTTTCAAAAATACAATAAAGCGTTTAGCCTTGTATTTATTTTTAAAAAGATCTCTGCTCAAGGTTTTTGGAAAATGTATCTTTACCTATGCATTGGTCTCATGTTGTCGGTCAAAACGTATTACAAAAACAATTGAAGTATCTTTTAGCTTCAAAACAAGTGCCTCATGCTCAGCTTTTTACAGGTGCTTTAGGTTATGGTGTGCTTCCTTTAGCCATCTCTTTTGCCTTGGAATTACTACACAGTAAACGAAATGAAATCAATGAACTTGGTTTAGGACAACAAAGTCAACATCCAGATCTGCACTTCATCTATCCTGTTGTTAAAAAGGGAACAGAAAAAGTGGTCTATGCAAAAGATTATGCTACAGAATGGACTGACTATTTAAACCGTTTTCCCTATGGAGATTACATTCAGTGGTATGATCACATACAGGTTGGAAACAAGCAGGGAGTCATAAGTGTTTCGGAAATTGAACAGCTTCATCAAAAAATGTATCTCAAGTCCTTCTCTGGGGGAGCAAAAGTAGCTGTCCTCTGGGGAGTAGAGAAAATGAATTCCCACGCTTCAAATGCTTTTTTAAAACTCTTGGAAGAACCCCCTAAAGACACCTTTTTTATCCTTATTGCTGAGGAAGAGGAGGGGGTGTTGCCTACTATTGCGTCCCGATGCCAACACATTCGTGTTGGACCTATACAAAAAGAGGACCTTAAAAAAACCTTGAGTGTAGACGATGTTCAGGCAGAACGCCTCCTATCATTGGCAGACGGAGATTACCACCGCTTACAATTACTGCTCGCTGAAAATCAAGAATCAGAATATGAAGCGTTGTTGGTTTCTGGTTTGAGAAATGCTTTTAAAGCAAGGGGGAATAAATCTGTTGTTTCTGACCTAATGAGCTGGTCTTCAGACCTTTCAGCTTTGGGAAGAGAAGAACAAAAGGCTTTTTTAAGCTATGGTGTTCAGTTTTTTAGAGATGCGTTTCTACTCAATTATTCTTTACATGATTTGGTTCACTTTAGCTCAAAATCAAACTTTGACCTCTCCAAGCTTGCTCCTTACATCCACAGCGAAAACATCTTGGACTTAATCCAATTGTTTGAAAAAAGTCAGTATCACATTCAGAGGAACGCAAGTCCAAAAATGCTGTTTTCTGATTTGGCTTTAAAACTAACTCGATTGTTGAATAAGCCTATTGGCTAGGCTTTTCTAAAAACAAAGATTATTGAAGAATATTCTTTACTAAAAAGCGCTTTCAGGTTTGATAGGAGGCCTATCAAAAGTCCTTTTACTAAGGGAAACTTTTTCCCTTTATTTCTTTCTGAGAGATACGCAACATAAAATGCATCAAAAAACAAAGGATAGTTGGTGATGTGTTTATACCCGCAACTTGTTGTAAAAGTTATTAAGCCTTTGCTTGTGAAGTGCCACAAATGTCTAGGAACATCAAGAGCGGCCCATTCGTTGTTATAATATTTTGCGTCGGGACTATTGAAGTTGGGTACCGCTAGTACTAAAACGCCTTCTTGGTTTAAATGGTTTTTTAATTTTTGTAATACCGCTTTGGGGTCTTCCAAGTGCTCCAAAACGTGCCATAGTGTAATTGCATCAAATGAAGCGTCTGTTGACAAGTCTTCTAATTTGTGCACACAGGATATTCCTTTTTCTGCAACGAGTGAGCTGGCTTTTTTATTCGGTTCTAAAGCCATTACTTTATAATTAAAGCCTTTGAGATACGCTGTAAAATTACCCACCCCTGCACCATAATCCAAAAGGGATTTTCCGTTTACATTATTTTTAATTATTCTTTTTTTATATGCAAACATGACGTTTTGAGCAAAGAGATACAAACGCCCTACAACACTTTTTTGTTCATTTTTATGAGAATCGTATTCCTCTGATTCGTAATACGAGTTCAAATTGGTGCCTGGAGGATACAGGGTTTGTGCTATAGCATTCTTTTCCTGCCAGACCACATCAAAATTCCTTCCGCTTACTAGGTGGTCTGTTGCTGAAAACAATTTTTCTTTATGTTGCATTTTGTTCCACGTGAAACCTTTAGTTAACGTCCCATAGAAACCAATAATACACTAATATCACTGGGGTTGATCCCACTTATTCTTGAGGCCTGAGCAAGTGTCTCTGGTTTAAATTTATTCAATTTTTCTTTGGCTTCAAAAGAAAGAGAAGCCAAGCGTTCGAAATCAAAATTTCTTGGGATTTTTATATTTTCAAGGCGCTTCAACTTGTCGGCGTTACGTTTTTCTTTTTCTATATAGCCGGCATACTTTACTTCAATTTCTGCTTGTTCAAAAACGGTATCATCCATTTCCTCTGACTTCATAAACTGCTGTAGCGAATGAAAGGCATCAAAATCAGCCCTATTGAAGTTTGGCCTTGCTAACAATTTCGCGTATTTATCTGTTTGCTTTACTGGGAGTTCCTTTTTTAAGGCAAGCAGTTGGTTCGCAACATCCAAAGGATAACTAGTTTTATTGAGGTAGGAGACAAGAGTTGTTCTTTTCTTGCGCTTGTCCTCAACCTTTTTCATTCGTTCCGAAGAGGCTAGCCCCAGGTCATATGAAAGCGGTGTTAAACGTTCGTCCGCATTATCTTGCCTAAGAAGGGTACGGTATTCTGCGCGTGAAGTAAACATTCGATAGGGTTCTTCGGTGCCTTTTAAGATAAGATCGTCTATTAAAACACCTATATACGCTTGTTCCCTTCCTAAAATAAAAGGCGTGTTGTTTTTTACTTTTTGGTGTGCATTAATTCCTGCCATTATCCCCTGTGCTGCAGCCTCTTCGTAGCCGGTAGTTCCATTAATTTGCCCTGCAAAAAACAAATTTTCAATTAGGCGTGTTTCAAGGCTATGATACAGCTGTGTGGGTGGAAAATAATCGTATTCAATGGCATATCCAGGACGGAAAAATTTTACCTGTTCAAATCCTTTTACCGCTTTTAATGCCTTGTATTGAATGTCATCTGGTAGTGATGTCGAAAAGCCGTTTACATAAACTTCAACAGTGTTCCATCCTTCTGGTTCTACAAAAATTTGATGCTGGCTTTTGTCTTTAAATCGGTTGATTTTGTCCTCTATAGACGGACAATACCGCGGTCCAGTGCTTTGTATTGCTCCATTAAACATGGGGGAACGATCAAAGCCTTCTCTTAATGTATTGTGTACCTCCTCGTTGGTGTGTGTGATAAAACAACTGCGTTGACGGGTCAAGGGCTGTGTTTGGTCTGAAAAAGAAAACTTAGAGGGGTTTTCATCTCCTGGTTGCTCTGTCATCTGAGAATAATCTAATGATCTACCGTCAACTCGCGGGGGGGTGCCTGTTTTCATTCGTCCAGATTCAAATCCTAAAGATTCGAGTTTAGCCGTCAGTCCTGTTGCTGCTTTTTCGCCAGCTCGACCTCCTCCAAAATTCTTCTCTCCAATATGAATGAGTCCATTGAGAAAAGTTCCGTTTGTAAGCACGACAGCCTGTGCATATATCTTCAGTCCTAGAGAAGTGACCACACCCACAGCGCGATTGTGCTCTACCAGAATGTCGACGATCATTTCTTGGTAAAAATCAACAAGAGGCGTTTGCTCTAATAAATTGCGCCACTCGAGCGTAAATAGGCTGCGATCCGACTGGACTCTGGGGCTCCACATGGCGGGTCCTTTAGACTGGTTGAGCATTTTATATTGAATAGCAGATCGATCAGAAACAATACCACTGTATCCTCCTAAGGCGTCTATTTCACGAACAATTTGGCCCTTTGCTATTCCTCCCATTGCAGGGTTACACGACATTTGTGCGACATTTTGCAAATTCATAGTAACCAACAGGGTTTTAGACCCTAGATTGGCAGCGGCTGCAGCCGCCTCGCAACCTGCATGTCCCGCTCCGACAACAATGACGTCGTATTTTGTATTAAACATTATTTAATTGTTTCACGTGGAACAGATCAATAAACTCATTTTCTCTTTGTCGCATCTCAGCCTTTTTTTCTTGGGTGCTATCTTCATGGCCCATACAGTGCAAAACACCATGAGAAATAACCCTAAGTGTTTCATCTTCAAGTGTTTGTGATTCTTCTTTGGCAGATTGTTCAATTGCCCACATGGAAATAAAAAACTCTGCAGACAGTATTTTCCCTGTTGAATAATCAAAAGTGATTATGTCTGTATGCGTCTCATGATTGAGATACTCCTGGTTCATTTCCAGCAATCTTTCTTTACTTACAAAATTGTAAAAAAGGCGATCAATTTGAAACCCTTTTTGTTCAATATATGTCGTAAGTGCTATTCGAATAGGCGCTTCTTGAACAATTTCCGGAATATTAACAAACTGTATAATAATTCATCTTTTTTGCAAATATACAGGAATTGTGTTGTCGGTCTAGCGGAATCCATTTATAGCGCTTATCTTTGAGCAAAAAATGACTACACGTGTTCGTTTTGCTCCCAGTCCAACTGGGCCTTTACATATCGGTGGGTTACGCACCGCTCTTTTCAACTACCTTCACGCACGAAAAAACAATGGGGTCTTTATACTCAGAGTAGAAGACACAGACCAAAACAGGTATGTTGAAGGCAGTGAAGATTATATACAACACGCATTGGAATGGTGTGGAATGGTGCCTGATGAAGGCCCAAAAAACGGCGGCGCCTTTGGTCCATATAGACAAAGCGAACGAAGTTCTATTTATAAAGAGCATGTCAATTTGCTTTTAGAAAAAGGGGCTGCATATTATGCGTTCGACTCCTCAGAGGAACTCAACGCAGCTCGAGAACAGGCAGAAAAAAATAAAGAAACATTTCGGTACGGTAGTCAAAATAGATTACAATTTAAAAACAGCTTGACACTGTCAAAAGAAGAAATTCAAACTTATTTAAATGGGGATTATGTTGTAAGGTTAAAAGTTGAGCCAGGAAAAACAGTTACGGTCTTTGATGAAGTGCGAGGAAATGTACAGGTATCCTCTGACCTTATAGATGACAAAATCTTAATAAAGGCAGACGGTCTACCTACCTATCATTTTGCTAATGTGGTGGACGATAAATTAATGAAAATTACTACCGTAATTCGCGGAGAAGAGTGGTTACCCTCTTTGCCTTTACATCAGCTTATCTATGATGCCTTTGGATGGGATAGTCCACAGTTTATGCATTTGCCCTTGATTCTAAAACCCAGTGGCAAAGGAAAACTTTCAAAAAGAGATGGAGACAAAGAGGGCTTTCCTGTCTTTCCCTTGCAATGGAAACAGGATACACCTGGGTTTAGAGAAATGGGTTTCTTGCCCGAAGGAATGGTAAACTACCTTGCTCTTTTGGGGTGGAATGACGGCAGTGATAATGAGTTTTTCTCTTTGAAGAATCTGGAAGCAAAATTTGATGTTGAGGGCGTTCAAAAAGGAGGGGCGCGTTTTGATTACGAAAAAGCCCGATGGATCAATCATCATTATGTTATAGAACAACCAACAGAAGAACTGATACAAAACCCATATGTGTTGGAAATTCTAAAGGAGTTTCCGAAAGAAAAATACAGCTCTATAGTTGCTTTGGTTAAAGAGCGCCTTTATACTCTAAAAGATCTTGAACAAGAAACCGCTTTTTTGAAGACTCCCTATGATTACGACGAGAAAGGCGTTGCAAAAGTTCGTGATAAAAACCCCGTAAAGGTCTTGGAACAAATTTGTATTCTGTTAGAGCGTGCTGGCGTAGGTGGTGAGTTGAAAGAACAGCTTTTTCACTGGGCTAAAGAAGAAGGGGTGCCTCTAGGTGTTGTTATGCAGTCCTTTCGGTTGAGCTTAGTTGGTGCGCTTTCAGGGCCTGATTTATTTGAAGTTTGTGCCCTTTTAGGAAAAGACGTATCTTTAAAAAGAGTACAAAATTTTATTAACTATTTGACTTAAATCCAAAACACCATGACTACTTACATCATTATATTACTTATTGTTTTACTCCTGTTCTCAGGGATTTTTGTTGTGAAGCAACAAACGGCAGCCATTGTAGAGCGCTTTGGACGTTTTACTTCTATTCGCCAGTCCGGTTTACACTTCAGGATACCGATTATTGACAAAATCGCTGGGAGAATTAGCTTGCGAATCTTACAATTGGATGTTATAGTAGAAACAAAAACCAAAGATGATGTTTTTGTAAAGCTTAAAGTTTCTGTACAGTATAAAGTCGTTGTAGATAAAGTTTACGATGCTTTTTATAAGCTTGATTATCCCCAGGATCAAATTACCTCTTATGTGTTTGATGTGGTACGTGCTGTAGTTCCTAAAATGAAATTAGACGATGTCTTTGAGAAAAAGGACGATATTGCAAACGCTGTAAAGGGTGAGCTCAATGATGCAATGATAAACTATGGCTACGATATCATTAAGGCTTTAGTAACGGACATTGACCCTGATCCCGAAGTAAAAGCAGCAATGAACAGAATCAATGCTGCCGAACGCAAAAAAGTGGCGGCACAATACGACGGTGATGCAGAACGTATCTTAATTGTTGAAAAAGCAAAAGCTGAGGCAGAAAGCAAAAGGCTTCAAGGACAAGGTATTGCGGATCAACGTAGAGAAATTGCTAGAGGTTTAGAGGAGTCCGTTGACGTTTTAAATAAAGTGGGTATCAACTCCCAGGAGGCTTCTGCTTTGATTGTAGTCACGCAGCACTACGACACCCTCCAAGCGATAGGCAGTGAAACAAACACCAACCTTATTCTTCTTCCAAATTCACCACAATCGGGTAGTGAGATGCTTAACGACATGGTTGCTTCCTTTACTGCTAGTAATCAAATAGGAGAAGCGATGAAAAAACAAACAAAAGGAAAGGCTCCTTTAGACACTAAATAAGTCGCTTAGGTGTTTAGCTTCGCCCAACTGTCTCTTAAGCCAACGGTTTTGTTAAAAATTAACTTGTCCTTTGTGCTGTCTGGATCAACCACAAAATACCCTTGGCGCTGAAACTGAAATTGTTCTCCTGCTTTGGCATCTGCTAACCCTGGTTCTACAAAAGCTGTAATTGTTTCAAGCGCGTTTGGGTTAATGAATGAGGTAAATTCCTTTTCCTTGACCTGGTCTGGTGCCGGAACTGTAAATAAGCGGTCATACAAACGTACTTGCACTTCTAGTGCCTCTGTTTGGGTGACCCAATGTAGTGTTCCTTTAACTTTTCTCTGGCTTGCTTCTGTTCCGCTTCCACTTTTGCTCTCTGGATCGTAGGTACATAGAATTTCAACAATATTATCCTGCGCATCTTTTACAACAGACTCTGCTTTGATTATGTACGCATTTTTAAGGCGGACTTCTTTTCCTAAGGAAAGTCTAAAAAACTTTCGGTTTGCGTTTTCTTTGAAATCTTCCTTTTCAATATAGAGATGTTTTGAAAAAGGGAAGCTCCGATTGCCTAGATTAGGTTGCTCTGGGTTTATTTCCCCGGTGAGCAACTCTGTCTGATCATCAGGATAATTAATAATTGTGAGTTTAACAGGGTCGAGCACTCCCATTACTCTTGGCGCAGTTGTATTGAGGTCTTCTCTTACTGAATGTTCAAGTAAGGACAGGTCAATTACGTTGTCGCGTTTAGCAACGCCCGCGGCATCAACAAAATTTCTTAAAGATCGTGGAGTGTACCCTCTTCTTCTCAACCCTGCTATTGTCGGCATTCTTGGATCATCCCAACCGTTAACGTATCCTTTTTCTATAAGTTCAGCAAGTTTTCTTTTGCTTGTGACTGTATAGGAAAGGTTCATCCTCGCAAATTCTCTTTGTTTGGGTTTTAACAGATCCGAGTCGGGTAGTGCATCTAAAAACCAATCGTAAAGGTCTCTGTGTGGTTTAAATTCTAATGAACATAACGAATGAGACACTTGCTCTATAAAGTCCGACTGACCATGTGTCCAATCGTACATTGGATAGATACACCATTCATCTCCTGTGCGGTGGTGTTTTTTGAATAAAACTCGGTACATCACTGGATCTCGCATCAAAAGGTTTGGTGAGGACATATCTATTTTGGCTCTAAGAACATGCTCTCCCTCTTTACACAAGCCCGTTTTCATTTGATCAAATAATGCTAAGTTTTCTTCAATAGACCGGTCTCGATAGGGGCTGTTGATCCCGGGTTCTGTAGGTGTTCCCTTTTGAACAGCAATGGTCTCTGATGTTTGAGAATCGACATAGGCTTTGCCGTCTTTAATTAATTGTACCGCCCACTCATACAGTTGACTAAAATAATCTGAAGCATAACACTCTGATGCCCAGTGATATCCTAGCCAGTTGATGTTTTCTTTGATAGCATCAACATATTGTTGCTCTTCTTTGGCTGGATTTGTATCATCAAAACGAAGGTTTACAGGAGCATTATAGCGCTCTCCAAGATTGAAGTTCAGGCAAATTGCTTTGACGTGACCTATGTGTAAATACCCATTTGGCTCTGGTGGAAAACGAAAGCGCAAGTGCTTCTTTGAGTAGTTTGATTTAAGGTCTTCTTCTATAATATGTTCAATAAAGTGTAGCGCTCGCTCCATTTCTTTTTCTTTTGCGCAAAGATAATGAATGCTTCCTTTGAAAGGAAAGAAGTAAACAGTCTTTATATTTGTAGCACTATGGGAAAGATCTATTTGAAAAACATCCGTCTTTATGCTTATCACGGGTGTATGGATGAAGAAGAAAAAATAGGGAGTGATTATGTTGTAAACCTCGTTGTCACTACCAGTTTAGAGAAGTCTTCAAAAACAGATGACTTAAAAGATACTGTTGATTATGTTGAACTTCACGCTATTGTGAAGCAAGAAATGCAACAACGCGCAAAACTTTTAGAGCATGTAGCGGATCGTATTTTGAATAAGGTAATGTCACGTTTTTTGGAAGTAGAAAAGGCAGCAGTCAAGGTGGCAAAGAAAAACCCACCTATAGGAGGAAACGTTGAAGAGGTGTCTGTAAAAAGAGAACTCAAAAGATCTACATTAGATTTAGATTAATTTAAGTATTTTTGCGCCATGGCATCGTGGCCGAGTGGCTAGGCAGAGCTCTGCAAAAGCTTGTACAGCGGTTCGAATCCGCTCGATGCCTCTTATTTTACTTCTATTACAGCGCCCAAATACTCTTCCGTTATTTGTTTTAGTGGTTGACCCAAAATACGTAAAACACCACCATACATTTTTGCATCTAATAATTCACTTGCATATACATATGCATATGCTCCCCCTTTGTTTTTGATTTTTGTTTGTTTCGTTTTGAGTAAATCGGCTTCACATACACCGGATGTTGCTAAATTGATTTCATGATTAGTGACCTCTCCTTTTAAAAAAAGCCTCCCTCCAAAACTCGTTTTTGTGTCCAATCGTTCTGCATAAACCTCTAGGTCTATTTGTGCATTAGTCCTTGCCTCTAGACTCAAGCTTGTTTGTTGTATAGGAAATGCTGCCTTTAGTATACTGCCTTGAAAAACAGTAATTTGATCCAGTGGTTTGCTGTGATATATGTCTATTTTTGTTTTTCCTGGTGTTAATAAACTTCCTCCCATAACCCTTATTTTTAAGACCTTATTTTTTATAGAAAGAACAACATAATCAGAATTATCACCATAGGCAATTACCTTATTTACATCAGATGCAATTAAATTGACCTCCAAATTTGAGTAGACTTTTACTCCAATAAAAGGACCTGTCGCTAGTGTTTTTTTTTCGGTGTCCTGGCTCAATAAAAAAAAGCCAATAAAAAAGAATATGTAGCTAAAATGCGCTTTTTTCATGGAATAAAAATAAGTGTTTTATTCCACGGGGATAAAATCAAGAAAACGTTTTTGAATGTTTACTTTTTTAACTTTTATACGTATAGGGTCTCCAAGCTGATATTTTTTATGTGTGTGAATGCCATAGATAGAGTGTTGTTGTGCATTATACTCAAAAAAATCAGATTTTAAATCGACCATTCGGATCATTCCTTCACATTTATTATCAATTAGTTCTACATATAAACCTCTTTCTGTTACACCAGAAATGACACCGTCAAATTCTTGATTTATTTTATCCTCCATAAAAACCATCTGCATGTACTTGATCGAATCTCTTTCTGCTTTTGTGGCTATTTGCTCTCTTTGTGACGAGTGCTTACACGCTTCTTCCAAAACATCTTTTTGGGTACTGTTTCCTTTATTTAATATAGCAAACAGCTCTCTGTGAACCAGTACATCTGGGTAACGTCTTATGGGAGACGTAAAATGGGTGTAATGAGAAAATGCCAAGCCATAGTGCCCTATATTGTCTGTTGTATATTCTGCCTTAGACATACTTCTTAACGCTAAGGTATCAATCAAATTCTGTTCTTTTTTTCCTTGACAATCTCTTAATAGTTTATTGATTTCCCTGCTTACATTTTTTCCTTTAGGATTGAACGAATATCCAAAGGAAGCTATGGTTTGTTTGAGGTTAAAAAGCTTCTCTTCGTCTGGGTCGTCATGAACCCTGTAAACAAAAGGAACTGACTGCTTTTTTTTCCCCATAAACTCTGCTACTTTCCTGTTGGCGAGAAGCATAAATTCTTCGATTAGTTTATTTGCATCTTTTGATGTTTTAAAAAAAACAGCATCTGGTTTATTTTTTTCATCAAGATGAAAATTGACTTCCACGCGATCAAAGGAAATAGCACCGTCTTTCATGCGTTGTCTACGCAATTTTTTTGCATGCTGATCTAGAGTTGTTAAAGCGTTATAAACTTCTGGGGAAACAGTATAAGCCTGTTGGGTAAGTGAGTGTTCTTTATCAACAGTGTTTGTCTCATTTTCCAACATATATTGAACTTCTTCATAAGAAAAGCGATGGTCAGAAAACAAGATTGTTTTTCCGTACCACTCACTTATTATTTTTTGTTCCTTATCAAAGACAAAAACAGCAGAGAAGGTATATTTTTCTTCTTGTGGCCTTAAAGAACACAAACCATTAGAGAGAACCTCCGGCAACATAGGAACAACACGATCAACAAGGTATACTGAGGTTGCTCGATCATAAGCTTCTTGATCCAGCAAAGTGTTTGTTGTGACATAGTGAGAAACATCAGCAATATGAATGCCTACTTCATAACTCCCATCTTTATTTATTTTAAATGAAAGAGCGTCATCAAAATCTTTCGCAGTAATTGGATCAATTGTAAAGGTTAAAACATCTCTAAAATCTCTCCTTTTCTTTATTTCCTCTTTAGTTATTTTTGAAGTAAGTTCTTTTGCTGCTGCCTCTACTTGTTTTGGAAACTCATAGGGTAAACCGTATTCATGTAAAATAGCGTGTATTTCTGTTTCTGATTCTCCAGGTAAACCCAAAGATTTTACTATTCTCCCATTTGGTGTTTCACGCCCTTCTTCCCAACTCTTAAAAACAGCAACAACTTTTTCTCCATCTTTATATTTCTTTAGTTCTTTTGGCTCTATAAAGAGGTCTGTGTACATAGGTCCTCTTTTACATAAAACAAAACCAAAATCTTTTTGTCGTTCTAGAACACCTACATACTCTTTCTTATTTCGTTCAAGGATGTCAACTACTTTTGCAAAGAACACCCCATCTTTTTTATGTACACTTACACTTACCTTGTCTCCTGCTAAAGCTTTATTCAAGTACTTTTTTGGTATAATAATTTCTTCTTCATGACTTTCTAATTCTACTTTACCTTTTCCTGAGGGAAGAATAAACAAAAGAGTTTCTTTCAAACTAATTTTGATGAACAAATACCGAAAAGAACCTTTATTTATTTGTTCTATTTTTTTTTCTCTACTGAGTAAGTGTAAAGCTTTTATTATATTGTTTCTTCCATTTGTATCTCGAACTTCAAGAAGAGAAGCGATTTGTTTGTAGTTAAAGGTTTTTTTTGGTTGAGCACTTAATAAAGCTAAAACTTTTCTTTCTAGCCTCATATACTCTTTTTTCTTTTTAGACATAAAGTAATTGTTCCACACAAAGGTACAACAAACCCTTATCCTAGAATATCAACACTCCTAACATTATCATTTGTTGTTTTTTTATATTTCTTTAAAAGATGGTGTATATAATGAACTGTTAATAGTACTTATAAAAAAGCGAGTATTTACTTTTTTATTTATTAAACTAATAGTTATTGCAAAACGATACATATTTATACACAAAGTAACCTATTGATAATAAGTATTTTTCACAGTTGTTAACGATTTGTTGATTTTAATAATTGATGAAAAAAAAGAAAAGATTTTTCTTCTTTTTTTGTTTATAGGTGAATTTTTTTATGGGATAAATGATAAATAAAAAAGCACTTTATTTTTTTTATTTATAAAGAGAAACACAGTAAACAAGAACACATCAAAGACATCCATTTTTTTATTTGTTGTCAACAAAAAATGAATAAAGAAATGAACATCATGTAAACAAGATAAACAAGTTGTTTATTTTTATAAAAAACACATAAAATGAACATCAGTATAGGGAATGATCATGCAGGTCCTGAGTATAAACAAGCTATAACATCTTTTTTAAAAAATTTGGGACATCAGGTAAAGAATTACGGAACAGACGACGCTCATAGTGTTGATTACCCTGATTTTATACACCCCGTAGCAAAAGATGTAGAAGAAAAAAAAGCCGAATTGGGTATTATTATTTGTGGTAGTGGAAATGGTGCTGCAATGACAGCAAACAAATACCAGAATATAAGAGCTGCTTTATGTTGGAATAAAGAGCTGGTTGCTTTATCAAGACAACACAACGACGCAAATATTTTAAGCTTACCCGCTCGATTTATCTCTATACCACAAGCAATAAGCATGGTAGAGGTTTTCATAAACACCGCTTTTGAAGGAGGAAGACATCAATCAAGAATAGATAAAATACCGTGTTCTTAGATGGTACAATTTTCGATAAAAAAGTTCACAGAACTCAACATAAAAGAATTGCACGATGCCTTTGCTTTACGTTCTGAGGTTTTTGTTGTTGAGCAGAACTGTATTTATCAAGATATTGATGGAAAAGATACAGTTTCCTATCATGTACTCGGAAAAAAAGAGGATACCCTCGTCGCCTATGCACGAATATTAGAAAAAGGAGTGGCTTATATAGACTTTGTTGCTATTGGAAGAATAGTAGTGTCAAAAGACTACAGAGAGGCACAATTAGGTCATCATTTGGTTCGTTTTTGCACGGATCAAATTCACGCTCTTTTTCCATCTCAAAGGATAAAAATATCTGCTCAGGCACATTTGGAAAACTTTTACAACCAGCACGGTTTTGAAAAAACAGGCGACACTTATTTAGAGGATGGAATACCACATATTGCTATGATAAAGCAGTAAAGCTATATTTTTTCAAATAGCTCTTTTACTTCTTCGACAATAAGAGCTGTATTTGGCATTTCTTTACCGGTATAAATCAACATACACTGGCCACCGAAAGAAAGATTTCGTGGCAGTTCTTTTAAAGCAACACGAAGTACTCTTTTTATACGGTTTCTATCTACAGCTCTAGAAAAATTTTTTTTGGACACCGTAACTCCTGCTTCAAGCACCAGGGTATCTTCCTCTTTATTTAAACGTAGTAAGAGCGTTTTACTCTTGTAGTGTTTTCCCTTTTCAAATAAAAGATCAATAACTGTTTTCCCTTTGAGAGGAATCAGCGAGCATTCAATCTTTTGAAGCGGCATAGTAATTATTGCTTTTGTCTATATCTGCCATCAAATTTGACGGATCTATAATAACAGCTTCGATTGCATCTTTTGGGTAGTCAACAGTCAAAGTGTAATTTAAGTGTGACCAGGACCAGTCTTTATGTACGACCCATTTCAAAGGGTATGGATTTTCTTTTTCTCCTCGCATTAGTGAGATGGGTACGTAATGCAATTCACTACTACCATCTTTGAGAACAACGAGAATTTCTAGTGGCATTGGCATTAATTCTTTTCGTATCAACTGTATTTGTGTTGTTGCCTCTTTTTCTATTACCGACTCAACAGCATAATCAATTTTATTTGTTGTTTGGGTCCAGTCAGTGAGGTACCACTGCAATTGAAGTCCTGAAACACGTTCTGCAATTCTTCTTAAATCGTTAGGTTGAGGGTGTTTGAATTTCCATTCAGAATAATAGGTTTGTAGGGTTTCAAAAAGTTTATCATTACCCATTATATAACCCAACTGTCCTAAAAAAACAGCGCCTTTACTGTACGCATTTCTTTCATAGGCATAATTGTGATAAAAGCGATTGGCGTTGGTGCTTTGTGGCATTTCTCCTCCTGAGTTTGCCAACTGATAATACCCTCTGTATGATCCTTCTAAAGGAAATTCACTGTTTCGTTCTAAAATTTCGTTTCCAGCAAGAGTAGAGATAAAGGAAGTAAAACCTTCGTCCATCCACTCATGCTTGGTTTCATTGGTTGCTAAAACGTGTTGAAACCAGGAATGGGCAAGTTCATGAGCCGTTACACCAAACAAAGAATTGTAGTTTCTTCCCCCAGTTATCAGGGTCAACATCGCGTATTCCATACCACCATCTCCTCCTTGGACAACAGAATATTTTTTATAAGGATACGGACCTATTTTTTCATTAAAATAAGCCATCATCTGAGCAGTATGAGGCTGAAGTTTTTTCCAATTTTCCAGTATTTCAGGATCGTTTTTATAAAAGAAATGAAGCGCTACACCGTTAGGACCAGGATAGATATCGTGAATATAATCAGGGTCAGCGGCCCAGGTAAAGTCATGAACTTGTGGAGCCACAAAATGCCACGTAATTTTTCCTTTTTTTGTTTTAGGGCGCTTTCTTTCCGAGTAACCTTTTCCGATAATGTCAGCATTTTGGAGATATCCACTGGCGGCAACCATAAACTTTTCATCTAAAGTAATTTTAACATCAAAATCGCCCCAAACACCATGAAATTCTCTTCCTGTATAGGGATCGGTATTCCAACCCTCCACATCGTATTCAGCCATTTTAGGATACCATTGTGCCATTGAAAAAGCGACTCCTTCGCTGGAGTTTTTTCCGGCACGGCGGATTACATCGGGCACGTGACCGTTGAATTGTAGCTCAAACGTAGAAGTACCTCCTGGAGGGATGGGCTTATTTAGGATGACTTCTAGTATAGTCTCAGAGTCGACAACTTTTACTAATTCTCCGTCTTGCTTTAGATCAATAACTTTTAAAAAACCTTGTTGTTCAGCAGTCAGGCTGTCTAGGTCTACTTTGAAACGCCTGTTTTGATCAGGAGCGCTTTTAAGGCGGACAGCCATTTCGCTCCCAGGACGGAAGGCGTTGAAATACAAGTGATAAAACACCTTGTGTAGCGTTTCCGGAGAATTGTTTGTATAAACCAAAGTTTGGGACCCAAAATAATTCGCACTTTCAGGATCCAATTCCACATCCATAGTATAGTCTACAGCTTGTTGCCAGTATTGTGCCTGTACATGAACAAAAGACAAAAAGAATAAAAAAGAAAAGAGAATAAACCGCATTGCAAAAAGGTTTTAAATGATAACTGTTTTTAAGAAACACTAAAATAAGAATCCAAACGATAAGAGGCTTTCATTCGCACCCCTTTTTCTGTTTTTTTAAGAGAAATGATCTCGTGATTAGGATCGTGTTCAAGAAACAAAAGAACATCATTTTCTTCAGCCTCTTTTAAAAAAGCTGATTTTTCGTCTAGCGTTAATAAAGGGCGGGTATCATACCCCATCACATAAGGAATGGGAAGATGTCCTGCGGTGGGAATTAAGTCTGCACAAAAAACCAACCGACTTCCTCGGTAGTCAATAATTGGTAGCATCTGTTTTTCTGTATGTCCGTCCACCAAAAGAATAGAAAAAGGAAAAGGGGTCTTTTCCAATAAAGGCCCGGAGCCCTCGATAAATTGAAGCTGCCCACTTTTTTCTAAAGGGAGTATGTTTTCTGGGAGAAAAGAAGCTTTTTCTCTTACATTGGGAGTGGTTGCCCACAACCAATGTTCTTTGTGTACCCAAAAAGAGGCGTTTGGAAAAGAAGGAACGAGCGTTCCTTGGTCGGTATAACGAACCGCCCCTCCACAGTGATCAAAGTGAAGGTGTGTTAAAAATACATCTGTGATTTGATCTATGGCAAAGCCCGCTTTTTTAAGCGAACCCTCTAATGTATGGTTTCCCCATCTGTGGTAGTGACTAAAGAATTTTTCACTTTGTTTTTCACCCATTCCTGTGTCAATCAAAATCAAACGGCTGTCATATTCTACAAGCAGGCAACGACAAGCCATTTCGATTTGATTGTTTTCGTCCGCTGGATTAGTTCGCTCCCACAATACTTTGGGAACAACCCCAAACATAGCACCTCCGTCCAACTTGAAATTTCCTGCTTCAACGACGTGTAACTTCATTCTATTTCAACAAGAGTTTTGTCAATTCTTGACTGTATTTAATTAACGCCATGGTTTCATCTGTTCTTGCTAATTTTATTTTGTTAAAAATTATGAGTCCGTTTCCGTTACTTTCAATATGGTAAATTTGCCTGTTTTCAAAGAAAGAAATGATTTCATCAGTAAAGAAAGCGCGAATTTCAGATTCATCACGGCCAGTGATAAGAAACTTACTTGAAAAATTAGGATACATTTCAAAGTCTATATCTTTGTGGCCAGCAAAAGCAATTACCTTATCAAAAATTTTCTCAAAAAGCCCTTCTTTTTCCATGGAGAAAATAGGCATCTTTTTGTTAATTTTTAAGGCCATTACTGTGGTGTAAAAAGTCTCTGCCGAAAATGCAGCGCCGTCATTGAATGTTACATCTGCTATTTCCCATGAGACATTAAAATCATTAAAAACTCCTTCAAGACAATTTGACTTACGTTCAATAGGCCGTATTTCAAAAAAATGGAACTTTTTAAGATACGTGGTGTCCCAATCTACAGAGTAATTATATTTGTAACCCTCTGTGTTTGCTATGTTCTGAAGGCGAATCTGTCTTGGAGATAGTTTTTTTGGAGTGTTATTAAGGGCTATTTTTAAAGCCCTGTTGTGATTACAAAAGGAAACATGAGAGTCTAGCCCAACGATTGAAACCTGACCACCCGAACTTTTTTGAGCCCTCAAAAAATCGACGATATAATCCATAAAAGTAATCCCTACCAAACGCGTTTCGGACATTTCGATAATTACATTCTTACTAGGAGGAATTTTTGTTACGAGTTTGTTGATTTTTAATATTCCTAAAAAGTTTGCAACACCTTTAATTTTTAATTGATAGGAGCCGTCTTGATTTGAAATCAAATCTGAACCCGAGTTAAATACCATTTTAAAAAATTGACGAAAAGGTACTCTCGCCAATAAAAGATGACTAATTAAAACCAAAACCAACCCGCCAAATAAACCAACAAGAAGGTTTGTATAAACAGTAATAATCATGGTTGCGAGAAAAAAGACAAGCTGTTCCGTTCCTTTAGAATACACCTGTTTGAAAACGCTTGGAGAAGCCAGCTTAAAACCAGTATACACCAGAAGTATAGCAAAAGCACACAAAGGAACTTGTCGCATTAAAGGGCCTAGCACAACAATAAAAAAGATCAATAAGATTCCTTGGTAAAGATTACTCCATTTTGTTTTTGCTCCATTCTGGATGTTTATTGTACTTCTTATTATAACAGCAATAATTGGCAGCCCACCAATTAATCCTGCTACTGCTGTACTCAAACCGATACCCGTTAGCTCTTTGTTTAAATCCGTTTTTCTTTTAAATGGATCAAGTTTATCGACAGCTTTTGCAATAGCCAAAGACTCAATACTCGTAATTATTAAAAGAGAAAAAACAGTGGTCCAGAATTCTATCGTTCTAACCATACCAAAATTAGGAAACACGATGGAATCTATTATATTATCAGGGATTTGTAACAAAAGATCAGGCCCAACAGTATAATTTTTTCCAAAGAATGAAAGGGTATGCTCATTAAAAAAATCAAATAGATAAGCAAAAGGAATAGAGAGGGCTAACACCCACATAGGAATCGGTAAAATATTAAAAAACCTATTGTTTATTTTAGATTGGACCAGCAACAAAATGAAACCAGACAAAGAAATCAAAACAACAAATGGGTTTGCTTGTGGTAGTAATGTTATTGCGTCTGAAAGGTTTTGTACAATGTTTGGGCTATCGGAACTTGTGCCTAATGCAACATGAATTTGTTTGGCACAAATCACGATACCGATTGCTGCTAAAATTCCAGTAATGACAGAAGAGTGAAATATTTCTGCAAACCGTCCTAGTTTAAATAGGCCCAAAACCGCTTGTATCAATCCAGAAACTACAATAGCCGCCAACACATAATTAAAAGCTTGCCCAGAACCATCATCCATGAGGGTAATACCAAGCAGTATGACAGCAATTACCCCTTTTGCAGGCCCATTGATTGAAACATGTCCGCCCCGGAAAAAGGTTGTCACCACACCACCGACAAAAGCAGAGATTATCCCAGACATGGCAGGAGCACCAGCTGCTAAAGCAATTCCTAAAGAAAGAGGAAGGGCAATAAGCGAAACACTTACCGCCGCAATTAGATCACTTTTCCAGTTATCAATTAAATTTAAACTCCTTTTTTCGGACATCTAGGCTCTCTTCTTTCGTTTGTTGCTATTAAGTATAACTAAAAATACTAAATTTTACCTAGTGTTCTCACTATTCGTGACAGCTCAAAAGAACCGTGATTTTTGATAACACTAAATTTGTTTGTCAAAAGCCCATAAAAGAACGAATAAATGAGAGAGAAAATCAGTCGTTAAGCTTAAGTACAGCCATAAAAGCCTGTTGTGGAATTTCTACATTTCCGACTTGTCTCATTTTCTTTTTCCCTTTTTTCTGCTTTTCGAGAAGCTTACGCTTTCTGGTAATGTCACCACCATAGCATTTTGCAGTGACGTCCTTTCGAAGTGCTTTAATGGTTTCTCTGGAGATAATTTTAGCACCTATTGCCGCCTGGATGGGAATATCAAATTGTTGGCGGGGGATGAGTTCGCGCAATTTTTCACACATTTTTTTCCCTATAGTGTACGCATTATCTGCATGTACAAGCGCAGAAAGGGCATCAACCTGATTGGCATTCAATAAGATGTCCACTTTCACTAATTTAGAAGGACGCATACCCAGGGGACTATAATCGAAAGAAGCATAGCCTTTTGAAACGGTCTTTAAGCGGTCGTAAAAATCAAACACAATTTCCGCCAAAGGCATGTCAAAAGAAAGCTCTACCCGCTCTGGAGTAAGATACGTTTGGTTGGTTATTTGCCCCCGTTTTTCAATGCACAAAGACATGACGTTTCCTACAAACTCCGCTTTGGTAATTATTGATGCTTTGATGTAAGGCTCTTCCACACGATCCAATCCTGAGGGATCTGGCAGGTCAGATGGGTTGTTGACCCATAGGACTTCATCGGGGTTCTTTTTAGTAAAAGCCTGATATGAAACGTTGGGAACAGTTGTGATGACTGTCATATTAAATTCTCGTTCCAGGCGTTCTTGGATAATTTCTAAGTGGAGCATACCCAGGAAACCACAACGAAAACCAAAACCGAGCGCTGCTGAACTTTCTGGGAAAAAGACCAAGGAGGCATCGTTGAGCTGAAGCTTTTCCATTGAAGAACGCAGCTCTTCGTACTCTTCAGTATCTACAGGGTAGATGCCCGCAAAAACCATTGGTTTTACCTCTTCAAAACCATCTATTGCTTCCCGTGTTGGATTTTCAGGGTTCGTAATGGTGTCACCCACCTTAACCTCTTTAGCTTCCTTGATGCCTGTTATCAAATACCCCACATCACCAGCAGAAATTTCTTTTTTAGATTCTTGATTGAGTTTGAGTGTACCTATTTCGTCGGCATAATAGGTTTTTTGTGTAGCGATAAACTGTATTTTCTGACCTTTCTTAATGGATCCGTTTATTACTCTAAAATAGGTTTCAACCCCACGAAATGGATTATAGACAGAATCGAAAATCAACGCTTGAAGTGGTGCCTCTGGATTCCCTTTGGGAGAGGGAACGCGCTGAATAATTGCTGTTAAAATTTCTTGAATCCCCATACCTGTTTTGGCAGAGGCGGGGATTACGTCTTCTGGAGCACAGCCCAGAAGGTCTACAATATCATCTGTAACCTCTTCTGGGTTGGCAGAAGGGAGGTCTATTTTATTTAAAACGGGAATGATTTCCAAGTCGTTTTCCAGTGCGAGATAGAGGTTGGAAATTGTCTGTGCTTGGATGCTTTGTGCGGCATCCACGATGAGCAACGCCCCCTCACAGGCAGCTATAGAACGAGAAACCTCATAAGAAAAATCCACATGTCCCGGGGTGTCTATAAGGTTGAGTATGTAAGTCTCCCCTTCATGGGTATACTCCATCTGTATAGCGTGAGATTTGATCGTAATTCCCCGTTCACGTTCCAAGTCCATATTGTCTAAGAGCTGGTCTTGTTTTTCGCGCTCACTTACAGTACCTGTAAAATCAAGCAAGCGATCAGCAAGGGTACTTTTACCGTGATCTATATGGGCAATAATGCAAAAATTTCTGATGTTTTTCATACAACTCCATCTGTCATAGCTTTGCAAATATAGGGCATAGTAACACTGCATTAGGGATTCTTATCAACTTTTGTTTTCATTCTTTTATCGCTTTGATACAGAGGTAAAAAAGGCGAACCCCATACTTTTCCTTATTTTTGTCGAAAAGAAACAGAAGTGGTTAAGATTGGCTCGATAGAGTTAGGAGAATTTCCCTTGCTTTTGGCCCCCATGGAAGACGTCAGTGATCCTCCTTTTAGGGCTTTATGTAAGGAAGGCGGTGCAGATGTGGTCTATACAGAGTTCATCTCTAGTGAGGGTTTGATACGCGATGCGGCTAAAAGTGTTCAGAAGTTGGACATTTACGAAAAAGAGCGTCCAGTAGGGATTCAAATTTTTGGTGCCAATTTGGACTCGATGATGCGTGCAGTTGAAATTGTGGAGGCTACCCAACCCGACATCATAGATATTAATTTTGGCTGCCCAGTCAAAAAAGTTGTCTGCAAAGGTGCAGGAGCAGGAATTCTCAAAGACATCCCCTTGATGGTGAAACTAACCGAAGCGATGGTAAAGCGAACCCAACTCCCTATAACGGTTAAAACTCGCTTGGGCTGGGACCACGAGTCTATAAAAATTGTTGAGGTTGCGGAACGCCTACAGGATGTTGGTTGCGCTGCCTTATCCATACACGGTAGAACTCGTGCTCAAATGTATAAAGGGGAAGCAGACTGGCGACCCATAGCCGAGGTAAAAAACAACCCCAGAATGCACATTCCTATTTTTGGAAATGGAGACGTCAACACACCAGAACGCGCAGTGGAGATGAAAGATCAATACGGATTGGACGGTGCGATGATTGGAAGGGCAAGTATAGGAAATCCCTGGTTTTTTAACCAAGTAAAGTATTTTATGAAAACGGGCACCTACCTTTCAGAGCCTTCTGTAGCGGATCGAGTTTCTGTAGCGCGGAGACATTTAGAAATGGCAGTGGACTGGAAAGGCGAAGTCCTAGGTGTTTTAGAAACAAGAAGACACTATACCAATTACTTCAAAGGGCTAGAGAACTTTAAACCCTACCGAACACGAATGGTTACTTCAAACCGATCAGAGGAGGTCTTTCAGGTGTTTGATGAAGTTTTGGAAGCGTATGCCGGAGAAGAACTGGTGTAAAAAAACACTTTTTTGGACAATCCCCGAGTAGCCCAAGCAGTACTTAAGGAACCTAAAAACATCAAAGTAATCAAAACAATTAAAAGGTTTTCCCATTCAAAAAGGACAGGGTAGGACAACCGTGTTCCAGGCACAAAAATAAAAGGATGTTTGCTTTGTAAATATACGAGTAGACCACCAAAAAGAAGCCCTACAGCACCTCCTATTCCACAAATGAGTAGCCCTAGAACGAAAAAGATACGATGAATACTTTTTGAGTCTGCACCTAGCGCCAACATAATTTTGAGCTGTTCTCTTTTGTCCAAAATCATCATAATTAATGCTCCTACCACATTGAATAAAGCAATGACCATAACGAGTGAAAAAATAAAGTAAAGCGCAAGTTGCTCCACGTTTAGCATTCGGTAAAGAGCCGCATGCTGTTCTTCTCTAGAAACCAAACGAACAGGGACCTCAAAAAAAGGAGCGATCTCTTTTAAAAGGGTTTCTTTAATTATTCCCTCAGAAGATTTAATGACAACAGAAGAGTATTGGTTTTTTTCTAAGCTCAGGAGCTCTTGACCAAACGCAGCACTAGAAAAGAGGTACTTTTTGTCTAAATCCTCACTGATTTGAAACAGGCCAGAAACGACACTTGGAGAGGACGTAAAGGGGTCTTGATTCAAGAGTGTGTTCTGTCTTTTTTTGGGAACAGTTATGTTTAAAAAGCTGCTGTAATCATATATACCCAGAGTCATGCTTCCGGCAATGCCAAACCCAACTACTACATCAGGGCCTTCAAAGGAAAGCCACTCTCCTAAAGCAATAAGACGGTCTGCAGGAACGACAGTAGTATAATCTGGGCGCACCGCTTTTAGGTAAGCCACCTGGTTTTTTTCTTTATAGGATAAAAACACCTTTTCTTCAATTTCTGGAGCTGAGGCAATCACTTGGGGTAAAGAGTTGATTTTAGACAAAACGTCATCAGAGACGGTAAAATAGGTGCCCTGTTCAGGCACTAACTTGAAGTCTGGATCAAATGTGTTTGTAAAGGATAACCCAAAGTCTTTGAGACCAGCAAAAGCACTGAGTACAATAAAAAGCGCAGCGGTAGCAACGACTACCATAAAAAAGGCAAAGCCGTTAATCCGATTAATGACCGTTTGTTTGCTTTTTGAAAAAAAGTAACGCCAAGCAATTTTTAAGGAAAAGAACATGATAAAGATGTGTTACTTTTTCTGTCTGGTCTCGAGACTGGAGGGATTTTTTATGGGATTGCCCCCTGCTTTAATTTCTTGCTCTATCTTTTCGATATAGTCTAAAGAGTCGTCTAAATAAAACGAAAGCTCTGGAATGCGCCTCAATTGATTTTTCATGATTTGAGAGAGGTCGTGTCGTAGCTGATATCCGTTTTCTTTTAGGCCCTCAAAGAGGGTGAGAGCCTTATCATTTGGAAAAATACTCAGGTAGACCTTTGCCAAAGTAAGATCTGAGGTGACTTGTACTTTGGTGACTGAAACCATGAGGTTGGACACATTTCCTTTCCGAATGGCTTTTTGAAGTAGTACTGCAATTTCTTGCTGTAATACGGTATTTATTTTCTTTTGACGAGGAGTTTCCTGTTTGTCCATAAAACAAAAGTACGTAGAAAAAAGGGCTTAAAGACGCTCCCATTTATAATCACTATTCAAACGAAAGCTACCTAAGTGCTTTTTGTCCCATTCAGCAGGGTCAATAAGCGAAAGAAAAGCAGACTCTTTTCCCTGGTAAAGATGGTAGGTTTCGCCAACGATAGGCTCAAATTTAAACTGCGCATTGTATACCAGCTGTGTATCTGCAGCTAAAGAAACAAAAGCTTTTATTTGCTGCTGCAAGTCGGTAAGCTCAGCTTGAAACTGTTTAGAAACCATGTCCACTCCTTTCTTTTTGAATGCATCTACGTTTGGCACCTCGATAATAGGGCCACTGAGGGAACTTGCATAAGGGAGTATTTTTGCGAAATAGCGGTCGTGGGTTTCATCCCAGACAACATGATCTGGTTTCTTTTTTTTCAAGGTAAATTTTTTTGTAAATATAGGGAGTATTGTTTAAAGACTTTTGGGCTGACAGAGGAACACTCTTGTGAATAAAAATTTGGTTCTCTGGGGAAAATATTGGTGTTTGCCCTTGTCGGTTTTTTAGTAAATTTGATAGAGAAACTTTATTTTAAAACAAGAAAAATTTTACTGGCGATGTTCCAAAGGGCTTTAGTGCTACCGTTCTTTTTTTTGACACTTTTTCTAAGCTGTTCCGACAAAGAGCCGTTGGTTGATTTGGAACAGGACACTTTTTTAGGAGTAGGGAAATGGAAAATAAAGAAGAAGGGAGTGAGTGGCTCCTCCAAAGAGAACAGCTGTGATGTAACCGATTTAATCTTAAACAGCACTTTCACCTTTAAAATCTATACCTCTGATAATGGTGTACTTACCGGAACATATGAGGTGGCTTCATCAGATCGTATTCGTTTATCCGACAACCAGGGACAACAGATAGGCAGTTTGATTAATATCTCTGTAGAAGAAGACAACATTAGTTTTGATATTGAGCTGGAGGGGGTCTGTCAAAGCTCTTTAGAGGGAGAAAAGGACATTTCATATGAAGAAAACAAAACCTACATAGCAGATGCGGCCTTTGAAAACTATTTGATAGAACAAGGACTAGATGATGTGCGGGATAATTTTGTAACTACTTCCTCAATTAGTAATGTAGAGGTTATAAATGTTGAAAAACGAGGGATTGTTTCTTTAGTTGGTATTGAAGACTTCAAAAGCCTTCAAGGCCTGAGTGCAGGAGAAAATCAGATTTCAGGTGTTTTAGATTTGACAAACAACCAAAACCTTGTGAACATCATTTTACCTGGCAACCCAATTAATGCACTTTACCTCAAAAACAATCCATTTCTAGAAAACCTTTGGATATATAACACCCAAACTTTAGAAACCTTAGAAATTAACAATTCTCCTAAATTATACTCGCTTACAACACATAACAATAAGCTTACAGAACTCGACTTGAGAAATTCACCAAATATTTTTAATCTTAGAATATGGGACAGCAAGCTCAAAAATTTAGATTTAAGCTTTATGTCTAAGTTGGAATATTTAGTGGCATGGGACACTTTTGACGACAGTAATGAAGGAGAAATTCAACTGCCCTCCAATTCCTCATTGAAAGTAGTTGCATTAGGGTTTAATCGTTTGAAAGAGGTGGATTTATCCCAAACCACTAAGGTAGAGCGCCTAGACCTTGATGGAAATCTTTTGACCGAAGTTGATTTTTCACAAAACCCACTTATTGAATATTTGTCTGTGTCTAATAATGCCTTAGAGCAACTGGACCTTTCTCCGATTCAAAATTTATATTGGCTAAGGGCGCACAGCAATACATTTAACTGTGTTCAACTTAGAGAGGATCAGCTCAATGCGATACCCCCCTCTTGTGTCGAATTGAACCTTCAGGATTATTCGGAAGAAGAAGAGGAAACATGCTACAACACAGGGGCCTGGATAGAAGAAGACTTTTTTCCTAGAGACTATTCCATTTCTTCCTCTTGGGTAGTTGACCCTGGAGTGCGCTTTTCTTTAAGTTGTGATTGATCAGTTAAAACAGCAACATCATCACAGTGAATTCTTATAAATCTATACCTAGAATTTAATAAGAAATAGTAATTTTACAGCCGTTAAACTCCCAGTAGAGTTTAAAGGTCCTATAGCTCAGTTGGTTAGAGTAGCTGACTCATAATCAGTTGGTCCCTGGTTCGAGCCCAGGTGGGACCACCCTTAAACCCTCTAAGTCCTTGACTATGAGGGTTTTTGTTTTTTAGACTATTGATTCCGAACCTAAATCCGAACCTTTTGAATAAATTTAGGTTTCAATTATGAATGTAAAACTGAAAATAGAAGAACTCGAGAATGAGGTGATATTTTTAAGACAAACCTTAAGGGAAGACTTTGAAGATTTGTATAAACAAGGAGGTCACCAAATAATTTGGGAACAACATTCAGAAAAGGACAGGTATAGAAAAGATAAGTTTCTAGAATATTTTAACTCTGGGATTAAGAACGAATTTGGAAGTCTAACAATTATCAATAAAAATAACAACAAAATTGTTGGGTGGACTAGACTTTATGATTTTAAAGAAGAAGACCTTTCAGTTAAACTAGGGTATACTTTTCTTGGTAAAGATTATTGGGGATCAAACATAAATTACAATGTTAAAAAACTAATATTAGATTATGTTTTTTCTTTTTTAAACACTGTTTATTTTGATGTTTATGAAAAAAATATTCGTTCACAAAAGTCGGTAATGAAATTAGGGGGAATCTTAAACAAGATTAACTCAAATAAACATGAATATATTTTAACAAAAAAGGAATGGTCCAAATGGGACTCGAACTAGGGTTAATGTTAAAAAATCTTGATTTTTAAAAAGGTTCGGAACACTAACCACAATGGTTCGGATACCGAACCACCTATATAAGTTAACTTGTTGATTATCAGTATATATACAGCCCCCCTTTGAGTACAGGTGGGACCACAAAACAAAACCCTTTTAATGTTAATTTTAAAAGGGTTTTTTATTTAAAAGGACAGGCTGCTTTAAGTCTTTCTAGATCAATAGCGATCGTATAATCCTCAAAGGAATTTAAGAGTTCTTTTACAGATGTAGTGTCTTTTATGACATGAGGTTTCTTTTCCGCTCTACCAACCGACAAGAAATAGTCTTGAAATTTAAAACCTTCTCCCAACACTTTGTCTGAAAAACTAATCCAGAGTGAAGGAATTTGATAAGCATCTGCGACGATGATTCCGTGAAGTGAACTTGATATCACTTTTTCACATGAGAGCATATCATCAATCACTTTCAATGGGTTCTTTTGTTGAACATCAATGATTTTAATGTTCTCGTTATCCTTGAATTGTTCGAGCCAAGGGTGTTTTTTGTCTACATAATGAGGGATGATTCCCAGCTTGTAGGATTTCTTGATCGCTTGTTTTGGCTGATAGATTTCAGGCATCAGCAAGGCAGGATCTCCGTAAACTTCTGGGCATTCAATACCGTCCTTAAGGAGTTTTTCTCTTGTTTTTGGTCCACGAACTGCATAAACTTTTTGAGGAGTTTGAAAACAATGCGCCTCAGATGATATAAATCCAGACCCCCATACGTTGGTGGTTTTTCGACTCTTTTGAAGAATGGAACCAATAACAAAAAAGTGACTGTAAAACCGAAACAACTTAGATGAGATTCTATGAATTTTCTTATCGGTAAAGTACTCGACAATATAAGGAGTGAGAATGTCTCCAAAATTATCTCTGTGAGCATCCCATGAGACCCAAAAGGCATTGTTGTTATTTTTGTTTAAAAGGAATCCCATTAGCTTTTATTGATTGAACGCAAATATACCTCTTTTAAAGCATCAGCCTCTTTTTGAGCACTCCAGTTCTCTTCGATATAAGTTCTAGCCTCTTTGGTAGATATTTGGTGATTATCACTTACAATAGCGTTTAATATTGAGGTTAATTCATTGTGATTGCCAGCCTCGAACAAAAAGCCTGTTTTGGAATCTTCAATTACATTTGAGTGTACCCCAACATCTTTTGTAGCAACACAGATCGATTCACAGGCCATAGCCTCTAAACAAACCAGAGAAAACCCCTCTGAATGAGAAGGAACAACAGTCGCTTTTGATGCTTGATACCATTCTTCTATCGCTCTAGTTTCTTCAATAAAGTAGAATTGATTTTCAAGCTTGTTTTCCGCTATTAATTTTCTGAGGTTCAAAACAAATTTTTGATCATCAACTTTGCCAATAATTACTCCTGCCCAATCAGGATGTTCTTTTAGAATTGGGATAAACGCCTTTACAAAAGTTTCATGCCCCTTTTTAGGGCGAACTCTCCCTGCGACCACCATAAAATGGGGTTGCTTTATTTGAGATATTTTTATGTTTTCCTTTGGAACAAAACGCTTGGTATCTACTCCATGACCAATGATGGAAATTTCAAAAGGCAATTCTTTCATCGAATCAATCAATCCTATTCTCACATCCGCTTTTTTCATTAACCACAAGGTAAATTTTGAAGGCTTGGTGGCCGCATGTCTTGAAACGATCAATTTAAATCGATAACCTAAAAACCTAAGCCAAAGAGCTTGTTGAATTTCTTTATTACGATGTGCGTGAATAATTATTTGGTCGTATTCTCGCAGCTTTTTTTTAAGCTCTTTTAAACTTAAGAAATGATCCCAAAATACTTGATTCCCATACACATAGGTGTCAAAATCTTTTTGAAGAAAGGGCAATACATTTTCTACACTAGAAGTAACCCCAGTTTTTCTGTGGTGCATATGAAAGTGTACGAGTAAGGGTTTTTTCTTCAAACTAGATTAGTGTATATTGATTTCACAAATTTAAGCAAATAAAAGGGTTTCGTTCCTCTTTATTAAATCTGTGAATTTAATCTTAGTGTTGAATGTTTTCAAGACGAGTGAATTTTAATATCTTTATAAAAAACTCCATCCATGCTAAGAACACTTTTTTTATCCTTAGGGCTACTAATCTTATTGGGATCATGTACTAAAGAAACGGCGGATGTTTATTACACATTGAAGATCGTTCCTGAATCAGGTGGATCAGTCAGTAATACTGGATACCCCAGCATCCCAGGAGCGACGGTGACGCTTACGGGGAAAGCAGGTACATCTGTAACCATTCAGGCATTTGCGGAGGAAGGCTATCAATTTGATGGATGGTCTGATGGTAAAACAACCAATCCCTACACTCTAGTCTTGGATCGCAACATCAATCTTGAAGCATACTTTTTGTCAAATTAATTGTAATCCCTCATTTGCAATAATCTTATTTAGAAGATATTAATATTTGAACTCCTGACTGTTTTTTCAATTTTTGTAACTTATGCAGAAATATTCTCATTATAATGAGAGTAATTAAATATTGAATTTATTGAATGTTAAAGCATCTTTGATTTCAATCAATCTAACTACAAATATATTCTCATGATCAGAGTATCAATTCTGTTTTTGTTTTTTTCGCTTCATCTGCACTCACAAAACTATAAGATCGACGATAATCTTCCATTGTACAATCAAGGAGTTATTTTTAGAGATAGTTTAGCAATTTTTTCCAGCAACCAGATATTCATGTATCCACTTGAACGAGAATCGCATCCGATTGTAAGGACGATTTACAACGAAATCTTGAATCAAGATAGTGAAGAAAGTTCGAGCCAAATGCATCAATACGTTCCAGTGGTATCGAATGAGGAACTTTATTTTATTCAACACAAAGGAGGGTTGGTTTTTAAATACCAAAATGATTCAATAGTTCGAGTTGACCGTTCTTTTACGCATCGAATGCAAATAGGCTCTAATGTCTTTAATTATAACAATACCATCTATCGATTTGGCGGTTATGGATTTTGGTCTTTTAGAAACTTTTTCACCTTTTTTTCTGAAGAAGTTCACGAATGGGAGGCGTTGTCACCCGTTAATACAACGGTATCTCCTCCAGGTATTTCAAATGGATTGTTTGCACATTCAAATGATTCCTTTGTAACCTTCAATGGAAGAATAAGAAACCCCCACGATTTAACCAATACTTCGGATTCAAGTAATGAAGTATGGAGTTATGATTTTAAGTTAAATCGATGGGAGAATCTTGGAAGATTAGAGTACGATCTTTCAAATATGAAAGGCGTAGCACAATTGGAGGACGAGCTATTAATAAGTTCTTCAGGAAGTTTTTTAACTAGAATAGAACCCTTTAAAAATCGTGTTCGAAATTACAAACTAACTTCCTTACAGTATAAATTGTTCAGTTCTAATGGTCTATTAGGTATTTATAAAAACGGAAATAAGTATTACTCATTTGTAAAGTTTGACAATGTTAATACGGTTGAACTCATCGAACGAAATGATGATGAATTTTTTGGTGAACTCATAGAAGAAACAAAACTTTACCAGGATTTAAGTCCTTGGAGGTATATGCTTTTGATATTAGTCTTACCGATCCTCTACTATGTTCGCAAATTCTACCTTTTAAGCAAGGAACGCAATTCAAAAGTTATTATCAAAAGCGAAGGACTGATTTATCACAAGGTCTTTTTTGAATTTGAACCCAAGGAACTCGAGGTGATCAATCTACTTTTAGATTTTGACACGGTACATTCATCTGATATACTGGTGTTGGTAGAAAACCCCAATCACAATTATTCTCATAACATGAGAACGAAGAATCAATTAATCGACAAGATTAATTACAAGTTCAAAACAATGTTAAAGATTGATTACGATTTGATTACTTCCGAAAAATCAGCTGAAGACAAACGCATTATAGATTATAAAATTGACAAATCATTCTTTAATTAACTTTTATGTATTACGTCTTGTTTTACAAGTTTATTGAGAACTATTTAGAAGCTCGAATTCCTTTCAGATCGGAACATCTAGAACTTGCATCCAAAGCAAAAGAGTCCGGTGAATTGATCCTAGCAGGCGCTTTAGAGGATCCCCAAGACGAAGGAATGCTTATTTTTAAAACAGATCTTCCTTCTAAAGTAAGTGACTTTGCTCATAGTGATCCTTATGTAAAAAACGGTGTTGT
>Ga0255781_10000355_pt1 | contig 35984 bp, 27 predicted proteins | sample 101ome_21_FD_179979 | JGI IMG/M metagenome (GOLD analysis project Ga0255781, IMG submission 179979) | Coastal salt marsh microbial communities from the Groves Creek Marsh, Skidaway Island, Georgia - 101413BT metaG (version 2) | ecosystem: Environmental > Aquatic > Marine > Intertidal zone >... | reverse complement strand
CGCGCGCTTCCTTCGCCTCGCCTCGTCTCACGCACCCATCGCTGCGCCGTCGCGACGCTCGCGAGCAAAACACACGCGCAGACGATACCGATCGCGCGTCCTCGCGCGGATTTCGTCGGACGCGTCGCCCGCGCGCGCCGCCCGCGCGTCGCGGCGCGCGAGCGCCCAGTCATGTCGAACCGAACGGTGCAGATGCGATGCGATTCACGCCGCGCCGCGATCCGTCGCGCCGACGCGTCGATCGTCGCGCGCGCGCGATGTCACTCGCGATCGTCCCTCGCGATGTCTCGTCCTCGCGCGCGGTCGTCGGAAACGCGCGTTCGTCGGAAACGCTCGAGCGCGCGGAAGTGACGCGCGCACGGTGGCCACCGACGACGAGCCACCGACGCCGACGACCGTTCGGCGCCCTCGGAGGGCGAACGCCACCGACGCTGGGTCGAGGGCGAGACGACGTCCCGCGCGCGATCGACGCGCTCGTTTCACGAATCCGAACGCGTAGGAGTCTATGAAATATAATGATACATTTTTCAAAGCAAGTCTATCCATGGTCCACGCGTGCGCGCCTTTTTTCAGTCGCACGCCGTCGACGTCGAAGACGCGGGCGTTGTCGAGGTCGTCGACGGGCAGTCACCGGAAAGTGACGACGTCGAATCTTTCCGAATACTCGCGAAACCACCGACGACGCGCTCAGGGCGCGCACAGACCGCAGGAGCGTGCGCACGCGGCTGATTTCGAGTCGCGCGCCGAATCGGGCGCCGTCATAAACTCTGGGTTGCGCTCGCACCACCCATCTCGAGCCCACGCTACACACTCGCTCCACTCGTCCACGCACGGCTCTTCGGTGGTGCGTCGAGTGAGCGGAATCATCGGTAACTCGTGGTCAAAGTTACCGTCAAATTCGGCGACGCGAATCCATTTCACCGCGGTCCATTTTTGTCCGGCGACGACGGGACACGCTCCGTGAAGCGAACCGTTATCCAACACGCCGTCCGACGTCATGCTAAAAAAGAGAATCGCGTCGCCGCGAACGGACTTTACTGGTATTCCTCTCTTTGCGCAGTCCGTGCGCTTCACGTTGGACGCGAATGGATTATTTTCCTCGATCGCTTCAAAGTGTTCTGGACGTTTCGCGTTCGGAAACGTCGTCTCGCCACCCTCCTCGGTGTCCAACAAGTAAATGAGCACCGTCGCTACCCGCTGACCGCCGCGTTTCGGCGCCGGATTGACCTTGTCGTGAAAGTAATCGTAGTGCGGATCGTACTTTTGACCTCTATCGTAACGAAGAATTTGTATACCTTCGCCATTCTTCTCCGGCGTCCCGCTCGCCCTGGCGATGCGCTCCTCTATGCGGCGGACGACTTCATCTTGGCCCTTTCTCAAAAACATCCCGGCGCTCGTGCGAATGTTCGACGATACCGACGTTCCACCGTCACCGACCACGGTGGAAGGAGCTAACTGTTGTTTCGCGAGCTTCATCAAGTGATCGCACTCCTCTGGCGACAAAAAATTTCGCAACAAGTACGCCTTGGGCGCGGACGCGCTCAGGACGAGCGGCGGAGTTTCCGGGAAGCCAGGCGCGTCGTCCAGCGCCGCCGCGCGTCCGTAAAAGCTCAGAGGCCGGTCACGCGATGTGCTCGTATCGTTCCGGCCACCGCGAGTGCGCACGCCCAGTGCGAGCGCTCCAACGTCGCGAGGACCCGCGCGTCTCGCGCGTCCCGACGACGGGCGGCGCGCGGCGTCCAATCCACCGACGACGTCGCCCTGACGCGTCAACAGCGCGCGCGTGACGCAGAGCGTGATGACTAAGACGGCGCCCAACGCGAAATCGACGACGCGTCCCGCGATCGCGCCGTTCAAACGCCTCCCTCGCGTCTTATCGTTGGCGTAATCGCGCTGATGATGGCGCGCGGCCGCCCCGTCACCGTCGACGGCGTCGTCATCGTCTCGACGCCCGTTCCGTCGACGAGACGCGTCGTGGAACGTCGTCGTCGACGGTACGATCGTCGTCGGAAGCATGCTGGGCGTTCCGATCGACGCTCGCCGGTGGCGTCGAGGGGTACCGACGACACCGACGCTGTGTGACGTGCATTTTTGACGTCACGTGACGTGAAGATGCGTGGAGGCGCGCATTCCTTCATTCGTTCGTCATTCACGCGCGCACGGTGTCGGCGCGCGACGACGCGTTCGCATCGCGATGTCGATCGCAACGTCCGCGCGCTTCGTCGGCGCCTCGCGCGCGAGGACGATGTGGTCGCGCGACGGGCCACGATCCCGCGCGCGTGAATTCTCAACAGCGACCCGCGCGAGCACCGGGGCGAGCGCGTCGACGTCGACGATGGTGCGCGACGACGACGCCAACGCGACGACGATCACGACGTCCGAATCCTCGATCGTCGTGCGGTACGCCGTACAGCGCGGCGACAGCTTGTACTCCATCGCGCGCGACCACGGAATCGAAACGGAGCGGCTCGTCGCCGAAAACGCGCTCGGCGTTCGTCGAAGCATCGAGGTCGGTCAAACCATTCGCGTTCCGGTGAATTTAGAGGGTGCGTCGTACGCGGTTCGAGCAAAACTGACGAATGCGCCGATTGGGAACACGCCCGCGAGTTCGAGTCGTCGACAGACGTCGACGACGCGTCTCGGCGGGCTCGCGCCGCGCGCGACGACGGCGACGACGCGACGACGCGTCGGTCGAGACCATCGTTTGGTGACGCCGGCGCGAACCGTGGGAATGGGGGCGTGTCTGGTGGTCACTGTCGCGTTGCTGTCCGCGTCCGCGCGCGGCTCGCGTTTGAAACGAGCGGCGAGACGCGCTTTCAAAGGCGGAGCGAAGACATCGACGACGACCGTTGCGGAGTCGCCGAATGTGCGCGTTGAGACGACGAAACCGGCGGCACCTGCGATTTCTACGAAACCGACGTCGCCGACGTTTTCGGGCGATCGAGACGCGATGTTGGCGGAGGTTATATCCATGCGCGAGATGCTGCGCTCGTACGATTTCAGCGCCGCGCCGCCGAACGTCTCCGCCGCTCCGACGGAACGCCTGGAAGAAGAGCGCGACGTTCCGACTTCACGGTTACTTTCGTATGATAAAGGTTACGAGGCGATGAAAAAGACGTATTTATCAGAGATGGCGTCCGCGCGTGCGCGTGAGACGACGCCAGATATTGAAAAAGAGTTCCAAAACGCCGAGGCGAGTTTTTTCAGCGCCGTGCGAGAGTCCTTCGACGACGGCGAGGAGGCACACGAGGAGGATCAGAAGCAGAGCAGTGACGAGGACGAGGACGACGAGGGCAACGACGACGGCGATGGAGGACAACGCAATGGCGCCGCGAGCGTCGTCGTGGATGAGAAAACTCCAAACACGAAGAGCGCCGAGGAGTCGACCGCCATCGTCGTCGGCGACGCCGAAGCGAAAGCGCGCGAGTACGTGCTCGCCAATGCGAGGACAGTGCAGGAAAGCACTCCACGGCTCGCGATGAAAGACCGATTGTCTCGCAGTACGAGCATCCGAGCGGCGTCGAGAGGCTCGGATCAAGGCTTCAAGCGCGCGCTGCCTATGGCGCTCGGGAGTTTGATTTACGACGCGCAACTCGTCGTGAACGCCATACAGAAACGCATTCTCGGATGAAGCCGAACGCCGCGGCGTGTGCTGTGGCTGATTGTAACGTCACGTAAATTTTTCATGAAACGTATCGACATCGACGGGTCTCTTTATTCAAATACACGGCGACGTCGCGTGAACGCTCGCGTTTGAGCGCCTCGCGCGACGGTCCCTCGCTCGGCGGAGCGCGGGGGGACGCGAGACCGCTCGACGTCGTCTTTTCGACCGCGGAAGCGAAACGAATCCAGTTTACGAGCGAATATTATTCGTCGTAAAGGTTGCGTGCGCAGTGTTGGAGGGTGGTCATTACGTGTAGAACTAGTTTATAGGCAATTTATTGTATCTGTTACAACGCATCAACACGATTGAGATCATCACATCAGTTCACGGGTCGGTTCAGGAGCGCCATGCGCGTCTTGAACCCGCGCTCGTACCACCCCATGATGGTCTCGCGAACGCCGCCCTCGTTTTCACCGCCGAGCGTCGATTCGGCGCGGGACGTGCCGACGGGAAGGCGAAGCTTCGGGTCGCAGAAATCGTACGTTCCATCCATCGGCGTGTGATAGCAGTCGCACACCGCGTTGTCGTCCGTGATACCCCACGTGCCGTGAAAAGACGTGGGCACGAATCCGCTGTAAGCGCCGTGGCGACATCCGAGCGCGTTGTACTTGCTCGTGTCGTCCATCGCCTTGACGATCCGGGCGTCAACCTCTCGTACGTCCTCGTCGTCTTGTTCGTCGTACCAGCTGGGGACGTAGCCGCCCTGCGTCTCCTTTTCCACCTTTTTCACGGTGGCAAAGTAACAGTTCAAGTTCATGCACACCTTGGGGTCGTCGCAACGAGCGATGCAGTGCTTGGATAACCAAGCGTCGATCATATCCGCCATTTCCGCTTCCTCGATAAACTTCATGATGGTTTGCGCCCCTTTCCGAGTCATCATGTACGAAGGCGTCCCCGCCCAGTTGCACCGTTTATCGAATTTGTACAAGTACACGTCGCGCTCGTTATCGAATCGTTCGTTTCCTGTGAGTCCCGACCACAAGCCCGTGGCGTCTGACTTGAATCGCTTGAGCAGCTGGCCCGTCGACGATTCGTCGGGTTTCATCCACACCAAATCGGCGCCCTCGGGCAGTTGCGCCTCGAGCGCGTTGTAATCCAGCGGGTGCACGCCGGTCAGCGTGGCGCCGTCGGACTCCCACATGACAAAGGTTGGTTCTTTCGACTCTAAAAATCTCTTCCACACGCGCATGTGCGTCAACAGACACCCGGTGTGGTGCGCGAGTTGCGAGTTGCAGGGTCGCCCGCAGTCTTCGGCGTCTTTGCCGACGACGCCTTGAATGAAGGGAATCTTGGCCAACGTATCGGCCGGGATGTGAGACGTCGCATCTTTCGCGACGTCTTGCGTCGCCGGCCATCTGGACGGAAACGTCGCTTGCTGAAAGTTGACGACGGCGCCGATTTCCTCTCCGCTCATGCGCAACTGACTGGACAACAGTCCGCTCAACCACAAGTACGCCTTGGTGATCTTCGTCGCGTCCTCCGAACCCTTCTTACCGTCGCCCATGATGTATATCGGCACGTGTAACTTCCCTCGCGCGTGCCCCCCCAACGCGGACGTCGTCGCGTTGTCACCGCCCAACCACGCCTCGCGCTCCCACGGCGCTCTGTACGCGTCTCCGAGCGCGCTCGTCGCCGACGCGACGCCGCCGATCCCCGACGCCGCGCTCACACCGAGCGCCACGAGCGCCACCGCGCCCAGCGCACCGATGACGGCGACGCGTCCTCGAGACATTTGCGTCGTCATCGTCATCGTCGTCGTCGTCGTCGTCATCCCGTCATCACCATCATCGTCGCGCCCGCTCGCGATCTCCACGTCGTCGTTCGCGTCGCTCATCAATCGCGCGCGCTCGCCCCCGCGCGCGCGCCCGAGTCCGCGGCCGACGATCGAACGCGTCATTCTCGGTCGATCGCGCGTCTTTCGTCTCCTCGCAGCGCCTCTCGCACCGCGCGCGCGTCACCGTGTGCCGACGCCCGACCCCACCTCGAGTGGATGGTGTTACGAGCGCATCACGGGCGCACAAAAGGCTAATAAATCTCGTGACGAATCGTGATTGCGACGGGACGGGACGCGAGACGACGTCGTCGCGTGAATCGTCGACGCACGCGCTCGACTCGACTCGACTCGACTCGACGTCATCGCGCGCCGCGATCGTAGGGATGGTGTTCGCACGCGCGCTCGAGCGCGGCGCGGTGGCGCGCGCGATGGCGTCGGATGACGTGTTCGAACCGGCGCGACGAGCGGTGCGAGAGCTCGGGGACGCGGCGCGCGTGGGGGCGATGCGCGCGATGGCGGCGACGACGGATGCGGTGATGCGCGCGGGATCGAGGGATGTGGTGCGCGTGCGCGGGCGAGCGAGGCGAGGAGCGAACGAACGAAACGTCATTCGATGCGACCCGCGACTGCGGGGCAAGTGTCTCGCCGCCATGATTCCGGGAGATAGCGCGGTGGAGAGCGTCATCACGAGCGGAATCTTCTCGACGCTCAACATATATAACACATTGATCATCGGTCGATTGATCTTGACGTGGTTCCCGAACCCGCCGCGACAGATCATGTACCCGTTGGCGACGCTGTGCGACCCGTATCTCAACCTCTTCAGAGGCATCATTCCGCCGCTCGGCGGCATCGATCTCTCGCCCATCCTCGCCTTTACCGTGCTCAACGTGTTCCAAGGTACCGCCGCGGCGTTGCCGTGCGAGTACGACGAAGCCACCGGGGAGGTGCGCATGCCGAATAAGCGGACGAGAGGCTTCTCGGCGGCGCAGAAACGCGAAAGACGCGTCGACGCCTCCGTCTCGCGCAAGTGAGTAGAGTGTTGGTAATGTGAAACCCTTTTTATGAACGCACGCGCGCGCGTCAGAGAAGAAGAAGGGGACCGATGGGTGTCGCGCCGGCGAACGCGCGACGATTTTAAAGCGTACTGTTCGTGATATTCTACAACGGAGGGGTGAAATCTAAATTCTATGTCTCTATTTTCTCTCGTAGTCGTCGAACCATTTATGTTGCATCGCGTGCTTCGCGCTGATTCGTTTTTCCGGTGCGTACTGAAGAAGCTGTCGCAATAAATCCACGCCGTCCTCGTCCAACGCTGGACAGAGCGCCTCCCACGGCTTTGGTTGCCATCGCGGAAAGCCCTCTTGAAAATCCGGAAGGTCTCTCGCCTCGGGCCACAACTGATCGTTCGGCGTTCCCAGCATCTTGAAGATTTTGAACAGCTCGTCGATCTCCGAATCCCCGGGAAACAACGGCGACTGATTGATCATTTCGGCGAAGATGCACCCGATGCTCCACACGTCCACGGGTGTCGAGTACCGACGCACGCCGAGCAAAATTTCCGGCGCTCGGTACCAGAGAGTCACGACCTCGTGCGTGTACGCGCGCACGGGTATGCCGAACGCGCGCGCGAGACCAAAATCCGCTAATTTTAGTATATTGTTCGTCGTGTCGATCAACAAATTCTGTGGTTTGAGGTCTCTGTGAAGGACGCGATGCGCGTGACAAAACGCGATGCCCGCGCACATCTGATAGACGTATCCCTTCACCACCATTCGATCGTTGAGCACGTGCGGAGACGAGTCCATGTGTTTCTTCAAGTCCAAATCCAAATATTCAAACACCAAATACAATTTCGTCTCCTCGTGAATCACCTCGAGCAGCGACACCACGTTTTCGTGTCTCAACTCTTTCAGGAGCGAGATCTCTCGAATCGCCGTGCTCGGCACGCCCTCGTCGTCTTGGTCCAGCCGTATGCGCTTCAACGCCACCATGGTATCGTCACGAAGGCTTCGCGCCTTGTACACCACCCCGTACGTTCCCTCACCAATCTTCAACACCTTTTCATAGTTCTCCATGTGACCGACGTCCGGAGACGGACGACGACACCGCTCGAGACGACGACGACGACGGAGACGACGACGACGACGCGCGACGAGCGACGAGCGACGGGCGACGACGACGACGCGCGACGGTCACGCCTCTTCCACACCGACCGACGACCGACGCCGGGCGTCGCGCACTGTCCGTCCACGAACGACGAGACGCGACGATCGCCCCATCCATCGGCCACGCGTCTCGAGCGCACGCCGTCGCTAAACGACCGACCGACCGCCAATCGCCAATCGACGACGCGTCGTCGACCGATGACGACGACGGGCGGTGGGACGCGCGCGCGGGCGCCGCCCGTGATTGATTTCGACGTCATTCTCAGTCAATACACCGGGAACGCCGTCGTCGATCGTCTGCTGTGCGTCGCCGAGCGCGCGGAGGAGGACGCGGTCGCGGTCGAGGCGCTGGCGCACGCCAAGCGCGCGCTCGAGGGGAAGGTTGATGAGTTTTCGTTGACACCGGTGACGTCGAACGGGGTGGCGTACGAGCGCGCGATGGCGATCGCGTCGACGCGTGGGGTGTCGTCGTCGGCGGTGGCGCTCTCGCGCGAGTGGTGCGAGGCGAACGCGGCGCGGGCGGATGCGGAATTGGAGCGATTGGAGTCGAGTCTCGCGGATTCGCGCGCGGAACGCGTGAGGGAAAATTTGAGAATGCAGTACGTCGAACTCGGTGATCACTATTACGATCGAGGTGATCTTAGAAACGCGTTGACGTGTTACGTGCGAACGCGCGAGTACTGCTCGACGCCGAATCACATCGTCTTCACGAGTCTCAACGTCGTCGCCGTGTGTCTCGAGTGCGAGCATTTTAGTCAAGTCCACCTGCACGCGAACAAAGCGATGTCGCTGTTGGACACGATGGACGATCAAGACGAGAGCGTGCACGTGGCGCGCGCGAAATTGGCGTGCGCGTGTGGGATCGCGGATCTTCGTCTGGGAAGGTTTAAGGAGGCGGCGAGGAGGTTAACCGAAATTCCAGTCGAAATCGGTACGAGTTTCGCAAACGTGTGCGCGGCGAGGGACGTGGCCACGTACGGGACTCTGTGCGCGCTCGCGACTTTCCATAGACAAGAGCTTAGATCGGTGCTCTCAAACGCTCAGAGTGGGGCGTTCCGCGCCCACTTGGAAGCGGCGTCGGATTTGAGAGAGGTGTTGCACAATTTTTACAACTCAAAGTACACGGCGTGCTTTTCCACCTTGGACAGCGTGCGAAGCACACTCGCGCTCGATATTCATCTCGGCGCTCACATTGACGCGCTGTACAAGTGCATTCGCGATCGCGCGCTGATCCAGTTCGTCAAACCGTACGTTACGGTCGATTTGACGAAAGCGGCGAGTTCGTTCAACGCGACGACGGAGGAGATTCAAGACGAGTTGGCACGTCTCATCAAGGATGGGAACATTCGAGCGCGAATCGATGGAAACGCCAAAGCGTTACGAATCATCGATGAACCGTCGACGTCGACGATTTTGGAGCACATGGTCGCCGACGGTGAGACATTCGAGGACGAGACGCGCGCGGCGCTCCTGCGCCTCGCGCTTTTGCGAAACGACGTCGTCGTTCGAGACGGCGGGCGTCCACACGACGATCGTCACCGTCGCGCGCAGGCGTTGACGGACGGTTGAGTGGAAAGAAACGCGTCACATCCCGAAACCCGTTCGAGCCGTCGTCGGTTCGTTCGACGTAGTCATTTTTTCAGCTGTAGAATTTAATTTGTATCACGCATCGCGCGTCACCTCCCGTCCGTAGTTTTCGCGTCGCCGAGGGTGATGACGTTTGCTTGAGATGCATTAAAAAATCACAAGATACGATCGAATGCGCGCGGTGGGGTGATGACACGTCGTGCGAGGATCCCGCCCTTATTTATTGCGCTTCGCGCGCGCCTCCGCGGCGACACGCGCGGCCCAGGACGCGGTGTCTTCGTCGACGTTGGCTTTCTTCAATCCCGTCTCTTTGTAGTTGCGGGACAAAATCATGCCGAGGGAGGACGAGTTGGTCGTCATCGCCGCTTCGGCTTGCGCGGAGGTGGTCTCCGCGGTGTCGAGCCAGCCTCGCTTGGCGCTCCCCCACGAAGCGTCGCGAACGCCGGTGAGGACGGTGTAGCTCGTCGCCAAGACGACGTCGCCGACTTCAACCTTGCCCTTGGCCGTTCCACCCGGGCGAATCGTGCGCACGCGAGGACGGTCGTCCGGACCAGCCTCGAGGAACAGACCGAGCTGGATGTTGGACTGGGAGCAGTCGAGGTTGACTTGGTACACGTCGCCGCCGACCGGGTACTTGGCGAGCATTTCGCCCTCCGTGTACTCGTTGAAGGAGGCGCGCGTCGCCGCCGAAACGCGACGCGTCGTGCTCGTGCCCGCGCGACGGAGCGCGCGCGCTTGGTTAGCTCTGGAAGACGCAATCTGCGTCGCGTTCACGGTGTACATGTTCGTCGTAATATCGCTCGAATCGGCGTCAACCTGCGCGCGTCGACGCAATGCGCGTTAACAGGGCCCCTCTCGTCAGTCGCTTTATCCTCATCGACGCGTCGATTCCCGCGCCCGCATCGACGCTCCGCACGTCCTCGACGTCGCGACGACGACGGCGAGACATCCATCCATCGTCACCGCCGTCGTCATCGTCTCCTCGACCGCTCCGCACCGCGCGCGCGACGACGATGATGACGACGACGACGATCACCGGTACGGGCCTCGTCAGCGTTCCATCGATCATCTTTCGTCGTCTCGACCGCGCCGCGCGTTTTCGTCGGCGCGACGGATCGATCGGAGTCATCTCCCATCGTCGTCGTGCCTTCGCGTCGTCGTCGTCGTCGTTCGGTCACGCACCTCGTCGTCGTCGTGTGACGACGAAGGAACGGAACGACCGACGACCGAATCGATCGATCGGAACGACCGACGACCGAATCGATCGAACACCGATCGAATGGATCGAACACGGATCGAACCCGGATCGAACACGGATCGAACCCGGATCGAACCTCCCGAGAGGGGGGGCATCGGGACACAGGGGGGACACGTTGGAGGGTCACGATCGACGACACGGATCCGTCGTTGGACGGTGGTCGTTGATCAGATGATTGGACGATGAGATCAGATGCTCAGATGCGTGCGTGGTGGACCACCACGATATGCACACGACATGATTGATGCATATAAATTTGTAGTCTGTACGTACTGTATGTCCGATGATACACAATAGAGAGAGAGAGAATACATCCGGGAATTCCCCTCCCCGTCGCGGTGTCGGCGGTCGTCCTCGTCGTCCGCGTCATTCCGCGCACGCGTTTGGCGTCATGGCGTCCACGCAGGTACGCGTCGACGGGTAACGACGCGACGAGGTGGACGTGGATTTTTTGAATCGTCGTCTCTCGTCCTCGTCGCGCGTTTTCGTCGCGTCGTCACGCGCGCGCGAGGAGAGACATCGCGGCGGCGAACACCGCGCGAGGAGGGCGTGGGACCGACGTCATCGGCGGCGCGGGAGGGCGACGGGGCGTCGAGCGCGCGCGCGAGGGTGGTGCGGGGGGGGTGTGATGGGATGAAGGTCGACGCGATGGGACTCGATGACTGACGATGTCGCGCTCGCGCGGTTTTGCCACGCAGTTCGCCGCTCGCGCGCACGTCTCCGCGCGCGTCCGCGTCGCCGCCAGGTGCGAGACGCGAACCCCATGGAAAGGGATAACGAGGCGACCGAATCGTCCTCGAAGGTGTCGCGCGAACGTCGAGAAGGGGGGGCGCGCGATGGAATGGGTGTGAAAGAATAGTGACTGACGATGTGCGCGCTCGTGTAACCTCTCAGATCTCAATCTCGCACGATCGTCGCCGCTCGCCGCGGCGGCCGCGTCGTCGCCGCCGTGTCGGAACCCGAAACGGGCGCCGCAGAAGAGACTGAGAAGAAGCCTCGTCGCCGATTCCCGCGCAAGAACGTAACCGTGAAGGATGAAGACATCTCCGTCGGTGCTGAATTCACCGGTAAGGTGAAGCGCATCCAAGACTACGGTTGCTTTGTTGACTTTGGCGCGAGAAACGACGGCTTGGTGCACATTTCCGAGCTCCAAGACGGCTTCGTCGAAAACGTCGCTGACGTCGTCTCTGAGGAACAAGAAGTCCAAGTGTGGATCAAGGAAATCAAGGATAATAAGATCTCTTTGACGATGAAGAAGCCGCCGACGGAGGAAGAGCTCGCGGCCATCAAGTCTGAGCAAGAGGCCAAGTTTTTGGCTCGCCAAGAGTTCAAGAAGCAGCAAGACGCCAAGGCTCAAGCCGTCAAGGGCTTGAAGAAGGGCACCAAGGTTGAGGGTGAAGTCATGTCCATCCAACCGTTCGGTGCGTTCGTGCAGGTTGCGGAGGGTGTCGAAGGTTTGGTGCACGTCACCGAGCTTTCCGACGACTTCAACGTCAAGGTTGAAGACTTCTGCAAGGTCGGCGAGAAGGTCACCGTCACCATCATCGGTATTGACGGTGCCAAGGTGAAGCTTTCCATGAAGGAAAAGCTCAACGTACGTTTTATCGTTCGCGCGTCGCGTGAATCTCGTCCCGCGACATCTTGACTTTTTCTTCGCGAAGTGACCTCGAATGCGCGAGACTGACGACGAAACCGTCATCTTTATCCGACGCAGTTGAGTGAAATGAACGCCGAAGCCTCCGCTGCGTTCGATGGTGCCGTCAGCGCGATGGAATACGCGCTCAAGAGCAAGGGTATCTCTGCGGAAATGTTCCCGTCTGGATCGGCCCCGGCTGCCGCGCCCGCTGCTGAAGCTAAGCCTGAAGAGGTGAGTTCATCGTAAGCAACGTAGCGGCTTGAGTCTCCTCAACCGCCGTTGTAATATTTAGTGACATTGTTTTCTCAGAACCGTAACTAACTTTTTCCTTTTCCACAGGCTGCCCCGGCTCCCGCCGCCGCCGCTGCTCCGGCTGAAGAAAAGAAGGCTGCGCCCGCTCCGGCCGCCGCCGCCGGCGGCGTCTCCGCCGCCATGGTGAAGCAACTCCGCGACTCTACTGGCGCCGGCATGATGGACTGCAAGAAGGCGCTTCAAGAGTGCGAAGGCAGCATCGAGGAAGCCACCGCGTGGTTGCGCAAGAAGGGCATGGCGTCCGCGGACAAGAAGGCGAGCCGCATCGCCGCCGAAGGTGCCGTCGTGTCTTACATTCACGCCGGCAGCCGCATCGGTGTCATGCTCGAACTCAACTGCGAGACCGACTTCGTCGCCCGCGGCGACAGGTTCAAGGAACTCGCGCAAGACCTCGCCATGCAAGTCGCCGCGTGCCCGGAGGTTGAGTACATCAACCCGTCCGATGCCGACCAAGAGATGGTGGAGCGTGAGCGCGCCATCGAAATGCAGAAGGAAGACCTCTTGTCCAAGCCGGAGAACATTCGCGAGAAGATTGTCGCCGGCCGCATCGACAAGTTGGTGAACGAGAAGGCGCTCGTCACGAAGGACTACATCAAGGACACGAGCAAGACCGTTGAGGAGCTCGTGAAGGAGGCGACCGCTGAGATTGGTGAGAAGATCTCCATCCGTCGCTTCACCCGATACAACCTCGGCGAAGGCATCGAGAAGCGCAACGAAGACTTCGCCGCCGAGGTCGCCGCCCAAACGCAAGTGAAGGCCGCGGAACCGGAACCGAAGAAGGAGGAACCGAAGGAAGAGAAGAAGGAGGAGGAAGCGCCGGCTGTCAAGGTTGACGCCAAGCTCGTCAAGCAGCTCCGCGATTCCACTGGCGCCGGCATGATGGACTGCAAGAAGGCCCTCGCGCAAAACAACAACGACATCGAGGAAGCCACCGCGTGGTTGCGCAAGAAGGGCATGGCGTCCGCGGACAAGAAGGCGAGCCGCATCGCCGCCGAAGGTGCCGTCGTGTCTTACATTCACGCCGGCAGCCGCATCGGCGTCTTGCTCGAACTCAACTGCGAGACCGACTTCGTCGCCCGCGGCGACAGGTTCAAGGAACTCGCGCAAGACCTCGCCATGCAAGTCGCCGCGTGCCCGGAGGTTGAGTACATCAACCCGTCCGATGCCGACCAAGAGATGGTGGAGCGTGAGCGCGCCATCGAAATGCAGAAGGAAGACCTCTTGTCCAAGCCGGAGAACATTCGCGAGAAGATTGTCGCCGGCCGCATCGACAAGTTGGTGAACGAGAAGGCGCTCGTCACGAAGGACTACATCAAGGACACGAGCAAGACCGTTGAGGAGCTCGTGAAGGAGGCGACCGCTGAGATTGGTGAGAAGATCTCCATCCGTCGCTTCACCCGATACAACCTCGGCGAAGGCATCGAGAAGCGCAACGAAGACTTCGCCGCCGAGGTCGCCGCCCAAATGGGCAAGTAAGAATTGGTGTTAGGTGAAAAAGCTTCGCGTGCATGCATTAGATTTTTGAAATTCATTTGATAACATATTCATTCCGATAACAACTCGCTAGACTAAGACGTATCTCTCCCTGAGATAACTATTCGCGCGCGCGTCGTCCATGCCCAACTCGACGAGTCCGCGCGCGATGACGTCGTGATAGCCCTGCGAGGGTGGGTTCACATCGTCCAAAACGCCCGTGCGTATCGCCTGCAGCTCTTCCGGCGGCAGTGTGAACGTCAAGATGGGCTCGACGTCGTCCGCCTCGGCGAACGCCCCGAGCGCCTGACAGTACCCGTACCAGCTATTTTCAATTCTGTGATCGCCGCTCTTGTTTTTGGCCATCTCTCGCACCTCATCGCGCGTGAACCGTCTCCAACTCTCATCGCGCGGATCCAGCCCGTTCTCTTGCGCAAAGACGTCGCAAAACTGGTCGAGTTTCAGCCTGTACAGTCGAAGGTGGGAGTGCATGCGTTCGTCGGTTTCACTCTCGGAAACGTCGAGGAACGCGACGCCTCCGTTCGACCACCAAGGAGAGACTTTCGCGAAGAATAATCTGTGCGGAACCACCATGCTCGTCGTCGGACACTCTTTCGTCGGCGGCACGGTGAAGGGGACGTGTTGGTCGCGAGCGCCCGGCTGCTCCACGCTCATGCCGGCGACTTTACCGCCTCGCAGGTAGCATCGGAAGCGCTCACTACATAAATTACTTCCGAACGACGCGTACCACACGTACTGCGTCGCGGCTTGCGCCATGATCGGGGATTCTTGCCACCGCCGTCGAGGGCGAGAGTGCGGAAGCGCTGACACGGAGAAGGCAACGACGCGTCGAGAGACCGAAATGATTCATTCGAGCTATGGATTGGTATTGCACTCGATCTCGCGCGCGCGACCGATACATGTATATATTAGTGGAAACATCTATTCGTCGTCGAGCGCGCCGGTGGTTTTCAACGCCACGGCGGCGGCCGCCGCGAAGCCGGCGACCCACAGAGCGCCGAGCGCGAAGTAGTTTTCATAGTACAAGCACGCGCCCGTACCGCCGACCGCGACGACGCCCGCGACCGCGATCAGACCGCCGAGTTGGCTCGCGTCCATCTTCGCCGCGCTGTCGCCGCTCGACACGCTCTTCGCACCCTCTTCGCCCTCCACGTACATTTGCGTCTCGACCGCAAAGACGTTGTTGTTCTCGAGAGACGTATTCGCCCCTCCGAGACCGATCGGCGCGACGAAATCCGGACCGAGCGACCCATTCTTGGCGTCAAGGTAGATGCCATCGTCGCGCACCTCCACCGGGAACACCTCCATCGGTCGGCACGTGTCTTGCGGCGTCAACGCCGCGAGCACCGGGTTCTCGGGATACCACTCCTTGATGGCGCCCGTCTTCAAGTCAAACTTACTCTTCGTCGTCGGACACTCGATGCACGCGTCTTGCGTGAGTCGAGCCTTTTCAAATCCCTCCGAGTACGCCCCTTCCGCCGGCGATCGCGACTCGATCGCGAACACCGTATCCCGATACCAAAACAGCAACACGGATTTGCCCAACGCGCGCACGAGCTTTCGATCGCCGCGCGGTAATTCCTCCACCGCGCACACGCGCGTCATCGCGTCCGACGACGCACCACCCTCCGCGCGCGCCATCATCGTCGTCGCTCGCATCGAGGAGGATCCTCCCACGACGCGTCGCCGCGACTCCTCGACCGCCCCCGACGCGATCCCACGTCGTCGCGCGGCGCCGATCGTCGTCGACACCGTTCGCGTCACCGCACCCCCGACCGCGCGCGCGCGCGTCACCGTCGCGCGCGGCGTCACCGTCGTCATCGCCATCGTCGTCATCGCCATCGTCGCCGTCGCCGTCAACGCGCGTCGCCGTCTCGACCCTCTCGCGTCGACACCGGTTCGTCGACGTCACCCACCGGGGCGCGCGCGTGGAGAGGGACTCTTTGACCGATCATGACTCACTCCGATAGGTCGTGACTCAAGAAGGAGGGACTCACGATACCCGCGAGACGACGAATCGACATTCGTTCCCCCGACGAGACGACGACGACGCACACCGCGACGCGACGCGACGCGACGCGAGAGTCGAGAGAGGAGAGAGGAGAGAGAGGAGAGACGCGCATCGAGACGACATGGCGTCCCCGTCCGCCGTCGTGGGACGATTGCGACGCGTCGTGGAGAATGCAAAGGATGAGACGGCGAGTGCCGGCGTTTTCGACATTGCGCGCGACGCGCCGTTCGTCATCGGACGACAGCAAGGCGTGGACGTGCGATTCGTCGAACCCGCGGTGTCGAGACGACACGCGGTGTTTCAGATGGTGGACGATCGGATGGTGCTGAAGAACATGTCGAAACTGAACCCGGTGTCGCTGAATGAATCCATCCTCGACGTCGAGACGGCCGTCGCGCTGCGACACGGCGACCGCGTGGGGATTCAATTGACGAGCGAAGAGGAGGCGACGTTTGTTTTTGAACAGATTTTGGACGCTGTCGTTCGATCGCCGTTGCGAGAGAACGGAGGGAACACGCCTCCGAGCGCGTCTCCGCTCAAGTCGCCGAAATCGACGCCGAGCCGAGACGACGCGGAAAACATGGCGCCGACGCCGTCGAGGACGCCCGAGCGACGAGGCGCGATGACGCCGAAATCACCGGCGAAGAGCGCGCTCAAGGCACCCGAGAACAGATTGGCGGTTCGTCCGAGCACGGCGCGCAGACGATCCATCTCCTTCGCCGGGGAGGAGGCGTTGGAAGCCATCAAGTGGATCGCGCCGCACGAGGGCAAGGTTGAATTGTGCGGTCGAATCGCACCTTTGGCTCTCGACGCGCCGCGTTCACCGCGACGACGACGGTCGACGTCCAAGTCGCCGAAGAGCGCGGTGAAAATGCTTCCAGCGCCCGAGGTTCCCTTGATGCTTCCGGCTCCCGAGACCAAGGCGTCGAGCGAGACCAAGCGTCGCTCGAGCATCTCTTTCAAGGCTGTGGAAGACGGAGAAGAGAACGACACTCCAGATTCGAGGTTCACGCGCGGTGGCGCTCGAATGAAACGCAACGACACGCCTCGTGCGTCATCCAAACGCAAATCTACGGCGCTCCGCTCGCCCTCTGAGTTTTCTCCGATCGGTACCCTCGACGGTTCTGAAGGCGAAACGCTCGCGGAGAAGACGGAGAGCGTCGAGGCGATGACGCCACCGAGCGACTCGAATAATCTCATCGCTCGGCTGAAATTCGTCGCGACGCCGAGCTCGGAGATGAAGCGCCCGCGCGCGCCTCACAACACGCCGGTCGCGGCTGATTTCAACTTGGACGGGTACGACGTCTTTCGAACGACGCCAAGCGCGATGCCTGAGGGTCTTCGCGAGTTGTTCGCGGATGACGGCGCCAGCCATCTCATCATGCGCGCGGTGGAGACTCTCGAGGCTGAAGCCAAACGTGACGTCGACGCGGCGAAAGAGCTCGACGGCGTTCTCGCGGGTTTGCCGACGCCGCCGAGCGCGAAGAAGCGCGTTCGCGAGTGGCTCGAAGCCGAAAACGACTTTGACGCGTTGCCCGAGGAGGAGGACGTCGAGGGAGCGGATGCGCAGACGAGCGACGAGTACCGCGCGTCACCGGCGAAATCGATCATCGTAAAGTGCAGAAAGACGAAGAAACGCCGTCGATGCGAAGGCGGTAAGGCTCTGAGCGCGCGCATGGAACAGTTGCACCGAGCGTTGAGCGCGACGCGTCGCGCCCTGTTGAAGGAACGCAAGAAGAACGCTACGTTACAGGAAATGTACGCCGAACTCGCGAACGCACCGCGAGAGGAACCACCGACGCCCGCCGAGATGAAAACGCCGAAGATTCACATGCACATCAACGTCAAAGAAGCGACGCCGAAGACGCCCAAGGTGGCCATGCACGTCAACGTGCGAGAGGCGCCGCCGAAGACGCCCAAGGTGACGCTCAACGTCAACGTCAAGGAGGCGACCCCGAAGCTCGTGGTGGAGACCGAGGAAAAAGAAAAAGAAGAAGAGGAGGATGAAAACGTCGTGCACGTCAGGGTCGCGCAACCATCGAGCGACTGTTGCTCGGTGTGCGCCGTCGTCGACAAGTGCAAGACGGTGCGATGCGACGACTGTTCGATTATTTTCCATCTCAAGTGTCTCAAGCCTCGACTCACGCGCACGCCGAAAGGTCCTTGGACGTGCGCCGAGTGCGCAAAGGGTGAACCAGAGCCGGCACCGAAAGAAGTGACGGCCACGACCGCGGCGACGACGACGAGACCGACCCGATCGACGCGTAGCTCGAGACGAATGTAAATCAACGCACGTGTGACATACCCACCGCGCCGACGCTTCGCTCGTGAAACGAAATACTATTACACGCGAGCGCTCCATCGTCTACCGTCGTCGACGACGACGCGGAATGGACTCCTTCTCGTCCGCTCTCGCCGACTCGGACGTCTTTTTAATCGCCACGCCGACGGCGTGCGGCGCCAGCGGCAGCGTCGCCCATTTTTCGTCGAACGCGATCGGCGACTCAAACGCCCCCGTCGCCTCCAAGGCGTCGAACAGCGCCTGCCCTCTGTTCCCACCCGCCGGTTCCACGAACACGTACCGTCCACCCGGTCGCAACGCCATCGCCGCCTTTTTCGCCACCGTCTCCACCTCGTCGTCGCCCATCTTTTCCATGCACCCCGTCGACACGACGCAATCCACCGTCCCCGCTCGCTGTCCCCACACCGTCTCCCCCTCCACCGACGCCTTCCCCGCGATCGGCGCCGATCGAGGCAACACCGGCATCCCGGTCTCGATCCCGATTCGGTTCATCAGGTCTGCGTTCACATCCGGATCGACGCCGACGACGAGCCGCGTCGATTTCGGATAATAATACAAATTTTTCGTATCCACGCCCAGCTCGACGACGAGCGCCTCCTCGGGCACGCGCGCGCCGAGAGACTCGGCGATTTGAAACTGCAGCCGAAAGTGTAACGCCGCGCGCACGCCGGCGACGCCGAAGACCGCGGCGACGATGGGCGCCAACGCGGCGCTCGTCGAGACGTCGACGCCGTCCAGCGCGGGACGAAGAAGGTCGGCGTCGTCCGCGAGCGCGCGCGGGAGAGGACGCGCGACGACGGACGACGTCGAGGAGGACACCCATCGCGTCGAACGCGTCGAACGCGTCGAACGCGTCGAACGCGTCGCCGCGGGTCGGGGCGCGCACGCCGTCATCGAGTCGACCGACGAGTGACGACCATCTTTTTTCAATCCATCGGCAGAGCGCGACGGCTGGGACGGTGATGACGGTGGACGATCCCGTCGTCGTCGCCGACGCCGAGACGACGACGACGACGACGATGAAAATCATCGCGCGCGCGTCGTCGTCCGCGCGCTCGTCGACGACGGGCGTCGATCGTCGCGCGGAGACGGTGACATTTCGACAACGTGTGTCTCGACGCGGCGGCGGTTCGTCGACCGACGACGACGACGACGACGAGGTCGTCGTCACCGTGCGACAAAACCGCGGGGACATCGCGGTGGACCCGACGGCGAGGTGGGTGTGGGACGCGTGTCCGCTCGTATGCGAATACCTGTGCGACGGCGACAGGGTGGATGCGCTCGTGAGAGGACGACGCGTCGTCGAGCTCGGCGCGGGGACGGGAATGCCGGGGCTGGTATGTTCCAAATTGGGCGCCGCGAGCGTCACGCTCACGGATCTGCCGAGTGAGTTGGCGCTTTTGGAGGAAAATGTCGAGTTAAATCGAGCGCGCGGGGATTCGCCGGTGTGCGTGCGCGCGTGCGCGTGGGGTGAACTCGAAGAGCCGACGCCGACGTTCGATACGGTGGTGGTCTCGGACGTGTTGTATCATCAACCCGTGCGCGTGCTCGAGGCGCTGGCCGAGACCATTCACCGGCTCGTCGCACCGAACGGTGTCGTCGTCTTTGCGTACCATTTTCGCGAAAATCTCATGCACGATTCACAGTTTTTTGAATTCATCGATCGCGCGTTCGACGAACGCGCGCGCGTCTCCTTTGAAGACGCGCCCAACGTGTGGTTGTACGAGTGGACGCCCAAAAAGTGAGCGTTGCGATCGATGTGGATTGTTTTTGTATTCTCGTGTTGCACGAATTGAATTGATTAGCAGTTGAACGTTGAAGTATTGTCCGCCATCGATGAACGTCGCCGCGCCTCGCCGCCGCCCTCAACCCTGACACGACTGAGCTATCCACACACCGCGTTCGAGAGCGTGAGACGCGCGCGCGCGCGCCGCATCCGTCGTCACCGCGCGCTCGGAGATCGACACTGATCGCGTGCACCGTCTCGCGCGTCGAGAACCGCGCCGTCGTCGTCTCGGTCGCGCGCGAGGGTGCGACACGACGCGGGACCGATGGCTTCTTTTTCGCGCCGAACCGATGAACCGACGCGACGCGCGCCGAACGCGACCTCGCGACCGGTGGCCGAGGGCGAGCGCGAGTACGGACGCATCGTGACTCTCAAGGAGTCGTTCGGGTTCATTCGATGCGGCGCGCGATTGGAGATTGGTGGCGGCGCTCGATCGAGGGGCGGGCCGCCTCGCGAGGCGCAGGTCTTCTTTCACGCGAGCGAGTTTCACCGCGAGCTGGCGAATCGCGACAAGCCGGCGCTCGATCCGGGCGATTTGGTCAAGTTTGTCGTCGCCCCGAGTCCCAAGGGAGACGGTCAGATGAACGCGTTCGACGTGCAAAAGTGCGACGCGTCCGAGGTGCAGGTGAGAGTGGAAGCGGAAGGCGTCTTGGGTGTGGTGTCTCGAACGTTGCGCGGGAAGATGAAGAGAGACGCGTACGGGGGTAGAATTACGTACGATGGGGCGAAAGTCGCCGAGGATGCCAACGCCTCGACGGAGACGGATACGAAAGAGTCGGATGAAGGGTCGGCGGATGCGCCGGATGAGAACGACGTGGACGTCGACTCCATGAAGGACGAGCTCGATTTCTCTGGCGCCGATCTCGCCGACGCGTGTCGTCTGTCCAAGCTCAAGCAAGGCACAAAGGTGAAGTTTACGCTCTCGTTCGATCCGTACTCTCGCACGATGCGCGCGATGGATGTGTGCGAGGCGTTCCCGCACGCCAAGGAGCAAGAAGATAAAACTGGAGCAGATGGCGACGATTGGAATAGGGAAAAGGTTGCCGTGGAGGAAGAGTTTGGGGTGATTAGTGTGATCAAATCCGGGTACGGTTTCATCAAGTGCTGCTCACGAGCGAAAGACATTTTTTTTCATTTCAGTGAGTTGAATGAAGACGCGAGCACTGCGCGAACGGGGCAAGAGGTGCAGTTTCGCGTCATCACAGAGCCGAGAACGGGCAAGGTTGTCGCGAGCGGCATCCGCTTTGCGCCCAAAGGAAGCGCTGTCTTTGAAACTATCGATGAGAGGCCGGTTCGTGGAATCTGCAGAGCGAAACTTCTTTTCACGACCAAGGGATTCCCGTCGAGAGATGGAGAACGCTCCGTACCAAAGGGCATGGTCGAGGAAACGACCGGTCGAGACGAACGCAAGCAATACGCGTTCGATCGTCACGGTCTCCTCGATTCGAGACAAAATCCGCGCGAAGGCGAGATGGTTCAATTCTGCGTTCGAACGGATAAGCGAACGCAGGTCGAATCGGCGTGTAAAGTTCAGATTATGCGTTTCACGGGCAAAGTGACGTCCATCAAGAGCGACGGACTGTACGGCTTCGTGGAGCACGTCGATCAAGGAACGGGGGAGAGCGGCAAGGCGTTCGTTCACGGCGCAGAGATTGAAGGTCAATCCAGGCTGAACGTCGGCGATGAGCTCGAGTATTCTCTTCAAGTTGGTCGAAAGGATGAAGAGTTCGCGGCGAAACGAGTCAAGGTTGTGGTGGCTGCGCCCGTCGATCCCAACGCGCCAGTCAGTCGATCTGAGTCTCCGCGCGTGAACCGCGATAGTCAATTCTCCGGCTCGCAGTTCAAAATTACGAAAGGTCCGGACGGTACGCGAGGATTTTCCATGGGTCGCGGCGCGGGCCTCGCCGAGAAGGCGGCGGCGATGCTGTCCACGTTGACGACGAGCGCTGAAGCCTTCGTGCCGCTCGGCGCATCAAACACGAGTTCGAAAGCGTCTCTGGTTGACGCAGACGCGGTAGAAATAGATGAACGCGCCGTTCAGGACGCGTAGAACACCTAACGAATAGAATCCGTTGATTTGATACGAATTGGTATTTATGATCTTACAACAAGAATAGCGACGCGACGACTCAAGTTCACACAAACTCCCAATCGCTGAATTCATCGTCGCGCTCGGGGACGCGTCGAACGATCTGTTCCTCGATCGGCTCCGTCGGGGTCCGAACCAAAAGTATAGGAGCGGCGACGTTCGCCTCGCTGAGCGCTCTCGCTCGAGCCAATAAATCGTCGATGTCGTCCCAGTTTCGACAGTAAAATCCCAGAGCGAGAGTCGGGTCGAGGTTTTCACCGCGCACGTGCAGAGGCGTAGAACAGTAATAACTCTCGATATCCATCGTTCTGTCGTCGTACGAGGACGCAGGCTGCACGACGTGCGGATCCAGGTAGAAGAAGACGTCGTCCGAGTATCCGACGAGGTAAAGCGAGGCGTTCGGACGCCCTCCCAATATGCCCACGGACTGTTTGAACGAGAGTATGGACTGAAGTTGACTGAGATATCTCGCGTTGATCGTGCGTCCGACGCCCAAGACGAGAGGAACGAACAGAAGGAGCGCCTTGTCGACGTCGACGCTCTTCGCGCGAAGTACGCGCTCGTCCAGCATCGGCACGCCTCCGTCGTGATCTTTGCTCGCTCGCACGACGTGCACCGCGAGAGATGCGCCGAGCGCTTCATCGCCAACGACGAGTTCTTCAAACGCTCGACACATGACGCTCGGTTCGAACCAACGTCCCGGCGGTATTCCCCATTCCGACGTCTTTTCGCACACTCTGTGAATGGAAAACGGCGCTCGCTCGTCATCCGCAAACCATCGCAAGATGTCCTCCTGCGCGTCGCATCCGCGCTTCGTGCGTCTATTTTCCGGAATTCGTAATTTATTCACCATGTCGCTGAGAAACGAAAATCTCGGCGCCTCGTCGTCGTCGCCGTCGTCGTCGTCTCCGGTCGCCGCCTCGTCTCCTCGGTCGCTCGATTCCAACTCTCGACGCCAATGTCGACCTCTGCTGTGCACGCTCAGCGCGTTCGCCACCATCATCTGCGCGCTCCGCAGCGTGCATCCCCACCCAGCGTCCGTTCGCCACTCGCTTGTTCCCAGCGCTTCGAATCCTCGACGATACGTCATCCAACACCGCGAACGCCAGTCGCGCATCCACGCCGCCTTGCCGCGCTCGTACGCGTCTCGGCCCTCACCCTCCTCTTCCTCGCCCCTTTCGCAATACACCGCACCGAACATGACCAACGTCGCGTTCGGTGGTAAATCGTCCACCCCGTGTCGCCCGACGACGCGTCGAATCGCTCGCACGCGCGGATGGTGAGCCACCGCCGCGCGGCTCGTTCTCGCCAGTCGCCCGAACGTCTCCACCAACGGTTCCCTTCGCGCGTCCGCGCGACGCGTCGACGTCGACGGTTCGGACGATCGCGCGAGACGTGCGTCTCCGCGCTCGTCCGCGGCGTCTCGCGCGCTCACGGTCGCGGCCTCGTCGTCCATCGCCGCGCGCGTATCGCCTCGGTCGTTGGCGCGCGGGGACATCTTACCGTCCCGCGATGCGCGTCGACGGACGTCGCCGTCGACGGCGGGCGCGCGACGCGTCGAGTCTCGCACGGCGCGTCAAGTCTCGCGCGCGACTCGTCCACCGGCGTCGGCGTCGTCCGGTGACGAGTGAGGCGCGTCGCGACGATTGGACACGAGATTGCACTCGCGGTAATCTTTTCGCGCCGACGAGGACGGGACGGGACGGGACGGAACGTGATTCGGGAACGACGACGCGTCGCGGGAGAAGAGAACGCGATGACGATGATGATGATGATGGCAGTGACAAGTGAGCTAAAAGGCGTGATGGGATGTTGAGGGTGGAGAGAAGACGGAGACCGCGTAGACGAAGGCGCCCGCGCGATACCTCGCCTCGCCTCGCCTCGTCGCCACGAGCGATGCGATGCGATGTGAGTGAGACAGCGTCGTCACAATTCAGCGTCCGACGCGGCGCCGCTCTTCACGGATTGGCTGTCGACGTGCTTGTCGTACGCGTCCACCTCTTGTTCGATGCGTCGCCACGCCAACTCCTTGGGCTGGTCCCACGTCGACTCCTTCGTTCGCTTGTTGACGTAATACTTTTGTCCTCCGTGAGCGGGATCCTCCGAGACCGTGCTCATCCACTCGAACGGGCTCTCGTACGTGCTCTCACCCGTGTTGACGTCCACCCAAAAGTCTCGTCCGTCGTCGTCTTGATACGTCGTCAACCCGTCCGGATCGTCCCAGCGAGATTCGTGCGTGACGTCGTTGTAATAGAAGACGTGCGTCTTCTCGCTCGCGAGGACGACGCGAGCCGCGAGCGCGCACGCGAGAGACGCGATAGACGCCGTGAATAGCGCGCGTCGACCGCGTGGCGCCATCTGTGCGAACGGATGGATCGACAACCGTCTGTGGTTGGATCACGAATCCGTCGCGCGGGAACGAGCGCGGGCGGTGCGCGACGTGTGCACGACGCGAATGCGCGAGAGACTATACGCTCGAGCGCGAGTTTTCGTCTCGTGTCGACGCGCGCGGCGATGTGTGGTGGGGCGCGCGGTTCGTAGGACGTGATGACCGTCGGGTTGACGACGTAACGTCGTCGACGTTCGAGTGCTAGGAATGGACTGGTGTGGTGATTGAGTGATGACGAACGCGTTCGAATCACGATCTTTTTCTCTGCGCGCGAATTTTCCCACCCGTGACTCTGCCCTGCACGGCGCTCTGCGTGCCATCGGCGGCGCTGGCGACGAGTCGATCCAACGCGTTTTCTCCGTGAAGCTTTCGTCGCTCCTTCGCGCGGTCTCTATACTGTGGAATGGTGAGCGAGACGCCGTGAACGTCGGCGACGTCGGTCGTCGCCGGTGATTTTGTCGTCGTCGTCGTCGTCGTCGTCGGTGCCGAGGAGACGGTGGCGACGACGGGACGTTTGTCCTTTGTCTCGGCGGTGTTCGCGTTTCGCTCGGTGTCTCGGTCGCTCTTCGCGTTTGAACCCACGATCGTGTACTCCTGCGTTTTCTCGTTCCACGAGTACCAGGACTTTGTCGCCGCGTTGAAGAATAAACCGGTGTTTGCATCGTACAAAACACCGGTCGTTTTGTGTCTATAATATCCCGTCGCCTCGTCGTAGACGTAATCGGAATCTCGAGCGCCGTCGGATTTCGTCATCGCCGACGCCGCGGTGGCCTGTAAAATCGCATTCGTCGCCGTGGAGTTGACGGTTGACTGTTTCTGTGATCGCGCTGAGAATGAATAGTTCACCGACAGCGCTCCGTGAGACCAGTCGTCGCGCAACGTCGCGCCGTTGAGCGCGTCCTTGACGAGCGTGGCGTTTTCAATCGACGAACAATCGACAAAGGCGAAACCTTTGCGTCGTCCGGTTGTCTTTTCCGTGGGAATCTGAATCGAGCGAATCTGTGACTTATCCAGGATCGTGCCGATCTTATTCGCGATCTCTTCCTCCATCGCATCCAGCGGGATATTCTTGAGAAAGACGACACGCGTGGCTTGACCGTGCACCGCGCCCGACGAGGCGTCGCGACCCGTCTCTCTACGCAGTTTCCCCGCGTCATCTTCAGAAAAACATTGAAAACACGCCGTTCTCCGAGAAAAATTAAACGCACCGCAGTGCGCGCAATCCCAATCGGCCGCCGCGGGCCGTGGGTCTGGCGGCGCGCGGGACGTCGCCGGCGTCTCGCAAGGCGGCGGCGGCGGCGACCGTCGTCGTTCACGAGAGGGCGAACGCTTGCGCTCGCGATCGCGGTACCCATCGTACCGGTCTCGCTCGCCTCCTCGATGGTACGCCTCCTCGTCGCGATATCTCGGCGGCGAACGCCCGCGATAATATTCGCGCGGCGGCGGTTCGTCGTTCCAGTCGTCTCTTCGATCGCGATACCCTCTGTAATAGTACTCCCTTCTCGGCGGCGATCGATCGCGGTACCCGTATCCGTATCGCTCGTCCTCGTATCTATCGTCGTACCCGTACCTCTCATCGTCTCGTCGTCGATCCCACCCATGCGGAGCCCGCTCGTATCCGTCGTACCCGTCGTCTCGGCGCCCCGTCCCGAATCTCCCGCGCCCGCCTCTTCCCTCGTCCGAGACGCCCTCACCGAATCTCTGTCGCTTCATCGATTCGAGATGAATAAATCAATCAACGTTACCGCGTAAATCTTTCGTTCGCCTGCGCGCGCGTCGCGTACGTGTGCGTCGTCGTCAGCCATCGTCTGTAGAACGATTCATCATGATGCAGAGCGCGAGGTCGACGGGCGCACTCGCGCAGCCGTCGGGGAGGCGTCGCGGAGGCCTCTCTCGCGCGCGATGACGAACCGAAATGAATCAGTGTGATCGGTCTGGGCGCGCGCGCGACGGGACGGCGTCGACATCCACCGAGACGCGCGCGCTTCAACGTGTGAGGTTTGGGCTCCGAGTGACAGGAGAGGGAGAATTTTACCTTCGCGTCGATGTTCGAGCGGCGCCGTTGACTTTACAACTGTACTCGCCGATGGACGAAGAGACTAGGGTGGTTCGCACGAGTGTATCGCGCCGTGTGCGTTCATCTCGCGAGGTTGGCGAACAGGGCTTTCGGTTGGGATAACGCGATGGCGGCGGCGCCGACGACGACGCTCCACGCGCACGCAAACCAACCGACGGCGTAAAAGGCGGACGCGGCGACGCTCGGTGGGACGAGACCGCGCGTGAGAGCGCTCTCCGTGACCTCCACAGAGCCGTAACACCACGCACCGACGCCGCACGAGAGTAACAGGAGCGCGGGCGCGGCTATCTGGAGCGCCACTTTACACACCAAGTGGTTCGTCACGCCGAGTTGTCTCTCGACGACGGCGCGTTCCGTCTCCGTCAGCCGTTCCTTGTCGTTGCCCTCTTTCACCTCGTACCACGTGATCAATCCACTATCTAAATACGCTTGTAGTAACGGGTGCACGCTCATCAACAGGCACAGCCCGGAAAAGACCAAGACGCCGCATCGCGCGTCTCGTTCCGCTCGCGGAGAGAGACCGAGCGGTTCCGCCACCATGGACGGCGCGCTCACGACGAGGGACATTAGAGGCGCGGCGAACGCCGTGTGCAGAATAAACTTGCGCCAAGGTCGAACCGCAAAAGTACCCGCGTATTTATTCGCCCACTCGGGCATCTGCGTCGCGAGCAAATAACACTTGGCGGCGCGAATCACGGCGGCGAAGAGTAAACCGGCGACACCGGCTGCGAAAATTGAATACGCCAAACCAATCTGCAAGACGGTGACGCGCGGTGGCGTGAACGTCGCTCCCGACGCCGTCATCATTCTCGTCGCATATCTCTCAAGCGACGCGTTGAAATCGTTCGCGGCGTGCACGAGACGAAAATCCACCACCGCGCTCGGCGCGAGAAACACGACAAAGGTGGACGCCATCCACGCCGAGAACGCGAACGCCGCCGCAATCTTCCGCTCCGTTCCCGGCGTCACCCGCGCGTCCATGTACGCTGAAAACAACGCCTTGAGCGCGAGCACGACCCCGAACACCGCCATGACCGGCGTCAACGCGTCTCTCGTCCCGAACGCTCGATCCGCCGTCGCCGCGACGACGCCGTTCGCCGCGAGCACGCACGCCAAAAATACAACCTGATCCAACTCTGGATACAATATTCGCCGTCGAAGACTCTCGAATCGCAAATCCACTCTCGCCACCGTCGTCGTCGCCATCTCCTTGGCCTCCGCGCGCTCTCGCGCCGCCCTCTTCGCCGCCCCTCGTCCCGTCGGCGGCGCCGGCGTCTCGTCGACGCTCGGGACGTAAAAGTACGCCAACGTCCCGCACACCGCTCGCGTGCCTCGCTCGAGGGCGAGATACGACGCGACGCACGTGATCATCGCGAACGGCGCCACCGCGCGCCACGACGCCACCGATTCCCCCGCTTCGGTCGCGCCCACCACCGCGTCGACGGCGCGCGAGGTGGTCGTCGCCATGACGCGCTCGCGCGCGGTATCCTCGCTCTGTGGACGCACGCGGCGCCGCGAACGAACGCGAACGAGACGACGGAGACGAGGAGGAGGCGCGCGCGACGCGCGGACGCGACCCGACGACGACGCCTCGTCGCGCGCGCGACGGTGTCTGGCGCGATACGTATATAAAACATCGTAAGCCGAACAAATGGAAAGCAGTCGGGCTGCTACAGCCGCGCGCGCCATCAGCGTTCGGACTCCACCTCCCGGCGACGCGTCGACGTCACACGCGCGCGTCGTCGAGGACGCTCGCGCGCTCGAAGACTCGAGCGATGCGTACCGTGCACGCGATGGGCGCGATCCCGACGCGCGGATGGACGACGATGACGACGGCGAAAAATGTGCCGATGACGCGGATTGTGAAAATATCTCAATCGGCGACGCCAACGACGCGCTCGACGGCGCGTGCTTCGACGAGAGCGCGCGCGAGGACGGATAAAGGGGGGGATATTTCGCGTGGCGATGGTGGGAGGTGGCGCAGGACGATGTCGTTCGCCGGCGTGGGGGATTCGTTCGATGGGTTTAAAGGGCTCTTTGCCATGCCCAAACGCCGGGACGCCTACGACGGGTCGAGATCGCACTTGGGTCACGATCACGACGATGACGAAATGACGGTGGTGAAAAACGACATGATGAAGGTGCTTTTACCGCTGGCGCTGTGCGCGGTGGTGGCGTCGGTGGGGTATCTCATCAACGTCGTGCGCATGAATGCGAAACACGGCGTGGCGGATTTGTTGTACAAGCTCATCTTCGACGACGTGTGGGCGAGCATCGCGATGACGGTGTTGTGTTTGTACACGAATTTCGCGAACAAGTCGGTGAATGTTACGTTCACGGCGGCGGCCAACTTTATCAGACCGGCACGCGTGAACATGCTGTGGTGGGTTTCTCTGTTCATTCAGCGATCCGTCACGCACGTGACGTCAATGATCAACGTGACGCTCGTGTGGAGTCTGGGAAATTCGCTATGGTCGTTGATTCCGCTCGGAATCGAACTCATCAAGATTGACGACGCGGCTACGGAAGGGATTGATCACGTGCACACGCTCTTGACCACCATGTTGGACGCAAATAACGACGGAATCGTCACCACCACCGAGGTGCAAATGTGGTTCGTCGCCAAGACGTTGCGTCTGCTGTGGTGCTTTTATTTCTATCGAATCTCTCAATGGTTCATGACGTTGAAATCGGCGCCGACAATTCAAGAGATGCGAACGAGAGGCACGAGCTACGATCGCGAAGACTTCATGTCGCAGGCGCTCAGACATCATTTCGCAGGTTTACGCGGCGACCGCGGCGTTTCGTGGGATCAACAGGCGCGAAGCGCGCTCATCGATAAAGCGTTATCCATCGCGACGTATCTCTTCGGTGCGTACTGGTGTTTGAGTTCTCTGGGCGTAAACATGACCGGTCTCCTCGCCGTCGGAGGGGTATCCGGTATCGCCATCGGTTTCGCCGCGCAAAAACTCGTCAGTAACTGCATCGGCGGCATCTTAATCTTCGTCACGCAGCCCTTTGTCGAGGGAGACCACGTCCAATTCGGCAGCATCGAGGGTCGAGTCGAGCTCGTCGGCTGGCACTCGACGAGAATATCGTCGCTCGAGGATGGTTTTTCGTACATCGTCCCCAACACGGACGTTCTCGGGTCGGCGCTCAGAAATCTCTCTCGCCGCGAATACATTCCAATCAAGGAGACGATTCCGTTCCCGGACTCGATCAAGACGAAGGAGCAGATGCAACGGTTTATGGATGATATCACCAAGCTCGTCGTGGACACCGTCGACGAGTGGAGCGTGCGTAAACCCGTCGTGCACATGACCTTTGACGGTCTCACGCCGAAGATTCGCATCAAAGCCTTCATCGACGGCTCAAAGGATAAAAGCAAGGCGGAAGATTTGACCGTCAAGCTCATGCGCGACATCGTCGACAAGTTGGACCATCCGTTCGGCGCGACGCCGAATACCAACCCGTAGTGTGCGCACCATCTGCTGCACCGTTGTATACTGTACACAGTATTACACGTCTATTTCTAGAAATGGAACTTCGAGGGGAGTACGCTTGAAGATGCTCGTCGGTCAGAAAACGGTCTGAGAAAGGTTCTCATCAGACGATACGCGTAAAGGCGTACTTCCGCGTAAGGACTGGATACCTCCGCGGAGCGTTCTCGTGAGGTTTTTACGCCACCGAAACGTTGGGCTGTTGTGCCAAGGAGTCTCAGCCCAGCGCGCGTGTCACTCGTCGCGACGGGATGAATCGAGGCGAATCTGACGGCTCGAAGGCGTTGTTAGTTTTCGAAATCACTAGTACCGTAAATCGCCATAGAAATAACAACAGAAATAAATCATATTGATAATACGTATGCACATGACTAGTATCGCGCGTCTGCATTTATAATTTACTCTGTCCGACGCCAAACGCGGCGGCGCGCGCCTGCGTCGCCGCGCGCGCCCCCGTCTCCATCGCTCCTTGGAGACACGGATTGACGCCCGTGTGCGTCGCTTCACCGGCAAAAAAGAGCGTGTTTGCCACGGGCGCGCCCAAAAGCATCCTCGAGTTGCCAGCGTTCACCGTCGGGTGCGTGTACGCGCCCTGCACCAACCTCTCTTGCGACCAACCGACGTACTTCAAGGTGGTGATGTGTTCCTTGCACGAGACGTTGAAGATGGTGTCGAGTTGGTCGATCGCGCGTTGAAACATGACGTCTCGGTTCATCTTGTCCAGCTCATCCGCGAGATCACCGGCGATGAAAAACGTCACCAGACCGACAGTTTCCGCCACCAACTTGGCCTCTTCGCTCGACGCGACTTCACGCGCGAGGGGCGACTTCGGATACTTTGTAATCCAAAACTCGGGTAAGAAGCAATTCGTGCACACGACGTCAAAGACGTCCTCTGGCCACACTATTTTACGGAATCCCACGAAGAGTTTCGCCGCGTTTCCAATCTGAATCGTCTCCGCCGCGCGCGTCTTCGCTGCCGGCAACTGCGGAATGAACCGCACTCGATTCTTCGCGTTGTTTGGACGAAGCGCCGTAATCGGGAGCGCCACGATGCACTGTTTCGCGGTGATGATCTCTTTCCCGCCTCGTCGCGTCACGCGCACCACTCCCGGAGTGGAGTAATCCACGCTCTCAATCTCCCAATTCGTCCGTACGTCCAAACCGTCGGCGAGCGCGAGCGCCACCTCGCGCAGCGGTCGATCCAGCACCAAGTACTTTTCCCCGTAAATCCAATTCTTCTTCTCCTCGATGAGTTCGCGCATGCCCAAATTTCTCAACGACGAACAAAAGTCATTCGCGTAAATATTCTCCGCCAATTTAATCACCCGTTCCGGCGCTTGCACCGTATTCGTCAACCATCGCAGCGCCGTCTCGTCGGCATCCTCCTCCCCCGGCGCTCCCGGAAGTTCGTCAAACAATTCGTGCACTCGCCGCACATCGCTCGACGTCGCCTCCGCCTCGTCCGCCCGCATGATCCCTCGCCCATCACCTCCCAGGTAATACCTATCCGGCCACTCCTTCTCCGTCGTCCCGAATCCATGATTATCGACGAATCGTTTCAGCGCGCTCGCCTCGTCCCCGTGCAGAAACTCTGGGCCCAGATTGACGTCCCACGGCGCCACGTCTCTCGCCACGCGCACGCGTCCACCGACCTCGTCTCGCGCTTCGAGCACCACCGTTCGCATGCGACGAAAGGCCCCCGCGTCGACGCCCGTCGTCCCCCCACCGTCGACGGCGTCGTCCCCACCGCCGCCGCCCGGTGTTTCGGGCGCGCGCATCGTCAGACACCTCGCCGCGTGTAATCCCGCGAATCCACCCCCGAGAACGACGACGTCGTAGATGTCATCGCGCACCATCGTTTCCTCGCTCGACGCCACCGTTCGCGACGCGACGGTCGCGCGTCGTCGCGCGTCGTCGCCGCGTCGGGACGCGTTTTCGCGTCGTCATCGTGTTCGACCGGGCGCGTATTGGTGATCAAATGTCCGAATTTGTTAATTACGATGCGAGGACGATGATTATGGATGCATGATGCGTGATGAATGACGCGAGACGACGACGACGCGATCGGTGCGTCCGCGCCGTGACCGCGCGCGAGGGGTCTTCCGTGCGCGCGCGCCGTCTCTCCGCGTCGGTCGTGTCTCATTCGACGCTCGCGTTCGTGCGTTGACGCACTCATTCAAAAGTCTTCATCATGGGTGTCTCGGGACGCGTTATGCGGTGGGCGTCGGCGTGTGAACGCGCGTGCGACGCGTCGATGGCGATGTTGGGACCGCCGACGGCTATTTTCGGAGTGGTGTTGACGGTGGGCATCGCGCGAGAGACGGTGGAGGCGACGAGCGCGATGTTGAGCGCGAGAGGGAACGTCGCGGCGGCGGCGGCGTGCGCGCGCGTCACGCTCGCGTGCGCGGCGAACGCGATTTTTAATCACGCGGCGTGCGCGGTGACGAGACCCGGTGGGCCTCGAGACGCGGAGGCGAGGCGAGCGATGGAGCGGAGGATCGAGGAACGGGCGAGGGAGGACGCGGAGAGCGGCGGGGGGTTGCGTCGAGCAATAGAGGAGGGACGGTACTGCGAGACGTGCGACACTCCGAAACCGGACATGTGCCATCACTGTTCGGTCTGTAAAAGGTGCGTGTTGAGGATGGATCATCACTGTCCGTGGGTGATGAATTGCGTGGGAGCGCGGAATTATAGGTATTTTTTCAATTTCATCTTTTACGCGTGGTGCGGGTGCGCGACGGCGTCGCTCAGCGGCGCGGCGGCGTTGCTCGGACCGCCGGGGGCGACGCCGACGCCGGAGGAGACGATTCGACGCGTCGTCTTCGTCACCATCATGGCGGTGGCGGTGTTGTGCGCGCTGACATTTTTAGTGACGTGGCAAGCGTATCTCGCGTTGACGGGACAGACGACGATAGATTATTACGATTGGAGAGACGCGGCGCGGGACGTCAAGGCGAGAGGCGGGACGCCGCCGAAAAAGACACCCTTCGATCGAGGCCCGGTGAAGAATTGGCAGGACGTCTTCGACGAACGCGGGAGGTTTTGGTACCTCGCGTGGGCGTTACCTCGCGTGCGTCCGTATTCGGGGTCGGGGGTGTACTATAAGGATTTCGGACCGCGCGCGCTCTGAGCAAACGAACGGCGGCGCGCGGACGGACGTAGCGGCGATTGTAGATATGTAGATATAACATTGTTTCAACACACGGCGATTGTAGATATGCAGATATAACGTTTCAACAGACGGTTTCAACAGCCGATGACACATACAACACGAGCACTCACTTGCGTGCTCACTTTCGAGTCAAGATGCCGCCGATGTTTTCTCGCAGCTCCTCTTGGCTCACCTCGTCGTAATCGGTGGCTTGAATCTCCACCGCGATGCCTGACAATCGTCCTTTGAAGAAATCCTTGGTGGAAGCGTACAACATCTTACTCTTCAGACGCGCGGAATCCGGGTTCCACACGATGAAGACGAGCTTTCTGAACTCGCACTCCTCCGAGTTGATGTATCTGTAATCGTACACGGCGTATCGACAATCATCCTCCGGAAGCGCGGCGATGAAATCTTCGTAATCGCCGTCGACGCACCCCGTGGCGGCGGTGAGCACCGACCCCTCCGTCTCTTCCACGCGAAACGTCGCCCACTGCAGATCGCTCGTGCGCATCTTCACCTTGTTAAAAACAGTCAAACAATCATCCGTGACGGCGACGCCGCTCAGACTCTTTCCGGTCGGCGCGGGCGCGCCTCGCTCGACCGGCGGCGGCGCGACGGGCGCGCTCGGCGGTGGCGGCGGCGGCGGCGCGACGGGCGACGGCGGGCGTTCGTCCGCATCGTCCTCCATCCCGCGTCCCCCGTCCCGCGCATTGCGCACCGGCTCCTTCACACCGCCGTTCCCTCTCTCGACGTCATCCACCGCTAATTTCGTCATAAACGTCGGTCTCGCCGCCGCGCTCTTCTCGACGTTGAATCGTCCCTCGCGCGTCGTCGTCTCTCTCAACACCTCCAATTCCTCCCCCTCCCCGACGCGTTCGCTCAGTAACCGCTCGACGTCACCGCTCACGCTCGACGCACCGTCTCGCATCGCGCGCAGCATCGCTCGACGCACGTCGTCGACGTCAGACGCGCTCAACACGCCGGATGCGTTCGCCTGGGCGATCTTGTGCGTGAAGAGAAACCAATCTTTCGCGCGCGCGTATTCGTCGACGGTGATGAGACCGGCGTCGAGGGCCGCCTTGACCGAGGCGAGTGATTCCATCGGTTCGTTCGCGTCGGGTCGCGGCGCGCGCGATTCGGAGGGGGGGCGACGTGTGCGGTCGATGGGTGGACGTCGCGCCCAACGGCTTGGTGTGGGAAAAATCTCTAAAGTCGGCGCGGGAGAGGGAGAGACTATACGCGCGTGTGTGCTCCCAGAGACGGAGAGACTACGTGTGTGTGTGTGTGCTATCAGAAACGGAAAGACTAATGTGTTTTGCTACCGCTGCGGTGCGACCGCGCGCTTACGGGTGGTCTCGCGCGTCTTCGAGGAACGCCTCGACGGCGTCGTCGAGTTCGGCGAGCGCGTCCGGGGAATCGAGTCGGGCGGCGAAGAAACCGCGGAGGTGTGCGGCGAACTCGCGCGCCGTCGTCTCGCGAATTTTGGCGATTTCTTCGCGTTTGTGTCGCGTCGTCGTCGGTGGTGGGGGTGGTGGGGTGGACGGCGCGGTCGGCGCGTCGGCGAGTTCCGACGCGGACTCGCTCGGGCGGAGCGCGTCGTCGGCGGCCCGGTCTCCCATCGTCGGCGGCGGTCCGGTCGCGGACGCCGGTCCGGTCGCGGGCGTCGATCCAGTCGCCGTCGCCGGACGCAGATCCCCGACTCGCGTCGGTTCGCGAGGAGACGCGTCTTTGCTGAGAATGGAGAGTTGTCTGGCGCAGAGCAACACGCACTCCATCTCGTACGTCTCCACGAGCCTCTTCGACTCCTCCGGCGAAATCATGCCCGACGCCGACCCGAGACAATCCTCCACGAGCGTCAACAGCGCCGTGGCGTCGACTCGAGTCGCCTCCTGCGCGATGAATCGATCGAAATCGACTAAATACTCAAACGCGGTTTCGCTGCGCTCCTTCACCGTCGTCCACGAGCGATGAAAGCGGCGACTCAGTTGCATCCCCTCACCGCTCGTCGACGCCGCGAGCTCTCGAACATCGCGCAACAAACCCCCACGCACGGTTTCACATCGACGCAAACACCGCATCACCGCCTCTTTCGCCATCTTCGCGCCGTTTCGAGACGCCTCGCGCGCGCGCGCCAAATCAACCTCCAACGTCGCTCTCGACGCCGCCACCTCGTCGTGAAATACCGACTGGGCCTCACCGAGCGCGCACAATCGATCGCTCATCTCATCCATCCAATCCTCCGTCGTCGCTCGCATCTCCTCGGCGTGTCTCGACGCCTCGCCGACGTATTCCAGTTGAAACCGTCCCGCGTTCATTCTCGCCGCGCGCGTCGCCGCCGCCGCCTCCTCGCGCGTCGTGTACCGCACGCGCGGAGCGTTATCACCACCCATGGGTAACGTCGACGTCGCCATCGAGGGCCCGTCGAGCGTAGCGTCTCGACGCGACGCCGAGTGTCGAGCACTTCATGTCATTTCATGTCAACCTCGGACGCACACGATGTCGCGCGCGTCGACGTCGCGAGAGGCGTCGACGTCTCGCGTCGCGTCGTCTCGCGTCGCGTCATGTCGCGTCGCGTCGTCTCGCGTCGCGTCGAGACGCGTCGGTGCGTCTCGTCGTCGCGCGCGGTCGTTCGCCGTCCCCGTCATCACCGACGATACAGAAGATGACGAAGAAGCATCGTCGACGCGCGTCTGGCGCGCGTGGCTCGCCGACGCCGTCGACGCCGAGAACGTGGACGCCGTGCGCGTGTGCGCGCGCATGTCATCGGCGTCGTCGGCGAGC
>Ga0255781_10000351_pt1 | contig 36421 bp, 44 predicted proteins | sample 101ome_21_FD_179979 | JGI IMG/M metagenome (GOLD analysis project Ga0255781, IMG submission 179979) | Coastal salt marsh microbial communities from the Groves Creek Marsh, Skidaway Island, Georgia - 101413BT metaG (version 2) | ecosystem: Environmental > Aquatic > Marine > Intertidal zone >... | reverse complement strand
AAAAATGCCATCGGTGTCAAAATAAGAACTTGTGCCGGAGCCAGTCCAAAGGGTGTTGAGGTTTTTAATAGTCGTAGCACCACCCGCATTTACTTCTAAGGTGGCAGAAGGACTGGTCGTGCCAACACCTACACGATTATTCGTGGCGTCAACGTGCAGGGTGTCGGTGTCTACTGTGAGGCCATCCGCTGTGACGGTTCCGGTTACGTCAACACCAGTGCTGGTCGTGTTGAGCCTTTCGTTGCCGTTGTGATACAGCAGCGCTTCCCCGGTCGAGCCATCGGCGCGGACATAATCGACATACCCGCCCGAGCCGTCATCGGTCTGCAAGGCAACATCTTTGTCGTCGGCTAGGTTTCGGATGAACACGTTGCCGGTATCATTCATCCAGTATGTGTCCACGCCGTTGTGGAACATTTTGCTGTCAGTGCCGTCGCCCAGCACCAGTCGATTTGCAGTGCCGGAGCCGTCCGAAATTGCTACGTCGCCAGTTACGTCAACACCCGTGCTGGTCGTGGCGAGCTTCAGATCACCCGCACGGAAAAGAGAAACCCCTGTGGTTGAGTTAAATCTTGCAGCGTTAGTGAGACCGTCCTCTGATTGTATAAAGGCGTCATTGCTTCGCAGCAGTAAGTCATTTGCGCTGAGACGCAAATTGCCCGTGCCGTTTTCGGCAATAAAACTATTGTTGCCATCGTGATAAATCTGAAGGTCGTTGCCTGCGCCGAATGATGCAGCGTCGTTATCGCCGAGGTTCAGGCCGTCTGCTGTGATGGTGCCTGCCACGTTCAGCCCATTTGTTACGCCCCATTCGTCGCTTGTCTCGTCCCAGCTGATACCAGCGTCGGTGCTGTCTGGACGGCTGACCGTGATGCCTGCGCCGTGGTTTTGGGTGTCTGCCGTGGCGTCTGCGCCCAGGACAATGTTTTTATCGCCGACTTCCACGGTCGTGCTGTTGACGGTGGTTGTGTCGCCATCGACTTGCAGGTTGCCCGCAATAACAACTTTACCCGTGTCGTCGCCGACAACCGCAGGGTCGATCGTAAAGGTGGCCGGGCCTGCGAGATAGCCGGTCAGCGTAAGGTTAGCGAAGGTCGGGCTGTCGTTAGGCTGTACGGCGGTGTCTGCTGTAGCGCCCTGTGCAGCCGTGGCAAAGTCAGTGGTCGCCGCAGCCGCAGCGGTGCCGAGCGTAGGGGTGCCGGTGAGGGACGAGTACTGACCGTCAAAGGCCGTAGCGCCAGCGGCGATGCCAGTCAGCTTGGTCTTTTCCGCATCGGTAAACGCGTTTGTGTCAGCGTTGGACTCGTATGCTGTTTTGATTTCCGCAGCGGTCTGCTGCTCCCCGGTCACGCCCAAAACATACGCTATGCCGCCGAGCCCTGCCGACCCTGCGAGCTGGTAGTACAGCACTTTTGGCGCGGTATCCGTGACCGCGATGGTGGTCTGGCCGCTGCTGACCGTCACGCCGGTCGTGTATTCCGTGGTCTGGCTTGCGTCCTCGTAGAACCGCAGCGCGCCGGTCATGCTGCTGTCGCTAGTGTCGAACGTGTAGGTGTGCGGCGCGGCGGTCGTGCCTGCCAGCACCAGCGCCGGGTTCACCGCGCCGTCAAGTTCGAGCTTCTGCCCACCGACCGCCGGGAACGAACCGAGGCTGTCCGTGTTGCTGACCAGCTTGACCGTCACCGCGACGGACCGCCCCGCAGGCAAGCCGCTGAACTTCGCCGCAATTGCCGTGTCTGCCATTAGCGCCCGGAACGCGTCGTTGACGTGCTTCGGAAGCGTCTGGCCCTCGCCCAGCGGAATCTGCGTGCCGTCCGGTGCGATCAGGGCCGTGTTGCTGGCTGCGTTGGCGCTGTAGTTTTGCGTGGTCTTTGCCATTGCTGCCGGTCCTTAGAGTTGGGTTTGGTACGCTTCGGTGGTGGTAATGACGCCGGTGTTGCGGAGGGTCACGGGGTCGTCGGTGTAAATGGACCGGCCAACAAGCCCGCCCCAGCGCTGCAACGACTTGCCGGGGACTTGCACGTTTTTCGTGGAACTATAGGCGGCGACGCTAGACGTGACGTTGGCGAGGGCGTGGTTGACACCACCTGAAGCGAATTGATCCATTGTCACGTCAAACACAGTGTTTGTGCTTACCTGCCTGAAAATGACGTGGGTGATGTGCTGTGCAATCCCGCCCAGAGGATTTCCGCCATCGGTAGAGGTGAAACTGTTGTAGGTGCCGGGGTTGAGGCCATGGTAAGTGCTTTTGTGCTGGAACACGATAAACACCGCAGGCTCATCCGTTGTTTGCGTAAGGATACCCGAATAGTAAGTGTTCGGGATGCCATGGGCCGCCACTGCACCTGTGCTTGCAACCGTGACAATTGGGAGGTCGTTTGCCGTGCCGTCGCGAAGCCTCCCGTTCATGCCGATGCCTGACGTACCCGCCTGCCGAATTGCGCCCGAGTTTGTGCTAGTATTGTATATCGCGACGCAGAGACTTGTGTTCGTTGTGCTTGTGCTGGTGACGCTGTCCAGCCGGTCGTTGTCTACGGCGCGGACAATCGAAGCGTTTGCGGGCAGATACGTTGCTTTGATCCACGCCTCGATATTTTCCGACTGCGAAGTCGGCACAGTGTTCGTGTTGAGGTCGGGGCTAAACCCGCCGGGGCTATAGACCCCAGACGTGGCAATGTTCGTCGCGCTGCCGCCTAACGTGCCGCCGCGTGTCGGGGTTTTGCCGATAAGTCCGCCGTAGTGCCAACCCTGTGCCATTAGTCTGTCAGCACCTCGTAGCTGCAGATCGCGTCGAGCGCCGTAGTGTGGCCCGCCGTGACGCGGATTGAGTCGCCTTCTTCGAGGTAAATTGACCGCGCTAGTACGTCGAGCGTGGACTTGTTCGGCACGTCAATCGTAGTGACAATGCTGTAGTCTACGCCGCCGCGTCGCAGGTCCACGGTCACGGTCGTGTCTGCGCCGGATACGTTGCTAACCAAAATCGTGTTGATCTTGTAAACGTCGTCACTGCTGGTCGCGTTTAACAGTAGCTCGACGGACGACGTGCCTACTTGATTAGCCACTGCGGTTTTGCCGGTGATCGTGGCGACCCCGACGATGTTAGGTGCTGCCATTTCGCTAGCCTCCGAAAATCAGGGCCATTGCGGCCGCTTTACCAAGGGTTGTTACGCCGGTCAGGTTGCTGCCGTCGCCAGTGTATGCCGTTGCATCCAACGTCCCCGCCACGGTCAGGCTGCCCGACGCGTCTGGCGTGATGGTCGTGGTGCTGGTCGAGTTGTTGTGCTGGATCAGCGTGGGGTTCGTGGTCCCGACCGTGATTTTGTCGCCGTCCGCTGCCACGATGTAGTTCTGGGCCTTGATGGCCGTAATTGTCGTGGTCGGGTCAGCCTCGTTGAACGCACGCGCCAACAGCCCCGCCATGTTGCGGATCGCGTTGTTGATCCCGCCAGGGCTGCAGTTTTCAGCGATGTTCGCGCCGCCAATGTCGGTGTTGCTGTCGTTGGTCGGCGACAGGTCGGTGAGGTTATTCTTGGGCATTTGCGCCTCCAATCATGCCGCCAAAGCGCCCGCCAAGCGCCTGCGTGATGCGGCCCGGTGCGAGCAGGCCCTGCCGTAGCGCGGCGGTGGTTTGCGGGGTCATGTACGGCACACCGGCGAGCTGTGCGGTAAGGAACATCGGGTTGATAAAGCCCGTGCCGAGGCCACCAACAAGCGCCATGAGCGTGCCGCGATCTATCGAGCCGCTGTTTGCGACCGTGTTGGCCGTAAGCTCCGACAGCGCGGTATCGTCCAGCGCCTGGTCGAGCATCGCCTGTTTGCGGCCATATTTCGTTTGGTTCTTAGCGGACTCGCGGCCGTAGTCGGCGATGCGGGGCGCTCTGTCGATTCGAGACCTACGCATTGCGGGGCCAATGACGCCTGCGACGTCCCGATACAGCGCGTCCGCACGGCCCAGCGCAGCGGCTGCTTTCCCGCCAGACGACCGGCCTGCTTCGTTTACGATACCGCGCTGCAGGCGTTCATACGCGCCCCGTAAAGCGTGGTTCTTGTTCTTGCCGACTAAGCGCGCTTGCTCCCGCAGCAGGTTCTTAATCATCAGGATTTCGTCGCCGCTCAGGTCAACCGCCGTGAGCCGTGGCTTAACGCCCAGCTCTAGCTGGTTCATGGCCGCGCGCAACGCGTCGCCTTTGGGTTTCGGCAGCCGAGACGCCGCGACGTTCATTGTCCTGACGACTTGCTCGACCAAAGTGTCGTCCATTCCGGCCAAGGCGTCGCGGGCCGCTTTGTTGACGATGATCGCGCCTTCGCCCTTGACGGACATTAGCTTCGCAGCGTCGTCGTAGGCTTCGCTGGTCTTGTCCAGCAGCTGTTCCATGATTTGGTTCGGCGCAGCGTCAGGGTCGTCAAGCTGCTTGCCAACGCCAGCCAGCGCTTTGTTGACGCGGACCGGGAAGTAGTCGGCGTCTGCAGCGATGCGGCGGCCAGTGATCGCGCCACCGCTCAGCGTGCTCGTCCCTAGCTGCTCGATCTTATTGTAGATGCCGCCAAACGCCTGCCCCGGCGTCATGTTCACGCCAGACTGGATCGCCTTCTTACTTACGTCGGAAAGCCGTGGCAGCACCGCAGCGCCGAGGCCCGGAATTGCAGCGCCAAGCCCAGCCCCCACCGCAGCGCCGCCTGCACGGTCCTCTAGCCCGCCTTCCGCGTAGCCAGCGCCGGAAATGCCGCCCTGCACAGCGCCAACCGTGGCAGCGCGCTTTATCGGGCCGGTAGGCAGCACCGCGTCAACGGCTTTGGACGCTTTAGCAATAGGCTGCGCGACAGGCCGTAGTGCCGGGGTCGCCAACTGGCGCAGCTTGTTACCAGCCATTGCGATGCGCCCTGCGCCTGCAGCTGCGCCAGCGCCAGCGCCGCCAGCCGTGAATGGCGTAGCAGCCGCAGCGGCCAACGTCGGCCCTAGCGCACCGACAATTTCGCTGCCGTATGCGAGGCCCGGATTGCGGGACCGGAACGCGTCGATTTCGTCGCTAATGTCGCCGCGGATGTCGCCATAGCTGCGGTCGCTAAATAGCGAGCGAACCCCGGCCTCAAGTTCATCGCCGAAACCAAAGCCAAGCCCTTGCCCCAGCCCCGTGCGCAGCGTGTTACCGACGTCGTTGCCAGTGCGGCGCTGCGCAGCCGGTGCAGCTGGGGCGTCGGCAGCAAGCATCGTGCGCACCGCGCTTGCAGCGGCTTTCTGGTTCGCCGCTTCTACTGCGTAACGCTTGCCGTCAATTTCAACGAGAAACCTAGCCATCTAGAGGAACCACCATTGCGCCATCAACTGTCGTGGCCCGTTTGTTAAATTCTTCGTCGGACATGCCAAACCCGGCCGGGGCTGCTGCGGCTTGCTTGGCGACGGGCAGGAGGTTGCCGCCACGCGCAGCGTAGTAATCTTGGAACTGCGAGACGCGGCTCTGCTGCAGGTTCTGTGCGCGTTCAATAATCCGCATGAGTTGGCCCTCAAGCGCCTCAGCGCCTTGCCCAAAGCCAAGATTGCCGCCTGCACTAATCAGGAACTCAATTTCGTAGTTCGACACGGGGCCAAGCGCGCCGCCGGTCGGGCTTTCGTCACGCATCTGTTGCAGCCTGCCAAAGGCGTTTTCCGCCTCGTTGGACTTCAACAGTGCGGCAAGTTGCTTTGCCTTGGTGCCTGCGAGTGGGTATCTGTCTGACGCTGCGAAGGCCAAGCCGGTGTCGGAAGCCTGCTGCAGTAAGTTTTTAACAAGCCCTTCATCCCCATTTGTCTCTTGAAGAAGCGCTGGGCGGATTTCACGAAGCAGTTGCAACGATCGTTCAGCAAAGGCGATTACCTTGTCCGTGCTTTCCGTGACGTTCCGCGTGTAAGTTTGGTCTACCTTAAACGTCTCATTGCTTGCATCAACGATCTCGCCCGCCCGCTTAACTGCCGCCTCTGGGTTTGTCTGCTCCATCATCGCGACCAGCTCTGCCTGCTCCGGGGTCATTAACCCTTGATCGACGTATTCCTGCAGTGCGCCTTGCAGCGAACTCCCGCCGCTCAGACGTTGCGCGATGTTTTGCGAGAACAGGTCGGGGTTCGTTTCGGCAAGGGCGCGCGCTAGTTCCTGCTGTTCTGGCGGCATCTGTGCAATCGCAGCGTCAATCGCGTCCTGCTGTTCCTTGGCGTCGTCCATGCCCTCAAACATGCTGTAGACGTTCAGGCCGTTGTTCATCGCCGTGGTTACGTCTTCGCCACCAAGCAGGGACAGCCCAAACGCGATCATGCCAAGGTTCTCTGGCCCGAAGCGGCGGCGCTCTGCTGCAGACAGCGGCTTTGCCTTGCCCTGGTCGATGCGCGCTTCTGCGGTGGCTGCTGCACCGCTCGCAACCTCCACGGCCCCGGTGGCACGGGGGTCAGCCAGTAAGCCAAAGCCGCCTTCGTCGCCGCCAAGGATGCCGCCGCGCTCGCCAGCTACGGTGTAACCCTTGTTGCCTTCAACGCCGCGCATAGCACCGACCAACGCCCGTTTCTGGTCTTCGGTCATGGTGTTGATGGTCTGGTTCAGGTTGATGCCCATTGCGGCGAGCTGCGCTGGGTACGTTTTGTTCGTGTCAAACGGGTCGTTTGCAACCGGCTCTAGCGCGCCCGTCACGGGGTTGCGCTTCGGCCCCGGCGCGTAGGTTTCCAGCATTTCCGCAACGGTTTTGTCGCCGTTCTCGTCCAAGATAAACCTGTTCATCGCAAGCTGGCCCAGCTCTGGCGTTGCGAAAATCAGGTTGCCGCCATGGTCGCGGGCAATCGCGCCGTACTTCGCAACGGCCTTGTCAGAGCCAGTCAGGTTGCCGGGGTTGTTGTTGCGTGAGCCACGGTCGCCTTCGCGCCGCTGCACCGTGCCGTCGGACAGCCGTAGCGTCGTGAACCCTGAGCCGCTTTCCAGCAATGCGTTGGGCCGGGCGGGCGCTGCGGGGCGCATGGTCGGCATGGGGATCGCTGGGGCTGTCGCGGGTTTGAACACACCAAAGTCCGGCTGCGGCTGCAGCTGCGGCGCTTGGATTGCTGCTGGGATTTGCGGCATGGCTGGCGCTGCCCGTGGCACAGTAGAGCCAAACGACAACGCTCCTAGCGCCGCAGCAGGTATCGCGGAAGCGGGAACGCCCCGGCCAGCGGTGCCGCCAAACGCCATGCGGGGGTCTACGGCAGGCACGCGGCTGAGTGCGTTCTGCAGCTGCGGGCTTGGCGTGGGCAGGTTTACGCCGAAGTTGAATTTCGGCATCTGCGGCATCCTAAACGAATTTGGACCCATGCTCATTAGAACGCGCTCCTATTGAGTTGTCGTAGCGCGCCCCTATTGAATTGCGGGCCAAACATAAGCACTTCCTCTCTGCCGCTGCTGAAGGGAATGGACCCCAAGCTGTTAATCATGCCCGCGCCCATGGCCGCTGCCTTCAGTCCGGGGCCAATGCCAGGAATCAGCTCCAGCCCCGGCGCTCCGAGACCAACGTACCCAGCCGCTAACCCGCCAAGCGTGTTTAGCAGGCCGCCGCCACCGCCCTGTTGCGGCTGGGACGTCGTATAGGTCGTGGTGCCGAGGCCGCTGGTCAGCCCGGCAGCGCGGATCATGTTGTCCATCTGCGTTTGCCGCGCTGCGTTCAGTTCTGCGATCTGCTGGCGGCGCGCTTCCAGTTCGGCCTGCTGCTGCGCCTGTTGCGCGTCGCCGATTGCGCCAAGCATGCCCAGCGACTGCAACTGCATCTGCTGCATCTGCGGGGCCAGCCGTGCCTGGGTTTCGGACGCGCCGGTGAGGCCCTGTGCAATCGACAGCTCGCGGGCCAAGTCGGCCTGTTCCGCTTGCAGCATCGACTGCTGTGCCGCCAAGTCGCGCGCCAGCATGGCGTCCTCGAACCCGGCGATTTGCCCGGCCAGCTGCGCGTCGAGTTGCATGCCGGACTGGTCGAACCCTGCGCGGGTCGTGGCAAGGCCAATGTCTGCTGCGCGGTCTTGCTGGAACGCCTGCCCCAACAGGCCAGCGGCTTGCAGCTGCCGGGCGGCGTCGGTCTGCGCTGCCTGCTGCAGTATAGGAGCGGACGCAGCGGTTACACCCCGTGCCGCCGCGTCCGCGAACGCCGTAGAGCCTAGTCGGCCGCTACCAGCGTATAAATTGTTGACGTTCTGCAGCGCGCGGTCTGCAGCGTCGTCAACAGCAGTTTCGAGGTAGGGCGTGACTTCGCGGGTGGTGAAATCCTGAAATATCGGGTTCGCGATGTTTTGCTGGCCCATCAGTCCAGCCAGTTCCGACGTGTCTACGCGGTTGCCAACCATGTCCTGCAGCTGGCCCACGTCGGCTTGGCGGCCAAGCATGCCCATGATGCCGCTGGTATTGATCGCGCGGCCCTGCAGCGCTTCTAAGTTCGACGTGTCAATGGTCGGCAGCGGTTCGTTCTGGGTGCGCTCTACAAAGTCGCGCGTCATGTCGAAGAACCGTTCTTGGTCGCGGTTAGACTCTGCGACGCGGGGGCCGGTGTAGACTAGCGGCTGTTGCTGCTGCGCCTGCGCAAACGTGCGCTGGATTTGGTTCTGCGCGAACCCCGGCAGCACAGTCTGCTTTGTCGTAATCTCAGTCGTTTTGGGCTTCTTGCTGCCCTTGCCTAGACTCACTGCGAAGTTCCTTGTGATAGGTCGTATACGCCGGTTCCCAGCCGTCTCGGGCCAATATCCGCCCCCATGCGGGACGGCCAAAGCCTTCGATCAGGTCGCAATCACACCGGCGTGCGTGCTGTTCTATTTTTTGGAAAGCCTGCTCGACCCAACGGCTTAGCTCTGAGCCGCCGACCAAATCGACAGCGAGGGCGTTGCGGTTCGGGTAGGAACCAAGACGCGTGGTATACGCAGCGACAATTGTACCAGAAGATACGTTTGTAACAACCCAGACTAGGTACTCGCCTTCAAGCGCAGCGGCGGCGACTTGCTCTAGCGTGATGCGGCCGTGGCAGACGTCGATTGCGCGCTGCAGATGCGGAGCGACCAAGCCCCAGACGGACGGCAGAACGTCAGGCCGTACCGGCAGAATTTCGTACTTTGTAGCGGACATATTGTTGTTGCCGGACCGGTTCTTTGAACGTGATCGTGCAACGGCCTTCCGCCTGCTTCGAGACCGTGGCGTCCCGGGTGTCTGCTGTGACTTTGGCGATTTCGATGCGGCTTGTGTTGGTGATGTCGGGGTCTTTGATTTGGACATACGAGGCTCCGGGGATCACGGGGAAACTAACCCAGGACGGCATAGGTAAGCGTTCCTGCTCCTGTAGTGGCGAAGGCAAACGTGACGGTAAAACTGCCATCGGTAATAGCGACGGTGGCGTCGCGTGCGTCTGTGGATGTTGGGACCAGCAGAACGGCCGAACCTGCTGTTACCAGCGGATCAACGACCTGTAGCTGCGTGCTACCAGACGGTATGGCCGCCGTGCCAACGCAGGCGAGCTTTCCGTCGAGGGCTTGGTTCACCGCCGTGGCGATGTCTCGCGCCGTGCCGCCTTGTGGCGGGAGCTTTGTTGTCTGCAGCGTCATCGGCGACCCTGCGGTACAAAGTCGGCGCTAAAGCCGTGGGCGTTTGACCAGTCGCCGGTCGCGGTGAACTGCAGCGCAAAGTACCGACCGGTCTTGCGGGCCGGAATCAGGTTCGTGCTGTTGACCGCTGTAGACGCCGCAAATGAAAGCGCGTCGGTCTGGCGGGTGCGTGACCCAACGGCGCAGCTTACGGTGGACGTAGCGTCCTGCGCGTCGATGTGCGGATAGATGCCGCGCACCAAAACATACTGCTGTTCGACGGGTTCAAACTCGCCGGTCTGCAGCGTCAGGTCCAGCGGTGTGCCGGACAGTGTAGCGACAACGGACCCGTCGTCGGTCGTCTGCGCCAACGCCAGCGAAGACGTGCCGCCAGCGTAGGTCGGGGAGTCCAGCGACAGGGTCAGGTCTTCCAGCGTCTGCGCGCTGCCGTCTGCGGCTGTGTCGAGAGATTCCAGCGTCACGCCGAGCTGGCGCATGGTGCCGACCGTCTGGTGCTGGACCCGTGCGAAACCCCAGCGATCCAGCGTAAAGTCGTAGACGATCAGGCTGTCGTTTTCGCCGGAACTGTTAAGCGAGCCGTACGACCACACGACCAAGCTGCGCGCCGGGTCAATAACGCAGGAAAGGTTGCTGGCGTTTGCACGGTCAAAGTCGCGGAAGAAAAAGTCGTTTACGCGCTCAGCGCCGATGTTCTGCACCTGCCCACCAGCGTAGCGCTGGAACCCGTCCTCGTTGAGGAAGTACACCTCGTCGGCGCTCCGCGACGCAACCGACCCAGCAAACTCGCAGCCGCGGTTGCTGACTTTGTCGAACGTAAACACCAGCGGCGCGCCGACATACTGCATGCGGTAGATGCCTTCGCGGGTCAGGATCGTGCCTGTCTCGCCGCCTGCCATGCCGGTGATTTCCGACGCGTCGGCCAAAATCTGTGCGTCGGCTTGGTTTGTGCCAATCGTCCAGCTGTTGGCGTCGTCAATCTGTGACCACCGGACTTCCGCTTCGGAATTGCCTGTGTTGCCGCACACAAGGAAGCGGCCGACTACAGCCAAGTGTGTGGCGTTGGGTGCGCCGCTTACGGCCGCTGGGGCGGTAGTGCCGTCTACGGGGAAGCTCTGCAGCGTGACGCCGCTGCCGCCTGCAGCGTAGGCGTTGCGGGTGCCGCCGGTCGTGGCGAACTCGGCGAACCGCCACCGTTGCACTGCGGAATACGTCAGGTCGCCGGTCGAGAACTGCGTGAACTTTTTGCTGCTGGGGTCAAGCTTCAGCAGACGCGTGCCGGTGCCGACGTACATACGCACGTCCAACGCGCCGGAGCTTACAACTGCGGTCGAGTGCATACCTACAATCGTCGGCATGGCACTGTCTGCGGCGGGGTTGCCGGTAGACTGCTGCGGCTGCGTTACGACCGACGCGCTGGGGACAGACTTGACGCCGCGCAGTGCTGGGAAGCCGTTTACCAGCGTCGCGATGCCGGGGTTGCCCAATGACGGCTGGTCAGGCAGCCACGCCCCAAAATCAATCATCGTGGGTCTGTCCATGTGGCGGTGGTGCGGGTCTGTTCCGTCCAAACCCCAGCGTCGCTACGGGCGTGGGCTACGAACGTGGCAGCGTCGCGCGCTGGGTCGGTGTACTCGAAGCCAAGCAGGAACAGCATGTTGTCGGTCATGCCGTCGAGGCCCACGTCGTCAATCACGACCCCGTCGAGCGTTGCCGGGAAGCTGTCCAGCGGCACGTCGCGGAGCGCTTCAAGCGGTACGGTCTGAGTTTCAGTAGACACTGTTTTCTGGCGCTCTGCGGATTTGCAGGTCGTTGCTGCCGAACCGCTGCTTGTCGCTGTCGCGGTCTATTTCGGCGAGGCATCGCGTAAACTGCGCGTCGTGGTACACGCTACGCTGCTCGTCCTGCAGAAAATCAAACGCGGCCTTTAACGTGCCGTGCAGATACGCGTCGCCGTGGCGCGTCAGCAGCGTGTTTGTCGTGTTGCTGTCCGACAGCTCGTCGAGACCCTCATTGTAGACGATTTCCAGCGTCGTCGTGTCGGTCGGTGGGGCGTACAGCTCCAAGTCGTTGGCCGTGATCGTGTACTGCTCGATCTTGCTAGGCGTGCTGCCGTCGCGCTTGCGAGCGTCCAACTGCGCCGGGGTCAGGTACTGCAGCGCGACCCGTGTGCCGTCAGCGGCAATCGTCGCAACCTCGCGGATGCTGCGCAGATCGGTTGGCAGCGACACGAACTGCTGGTTTGCGATAGCCGTGGCGCGGGCGACGCGTTCGAGCAGGGCGATGTCGAGTTCGCGGGACATGCGTTGTTCCGCCAAGCTGATAAACGTCTTGATTTGCGTGGTCAGGTCGTCCCGGGCCAAGAAATCAGCGACGAACGACTGCAGCGTGGCGTAGGTGTTCATATCGTGCCTTCCGACGTCCTAAAGAACCGGTTGTCGTAGTCGTTAAGCCAAGCCTTCCAGAAACGCGGGTTTTCTTTCGGCGTGCCGTGCTTGCCCACTAGGTCGTAGTAGAGCGTCGAGGGTATGTCAGCGACGTGCTTCATATGCCGCTGGGTGTTGCCAATCATGGACTGCTTTTCGGCGTTCCGTAGGTCACGGTTTGCCGCCAGCAGCGGATCGACTTTTTGGATCGTGAAAATGTCGGTTACAAAACCTTCATCGTTTTCACGGACTACCGTCTTTTTATCGGTAGTTTCGCTTAGGGTTTTGACTGTCATTTTGTAGAGAACGGGGCGACCACTACAGCCGCCCCGCCCGTCCCCCGATTAGGAGTTGGTCAGCGCGTAGATTGCGCCGTGCGCCTTTGGAGCCGAGACCTGCATCGAGAACTCGCTAAGGACGAAGCCACGGGTGCTGTCGCCTTCTTTTGCGAGGTCTTGCTTGACGAAATCACGACCTGGCAGGGTCACATATTCTGCGAACTCTGGGTCAAGCAGGTATACGCGTTCGTTAGGCATGAACCGGTCAACAACTGCTTCGAGCTGGCCGAAGTCGGACAGGAACACAGACACAGCCGAGACAGCGGTTGCCGCCTTTGGAGTAGTCATGTTGACCTGGTTGTTAATGGTGTCGTTGTTGGTAATGGTCGCTGCGGAGAACTTACGCTTCTGAACAGGAGACATGACCATCAGGGATGGGTTGCCGCCGTCTTCAAACGCAGCCTGCATTACGGTTTCAAGAAGGTCCACCGACAGGGCGCGTGGAGTGCCCCAGTCGTCGGCAATGCCGTCAGACCCAGCGTCAGTAGTCGCGTCGGTGATTGGCAGGTCCGAGCCGTCGCCGGTGAACGAGCCGTTTGCAGTGGCGGAAGCGCCAAGGCTGGTGTTGGTGATCCACGACGACAGAGTAGCGGCCTTGCGGTTGCCCGAAGTGGACTTGGCTTGGTCGCTGGTCAGGATTTTTTCGATGTCTCGGCGCAGGGTGATACCGGCCAGCAGAGACTGGTACGCGGATTCACGTTCACGGCCTGCGGTGTCAACAGCGTCGATGGTATCGCTTACTTTGAACGCCTTGTACGCAATCTGCATCTGGTTCTGCAGACGGGTCGTCAGGTTGTCATTGTAAGACGAAATGGTCGCGCCTTCGGCTTGTGCGTTGGTCGCGTCAGCAGCGGCCAGCTCCTGCACCTGCCAGTCGAAAAGCGTGTTTTTGCGAGTACCCTTTTTAAGCGAGGACAGTACGGGAACCTCGTCTGGGTCGATACGATAAATTACGTCGGCGAGGGATTCCCGTGCGCCAATCGCATTTGCGGTGGATACAACAGCCATTGTAATGGCTCCTTTCGCGTATTAGCCCCGACGGGCTACAAGCGCGTCCAGAGCATCATTGAATTTGCCGGTCTTGCTGAGTTTCTGCATCGCTTCGCGTTGGCGTTTCGACTTCACAGGCTCTGCAGCGACAGGCGCTTTACGTTTCACAACTCGCGGCGCGGTGCGCTTCTGCTTCGTGTCCGTGGCTCCCTGCTGCATTTGCTGGTATTGCCAAGCAGCACGAAACACCGGCAGCATCCGGGCGTCGTTAAGTTGATTGATTTCTTCGGCGGAAAATCCTGCGGCGAGGGCCGTGTCTACGATACCTTGTCGCTCGCGATTTAACGTCTCTGGGTCAGACCACTCAGGCATTAGTTCCATCGCGCGCTGGGCCTGGTGTTGGACCTGCTGCTGGAACGCTTCTGCCTGCTGCTGATGGATTTCCGCGAGCTTTTGCTCCCGTGCTTCCTGCAGGCGTTTGATCTGTAGAAGGGCCTTTGGATCGGCTTCGCTCAACTGGGCTTCTTGCTCTGGTGTGAGCTGGCTCGCGGCTTGAACGGCCTGTAGTTCCTGTTGCATTTGCATCAGCGTTTGCTGGTAGGTCTGCAACTCGGCGGTCATCTGGTTTTGCAGGTCACGCGCTTCTTTGGCCCGTGCTTGGGCCTCTTTGAAGCGGTTCTCTGTTGCCTCCCTTTTTTGCACATTTTCGACCACATCGTCAATGGCAAGGGTGCGCTCTTCGCCGTCCACCACGACCCGCATCTGCCAAGTGCCGTCTTCGGCTTGGATCAGCCGTTCGGGTAGTTCTACGGTGTCTGGCTCTGCCGTGGCTTCAGCCTCAACTTCTTCGGCCTGCTCCGGTTCCTCAACGTCCTCCGCAGCAGTCTCGACTGGCGCATCTTCCTCCAACGCTGCCGGTTCGACCTCTGCGGGCGGCTCGACTGGCGTTTCTGCCGGTGCTGCGTCCTGCGTCGGTTCATCTGTTGGGGCAGTGGCGCGGATCAGGTCCAGCGCTTCGGTCATGCTTAGGGTGTTGTCGCTCATTTTTTGGGTGCCTTATCGTCATGCTCTAATTTAGCTATTCGATTTTCGAGTTCACGGCGGATTGCTTTGATCGCGGTTATCGCGTGATACGCCTCTCTACGGGCTTCATCGTCCGCCGCAGACGACGATTCAAAACGCGCGATTGCGCGCTCCCGCATGATGCGTTCGATTTCAACCCAGACGTCGCTGCGAAGTAGCTGCTGCGCGCCCGCTACAAATTCGCGCTCGTTCATGCAACGCCTGGGATATTCGTGGATACGGCCGCGTCGCCCATGGCGAGTTTCGCGCGGCGAAGTTCAAGCTCGACCGACATTTCCTGCTGTTTGAGGGCCAGTTCGGCTTCGAGCTTTTCGCGTTCCAACTGGTGGTCGGCGATTTGCTGTTCGCGCTTCAGCTGGATTTCCGCCTCGAACTCGGCCCTGCGCTGGGCAACTTCCGGGTCTTCCTTGGGCGGCTGCTGCGCCTGCATCTGACGGAACTCGGCCAACTGCTGGTCGGTCGCGAACATTGTATCGACGTCTTTGATACCCGCCATCATGCCAAGTCGCCGTACCGTGGACAGGTACTGCTCCACCGACACGACCGGGTTTTCGAGGCCCAGTTCCTGCAGGATTTCGCGCTGTAGCCCGGCGATCTGCTGTAGCGCGGACATGCGCTCTGCGTCGCGGCCGGTGCCAAGGCCAACGTCAATGTCTACGTCAAACGACACGTCGATGCTGGCCGGGTCGATTGCTTCAAACATGTCGCCGCCTACGCGGACCTGCTGCGGCCCGTCGAGGTGCTTGATCGCCAACTGCAGCAGCAACTGCGCCATGGGCCGGATGCCGGTTTCGGCGATGGTCCGCGCGATCATAAGCGCTTTGGCCTGCCCGCCCTGGATCGCGGCGTTTACGCCAGCTGCGGTCGTGGACTGCAGTGCGTCTGGGTCGAGGTGCAGGTTTTTACTGCCGGTGCGCTGGTCGCGGACCTGATCCATGTAGTTAAGCAGCGACATGCCCTGCGGGCCGACTTGCGGTACTGGCAACGGCTGCACCATGCCCGGCGCGTCCATGCGTACGATACCGCCGGGGCGGGACTGCAGCATGTCGTCGAGGTTCACGCGGCCTTCTACAACCGCAACACGGGCGTCGTTGGTCAGGTACAGGTTGTCCAGCACGCCGCGCAGGGCGACGGACTTCACGCGCTGAATGTCCGTGACCATTTCGGCAACGCTGCGGCCAACAAGCCGGTGCGGGACGCGGATCGGGGTCGCGCATACGAACGGAGCGTTGTCTACAGGCTCGACGTCCAGAACGTGGTTGGACTGGCCGATGGTCAGCACCTTATGCAGCGTCGGAATGCCGGTTTCGTGCATGTCCAGCGGCATGTAGGATTCGACAACGCGGACCAGTTCGTTGTTGCGCAGGGCGTAGTTGTGCGTGCTGCCGCCGTCGATTTCGTCGTGGCGTACTTGCGTTTCCTGTTCGTCGAAGCCCTCGCCAAGGCCAACGTGGGCCTCAACCTCGTCGCGGTCGTAGCCCTGCGAGACGAGGTCGCCGACGGTCTGGTAGGTCCGCATGGCCAAGAACGTGGCGTCTTCGACCGACGTGGCCTGCGGGCTGAACAGGAAGTCTTCCGGGGCGACGTTCTCGATCTTAATGCGGCTGTCCCGGCGGGTGCGGCGCAGCTGTACGTCAAAGGTTTCAAACAGCGCTGGTTCGGCGTCTGTGCTGATCGACACGGCTTCCAGCACTTCGACGTCTGGATCATCGGCCAATGCAGCCACGTCGAGTTCGGTCAGCCCCTCGTAGGTTTCGACCGCGTAGGTGATGTCGGTGTCAAAGAACGCGCGCGCTACGCCGGTCTTATACAGCAGCGCGTCTTTAATCAGGTCGCTAAGGATCAGGTAGCCGTTGTTCTGCGAGGCGAAGATGCTGTTGACCAGCACGGTCGCAGCTTCCGCTTTGCTGGCGTCGTCGGGGTGCCGTGGCAGGAAACGGAAGATTTCGCCGGAGCGCATGAACACTTCCAGCAGCGACGACATAAGGTGTTCGACCACGTCCGCCACTTCGGTCGCCACGATAGACGACTTGCCGTCCGGCACGGCGTTGAACTGCTTGCCAAGATAGAACTCGGTCGCCTCAATGCGATCTGCGGACAGTTCGCTGTCGCTGTAGCCTATCGCGGCGTCTAGTTCAGCGCCTACGCGGGCGCGGATTTCCTCGCGGTCGAGCATGTTAGCCGCAATACTTGCCGGACTTCATTTTGACGCCCTTGGTGCCTTTGGCCTTGGATTTGCCGTACATATCAACAGTTCCACTTCTTGCGTGACCAGTAGTTGGCCGAGAATTTATCGGCTGTCCCTTTGATCCCACCGGAGCGGGCGCAGTAGGACGCCTTGCGTTTTGGCTGGTCCTTCTTGATCGACATGTTGGGGTCGCCAAAGCGCACCAACCGGACTTCGTCGCCCTTTTTCGCAGCCACGACGAATTTCTTGGACGAGCCTGGTTCAGCGCGCCGTGGTTTATTGTAACCCTGGAAGGTGATACCGCGATGCTTAATTGCCATAATCAGACGTATTGTTGCCCATTGTCGTAATTTAATGTCTTACCATAGGAGCGGTGTCGCCCGCTACCCGCCTTGGCTGCGGTGCTGGCAAACGTCAGCATCAACGCGTCGGCCAAGTCAGGGCTGCGCTGGCCCCGGCGTTTCAGTTCTTCCTTCGACTCTACCTTGAGTTTGCCGTTTGACTGGAACTTGAACCGTGGCGCGGTTAGTTCGGCCTGCAGTACGCCGTCGTCTTTGGGCAGGCTGCAATCGCGCTGCTCTAGCCACTCGCGGCACTGGAACCACAGTTCGTCGCGCAGGCGTAGGTACTTCTGTGACAGCGCAGCGGACTCGGCCACGTTGATCCCGCGTACCGGCACGAAGTCCATTTCCTTGAGGCGGTCCACGACGCCAGCGCCAAGGCCAATCACGTCTACAAGGATTTCGGCGGGGCGGTCGTCGTAGCTGCAGGCGTCGAACTCTTCCAGCACGATACCGCAGATTTCCATCAGGTCTTTGCCCTGCCACGCCTTGATCGGCTCGACCAGGCTGTTGCCCCGTCGTTTGGCTAGAGCAGTCCGGTCGCTGCCATAACGCGCAACGTCGAGGCCCCATACCGGTCGCAGACCCTGTAAAGGTTCCACGTCTCGCGTGAGCGCAGCTTCAACCAAGTGTAGGGGTATGATCGTGTCATCGTCCGCCTCGGGGAACAGCCCGTAGACGCGGACCCGCATCTGGTTGGAATCTTCGCCGTACTGCTCGCGCATTTCTTCGATAAAGCCGGGGCGGACGTAATCGGCGTCGGCGCACGACACCGTCATCGTGGCCCAGCGATCTACGTTTTTGTTGAACGCGTCGTAGAAATACCCGCTGCTACGGGTCGGGTTGCCACACATGACGATTTTTGCGCCCGGCGTGGATAGCGACCCTTGCCCGACTTCGAAGATAATATCAGGAATGCCCGACGCTTCATCTAGGATGAACAGCATGTTTTCGGAATGGAACCCTTGCAGAGATTCGGGGGAATCCCGCCGACTGGTGCGAGCCACTGCGTAGGATTCGCCGCCGCCGCGTAGCGAGATTTTGTCGCTGCGGAACTCCAACTGTTCCTTAAACGCGGGGTGCATCTGCCGCGCCCAGCGCGCTACTTCGGGCCACAGCACGTCGCCAAGCTGGCTGGCCGTGTTGGCCGTACAGGCCGCTTTGACCGGATAGTGCGTACACAGCCACCACAGCAGCACCCACGACAGGAACGCCGTCTTGCCAACGCCATGCCCCGACTTGATCGCTACGCGGTCGTTGTCGCGGATTGCCTCCAGCGCCTCGCGTTGCCACCGCTGCGGGGTCGCGCCAATGATGGTCCGCACAAACAGCGCTGGGTCTTCCCGTAGCCGCAGCAGGGCGCGCTGTTCGTCGGTCAGCTGGTCCAGCGCTGGCAGCGCGGCGTCTGGGGCGGCCGGGGCGGCCGGTACAGGCGCAGGAGCGGTCGGCTGTGCGGTGGCTTTGGGCTTGCGGGGCTTAGCCATGGCGGGGGGCCTCCGGTATAAAAATGCCCCGACGGCCAATGTGGGAACCGCCGGGGCCAGTGCAGCAGCGTTGAACTTGATGGGAGGACAAGTCGGGCCGCAGACGCGCAGACAAGAGAGATAACGGAGGAAAACTCAGCGCGTTTCCGTGGTGTACCAACTTGTGATGGGTAACGTCAAGCATTGTTTTTCGGGCCGTATCCGTTGCGCTCTGCCCAGGCGACGACTTCCGCCTCGCAGTAGTGGACCGCAGCGCGGCTGTCCTTGACGCGGGGCAGCGGGTCGTGCCTGCGGGTCGCGAGCTTGTTTAGCGACTGCGGGTGCAGGCCAAGGTATGCCGCCGCTTCGGCGCTGCGCCAGTTGTAGGCTTTGTCGGCGCTGACGATCTCCGGATACACCGGGCGCGGGCCGGGGCGCGGTACGTCGCCAACGAAGAACGCGCGGTAGTGCTGGTCCACCCAGTCGATGTAGTACACGCGCTCCTGCGGCGACAACTGGTGGAACGGTTTGTGGAACGCTGGTTTAGTCGTCACGTTGCAGCAGCTCCGATAAGGCCAACGCGTTCCATATCACGGCGTCGTCGTGGCAGATGTCGCCCCACTGTGTCGGCTCGTCGGCGATGACCCCGTCGCACAGCTCGAACGCATGGCGTAGCAGCGCGTCTTTGTAGCGCGCGGGGTCCGGTACGTTGCGCCAGTTGTCACGGCCGTACTGGGCCGCTCCGTGGTCGTTGCGCCAAATCGTGCGCAGGAGCGCGTCGCGCCCCGGCAGGCGGACCAGGCCGGACCATTGCGGCTTGTCGGCGTCGTTTTTGCGGAAGGTCGTCATGGGGCTAGGCGATGTCCTCGTACACGGTGAAGCCCAGCGTGGCGGCCCAGTCGCCTATTGCGCGATGCGTCGTACTGCCCTGCGGCGTTAGTTTGTCGAGCCATTCAACGAACTCCGTCTTGCTGCCGTGCCAAACGGTGGGATGCTTGGACAGCTTTGGGTCCGGGCTGAAGCGGCAGACGATGTTGCCGCCCTTGGTCCGGTACACGTCGAGACAGCCAATCTGGGGGAACTCGCGTGAGCCAAGCTCGGTGCCGGTGAAGCGCACGGCGGGGGCTTTATGGCGCGGCAGGATATGCAGGGCGTCGGTGCTTGGGGCCAGCTTTAGCTGCTGTGCAGGCGCTGCGGGCGCAGGAGCGGCCGCGTCATGCTTGGCGATGTAGTCGCGGAGTTTCTGCAGGTTCAGCTTGCCCGGCACGCTGCTGCCCATTTCCCACGAACTGACAGCGTAGCCGCTAACGCCAATGGCTGCGCCGACCTGTTCTTGCGTCAGGTTGGATGCCGCGCGGATTTTGCGGAGCTTGCGGGCCTCGGGGAGCACCACGCGGACGGTGTCGGGTGTAGGGGCGGGGGACGGGTCGGCAGTGCGAAAAACTTTTTGGAGCATCGGGGCTGTAGTCCTTTCGTAAAATCGCAGGGGGGGGTGTGGGGGTGTATCAAATAATAAGTACCGGTCGGTCTGCGCGCGACGGGGGGGGTCTAGGGGTCGGGGTCGTCGTCCTCTGCCGCCAAGGCGTCCACCACGGCCAGCGCGTCGCGCACGATGTAACGTTTGCTAGTGGCAAGGCGCGACTCTACGTCTGGGTCGCCGCTAAGTGACTGATCCGGCTCGATAAATCCGCGAGCCATGTTCGGTTCGATCGGCGGCCGGTGTCCGGTTTCGTGCGCTTCGCCGTCGATAACGCGGCCCAGGTCGCGTAGCGCGCCGGTAAGCGAGACGTTTATATTGGTCTGCTGCTCGTTGCCGCGCCATTGCGGGCCGCCCATGCGTTCGAGCCAGAATTTCGCCGCTGCCGTGTCGCCGTCCTCTGTGGCGCGCTTGTACAGGCTATTCGCCACGCTGGCCGACGCGCCTATTCGCGATCTGGCGAGACTCGCCCGCCCGTCAGGTGTATTTTCAAGCCTCGACTGGAACCGGGCCGCCGTCATGCCCAAAAATTGTGCAATCTGTTCCTGCGTGCAGCCAACGCCGCTAAGGCGCTGTGCATCGGCCAATTCGTCCGGTGTCAGGCCGCCTTGCGGCGTTGCGTTGTCATCCGTCATGGCCGGGCCAGCGCTCCGGGTCTGTTAGCAGTAGCAGACGCACGGCCAGGGCGGTCACTTTAGGAATCGGCGTCTCCGCCAACTCATAACGGCGGTACGTGCGTGCATCGACGCCCAGGACGGCGGCCAGTTGTACGCCGGTCAGGCCCAGCGCTTGGCGTGCGTTGCGTAATTGTTCCGGTGTCATGCGCGACAGTATAGGGCAAACCGCCGGAAAGCGCTATGCGAATTTTTTTGTTTCTGCTTGTTATTTTTGTATTGACCGTTAGGGCAAAACGCCCTAGAAAGCATGTACACAACAAAACGGAGTGAATGACATGACCGACGAACACCTGCCTATCGGCGCAAACCGCTACGGCTTAGAGCTAGTTACCCGCGCCGTCGCCCAAGGCGGTAAATACGGCTTAAACGACTGCCTTACCCATGACGAAGCCGACCCACTGGTTGAGTTTTACAGCCGCGACACGTTTGGCCCCGGCGAACATCAATTCATCGGCCGCTACTACCTGAGCACCCTAGTCGATGACGGTCGACACGTTACAGGGCTTTGCCTGCACGGCGGGGTCGAGGAATGGGTGGCGTCGCCCGGCCAAGTGGCGGCCGCAATCCGTAACGCGCAACAAAGCGCTGCCTAGACCTACCGAAACAAAACCGGCGCGCCAGTAACTCGGCGCGTCGCACTTACCAACATGGGAGAATCTGACATGACTACCGATACGCAACTGCAGGACCACTGCAACCATATTGCCCAGCTAATCGCCAACGAGGATTGGACGAACGGCATGACCGCAGACGACTTCGACAGCGCAGACGAATACGAGGAACAGAACAACGCCTTGAGCTGGATTGCTGACGCGCTTGACGTTCAATGGCTCGTTTCATCCGACCGAAAAGAGATGCTGGGCGCGCGCATCCTCGTTGCCTTTGGCGGCCCGAATATTTGGGTCGATACACGCACAGGCCGCGTCGAAGGGCATTGGTGGGGCGAGTCTGCCGTCGCTGAATACCCGCAGAACAACGGCGCTGCAGAACTCGACGACGCCTGCGAGACGCTTTTTGCTTGCTAACACTACCGAAACAAAACTGGTGCGCCGTCATACCGGCGGCGCCGCACTATGGGAGCAACCGACATGTTTAAAGAGACCACCAACCGAAACATCAACGGCACGATTGAAATAGGCGGCCTGACAGCCCCGGATATTTACCACCGCCAATTCGCTAACGCGCCGACCGTCCCCTGGGATGCGCCGGGCCTGACCATCACGCGCCTGCGACTGCTGTCAGACCCCGGTTGCCCGTTTTGGGACGTTAGTTACTGCCACGGCGTTTTAGACGGCGCTCCTGTTTCGGTGCTGGTCCCATTCGATCAGCTCCCTAAGCACGGCATGAAGCGAGCGCTTTACGAGCACGCACAAGCAACGGGCCGCTACATCAAGGGCCTTTTTGCAGCCATCAGCACGTTTAATTGACCAACAACAAACTGGTGCGCCGTCATACCGGCGGCCCGCCGCACCATGGGAGCAACCGACATGACAACCCATCGGGCCGTTATGGCCGTCTGCACCGGCGCATTGCTGGGCGTGCTCGTTTGGTCGCTGCACGTCTGGGCGCTCACCCCGTACTGACCAAGCAACGCAACTTGAAACACCGGAAAACTTTTTTGGAGCACACCATGAAACGACCAATGTACTGGCTCGCCGATTCCCAAATCCACGGCTATGGCCCAGCGGATGCACAGGGCGACACACACTTGAGCATTTCGCTGGAAGGGCTGCGCACGCTCGCAGAAGTCGCGGCGCGGGGCTATGCCGACATGAAACGCGTCTGTGACGCCGGAACGGTTAGCGACCAAGACCTAGAGGCGACCGTCGCCGCGCGGCACTGGCGCGACGCATTGCGCGAAATTGCGTACTGGGCCGCAGAGCAGAAACGCCAACAAAACGCGGGCGTCGCGCCCGAATAACCGGCCTAAACAGCCGCCCCGCCCTGTGATCCGTGACACGTTGTGACGCGTCACAGGGCGGTTTTTGCGGCGCTGTGCCGCTTCCGCTTCTTTTCTCTGTTCCTTTTTTTACTACCAACGTGTCACAGAATAGGTAAATACGGCTTAACCCGTTGGCCCTAAACGATTTTTCGACGTTTCCAACGCGTCACCAACGCGTCACAACGCGTCACCAACGCGTCACAACGCGTCACAGATTCAACTAAACGCAGAGCCGCCGTCGATAATATCGCCCCGTAGTGTACCTGACGGGCCGCGCGTTTCGTCGCCCGCGTCGTCGCCGTGGCACCAGTAGCGACCATCCCGCCGCCGCACCCGCCGCCAACCGGCGCGCCGCAGCTGCTCCGTTACACCGCCCCCACGCAGGTGCTGCCCGGATAGGTGCCGCACGATCTGCAGCATGTCTTCGCCGCTGACCGAAATGCCGCCGTCCGCCGCGTAGTGCGTCAGCGCATATTGGTTCAGCACGTCGCACCAGTCCGACAACATCGCGTCGGCTACTTCGTCCGTGTCGGATTCCGGCGCGCGCAGCGGCAGCGGTCGATCTGCAAAGCCGCGCTTTAGGTAAGCCGCTATGTCGCAAAGTCCCTGCTCGCTCAAGCAGTGCATCGCCGCGCTGATGTAGAATGACGCCGGGAGCGGATCTTTGGCCTTACACACGACCGCAAAAATGCGCCGCTCGTTTGAGCTATCGAAAATCAAACCGTCTTTAAAATTCGAGTTAAACCAATACCGTGCCCACGCTCTAACCATTTCGGGGTCTTTGTGCTTGGCTTCCAATTGGCTGTACTCTTCGGTGATACTGCTCTTCAGCGCTTCCATGGCGTTAAATCGCCCCTGGCTGGCGTCCGTGACTTCCTGCACCACGCAGAACGTCTTACCCGCCAGAAACCCCGTGAACCGCCCTGTGAGCTGCGCCAGCGTCTCCAACGACACCGTTGACGGGCCGTAGTGCAGCCGCCGGATGATTTCCGCTAACATCGACTTCCCGGTGCCTTTTGTTTCGCTAATCATCAGCACGGCCCAGCGCATGCGCTCCGTATCACGAAACAGTGAGCACGCGGCCCAGCGATATATTTGCTCCGCCACGTCTTCCCGGTCGCCGCACAGAAACAGCACAAGCTGCCGAAACTTAGCCACGGCAGCACTGTCCGGGTCGCCAACCGCCGCCCATTGCACGGCCGGGTTTTCGCGCCACAGGTTTATTTTCGCGGTGCCGTCATGGTCGTAACAGATGACCGGCTGCCCCGGCAGCACGTCCGTTCCTTCGACAATTGTTTTCTCCGGGTCGTCCTTGTACCGGTCGATCCATTTGACCCGCTTAACGTCGCCTTTGTCGGTTAGTTCCGTGTCGTGGAAATGCCGGTTTACGGTTTCCCATGCGCGGTGCGTCCAATACGTGCCGTTTTTCAAATTCACAAATTTATCATTCCGCGCGTCGAACACCGCGCGCTCCGCCCGCCATAGCTCATACGTCAGCGCGGCGTCGGGTGCGTCCGTGCTCGCGGGCAGCTGGTCGCCGGGCCTGCCCCAGCGCGCCACGGCTGTTTCAATGAACCCCTGCACCTCACGCGTCGTCTGGTCGTACGTGTACCCCGGCAGCGTCCAGCCCGCAGCCGCCCGCGCGTGTATCTGCTCATCCGGCACGCCACGCTGCACCCAGTGCGCCACCAGCGCCAGGCCGTTGCTATGCCAGTTCACACCTTGGCGTATCTGCTGCTCGCACGCCGCCCAGTCACGGTCGCTAGGGCCGCCACTGCCAGCCGCCTGCAGCGCCAGTGCCGCCGGGTCGGCCACCACAGCCGGTGCCAGCGCAGGTGCGCCCGCCCAACCGGCACGCAGGTCCAGCAGGTCTTCCACGTAATACTCATGCCGCCAGTGCTCATAACCGGGCCAAGGCTCGCACAGCACCGGGGCCGCTAGGCGGCCGTTGTACGTGCCGGGCAGGCGCAGGACGCGGCTCGGGTTCACGGCAGCGCGGTCCCCGCCAAGCTCGCCTGCCAGGTGTTCGTTCACGCGGCGCACCAGCTCCATGTCGTCCGCTGGGTCGTCCAGCCGCCAGTATGCGTGCAGCCCAGCGCCGCTAAACACCACGCTCGACGGCGGCATGGGCAGCGCAGCCAGTTTGGCCACCACGGGCGCAGCGGCGGCACGGGCCGCGTCGGGTGCGGTGCTGGCCTTGTCGTCTTTGGCGATCAGGTCGATGTCCACCCACGCACACGGCAGCAGTTGCGCGGTGTCATTACGCACCGGCGCGCGGTCCCGCATGGCGGCGAGGCTGTAGGTCAAAAACTGCGGTGTCGCGGCGGTTGCGGGCGCGTCCGGTATGGCGGTCAGTTCGTCAGCCGTGCGCCACGCGCTCCGCTGTGCAGCCGCGCCGTTCGTCAGGTCGCGCAGCTCGATAACCAGCCCGTCGGGTAGCCCGTTCCGCCATAGCTCACGCAGGTGCGTGGCGGCGTGTCCCATTAGTCTAGTGTCCTGAAATTCTTGGCCTCGCGGCGTTTCAGCGTTTTAATGATCCGGCGGACCGCGTTGCGCTCCCGCTCCGGTAGCTGCCACCACTCGCGCAGCATCTGCATGCTGATACGCTGCAGGTCTTTACTGATCGGGTGCGTCGCTGGGATCGACAGGTCGGCCACCAGCTCGTTCACGGAGCAGTCAAACACCGACGCAATCGCAAGCAGCTGCTCGACGCCCATGGCGCGTTCGCCCGCTTCCCAGTGCCACCAGGTCCGGCCGCTGTAGTCACCCGCACGCGCCGCCGCTTCGCCAGCCGTCATGCCGCACGCGATGCGTTTCTCGCGAATACGGTTGCCGAGTTCGATCATGTTGGCGGTGCCGCACTTGTCGGCCCAGTGCCGCAGCGCCGGGCTGACCCGACGCGGCGACTCCAGTTTGCTGTTCGTCTTCCTTGGCACGGCGCGACCCTAGAACGGAATCTCGTCGTTCAGCGTGTCGCTCATACCGCCGCTAGGCTTTTGCGGTACGGAAACACCCGACGCCAGCATGGCTTCCGTGTTGGTCCCCATGGGCCTTGTGGCAGGCGCAGCTTCCGGCAACAGGAACGGCGCTTGCGTGTTCGGGTCGCACGGAATGCGGCCAACCAGCGGCTCGACGATCCCGGACAGGTCCGGCGCGTCGGGGTTAAGTGCCGCCTCGCCGGTCGGGTCGACCAAGCCTTTGAACGTCAGGGTCGGCACTTTCACGTTGCCACCGGCACGCGTCTGGATCGTGCTGGGCTTGTCAAGCTCCCAGACCGGGGACCAGTCCGCTGCGCGGAACGTGCGGCCCATGAGCTGCTTGACGTTTTGCATGGCCTGCCGCAGCTGGATATTCGACGTCACAGTGCCGGTGCTTAGTGTCGCCTGGTGCCACTGCCCCGTGACGAACAACATGCCGTCGATTTGGAAGCCGTCCTGCCACGCGTCTGCACCGCTTGCCCGTTGCGGGTAGCTGGTCAGGTTCGTCGGTAGCCGCTGGCCGAGTCCAAGATAAGCGGCGTGTTCTTCCATTGGCTGTGGCTGGTCGTCGGACCAAGCGGTCTTCGTCTGCCGGAACGTCGGCAGCGCGGCGCAGAACAGGCTGCCCGTAATGTCCACTTCTTCGTCGCCGGTAAGCGGGCGGCAGTACCAACTGCCCTGCTTGAAGCGTACAAACGGCGGGCGTTCTGCCGGGCCGCTGTCGAGGAAGTCGAGCGAAAAGTCGTTAAGTGTTGCGAGTGCGTTTGTCATGTCGTGTCAGTCCTTGTTTTCCGTGACCGTGAGACGCGGGAACCCATTGCCCCTGCGCAGATACGGGCTTAAATCCAGCCCATCCGCTTCAGCGGCTTCGCGGTCGAAACTTTCCCGACCCTTCGTCACGCTGTAGCGAATTTTGTAGCCCGGCGTCTGCGCGACGCTGGTGCCGTGTTCTTCGAGAATGTTGCGGATACGGTCGCCCAGCGCTTCCTTGCTGCGCTTGGCTTCCGCTTCGGTTATCGCGGCCGTCACCCGGTCCCGCGCTAGGTCGTCTAGCTCGTCCAGTAGGTCCGCCGCCATGGCAGGCTTGTCCGGGTCCAGCGCTCCAATCGTCGCTGCCCGTTCGGCCGTGCATTCGTCACGCAGCGCGCAGTCGGAGCATTCCGCCCCGCCCGCTGCCAGCCCTTCGGCCGGTAGGTCGCGGTAGGTTCGCGCGGCATGGGTCAGCTGGGCGCGGCGCAGCAGTTCACGCGCTACGACCGGGTCGCGGGGTATCTCGAAAATCGTGATGTCGGCGTAGTCGCTGGCGTCCACGTAGATCAGCAGCGCGCGTTGCGGCTTGCTGTGGTCGAGCCGGTGGCACAACTCCATACCGAATTGGCACTGCGCGACGTGGGCGGGTTTCGGGTCGTTCAACACCACGCGGGGGTCGATGGACTTAATTTCGAGGTACACCACTTCGCCGGTGTCGCCGAGGCGCATGAACCCGTCCGGGGTGGCGCTAATCCGCAGCGCTTCATCGCGGAGGGTTTCTTGGCGGTCGCCTATAGCGGTGAACCAAATGTCCTGCTGCTGGATCACGCGGAACTCGCGTTCGATACGCGCGAACACCTTGCACAGCCATTCTTCCATGGTGTCGCCGCGTACCGTGAAGCCGTTGCCGGCCCATTCCGCCGCGTCGCGGGTCTGGCTGTATTTTAGCGCGCGCTGGCACCGGTACACGGTAGACGCGCTGACGTAGGCGTTGCGGTCGTGCTCCCAGGTCTTCGGTGTTGTCAGGTGCGCTAGGATTTGTTCCCTAAGCCAAGCTCCTGCCATGTCAGGCGCGGCCAGCTTCGACCCCAGTTCCGTAGACATTCCTGCGTCTCCTCTAGCGACCGCGCCATGGCCCAATAGCCACCGGCGGCTTGGATGATTTCGCCAACCACGCGCTGTTCGGGAGACAACCGACCCTTCGCGGCCTTTAGCTCAATGCAGAGCAAATCGCCGCCGTGCAGGATCGTGATATCGGGCCAGCCCTTGCGCAGCCCGTGCCGCTTAATCGTCTGTTGCGCCTTCCAGCCGCGACGGCCTTCGTTGACAACCGACGTCCAAATAAGCGGCTCTCCCAATTCGCGCTCAACGAAACGCAGCCAGTCGGCGACTTCGGTGTGAATATGGCTTTCTGACTGCGTCATGGGGGCGGTTCATAGCGCAGCTAAAATACAAATGCAATATGAGTATGCGGGTAACATTGACTTTCTGCACTTCACGCCGTACTGTCCCCGCACAACAACAGGGAGCGCCGCAATGAGACGCCACCTATTGCCAGCCGCCATCGCCATTGCAGGCGCTACGGCGATCAGCCAAGCCTACGACGCGCTGGCACAGCAACTCGCAACGCCGCCGGAGCACTGGCTGCCGGAACTACTGAGCGCGGGACCAGAATCAGCGTTTTGGCTCTACGTCGGTGGGTTGGCAGCGGGCGGCAACGCCACGTATTTCGCGGCAACCGGCGAACCGCTTTACTGCGGAGCGCACCACTTGGACGAGGTCGAACGCACGCGAAACGTGATCCTCGATTTCATCGTACACATCGAGCTGAACGAGTACGCGATCCTCGAAGCGGTCGTCCCGGCGGCCTTCGCGGTGGCGTATCCGTGCGCAGGAGCGGTCGGGGGTGCGCTGTGACCCCCCGCATCGCCAACAGCACCGACCCGCTCGTAACCCGCCTGCGCAAGTACATCGACGCCAGCGACGCCGCACAGCAGCCCGTCGAAAACGTCTGCCCAGCTATCGAAGCGGAAATCGCAGGAGTTCTTGATTATGCGCGCGGCACTGATATACCCGCCCGCGAACTGCTGGTACTGGAACTGCACGCCCGGTCGCGCAGGCCGCTGGTAGCTGCAGCCATAAACGGGTTTCGCGACTTACCGGCTGGTTCTTAGTTAATTTGTTGACGTGTCACGCTGCCACGACTAAATATTGCATTGCGTAACCAAGAGAGCGGCAAAACGCTCCGTGAATCCGCAACATATTGGGAGACCTTTGCTATGGCATACGATCAGCAACGCGCTGCCGCCTTTGCGGCTCGCCTCAAGCGCATCATGCGTGACCGCGATCTCACGCAGCTGCAAATTCAACGCAGCACCGGACTGTCGCAACAGGCCATATCTGGCTGGGCGCGCGGCCTGCACCTACCACGCGGCCGCAGGCTGCAAACGCTCGCGGACTTCCTGCAGATGGACCCGCGCGAACTCTGCCCCGAATCCTTCGATGATACGGTGGTTTCTGTCGCGACCAGCAGCATCAATTTTCAGCCCGTAGACGGCCAGCCAGGGTGGTTCATCCTGCGCATCGGCGGCATGCCGGTGGACGACCAAATGCTGCATGAGGTTCTCGAAGCAAACAACCGCTTCAGCGAGCGCAAGAAGCGAGAGGACTTTGTCGATGTCAAACTATAAGACAGCCGACCGGCCCAGTGCCACGGCCGAGGCTTTCGACCTAAAACATTTGCCGGGTACTACCGACGACCTGCGGGTGGTCTGGTACGACCGCGACACCAACGGCGCGCTGGTACTGTACTACGACAGCGTCGGCAAGCACGCGACACGGCGGGCCGCCGAAGAACGCAAGCGCAAGCTCGTCGCCATACGGGACCAGCAGCGGCCACACGTTAAGCTCTGCCCCAACCGCGACCTCTATATGCTCCACGTCTATGTCGGCGACCCGCCAAAGCTGCTGCGGCGGTCCCTTGGCACCCGCGACCCGGACGAAGTACCGCGTCGAATGGAGCAGCGCCTTGCAGAACTTGGCCTTGGCACGTCGGTCGCGCAGTACACGGTGCAGCAAATGCTGTCGGACTATTTTGACCAGAAGCTGGGAGCCGCGACCTATACGACCCGCGCCAGCTTCCGCAGCATTATCGGCAAACTGCGTGATGTACTTACCGACAACAAACAGTTGCAGCATGTAACCACCGCAGACTTAGACGCGTACCGGGAACACCGGCTGCAGACGATCAGCCACAACAGCTTTCGGCTTGACGCCGTTGTCTGGAACGCCGCTGTCCGGCACGCGATCAAAACCAAGCGCGTTAAGCAAGCCGCCGCGCCACCACTGCTTGAGGTCGCCAAGCCGGTCGTTCGTGACAAGCTGGTCCTGACCAAAGACGACTGGGCGACTGTGCTCGACTACGCGGAAGCATGGCGAACCGAGGGCGGCTATTACGGCGACCGCAGCCGCTTGTCGTCGCTGGAACTATACCTCTGGCTGGTCCGCTACACCGGCGCGCGTGTCGGCGCTCTAATGGAACTGACGTGGGACCGTGTGGACCTAGCGCTTGACGTCATCCACCTGCAGCCGAATGGCATACGCGAGACGTCAAAACGCCGCCCCAGCGTCCCCATCGCGCCGGATTTGCGACCGATACTCGAACGCGCTGCAACAGAACGCGAACCAACCGACGCTAACGTGCTGTGGCAGCGCGAGCATATCGGCAGCAAACTGCGTCGGCTGCGGGCCAAAATGGCCGACGACCCAGACCCACGGGTGCAGGACATGGCAGAGCGACTGCACAGCCACGCGTTCCGGCGGTCCTACATCACTTGGGCCGTTGCAGCGGGCCTGTCGCCGTATCTCATCGGGCAGGTCACGGGCCAGTCCACGCAGATTATCGAAACCGTCTATGCGGCGTACCGGCCCGACATGGGCCGCAGCATCGTGGACGCGGTGTAGTGGTGCATATGTTCCTCTAATGTTCTCGTGTAATGCTGTGTTTCTGCTTGTAACGTGCAATTAATACTGAAAAAAAATCTTGCTGCATGGTGCGCTATGTGGAACACAGCAACAGCCGTTAATTCGAGCGGCGCTAATTGGGAGTTAATTATAATGGAATCGCGTATCGACCGTTTCGACTTGACCCTAGAAACCGCAGCCAGTCAGGCAGGCTTTCACGTCCTAGACGAAGAATCCGGTTACTTTGAGGTCGAGTTTAGAGGAACGGTTGATCGGCCGACACTGTTGGCCTTCGTTACTGCGATGCGTACCTACGGCGAGCGCGAGTTACAGTTTGCCGTGTCCGACTCAGGACTTGTCGTCGCGCATAGTTAATTGGTCTGGTAACTTGTAATGAAGTTATTTCAGACACTTAGCTGCACACCATAACTTCAACGCGGCCTGTCATAGACAACCGTAGGCGAAGCCAAAGAGAAGGGCCGGGACGCTGCAACGCTCCGGCCCTTGTCGTTCCTAGTGCATCACTGTCGCATCTTGGTCTGTTTGGTACGTTGTGACCGTGATTTTGACCATTTCTGACCCGATGTAGGCGTTCATTTCGAGGTCCAGCCCCAGCAGCACGGCGTTTTCGACCATTTCGGCAATGGTGTTTCCGCGTATCAAGTCCGCTTCTGCGTCGTCGTCGTGTTCGGTTTCGGACACGGGGTACAGGTCATCGTCAGTCATCGCAAATAGCGTCCCAGGCGGCGTTATGGGCTACGATAGCCCGGAGCGTTTCGGTTGTGTCGTCTGTGCTGCCGGGGATCGGCTCGAACGCCACGCACGCCACAGACAGCGACGGCGGTGGCAGGTCACTTGCGGAGTCGGTCTTTGTTTCGCAGCTGCTCAATAAGATCGTCGCGACTAAGCAAGTCAGCAGACGCAGCGTCGTGTTTCGCGTCCAGGGCATGAGCAGCGGCCTCCAGGTCGGACTTGCGTTGCGCCTTTTCGGCGGCGCGGCGACCACTGCGGTACGCCAACCCCGACTGGATCAGCGCACCAACAATGATGCGGACGATTTGTAGGACGGTCTGCATTAGCCAATGCGCCGGTTCGCGACCACGCGCCCCCAAATCGCAAAGCCAGCCGCGCCGATACCGACGGCGTTCAGCAGCCAATCGACAATGGCGGCCTGGTCCGCAGCGGTGACTTCCGCGATGCCGGTCTGTGACGCGACGCCAGAAACGGCCATCACAATGACGCCCAGTACGGTGCGGGACTGCCACCACGGCTTGGTTTGGTTCGTTGTCTCGTTCATGGGAATAACTCCGAGGTTATGTTACCGGCGAACCGGCGGGTTGTCGTTAGTTACGAAACTGCATAAACGCGCCAGCGGCCAGCGCCGACAGCAGCGCGATGGTGACGACGCGGGTGATGGTCTGCCCGGCGGTCCGTTTGGCACTACGCCACGCACCCAGCAGGCCCTTGAGTTCGTGCAGGTCCGTCACGGTTTCCGGGTCTTCGGGGTCGAGGCCCATACGGTGCAGGGTCTCGTTCACGACTTCGCGGGCCAGCTTTTTGATTTCGTCGTCGGTCATTGCGCGGCCTCATTCTCGAGGGTCTTAACCTCATCCGGCGTGCCGTCGATCACAGCCTGCGCAACGGCCCGTTCCTCGTTGTCCTGCACAATCTCGGGGTTTGGCACGGTCTGCGTGGATGGCGATGCGTCTGGGTCGTTTTCGTCGTACACCAGCACGTCCACGGTTGCAGGCAGCGGCTCAACAGCAGTCTGCACTACGACTTCGTGCAGCACGTCCTCCATTTCGCCTGTCTCTTCGTTGTAGACCTGCTCGCCTGTCGGCTGCATTTCGGTCAGCTCAGGACGCCCATCGGCCAAGACGTACTGGTCGAGCCGTGCGGTGGCCTTGCGATACTGGGCGAGTTGCCAGTTGAACGTATTGTTCGCCTTGTTCGTGTCGTGGTTGGCGCTGAACGTCGCCATGAAAGCGTCGAACTGGCCGTCGCCAAGACGGATGGACTTTTCACGGCGCTGGTCAGGCCAAGACCGACGAATGTATTTCTGCGCCCGTTGCTCAAGCTGCACAGGGGTGAGGTACTGGTCGCCTTTGGTTACGAATAAGGTCATGCTCGTACTCCAATCACTGTGTTGCGTGCGCCGGGGTTCGCTACGGTTGGCTTGACGTAGTAGTTGAAGCCGTCAAACGTCACCTCGTAGTCTTCGGCTGAGCCTTCTCGCTGCAACACGCCATCGTCGTAAACGTGCAATGGCTTCCAGCCTTTCGGCATGGCGAATGCTACGTCCGTACCGTCTGAGGTGTAGACTGAGACGTTGTCGTAACCAACAGACCCATTCCCGTCCGCATTAGACAGCCCTACTGCGTGGCTTGTGCTGGACGCAGTAAAATAGAAAGTGTGCGTTCCAACACCTAAGGTGCTCTGGTTGAGAACAGTGCTCGTTCCGGGGTTTGTCGCCAGACCAACATAAACTCTACCTGTGTCAGTTGATGCATCAACGACCTCAAGCGAAATTGAGTAGGTTGCCCCGACAGTTAGCCCAGAGATCACCTGCGCTACGCCCTGATACCCAACGACAGTTACATCAGCGTAACCGGAAGCGTTCCATGCGACTGAGCCGTTAACCCAAGTGCCAACATTACCCCACCCACTGACATCCGTGTCAAACGTCCCATTCGTCACCAGATTGTCGAACCAAAACTGCCGTTCCTCGTAACCCTGCGTGGCCTTCAGTTCGGTCAGTTGTTCACGCAGGTTTATCGCTGGTTTGCTAATCGTAACTGTCATGTCTATTGCTCCACTACGAGGCCATCAACGGCACTGATTGCTGTTGTGACTGCGGTTGCGGTTTCGTCCACCCGACGCAACCCTTGGAAGACACTACGGCCACCCGAGGTGCCAACGTGCAGGAGGTCGGTGTCAGGGTCATGCGCAAGGGCTGTCACGGCGTCTGATGATCCGGTCAGGGTGGCTTTCGCCGAGTCTTGGAACAGCACCTTTTCGTCGTTGTAGATTTTGGCGATCTGGTCGGCTGTCGGGGCTGTGGCGGAGATGCGCCAGAGGGCTAGGGAGCCTGCGAATGGTAATGTCCCATCCGTATCAAGTCCAATTCGTGTAATGGCAGACGTGTTGTCCATATCCCCTAACGATGACGCAGCAGCACTCCCAACAAGTTCACCGTCCCGATAGAGGTATGCGGTGTCCCCCCCAGTGTAGACCCCACATATAAACATCCATACTTCTGTAGGATGATTGGTGGCGTCTTCTGCAGTCGCAAGGTTGGAACCATCGTAGAGTTCAAATCGGAGATCGCCTGTTGAGCCAGACCGATAGATCGCAAACCTAGCACCCGTAGCGCCAGTATCACTACGTCGAAGAATAACGTCTGACCCAGCTATGCCTGTATTGGCTTTAGCCCAGCCCATCACACAGAAGTCACCCGTCCCGGCTGTGCCAGTGTAAGCACCAAAATCAAGGTCCGAGTTGTACGGCTGTTCCAAATAGTTGCTGCTGCTGAACCCGCTGTAGGCCACCACGTCAGCCCCGGTTGCTACGGCTGTCTTGGTGACGCTGCCGTGGACGCCGAGGCCTTTGCCGTTGACGCTGCGGTCGGGGTCTGCGAGGCGGACTGAGATGTTGTCTATAGAGCCGTCGAAGCTGTCGTTTGCCAATATCTCAATATCACGAGAACTTGACCCCGCCACAAGATACCGAGTGAAAGTCTCGTTTGTGCTGTGGTAGACAGCAGGTGAACTGCCACGCAGGAATACCGCCACGGTCCCGCTTGTCCGCCCTGAAACGGTATATGTTACCTCATAGATTGAGCCAGTTGTGATGATGTTACCGTCTTGATAGACAATCAGGTCGTCTCCAGACAGCCCACCACCAGAAAACGACGCCACACCCCCACTAATCGTCCAGCCAGAGCCTTTGGTCCAATCAGTGTCCGTCGCAAAGTCCCCATTCGTGACATGCTCACCGTCATAGACGCCATCGCCATTCGGGTCGGAGACAGTTGCACCGGATACAGCATCGCCAAACGTCTCCGCAGTGGTGTCCGCTAGCGCCGCCAGCTTGATGTCGCCGTTCATCCAGCCTGTGGCATAGGAGGAGGTGGTGAGATTAACGAGAGACGTGGTGCCTAAAGTAGAACCTGCCCCATTCTCAAGCAGCAAACCGAGCGCCGTGTTGCCGTAAAAACTGGCGTAATTGTCTGCTCGTGACACCATACCTAAGTGATCTGCACCGGGTCCATACTGACGATAGGAATTGGCAATGGGGGTTGTCTCGATGTTTGCTAGATCGGAGGTAGGGACATCTCGCAATACCCATCGGTCGGCGTAGTTCCCCATTGTTACAAGTTGGCCTGCGTCGTTAAACGCCACCCACTCTGTCCCGTTACCGTTTGTGGGCAAGTCAACAACAGTCCCATCGTCCTTAATCACACTCACCCCACCGTCAGTCGCAACCGCAATCGTGGGGATTTCTAAGCCAGTCGCAGGGTCGGTCGGGGCGTCGGGCAGGACCGTCATTGCTACGTCGTTAATTTCACGGTTTACTAGCCCTGCGGAGATTGTTCCTTCTGTGGCTACAGAAGTGTTTCGTTGAGATAGTGCAGACCGAATGTAGTAATAAACCGTTGAGTTTACACGCATTCCGCTTTTGTCTGCAAGAAAGCTGATTTCTGACAGGTTTCCAATTCCAGAACCAGCCGCGCCAACTCGTAATTCACCATTCTTCATTGCAACAGAAGTGATAGGTGCAGCATTATGAAGTGAATACTTAAATCCAGCATTAAACACCATCCACATCGGCAGGCCTGGGTCATCACCGTCGTAAATCGTGACCTTGCTGCTCTCAGCCACAATCACGGCCACGGCAGGGAACTCCGCCCGACTGCTGCGGGTGTTGGACGAGGCTTCGTTGTACCATGACGTGTGCTGTGTCCGGTGACGCCATGCACCGCCGTCGCTGTCTTTGCTGGTGTCGTACACGAATACGTCTACGGCTGTGTCGTTGATTGTCTCGTTAATCTCTGTGAGTTTGGCTAGTACCAACTCTCGGTCGTCGTTAATTACATCGACGCCTGCTACTTTGATCGCCATCTTCGGAAGCTCCTATTAGCTGATCGTTGCGTTTGCGTTGACACTTCCGACAACATCAAGGTTGCCGCTTGCGTCTAGTTTCATTTTGTTGGTGCCGCCCGTGGCGAAGTACAGGGAGCCGCCGCTTTCCGTGACGGTCCAGTTTGCAAAGGAGAAGGTGTCCGCTGTGACGGTTCCGGTTACGTCGAGTGCTGTGTCTGGGGTGGTCGTGCCAATGCCTACGTTGCCGCTGCTGGTGATGCGCATGCGTTCGGAGCCATTGGTTGAGATGCCAATGCTCTGACTACCAGATCGAAAAATTCCTGTGTTTGCATCGGCTCTAAACGCCCACCCCGGTGCTGCGGCGGTCCCGCCACCCGTGGTAAATGTGCCGTTCACAGTCAGTGTTTCAGAGGCCATACGAGTTGTTGCATTCAACATCAATGCCTCTTCACTCGCATCCCAGAAGAACTTGGCTGTCGTGCCAGTGTCCCCGTAGAAGCTGATGTCGCCGTTGTCGATGTTCAGGCGGAGGTCTGTGCCGTCCTCGTAAAACCGGAACCGAGGAGCGTTGAAGCGCATGTCCCCGTAGTTGGTGCCGCCTTGGATATTGTAGGACGGGCTGTGTACGTTGAGCTGCCCCCTTGTACCGTCTGCTACGGTAAGGTCATAGGCTCTGACGGTGCCTGCGACGTCAAGCTCTGTGGCTGGACTGGTCGTGCCAATGCCTACGTTGCCGCTGTTGGTGATGCGCATGCGTTCAGAGGCGTTGGTTCCAAACTGAAGCGATGTGTTGGAAGCGTTCCACACGCCAGCGGCAGTAGCGTTGTGGAAAAGGTCCAAGTAGCTTGATGCGCCAGCATTACCAGAAAGGCGGATGTCCGCCTCAAGTCCAGTCCCTGCTTGGACATGCAGTTCTTGTGTTGGCGAAGTCGTGCCGATGCCTACGTTGCCAGCGGCGTCGATCCGCATGCGTTCATAGGCGTTGGCGCTTCTAAATGAAAAAATGCCATCGGTGTCAAAATAAGAACTTGTGCCGGAGCCAGTCCAAAGGGTGTTGAGGTTTTTAATAGTCGTAGCACCACCCGCATTTACTTCTAAGGTGGCAGAAGGACTGGTCGTGCCAATGCCCACACGATTATTCGTG
>Ga0255781_10000349_pt1 | contig 36460 bp, 28 predicted proteins | sample 101ome_21_FD_179979 | JGI IMG/M metagenome (GOLD analysis project Ga0255781, IMG submission 179979) | Coastal salt marsh microbial communities from the Groves Creek Marsh, Skidaway Island, Georgia - 101413BT metaG (version 2) | ecosystem: Environmental > Aquatic > Marine > Intertidal zone >... | reverse complement strand
TGACCTAGACATTCCTACTATTGAACACGTGTATGAATACGGAATCACCGAAGCTGATGCGGTCTATCTAGCAGAGAATGACGTACAGATTGTCGAGGAAGAACTGGTACGTGCGCACCCTTGCGTGGACAGGTTAGACTCTGTACGTCAGCTTATATTGATAGATATGGCATTTAACATGGGTGTACCACGCTTGTGTAAGTTTAAGAAGATGTGGGCTGCTGTACACGATGAAGACTATCCAACTGCAGCAAAAGAGATGCTGGACAGCAGGTGGGCAAAGCAAGTAAAAGGCAGGGCTACTAAGCTGGCTAATGCTATGCACAACGGAGAGTTTTAGTGTCTGAAAAAGAAATGAAATTCAAAAATATTAGCCGCAAAGGAAAAACATTCGATGGCTACAAAGAAGAAGATGCTAAGTTTTTTTCTTATGAAAAACTAGAGCAGTTTGCAAGTGAAACTGGCAGGTCTATTGCTGATGCATATAAATACCTTAAAAAATTTTTTGGTAGTAATGATATGCGCAAAGGCGGCATGGTTGTGAACACAGTAGATAACAGAAAAAGAAAATAATGGCTAGAGAACTTACAGTAAAGCAAAGAGTATTCTTAGACGTTTTGTTTGAAGAAGCAAAAGGCGATATGGTACAAGCTAAAAAGATTGCGGGATATGCTGACTCTTCTAGTACTTCGGAAATTATTAAAGGTCTTAAAGAAGAAATCCTTGAGGCAACACAAATGTACATGGCTCGTAATGCGCCGAAAGCTGCGATGGCGATGACAGGTGCATTGTATGACCCGACTGAGTTGGGTATTCGTGATAAGATGTCTGCAGCTAAAGAACTGCTTGACCGTGTAGGTCTGGTAAAAACAGAGAAGATGCAGGTAGAAGCAAGTGGCGGCGTTATGCTTATGCCGCCTAAAGCACCTGTTGAGGACGATGAGTAGAAGCATAGGCAAGTGGAAGCTACCACAGCCAACAGACATTAAAGAAGAAAACGAATGGATAGCTATCCCACGTATTGCACGTACAGTACCATTCGGATATAAACAGGATGATGAAGACCCCGACATTCTTCAACCTATACCAATTGAATTGGATTTGCTAGAGAAAGCTAGACAGCACGTAAATCAATACAGCTACCGTGAGGTAGCAAACTGGTTGAGTACACAGACTGGCAGATATATCTCGCATGTAGGATTGAGGAAACGACTAGATAATGAGCGAAGACGTAAGAATCAAGCTGCAAGCCTCCGCAAGTGGGCAGAATATGCGGAAAAGGCAATCGCCAAGGCGGAAGAAATCAGCAGCCAAAGAACAGGCTCCAGAGCCAGCAGCTAAGATTGAAGAAGTTTCATATGAAACAGAAAGCATAGAAGAACACGCTAATGTGTTGTTTAAGCCAAACCCCGGACCACAGACGGAGTTTTTGGCTGCAAGTGAAAGAGAAGTTTTGTATGGGGGTTCTGCAGGTGGCGGCAAAAGTTACGCCATGCTTGCAGACCCTTTACGATACATGGGGCATCCACAATTTAGCGGGCTTCTGCTGCGACATACCACAGAGGAGTTGCGAGAACTTATATTTAAGTCGCAGGAGTTGTACCCAAAAATCTGGCCCGGTATTAAGTGGTCAGAAAGAAAAATGCAGTGGACTGCGCCATCTGGTGCGAGATTGTGGATGTCATACCTCGACAGAGATGAAGATGTCCTGCGCTATCAGGGTCTAGCTTTTAGCTGGATAGGCTTTGACGAATTGACGCAGTGGCAATCGCCATACGCATGGAATTACATGCGGTCACGTCTACGGTCCACTGCGCCCGATTTGCCAATTTTTATGAGGGCTACGACCAACCCCGGCGGTAGAGGTCATCACTGGGTTAAGAAAATGTTCATTGACCCTTCGCCATATGATAGAGCCTTCGATGCAACCGATATTGAAACAACCGAAGTCCTACGGTACCCAGCAGGACATAGCAAGGCAGGAAAGCCTTTATTCAAAAGAAGATTTATACCAGCAAGACTTTCTGATAATCCATACCTTGCGCAAGCAGGCGATTACGAAGCCATGCTTCTCTCTCTTCCAGAGCAACAAAGAAGACAGCTTCTTGAGGGTGATTGGGATATCAAAGAAGGTGCGGCATTCACTGAGTTTGATCGCTCTGTTCATGTTGTCGAGCCTTATCGTATCCCTAGTAACTGGGTTAAGTTTCGTGCTTGCGACTATGGCTACGGCAGCTATAGTGGTGTTATTTGGTTTGCCGTTGCGCCTTCTGAACAACTTGTTGTATATAGAGAACTCTACGTTTCTAAAGTCCTTGCCACAGACTTGGCAGATATGATTTTGGATTTAGAAGCAGAAGACGGTAATATTAAATACGGAGTTTTGGATAGTTCGCTTTGGCATAAGCGTGGAGATACTGGACCTTCTCTAGCAGAGCAAATGATTAGTCGTGGCTGTCGTTGGCGACCATCAGATAGAAGTAGGGGTAGTCGTGTAGCTGGTAAAAACGAAATACACCGTAGACTACAGATAGATGAATTTACAGAGGAGCCTAGACTTGTTTTCTTTAATAGCTGCACGAATGTCATATCCCAATTGCCCTCCATACCGTTGGACAAGAAAAACCCCGAAGATGTGGATACTAAAAGTGAAGACCACTTGTATGACGCTCTTAGGTATGGTATAATGTCAAGACCAAGATTTAGTATATTTGATTATGACCCAATGGGTAGACCCGGTGGCGGTATGCAAGTAGCTGACGCAACCTTTGGATACTAAGGATAAACAACATGGATGAAGATGAAATCATGATTGAAGATGACGCTATCGCACTGGAAGACAGTGACGATACGTCTGTTTCTGATGTAGATGTTAGTAATATTATACCATTTGTATTAGATCGTTATAAAAGATCTGAAGATTATCGTTATGATGATGAACAGCGTTGGCTAAAAGCATATCGAAATTATCGTGGTTTGTATGGGCCAGACGTACAGTTTACTGAATCTGAAAAATCACGAGTATTTATTAAAGTAACAAAAACCAAAACGCTGGCGGCATATGGACAGATTGTTGATGTCTTGTTTGCTAACCAGCGTTTTCCTTTATCCGTAGAACCTACAGAACTGCCTGAAGGAGTTGTTGCAGATGTACATTTTGACCCTAAAGAACCCGAAGAACTGCGTGGTGAAACTGCTCTTTCCAGCCCCTACGGTTTTGCAGGGGATGGTCAAGACTTACCGCCCGGTGCAACTGCACAGACCTTACAAGAAAAGCTGGGTGTTCTGGAAAACAAACTTGAACCTATTCAAGATAAATTAAAAGAAGGTCCGGGTAAAACACCTACAGCTATTGCATTTAGCCCAGCAATGATTGCCGCAAAGAAAATGCAAAAGAAAATTCATGACCAGTTAGAGGAGTCTGGCGCAACTAAACACCTACGTAGCGCAGCATTTGAAATGGCACTGTTTGGTACTGGTGTTATGAAGGGGCCATTTGCTATTGACAAAGAGTATCCTAACTGGAATGAAGATGGCGAGTATGACCCACTATTTAAAACAATCCCACAAGTAAATCATGTATCTGTTTGGAACTTTTATCCAGACCCAGATGCAAACAATATGGATGAAGCACAGTTTGTGATTGAGCGTCATAAAATGTCACGTACACAACTGCGTAACTTGAAAAAGCGTCCGTACTTCCGTGGTGAGGTTATCAATGAAGTTATTGCTATGGGCGAAAACTACACCAAGCAATACTGGGAAGATGACTTGTCGGACTATGCGCCAGAGCATGGTGTAGATCGTTTTGAAGTGCTTGAATATTGGGGCATGGTTGATACAGAACTGCTGGAAGAGCAAGGTATAGATATTCCAAAAGAACTGAAAGAGTTTGATGAGTTACAGGCTAATGTTTGGATTTGTAATAACAAACTTCTTCGCATGGTTTTGAATCCATTTAAGCCGTCTAAAATTCCATACTCTGCTGCACCGTATGAACTGAATCCATATTCATTCTTTGGTGTTGGCATTGCAGAAAACATGGATGACACGCAGACGCTAATGAACGGCTTTATGCGTATGGCTGTTGACAACGCTGTACTGTCGGGCAACTTGATTGTAGAAGTAGACGAAACAAACTTAGTGCCGGGTCAGGATTTGTCACTATATCCGGGTAAGGTATTTCGGCGGCAGGGTGGCGCACCGGGCCAAGCTATTTTTGGTACAAAGTTCCCTAATGTGTCACAAGAAAACATGATGCTGTTTGACAAGGCACGTGTACTGGCAGATGAAAGCACAGGCTTCCCATCATTTGCACACGGACAGACAGGTGTTCAGGGTGTAGGCCGTACAGCTTCAGGTATTTCAATGCTTATGGGTGCAGCACAAGGCAGCACTAAAACTATCATTAAAAACGTAGATGATTATTTGCTTCGTCCATTAGGTGAAGGTTTCTTTCGCTTTAATATGCAGTTTGACTTTGATCCAGAAATCAAAGGCGACTTGGAAGTTAAAGCACGTGGTACAGAAAGCTTGATGGCTAATGAAGTACGCAGTCAAAGATTGATGCAGTTCTTGCAAGTTGCAAGTAATCCTGCACTTGCACCCTTTGCTAAGTTCCAGTATGTAATCCGTGAGATTGCAAAATCTATGGACTTAGACCCCGACAAAGTTACCAACAATATGGATGAAGCCGCACTGCAAGCAGAAATCATGAAGGGTTTCCAAGCACCAATGCAACAAGAGCAGGGTGGCATGACACCGCCGCCAGCAGGTGCTAACCCAATGGATACATCTGGTTCAGGTGGCGGCAACATTGGTGTAGGACAGGCTCCTGTACCGGGTGAACAAGGATTTAGTGGAAACAATGGACAAGAAGCAGGTACTCAACAAACTCAAGTCGCTGGTGGACAGCAACCCCAAATGGGAAGCATTCAATAATTATATTGACATAACTATAGAGCATCATCAACGTGTTTTAGAACAGTCAGATGATCCTATTATTATGCACAGGCAACAAGGTGCTATTGCAGTGTTAAGAAAGCTAAAGTATTTACGAGAAGAGGTAAATGGCAACTCTTAATCAACAGATGGATGACCTACTTTCTCCTGATGACATAATGCTTCAGGGAATGGAAAAGGGTACGTTTGAGCAGGCTAAAGAAGACACTAAAGAGTTTGCTAAAGATGTATCTACTGGTGCGGCGTTATCTTTTCCTCTTGCAGTAGGAGATACTGTTGACTTAGGAGCAGAACTACCTGCATTAGATAAAAAAATTAAACCATTTTTTCCTACGTATTCTAGTATGGAAGAAGCGTTTGAGCAATTATCAAAAGCAGGAGTTAGCAGACAAGCTGTAGTAGATATTGCTAAAAGCAGGTTTAATGTTGATGTAGAAGATAACGTAGGTACTTTTATAGGGGAAGGAATTGGTGTAGGAACTCCTATAAAGTATGGTACACAAATACTAGGTGCTATTGCATCTGCTGCTAGTAAGTATGGTCCTGACGCTCCTTTTATGCTTAATCGCATAGCTGATGAAGCAAAGCAATTATTTAACACCGCATCAGGTGGAGATGATTTAGATGGCATGGCTCCTGCAGTAGCAGGGGATGCGCCAACACCTACAGCAGCTACAGATACAGCAGAATTACCAGACACATCTACAACAAAGATGATGGTTGGTGAAAAAGGTTCTGTTGGCGAAGATGCAATATTTAGATATGAAAGATTAAAAAACGAAGACCCTGATTTAACAAAAGAAGAACTGTATGCTCAGACAGGCGTTTACATAGGCAGAGATGGTATGCCTAGAGCAGAACTAGATACTCAGGAAGCAGTATTAATCGGTAGAAGTCATCCTCTTATGTCTGGTAGTGATTCTTTTGATACACTTGCGGGTCTTGACCGCCGTTCAATACCAGACAATAAAGACTTTAGAATAGAGGCATTGCAAGATGGCGATGTTATGGAGTTGCAGGAAATTATAGATTTTCCTAGTTTGTTCAACCAGTATTCTGATGTTGAGGCTCCTATACAAAACATATACAGTAATAAACCTTTCGGTGCTGACTATGATCCTATACAAAACATACAAATTAATGTAGAAAATATAAATCGAAGTGCTTCAGTTGCATATTACTCACCAGAATCTGATACTATAACTATATCGGCTGATCTAGTAGATAAACCTGAAGAATTTTTATCTGTGCTATTGCACGAAGTTCAACATGCTGTGCAACATCGTGAAGGCTTTAGTGGTGGCTCTAATGTAGCAATGTTTTATAAACGGGCTGGTTTTGAATTAGGTTATGATGACTTAGAGTTAAACTCAGCGGCGGCATGGGATTCTAGATTTAATAAAGCTTCAGTTCGTTCTGGTAGTGGACTACAAGATGCCAGCAGAAACTTTAAACAAAATAGCCCGGTATTTAAAAAAGACCAAACTGAAGCGGGTGAATTTGATGATCCTGCTACTTTGATGGTAATGTCTTTAAGAGATTTGTTTGCAAAAAGAATGGACAACGATAGTTATAAAAAAGATAAAATATACTCAGACGAAGAAAAAGAAGCCATATTTACACTAACAGACAAAGATATAGATGATATAGTAAAATCAGAAGACTTTGACGAACTTGTATCTGACCATTTAAAAGCAAGAGTAGAAAAAGACTTACGCAGTTTCCAAAACGCTATGGGGAATAATTCTGCAGGACTTCATTCTGTTTTTAAACAAATGGCTGATGGCGAAGTAGAAATGAAGCGTTTGATGCAGATCAAACAAAGAGCAAGATTAAATTATGAAAGAACATACGGCGAACTTGAAGCACGTCTTGTACAAGAACGTCTAGGTATGCGCAAAAAACTAGCTGCCGAAGGATACTCAACACAAGAAATACGAGATATCATGGCAGAAAAGTATCCGCCTGTTGATATGGCAATAAATCAGTATGCTGTAATGGACCCTGATTTAGATGAAGGTGCTAAAGCAATTGCTGAAGAGTTGTTAGTAGGCGATCTTCCAGAAGGCATGATTTTACCAAAAGAGGGTTATCCTAGCTACGCTGCTGGAAACAGAGGTATGGGTCAGCTACGTATCAGAGAAGACAGCCCCGAAATATTAACAGACCCTGATGCGTACTCTGGGTTTAATGAGTCTGCTGCAATAGCAGAGTCTGCTCCTGCACCACGCAAAGGCTATGACCCTACAGATGAAACTTCTCGTGTGTTTCATTTAACTAAAAAAGATTTTGATGTAGCGGACGTTATTCGCAGTGGCACTGACGATATAGGCTTTCATGTAGGAACAGCGGCACAGGCTACAGCTAGAGGCTCTACAGGAAAACCTTACGACAGGGAATTGATGGAGGGCATGACTAAGGGTGAGCGTATCTTGCCAATGGTCTTGAAACAAAACCTTAAACCTGCTCGTATCCCTGACATGAGTTCTTTCAAAGAACCTAGAAACTGGCTAGGAAATCTATCTATCAGTACATCTGATTTGCAGGGCATGAAATTTTTACGTGATGACCCTAGTGATGCAAAGCTGCTAGAGAACGCACCTAGAGTTACTGTTGATGGTGAAACTCGTATAATGATGCCGGATGCTGTCAGAGCAGGTGTTGATCCTGACTTGTGGAAAGACTTAATCTTAGAAGCTTCACGGGCTAGGCGCGTTGGGCTAGATACAATTAACAAACAAGAAGACAGAGTGGAGTGGTTTAACACACTCAAAGCTACAGCCAACAAACATGGCTACGACTCTTTTGTATATAGAAACGAGTACGAAGGGTCAGATGAGTTTAATGTAGATGCTTTAGTAGAGCAAATACAACGAGCAAACAGAGGTGAAATTGATCCCTCTGAAGTAGATGTAAACGCACGGTTTGCAGACAGCTACATGCTCTTAGAGCCTGACCAAGCCAAGGGTATTTTTGGTGCTATGACTGAGGGCAATCCAGAGTTTATGAAAAACAGAGGCGGTTTAATATGAAAAATATGGCAACACAAATGGAACTCTTTGAGCCTGTAGAACGTGGGTTTGATGAAGGTGGTGTTAATCTTTCCAGTGCAAATATAGAGAAAGCTAAACAAGATGCAGAAAAAATTACTGCTTTAAAAAATCAAGAAACTGATGAAAGATTAAATGAACTAGACGCTGCTGTCACAGAAAAAACTAAAAACACCAGAGATCAAATGACTAAGTTAACAGAAATGCTCACATCTGGTGATGTTAAAAAACTATCGCCAGAAGAACAAGAAAAGTTTGTTAAACTATATAAACTATTACAAAGCCAAGGCTACAATGAAGGTGGTCTTATGGATGAAGGCGGTACTGTTGATCCAGTATCAGGCAATGAAGTGCCACCGGGTTCTACCAAAGAAGAAGTCCGTGATGATGTTCCTGCACAACTCAGTGAAGGCGAGTTTGTGTTTCCTGCTGATGTAGTTCGTTATATTGGCCTTGAAAAACTTATGCGTATGCGCCAAGAAGCCAAAATGGGATTGGCAGCTATGGAAGCTATGGGGCAAATGGGCAACAGCGAAGAAGCTGTTATGCCAGATGATTTACCTTTTGATATGTATGACCTTGACATTGAGGAAGAAGACGAGTATAATATGGCTCGTGGTGGCGTTGTTAAAATGCAACAAGGTGGCACAACATATACACCACCATCAATAGGTGGCTTTACTTCACCACCACCAGTAACTACAGGTTTTTCAGGTCCACAGCCTGTGCAACCATTCCAATCAGGGCAAGGCCAGTTTCAGGTAGCAGGTGCGGCAGAAGGCGCAGTTACACCTAAAACTTCTATAGAAGGTGTTACGCCTACGTTTAGTGACTTTATAGGGCAGAATGTTCCGGGTGTCGATTTTAAGATGGTTACATTCTATGACGAAAACGGTCAAGCAAAGGTACTTAAACAATTTCCTGACGGTAGCTATGAAGACCCAGCAAATCCGGGTGTGAAAGTAACTCCAGCAGATATGGGTCTTACAGAAGAAGTAAAAACCACTCCTACTACCACCCAACAACGAGTAGAAACGGCAAAAGTTGTCGATGACGGTGGTAAAGACGAACCAGTCGATAACCGTTCAACTGATGTAACGGGTATAAAGTACAATGCAAGCGGTTTAACTGATAATTTAGCGTCTGTAATTGATGAATTTGGTGGGGGATTAGGTACATTGGTAGACGCACTTAATCCTCAAATGTATGAAAGAGTTGCGTCTAAACTTGGTATAACTGATGGAGTTTCTCAAAAAACTAACGCTATAACTTCTGCTGCTTTAGGTGGGGTATTTGATAATTATAGAGGTGTTACAGTTACAGTAGATCCAAGATTTGGTAATGTAAGAACATATGCAGATAATACGCCACTTGATCAACTGGGAACTACGTCACAAAATAGACTAGCTTCAGTTGCAAGAGCAACTGTTACTAGAATCCAATCTATAATTACTGATCCTAATGGCGAAGCACTCAATACTGCCGATACTCAAACTGCGTTAGAAGCAGCATTAAGGGATCAATATGATTTGACTCAACCAGAAATTGATGCAATTGCAAACGTAGGCGGTAACTATAATCAAAATCAAAAACTTTCAAGACATCTATCGGGCTTAATAGCAAAAGACGAAACTAAAAAAGCTGTAGATAAATCAATGACAGATTATGCTGCTACAGTTACAAGCAAGGATGCACCTTCGACTGGGGCAGGTAAGGACGATTCTATGTCAGACCAGACAGGGTATGAATCTGCAGATATTGATACTGCTACATCAAGTGAGGATGATCAAGGCAGAATGCGAGATGATACGTATGATGGTGGTCTTGGATTCGGACCATAATAAACAAGCTGCGTGAGGGGCTTGTAAAATAACCTCACAATATGTTGGCTACCTAATCCCCCACCCCGGCGTGGCTACGGTTGGCCCCAACGAAAGGAAGTAAAACAATGGCAGAACAAGCTATTATGGCTGAAGAAATGAAGCCTCAAAAGAAAGTTGCGTTTGCAAATCGTAAGTACACTAACGAAGAAAAACGCAAGATGGAAGAAGAAGAACTAGAACAGCTTCTAAAAGAACAAAAGGGTGAAGCAGAAGAACAACCCGAAGAACAAGAAGCTGAACCTGCAAACGCAGAAGAGAAAACATTTAAGAAGCGTTACTCTGATTTGCGTAGGCACCAGCAACAACAGGCTGAAGAACTAAAGAAAGAGATTGAAAACCTCAAATCTCAACTCAGCCAAGCTGCACAGAAAGAAATGAAACTGCCTAAGTCTGACGAAGACATTGAACAATGGGCAAAAGATTATCCAGATGTAGCCGCTATCGTTGAAACAATTGCTATGAAGAAAGCACGTGAGCAATCTACTGCTCTTGAAGAACGCATGAAAGCAATTGATGAGTTGCAGTCTAGTGCTACTAAAGAAAAAGCTGAAGCAGAACTAATGCGATTACACCCAGACTTTGGTGAAATCCGTGACAGTGATGAGTTTCACGATTGGGCAGAAGAACAGCCTAAGTGGGTACAAGATGCACTGTATGACAATGACAATGACGCACGTTCTGCTGCTAGAGCCATTGACTTGTACAAAGCTGACATGGGTATTAAGAAAGAAAAACCTAAGTCAGATAAAGCTGCAGCTAAATCGGTATCTACGAAAGACTCACGTAGTAAGCCGCAAGATAATGAGGCGAACTCATATCTTAAAGAGTCTGCAGTACAAAAGATGTCGCCGTCTGAATACGAAAAACGGTCTGACGAAATCATGGAAGCTATCCGTAGTGGAAAGTTTATTTATGATATAAGTGGCTCTGCTAGATGAGTATCATATATAAACCCCAAAAAGACATAGAACTATTTGCTCCGTTTGGCCCAACGATGGGATATTATCGTATGCCAGATGCATTAGTTGAAGAACTAAATAGTAAAATGTCGGACAAACTTAGTGATTACTCTGATCAGCTAGTTGGCAAAGTATCTGAAGAGTTAGCTTTTGACGATGAAATAAAACTAATCGCTCAAAAAGGTTTAGGTCAGTTTGTAGGAAAGTATCAGAACTATACAGAGCATAGAAACTCTATGGGTGCTAAAGCACTTGATACAGAAAATAATAACTATGCACTACAAATAGTTTCAGGTTGGTTTGTACGCCAGTTTGAAAATGAATATAATCCACTACATATTCACACAGGGTCAAGGCTATCTTGTGTGGGTTATTTAAAACTTCCTGATGGAATAGAGGAAGAATGGGAAGAAGACTACAAAGATCATCACCCATCTAATGGACATATACAGTTTGCAAATGGCACAGCTTCTGGCTACACCTGCACAAACTTTATAGTAAAACCACAGGTAGGTGACTTTTATGTATTCCCATCACAATTGTTTCACTGCGTATACCCCTTTTACACAAAGGGTGAGCGTAGGTCTTTCAGCATGAATATGAATTTTCTTGAAGTGCCGAAAGAAAAAAGTATTGACAAATAGTTATTTATGTATATAACTATAGTCAGAATAGTGTAACTTTATTGCGCACCTAGTTACACTGTTATTCGCAAACAGCCAAGTCTTACGGATTACCTGACGAACATGGCCCGTTGAATAGTAGGGCGGCCACCTTACTAGAATACGCACCCAAGTGAATCAGCCTCCTGATTAGTCTTGCGAGTTTGTATCTGTAAAATGCTAAAATAGGAGATTTAAAAATGGCATTTACTTCCGCAGCGGGGTATGGCAATCTTCCTAACGGTAATTTTTCACCCGTAATTTACAGCAAACAGGTGCAACTTGCTTTCCGCAAGTCTGCTGTTGCTGAAGCAATCACCAATAACGACTACTTTGGTGAGATTGCGCAAATGGGTGATTCCGTTCGGATCATTAAAGAACCCGAAATCACAGTTAAGGCTTACGAGCGTGGTACAACCATCACTCCGCAAGACCTTGACGATGAAGACTTCAACCTGACAATTGACAAAGCTAACTACTTTGCATTTAAGGTTGACGACATTGAAGAGGCACACAGCCACGTAAACTTCCAGTCACTGGCAAGTGATCGTGCTGCGTACCGTTTGGCTGACCAATTTGACCAAGACGTTCTTGGTTACATGTCAGGATACAAACAGTCTGCACTGCACAGCAATGCTGACACAGTAAACACAACCATTAATGGTTCTGTTGCTGTATCAACTGCTGGTACAGATGAACTGCTTGCATCAATGAAGTTGGACGCATCTGACTTCTCTGACGGTGCAGGTACAGTAGGTAACGCAGGTGAAGCCATTGCTATCCAGCCTCGTACTGGTGGCGCAACTGACGCAACTCCTGCTGCTGGTGATACACACCCATTGACTTTGATTGCACGTATGGCTCGTCTTCTTGACCAGCAAAACGTGGACTCACAAGGTCGCTGGATTGTGCTTGACCCAGTGTTCATGGAAGTATTGAAAGACGAAGATTCTCGTCTGTTCAATGCTGATTTTGGTGGTTCTGGTCTGCAAAATGGTCAGATTGCTACCCAAATCCACGGCTTCCAAGTTTATCAGTCTAACAACTTGCCTTCAGTTGGTACTGGTCCATCATTCGCTGGTGCGAACAGTTCAACCAACTACGGTGTGATTGTTGCTGGTCACTCTTCTGCTGTTGCTACTGCAGAACAGATCAACAAGACTGAAACTTACCGTGATCCTGATAGCTTTGCCGACATTGTTCGGGGAATGCATTTGTATGGTCGCAAGATTCTCCGTCCAGAGGCTCTTGTCAACGCCATTTACCACTTAGCGTAAAGGAGATTAAATCATGGCTTTAGGTGATAATACTCTTCAGGCCGCACGTGGTAATTCACAGCGTGGTCGTAACCCATACTTTGTGTCAACAATTGTAGACATTGCAACAGCATTGTCAGACAAGGGTTCTGCTCTTGCTGCTGCTGATGTAATTCCTGCAATTGCGGTTCCAAAAGGTACTTGCATTTTGAATGCAGGTATCGAAGTTGATACAGCACAAACTTCTGCTTCTGCTCTGACCCTTGATTTGGGTACAGGCGTAGATGCTGACGTTTTTGTAGATGGCTTTGACGGCACATCTGCAGCAGGTGTTGTAGCACAGAACCCAGCAGTGTACCAGCCAGTAATGGCTGTAGCTGATGACAACATTGACCTGAAGATTGCAACTCTTACAGGCACATTGTCAACAGGTAAGTTCCGTGTTTGGGCAATCCTAATGGATTGTACTGATCCCGGTTCACTGACTGCTGCTGAAGTAGATCGTGACACTCTTGCCTAAATAGTTGAGGGGGCAGGGCAACTTGCCCCTTCACTTTTCTTTTGAGGAACCTTAAATGGCTACAACATTTTTACAATTAGTAAATCAAGTAAACAGACGTTTGAATGAAGTTGAACTAACTTCCGCAAACTTTGCAAGTGCGACAGGTTTTTATGCACATGCAAAGGATGCAGTTAATGCATCTATTAGATATATAAATCAATCTGAATTTGAGTGGCCTTTTAATCACAATACACAGACTACCACACTAACGGCTAATCAGAGCCGTTATTCTTTTCCTGCTGACTGTAAAGTAATTAACTTTGATACTTTTAGAATTAAAGAAAATAGTTCATTAGGTAATTCTACTACACGTATACTGCCTATGACATATGAAGAATACTTAGATAAATTTGTAGCACAAGAATATAACAACACCAGTTTTCAAGGTGTTCCCACCCGTGTAGTACATGCCCCTTCCCTTGAATTTATTTTAACACCAGAACCAAACGCTGCGTATGAGTTAGTGTACGAGTACTTTAACTTTTCATCAGACTTGTCTGCAAACAGCGATACAATAGTAATACCAGATAGGTTTGTTCACGTAATTGTAGACGGTGCTATGCACTATGCATATTTGTTCCGTGGTAATACACAAGACGCATTGGTAATGAAAGAAAAGTTTGATGAAGGCATTAAATATATGCGTTCAATGTTGATTAATCGTACACGGTATGTACGTTCTTATATGATTCCGCAAAACACAGGTGGTGGACTTAGATACGGATATTCTTCGATAACATAGGGGTAATTTATGGCTGACGCATGGAAAACCTATGCCGTTGAGTTTCGTGGTGGTCTTATTAGTAATCTATCACCTTTACAGCAAGGTATTAACGCACCGGGTAGCGCAAGAATACTACGTAACTTTGAACCGTCTGTTGAGGGTGGCTATCGTAGAATTGAGGGCTATGACAAATACGACAGTAATATAATTCCGCCTTATGGCGCACCAAAGGTACACGGCGGTAGTCAAAGCGGCACATCACTTACAATAGCGAATATACATCAAACACCAGTCGCAGGTGATGTGTTAACATTTACAGGTGGTGCAGTAGCAGGTGGATCACAGACAGGTACATCACTAGACGTAGATGGATTAGATGTAGCACCATCCGCAAGCGATACATTTACTATAGCAGGTGACACAACTGTATATACAGTAAGCGCAGCAACGGCTCTTGTCGGTACAGCATCTACGCTTACAATAACACCAACACTAGCAGTTACTCCAGCAGATAATGCTGTTCTTAGTTTTAGATATAGTATAGCCACAGGTGGTGTAAGTTTTTCTGCAAGCGTAAACAGAGCAACATTAACACTTGACCAGACAATGGTGGTTAATCCGTCAGATCAAGATGATGTTACGTTTGTATCTACTGTACTAAACTATTTAGCACTAGGCGTAGCAAGTTGGGAAAGCCAAGCCATTGTTGCTAAAAATGATGACATATATAGTACTACAGGTACTGGCTATACTAAAATAAATGTTCCTAGTTATGGTACGGTATTAGTAAACGGTGGAAGTCAAACAGGTTCATCTTTAGCAGTAGATGGTTTAGACGCTACGCCGCAAGCACAAGACCAGTTTACTATTGCAGGTGTAGACTTAGTATACACAGTTACGGCAGCACCTACAGTTACATCGGGTGCAGCGACCATTAGCATAGACCCGGCACTTAACTCTAGCCCAGCAGACAATGCCGCTATTACGTTTATATCTACCAGTAGAGAAGGTGCCTCACGCACACGATTTGCTAAGTACAACTACGATGGTACACAAAAGATTGCTATAGTTGACGGTGCTAATGCACCAGCCACGTATGATGATAGCACATTTACAGTATTAAATGACGCTCCGGCAGATGTAAAAGGCGCATCTTTTGTAAGTAACTTTAAAAATGCTTTGTTCTTTGGTAAAGGAACTAACCTTAATTTTACTGCACCGTATACAGATAATGACTTTTCAGTAGCCAACGGCGCAGGTGCAATTAATATAGGTTCACCCATTACTGGATTAGAAGTGTTTCGTGACCAGCTAATTATTTTTACTGAAGTATCTATACAAAGATTAGTTGGTAACACTATTGCAGACTTTACATTACAACCAGTAACAAACGACATTGGCTGTATTGAAAGTGACACCATTCAAGAAGTCGGTGGTGACATTATGTTCTTGGCACCTGATGGTCTGCGACTGTTGAGTGCAACAGATAGAATTGGCGACTTTGGATTAGGCGTTGTATCTAAGGCTATACAGGATAACTTAACTACATTTATTTCGGCAAACACAAATTTTTCAAGCTGTGTTATCAGAGAAAAATCACAGTATAGAATATTAGGATACAACAACAATATTACACAAGAGAATGCCCAAGGTATTATTGCTACGCAGTTTGCAGAGCAGGGTGGTGCAAATATGCAGTATGCGGAAACAAGAGGCATACGAGCATATGTAGCAGACAGTAACTACCACTTAAATACAGAAGTCGTGGTCTTTGCTAATAATGATGGCTACTTGTATCAAATGGAGTCGGGAAGTGATTTTGATGGTACAGCAATTACAATTACTTTTGCTACGCCATTTATTCCAATTGAAGATCCACGTGTACGAAAAACTTTTTACAAGATATTTTTGTACACAGACCCGCAAGGTAGTGTGGCATTTGATTTAAGTCTAAAGCTAGATTTTGACGAATCTGGCATAATACAACCAGCACCTATTAACATTCAAAACACACAAGGTACTGTTGGTTTCTTCGGACAAGGCACATTTGGTGTAACATCATATGGAGCCAAGCTAGTTAAACTATTTGAAAGTCAAGTTGTTGGTTCAGGATTTGCAGTTTCATTCTTGTTTGATTCTGCTACAGAGGCACCGCCGTTTTCCCTTGACGCATTAACGGTAGAGTATGCCACTAACTCAAGAAGGTAAAAACTATGGGAACAGGATACACTAGAAACGATACAGCTAATAATATTGCTGACGGTAACGTAATTAACGCTGCTGACTTTGATGGCGAATATGATGCCATTGAAGCAGCCTTTAATGCTACCACAGGACATACGCACGATGGTACTGCTGCAGAAGGTGGGCCAATTACGGTGGTTGGTCCTGTGCAAGATGTGGTTGTGTCGTCTACAGAAATGCGTCCTAAGACGACTAACACACTAGACCTTGGTACATCTTCTCTTGAGTATAAAGACCTTCACCTTGCTGGTACAGCTAATCTTGTAAATGTGACTACTACTGGCGATGTTACTCTTACAGGCGCAGCTAATAACGTAGTATTTGATGCCAGCGATAATGCACTGGAGTTTGCGGATAGTGCTAAAGGTGTGTTTGGTACAGGCAATGATTTGCAGCTATACCACGATGGAACAAATAGTTATATTGAAAATAATACTGGCGAACTTTTTGTACAAGGTGATGGCATTACACTTCGTAGTGACACAGGTACAGAAACTTATATTGCAGCAGATGTAAATGGTGCAGTAGAATTATATTATGATAACAGCAAGAAATTTGAAACAACATCAACGGGTGTTGCAATTACAGGTAGTCTTGCACTAGATGGTATACATCTTGACGATACTGAAAAAGCTACATTTGGTAATAGTGTTGCACCCGATTTAGAAATATACCATGATGCTACTAATAGCTACATTGAAAACAACACAGGTGAATTATATGTTCAGGGCGATAACATTACTTTGCGTAGTGACACAGGAACTGAACAGTTTATTGCTATGGACGTTAATGGTGCGGTAGAAATATACCATGACAATGTAAAGAAATTTGATACGGACGCAGACGGTATAAATGTAACTGGGCAGATTGATGTTAGCACAGATGTTAATATTACTGGTGACTTAGATGTTGGTGATGATGTTACGTTATCATCAGATGGTGCTATAATTAATTTTGGTGCAGCCCCTACTGATGTAACACTTACCCACGTAGCAGATACTGGTCTTACACTTAATGTAGAAAACTCTACCACCAATGCTGTTACTGACGTTCTTAAACTGCAAGCACAAAGCAGTGGTACACCTGCTGTGGGCATTGGTACTGGTATTGAGTTCTCTACAGAAACTGCTTCAGGAACGCTTGAAACAGGCGGTGTAGTTGAATCTGTAACTACTGGATTAACTCCGGGTTCTGAAGAATTTGACCTCATATTTAAAACCATGTCATCTGGTGCTGCTGCTGCAGAACGCTTGAAGTTAAATGCTTCTGGTGCTACCGTTGGTAATGTTAATGTAAATGGTAACACGGTTAGTAGTACAGACACCAATGGTGATATTAACCTGTCACCAAATGGAACTGGTACAGTTGTAATTAACACAGACCTTGATGTTGATAACATTAACATTAATGGTAACGCTATTACAAGCACGGATGCTAACGGCAATATTGCCCTTACACCAAACGGAACTGGTGAAGTTGATATTAGCAAAGTCGACATTGACAGCGGTGCTATTGATGGTATCACATTAGGTACAAACAGCCCGGTTACTGAAGCACAGATAGATAACATCAACATCAACGGTAATGCTATCACATCAACAGATACAAACGGCAACATTACACTGACACCAGATGGTACAGGTGAAGTTGATATTAGCAAGGTTGACATTGATAGTGGTGCTATTGATGGTGTAACCATTGGTACAAATAGTGCTGTAACCGATTTACGTGTAGATAATATTCAAATTGATGGAAACACAATATCAAGCACAGACCTCAATGGTAATGTTACTATTACGCCTAACGGAACAGGTGATGTTAACGTAGGTGTGTTTACTTTTGACGCAGATCAAAGTGTAGGCGTAGGTCAAGATAATTATGTGTTGACATATGATAATACTGGTGGTAAAATACAACTTGAAGCATTACCGGGAACAAGTATATCAAGTGACACATCACCTGCTTTGGGTGGTACACTTACTGCTGATGGCTTTAACATTGAGTTTGATGACAGTGGTGCAGCAACAGATGACCGCTTGCGGTTTGGTACAGGTAATGATTTAGAAATTTATCACAATGGTACAGACAGTATTATTGATAATGCTACGAGTGAAGGTAGTATCAAAATACAAGATACTTCGTCTACTGTAGTAGAGATTGATGCTGCAGGTGTAACGGTAACAGGACGTGCTTTAAGTTCAGATGGAACTGACGCTATAACAACCGACTCACCAAGTGCCAATGTCATCACTTTTGATTTGACTGACAACACCAATTTCCAAGCTACCACAACAGGTGATGATGAACTTACCTTTAGCAATACTGTAGCTGGTCAATCAGGCAATATCTTCTTAACTACTGGTGGTGGCACAATCAGTGCTAACGCTATGGTAGCTATTAACGCAGATGCCTTAACAGCATTAGCTACTGCTGGCGTATATCACCTAGCATACTTTGTAAAAGCTGCAACAGGTGACAATAGAGTTTTGGTTTCTGTATCAGGGGCATTAACATAAGATGAGCATTCTTCAAGCTAACGGTGCTGGACTAGGCGGTGCTGGTGATCCCGGTGGCGCACTTGCTGGTGGTGCGCTTTTAGGTAGTTATGCTATTAATCAATCCTTGAGATTTGATGGTAGTACTTCATACCTAGAATTTACACCAAGCAGTGCTGCTACGGATAGTAGCAAGATGACCTTTTCAACGTGGGTTAAAACGTGGGGTTCTGGGATAGGTGATGGGTATATCTTGTCTGCTGGCTCTAGTTACATTGATGGCGTTGGATATCAAAGCCTAAATAACTTTACATTTGCTCGTAATGGTACAACAGCAGTTACTGGTAACGCCGTTAGGCGTGACCCATCAGCTTGGTATCATCTATATGTAACTTATGATGCAGACGGAGAGTCTAAAGTTAAAATTTATGTTAATGGTGAATTAGACAATGAAGCCTCACAATCAACAGATTTAGGTAAACTTGGTGTTAATGGTCAATTACAAAGAATTGTCCGTAAATCAAATGCATCCACATATTTAGACTTATATCTTGCCGAAGCACATTTTATAGACGGTTCAATTGTACCTATTAGCACTTTTGCTGAAACAATAGATGGAGTGTGGGTTCCTAAAGAAACATCGGGAATTACTTACGGCAACAACGGTTGGTATCTTCCATTTACACAAGATGTTACAGGTGGAAATAGTATAAACTTTGGAACAGCCCGTACTGCTGCAGTTACTTATTCGGATGCCGCCTCTTTTGTCATTGGTGCATCAGATGATTTTACTATTGAGTTCTTTTTCAAGACACAAGATGTAGGTGCTAACTACGGTAATTTTATGGGTGATTATGCAACAAGTTATCACTTAATTGGTTATGATTTTAGAAGTTCAACTAGAAATATTTATTTTTACTCAGGTAATGGGCAATCATTAGCTTGGGCTGTAGCTGGTAACGTTACTTTATCTAACGGCACTTGGCATCATATGGTATTTCAAAGAGATGGCACAACATTAAGAGCATATATTGATGGTACAAGGTTAACGTCTATTTCAAATGTATCTTCTAGCTGGACTTTATCAGATGGAAAGGCAACAAATTTTAACAAAGCCTATAGTTCAAACGATACTATTTTAGGCGATCCACATGGGCAAGGTATGAGTGGGTCACTAAGCAATGTTAGATATGTTATTGGCAACACTGTTTATGCTGATGACGATAATAACATTACTGTTCCAACAACAACTTTAACAGCAGTTACTGGCACTAAATTATTAACTGCTGTAAATGCTACACTTGGCGATGACATCAGCACCGAAAATAATGATGGTACTACAAGTGGTTCTCCAACTTTAAGTTATGATAGCCCATTTACGACTAGCAATTTTTATGATGATGCGTCTGGTAATGGAAATCACTGGACTGCATATAATTTAGATGAAAATGATGTCGTGCCGGATAGCCCGACTAATAATTTTCCAACAATAAATTCAGTTTTCCCACACGCTAATATGACTTTTAGCGAAGGAAATTTGCGGCATACAACATCAACAAATAATAGAGGTGTTGTTGCCAACATTCTTTTGCCTAAGTCTGGTAAGTGGTATTGGGAGCATTGGTCAAAATCTTTTAACTACTCAACTGATAACGAATTGCACGCTGTAGGCATCAATGTACCGACTGTTGATATAGATGGAAGCAGGGGTGGTTGGGATACTGGTGTAACTCTTTCGTCCAGAAATGGTCAAAAGAATGTTGAAGGAACTAGAACAGCATACGATTCTATAACAGGCTGGGCTGAAAATGAAGGATGTGGAGTTGTATTTGATGCAGATGCTGGAACTATTGCTTGGACAGTAAATGGCGGCTCATTAGGTAGTGCAGTAACTATACCGTCTGGAACAGATATTGATTGGATACCATTTGTCGGTATGGGCGGCGGCACTTCAAGTGAAGTGGGATTTTTTAACTTTGGGCAAGATGGCACATTCGCTGGCGAAACAACATCTGGTGGATATTCAGATGCAAATGGCTATGGTGATTTCAAATGGCAACCGCCAACAGGTGCATTAGCCTTATGCACAGCCAACCTTCCAGATTCAATTATTGGCCCCAACAAAAGTGAACAAGCTGACGATTACTTTGAAACTATACTTTACACAGGCAACGGTGCAACACAACACATTGGTTCAGGTGGCGCACAACATCCTATAGATGTTACTACTATTGCTAATGGTCTTCTATTTGATAGAGCAGGTGAACACGAATTAGCTAGAACATTTGGTTCAGGTGGCAATAGACGAAAGTGGACATTTAGCACTTGGATGAAACGAACTGATCTTTTAGCAAGTGGAAATGATCATTATATATTTGGTACAAATACAGGTGCTGCCGATAGCACTTTTATGATGTTAGTTTGGAGAGCAACGGATGCTTTAACAGTTACTGGTCAATCAACATTGTGGTTAAAGTCTAATAAATCTTTTCAAAGTGTCAGTGATTGGTATCATATTGTATGGGTGTTAGATACAGACAATGCAACTGATGCTGAAAAAATGCGTTTATACGTAGACGGTACAGAAATAACATCGTTTGCTACTGACAACAGATTATCTTTATCTGGAGATCAAGCAGTAAATGCGGCTGTTGAACATAATCTTGGTGTGCATCCTTCTGCAACAGGGTATGGGCTAGATGCATACTTAGCAGATACTATTTTTGTAGATGGACAAGCATATGGTCCAGAAGAATTTGGACAAGTAGGGTCTAACGGGTATTGGATACCTAAAGCGTATAGTGGAACATATGGTAGTACAGGTTTTAGATTAACATATGAAGGAACAGGAACGGCTACCACAGCGGATGGTACAACAGCGCAAACAAATATTGGTGATGACCAATCAGGATCGGGAAGAAATTTTGGTATTATAGGTAGCACAATTGATTCACACGATGTAAAAACAGATAGCCCTACACAGAACTTTAATACATTTGACCCTAAAAACTCTTATAGTAGTGGCTCACGTCTTTCAGAAGGTAATTTAAGATATACTCATGATGGTGCTAATGGACACCATACTACTACTTTAGCTTTTAACTCTTCTGGTAACTGGTATTGGGAAGTAGACCTAACTAATTTATCTACTGCTTGGATGGGTATAGTTGATGCAAACCAAAGCTGTACAGGTGCTGGAAGCATTAATGGATATTTTTGGTATCCTCAAAATGGTTATAGATCAGAAAATCCTTATGGAACATCTGATGCTTGGATAGGTACTACTGCAACAACTGGAGATATAATTGGTTTTCAAATAAAAAATGAAGTAATGACTATATATAAGAATGGTGTATCTTTAGGTAGTCCATTTACTATTGCACCCGGATCTTATAGACCATTTACTATGTCCCCCGGTGCAGGAACTGGAATTAGTACATTTAACTTTGGTGCTGATGATACTTTTGCTGGAAGTAAAACATCAGGGTCAGCAGCAGCTTCAGATGCTAATGGCTATGGTAGTTTTTACTACACGCCACCTACTGATGCATTAGCAATAGTAGATGACAACATTCCAGTAGAAGGTATAGTTGCGCCGGATTTAGTGTGGATTAAAAATAGAACCACTGCTTCAACAGACCATTATCTTGTAGATTCTGTTAGAGGTGATTATAAGCAGTTAATATCAAATTCAAACGCCATAGAAAGTACAAATACAAATAATGGTACAAAACTTGAATACAATGGTTTTACAATTGGAGCATTAGGAGATACTAATACAAGTGGTAATAGTTATGTAGCTTGGACTTGGAAAGCTGGTGGTCCTTCTCCTACACAAACATATACAGTAAAAGTTGTATCCGACAGTGGTAACAAATTCAGGTTTGATGATTTTGGAACAAGTGCAGTAACATTAAGTTTACAAGAAGGTGGCACATATACATTTGACCAATCAGACAGTAGTAATGCCACACATCCACTTCGCTTTTCTACTACATCAGATGGAACACACAACAGTGGCTCAGAGTATACAGTAGGCGTAACAACTTCGGGAACACCGGGTTCTGCTGGCGCAAAAACAGTTATAACTGTAGCTGCAGGTGCGCCAACTTTGTACTACTATTGTTCAACACATAGTGGTATGGGTGGACAAGCTAACACTACAGAAACACACGGGTCATCAAATTTTAAAGGTTCTATACAGTCTGTTGTATCAGCTAGTCAGGATGCAGGGTTTAGCGTGGTCAGTTATTCAGGTGTAAATACTACCACTGGGCAAACATCAACAATAGGTCACGGCCTTGCTTCGGCACCTGAACTAATCATATGCAAACGCCTAAACGATGCACAAAGCTGGTCGGTTGGAAGCACTGATATTGGCAACTTTACAACAAGTAATGTTTATAGTTTAGATAGCACAGGTGCGCCAGCAACAACGTGGGCAGATGAATGGGGTGCAAACCCAACTAGCACAGTTTTCACAACTGGCTATTCAAACAGAACGAATATTAGCGGCGGCGATTTCATAGCCTACTGCTTCCACAGCGTGGATGGCTTCAGCAAGACTGGTTTATATGTCGCCAACAATAGTGCAGATGGCCCTTTTACCTACACAGGGTTTAGGCCAGCATGGGTTATGATAAAAAACACAAACAATGGGTCAGTAAATTGGTTAATACTGGACACAGATAGAAGCACGTTTAATGAAATGAACGATTTTTTATATCCAAATACAGGTGGTGCAGAAAGCGCAAGCACTGTTTTGAAAGTAGATTTTTTAAGCAACGGCTTTAAGATTAGAAACGCCTCCTATGGCGAAACAAACGCCGCCGCTGGACATAATTTTATCTACCTCGCCTTTGCCGAAACCCCATTTAAATATGCCAATGCACGATAGGAGAATATAAATATGCCTTGGAAACACGAACTACTAACTTTAAAGCCGGGAAAGGCTTGGACAGACACGGAAGGTCGGTTGCATTCGGCATTGTGGATGCGTTATTCTGACCAAACAAAAGCGAGGTACAACATCATTTGGGAAGAGCCACCTGCAAGCGCAGCACCCTTCGACAATCGTTTCTATTGGGGGCGTGATCTTGATGGCACATTAATACCAAGATCACTAACTGACATCAATGAAGTTGATGACAATAACAATCCAGTTTTAGATGAAGATGGTAATCAAGTCATAACGCTTGGCCTCAAGTCTATACATAAAGCAAAGACAAAAGAAACAGCAGGTTCACTTCTTTCGCCAACTGACTGGCATGTCGTAAAGGCTGCTGAAGTATCCGGGTATACTGTACCCAGCACAATCACAACTTATCGTGCAGCAGTACGCACAGCCAGCAACACAATAGAAACTGCCATAGACAATGCTGCAGACTTGGATGCTTTCATTGCATTGTTCGATGTGCCTGTAGATGCTGATGGAAATCCAACTGGTAATGCTCCTATTAACGACTGGCCTGACGAGATTTAATCATGGAAATGACAAACCTTATTGATTTATTGCTTGGTGTTGTAGTAGCTGGTGTTGCTTGGTTTCTTAATGAACACAGCAAAGAACAAAAGCGCATAGGTATTTTGCTGAACAAAACACGTGAAGATTATGCAACTCGCATGGAATTACGTGATGATATGAATAAGGTTATGGACGCACTGCATCGTGTGGAAGATAAACTAGATAAAGTATTGAGTAGGGAACTGTAAAATGGCAATGTTTAAAGCATTTAAACCTAGTGGCATGGAGAAGATAGCACGGTCTATGGGCTATCAAGGTAATATGCAGGGGTTCCAAGACTTCCTTGCACAAGACCCTATGCGACAGCAGAAGATGAATGACTACACAAACAAAGCTATGCAAATGGCTAAAGGTGGTGTGGTTAAAATGCAGACAGGTGGTACACCACAATCTGAATCTCAAATGTCGGGTGTAACTGACTTTAGTGTACAGCAAATGTATGATCCTAAACTAACAGAAGATCAAATTACAAAGGCACAGTTTATTCCTTACGATACATCTCAAGATATTGCTGCAGGAACTGGAACAGTAACAGGACAAGTGCAAACACCTACAGCTATGGCATTGACAGCCCAAGCGCAACAACCCGGACAAACTACAGCTAATTTAGTGCAAGCAGACACTGCTGCTGCTGACGTAGATGCTGCTGTATCTGCTACACAAGCAGCACAGTCAGACCCAAATGACCCAAGACTGCAAGTCACTGCCGCACAGCAAACACAATCGTCTGTAGGTAATTTACAAGCAGCACAGGGTAACGCAATACTTATTAACAATCCTGTACAACGTCAGATACAACAAGGTGAACTGATTAGTGGTACAGGTGTGGATGCTACTAAAGCCGCACAAGTAGCTGCACAAACACAAGCTGCAGCAGCTACGGCTAATCCATCTGCTCAAACTATGGTGGCTACACAACTTGATGGATTAATGCAACAGTTCCAAGGCGGTGCTACACCAGCATGGGCTGCAGGGGCCATGAGAGCCGCTACATCAGCTATGGCGGCACGTGGGCTAGGTGCATCATCTCTTGCTGGTCAAGCCGTTGTACAGGCCGCTATGGAGTCTGCAATGCCTATTGCAATGGCAGATGCAAAAACTGTTGCTGCTTTTGAAGCACAGAACTTATCTAACAGGCAGCAGTCTGCAATGCTTGCAGCGGAACAACGTGCTAGGTTTATGGGTCAAGAGTTTGACCAAGCGTTTCAAATGAAAGTAATGAATGCTAGTAAGATTAGTGATATTGCTAATCAAAACTTTACAGCAGAACAGCAGGTACAGTTAGAAAACTCTCGTGCCGCTAACACAGTGAACCTACAGAACCTATCAAATAAACAAGCATTGGTTATGGCTGAAGCATCTGCATTAGCACAGCTAGACACAGCTAACCTATCCAATAGACAACAAGCTGCAGTACAAAATGCGCAATCATTCTTGCAAATTGATATGGCTAACTTATCTAATAGACAACAAACTGAATTGTTTCGTGCGCAGCAACGTGTGCAAGCAATGTTTACTGACCAAGCTGCAGAAAATGCAGCACGTCAATTTAATGCATCTAGCCAAAATCAAGTCGATCAATTCTTTGCTAATCTATCCAGTCAGGTAGCACAGTTTAATGCTACTCAGCAAAACGCACAATCGCAGTTTAATGCAGGGCAAGCTAATACAATTAACAGATTTAACGCAGAGTTAAATAACCAACGTGACCAGTTTAATGCACAAAACCAGCTTGTAATTGCTCAATCAAATGTGCAATGGCGTAGACAATTAGCCACTGCAGATACTGCCGCACTTAACAGAGTCAATGAATTAAACGCTGCAGCTACGTTAGACATAGGTAAACAGGCTTATGATAACCTATGGAACTTTTATGCTGATACGATGGAGTGGGCGGTAACTGCTGCAGAAAATTCTCAAGACAGAATTGTTGATATGGCTATAGCAGAGTTAGATGCTAAGACACGTAAAGAAGTTGAAGAAGAAAGATCAAGCACTTCAAATGGTCAGGCTGTTGGTGGTTTGATTGGTACGGTCTTGGGTGCTGGTATTCAATACGGTTTTGGTAATCTGTTTTGTTGGGTGGCTCGTGAAGTATATGGTAAAGGAGATCCACGTTGGTTTGTATTCCGTACATGGATGCGATATGACGCACCAGAGTGGTTACAAAAATTATATAAGAAACACGGTCAAGCATATGCTAAGTTTATTAGCAACAAGCCTGCACTTAAATGGCTTACCAAAAAAGCAATGGATATTATTGTAGAAAGAAAAAGGGTGAAACAAAATGCGTACGTATAATCCTGTACTATCCACGTACAAAACAATATCAAAGCAAGTAGAAGAAATGTCTCACGTTAAAGAACCAAAGAAAACTTTAAGTGGGCTTCTTGCGCCTAGACGTAAAGAAGAACAAAAAGAAAATGATATGGATAGTCCAGTAATGCGTGTTGCTTCACACTTTAAAATATTGCGTGATAAAAGGAACGAAATAAATGGCTCGTAGTACTGATTTTTCATTTGATGCTCCAATACCCGGTATGTCTTTAACTGCAGAGTTTGGTGCTAGACCTTGGCAATCTCCACCACAAATTGCATCAGTAGATGATGCTATTGAGTATTACCTTGAACGCATGTCTAACGATGATTTTACTGACCAATTAATTGATGTAATGGAAATGGGTGTTCCTGTAGCTGATGTAGCAAATACACTGCAGCTTGGTGCAGTTATGGAAGGTGTACATACAATTGATGTGGGTATTCTTGTAATGCCTTTGTTAGCAGAAATGATGATGCTTATAGGAGACAGTGCAGGTGTAGAATATGAATCTGGTTTAGAAGACAATCCAGATAAAGACAGGGTAAGACGCAGCCTCGTAGAAAAAACACTGCGAAAACTAGAGAATATGGACAGTGTTAAGAAAAATGATGAGACACCAGACGAAGAAGAACAAGAAACTGAAGAGCCTTCAACTGGATTAATGGCACGGAGACAATAATGAAGATTAGATTGGCTGATGTAATTGGCGGTGCTGCTAAAAGTTTAGACCAGCGTTTGCAAGATGATATGCGGCGTACAGAAGAACGTGCAGAAAACGTGGCTAAAGAGCGTAGATTAAAACGAGAAGCCCAAAAAGCAAAAGAAGAAGAGTTTGATCAAGCGATGACAACATACGTTGAAGGTATCCAATCTACTCTAGGCCCAAACGCTACCTATACAGATGCCGTTAGGATTGTTAAAGATTATGGTGGTAATTTAGCTGGTGCAGAACGTGCATACAAAGCATTTACTGAAAGTGCAGATGCAGGTATTGATGTTAGTACACTTGTTAAATTTTCTCAGGGGACAGATTCGGCAACTCTTCCAGAGTTAATATCTAGTATGCGTCCTGCAGGTACGTCTATGCAACCGTTAGGTGCAGGTGATGTCGTAGGTACAGGCTTTTTAAAGGGGGTAGATTTATCTGAACGGATTAATCAGCAGGTTCCTATTACTGCACAAACTAGACAATCCTTTAATATTGGTCAAGCAACGGTTGATAGAAAAGGTTTGTTAGCTGGTCTTGAAGGTCAGGCTAAAATAAGCGATGCCAACAAAAAGAAAAGAAATACAACATATACCGCATTGCACGTTGAGTTAACTGAACGGATAATGGCAGAACAAGATAAGCCTAATCCTAATCAACAGTTAATTGATGACTTAACGAAAAAACGTAAAGAAGCCCACACACAATGGCTAGAGTTTCAATTAAGAGAAGGCGGTGCCACTGACTCTGCAGGTCAGTTTGATAAAGATTTGGTGACAAGCATACCCACTATTATCAAAAGCTATGCGGATACTGCAATGTCTAAATTTGCAGTAAAAGGTATTGATGGTAAAATTACTACTGTCATAGCTGGTAACGAAGGCGAAGCATTTGACTTAGAAAAATCAGCGTATCAAGAAATTATAGATACGGGATATGCAGATGCTTCAAAGTTTGGTTTGTTGCATCAAAACGCAAGAGCCGCTATAGCCTCTGTCGATAGGCAAATTTTAGCTTTTAAAAATAAAGCAGAGGTAAATTATAACAAATTGCGTAACGAAGACCCCAATTTAGTTGGGTCTGGTTATACAAAATTTGTAGACTTAACTAATCAACAAAATGTTACTATGAGCAGTTTAAAGGAACGTGCTAACGCTGGTGAGTTTAGTAAAAATGCTGTTGTTAAATTTACAACAACAAATACAGATGGACAAGTAGGTACCGTAAAATTATTGTGGACAGGATATAAATTTATATGACCTTAGAACAACAAAGTCAGACTGACGCAGAACTTGAGGCGTTAATTAATCAACAATTTGAAGTACAAAATCAGATTGATAATGATGTTCAACCTGATCTTGTTGTCACTCCTAATGTGCCTGTAGTGCAAGAAAAAGAAGTAGAACCTCAATCAGACGATGAGTTAAATCAGCTAATAAACAACTCTTTTGAACCTGTAGATACTTACGTCCCACCACAAGACCGTGCAGAAAAAGATACAATGATTCCTCAGTTTAATGATGAGGGCGAGGTTGTTTTAGTGCTACGTCCTACTGAGCCTGAACAGCCTGTTGATACAGAAGCACTGTCTCGTTATGAGAAAGCAGTAGCCGAAGCTGATAGCACAGAAGCAATGTTGAACGAAGTTGCAATGGCTGTTGATTTCTCTTATGAAGAGGAGCAGGCGGCAATAGAAGAGGCTAGACAGCAAGCAGAAATACGGGAAGCCATGATTGGCAGGACGGGTTTAGACTTTGCGTTGCCAGAAATAGACTTAGATGAAGATGTAATTGTAAACAATGCTCGTAGAGATAAAGCTATTGAAACATTAGTCATACCTAAGATGGATGATGGTCCACTCAAAGACTTTATAGCTTACGGTGGTGCTGATGCATTTGATGCTATGATTTCTTTAGGCATGTCTATGCAACAAGCGGGTGCTGCGAGTGTAGATGCTGCTCAGTCATTCTTTGAAACATGGAAAGAAACCAACGAAGCAAGCTATGATTTTTTTAATGAATATATAGCTGCAGGTGCTAAACAAAGTCCTAAAAATGCAGCAGAACAATGGGGTAGAGAAATGATAAATTTCTTTACCATGCTAGAGGCTATTCCTGTATTGGGTTCTGTGTCCACATTAGGTAGGCAGTATAAAAATGCAGCAAAAGCTGCTACAGCAGAGGCTAAGAAAATAGCTAATAATAAAAGGTTTAACCTTGGATTAGCCACAGCTAACACAGCACAACAGAAAAAAATAAAGCGTGGCGAAGCTAAAAAAGTAGCTGACGAAAATCAAGCAATACGTGAGCAACTCATTATGAGTTTTGAACAGGCAATTGGCGCACGTAGTAAAGATGCATATGATGCTGCAGGTAATCCCGTAATCATTGATAAGGACTTACTTATATCTATAACAGATGATGGTGTAATTAAGTTAGACAATCCTGCAGCCAAAGAAGCTGCTCGTAAAAAGTTAGCTGAGTATGGCTCTAGTAAGCGTAGCGATAGAGCGTTGGAAGCATTTGGTCTTAAAGATGCGCCAGAAGATGACATTCCTGATTTTCTTATCAACGATGATGGCGAACTCACTATACCTATTATTAAAGCAGAGAACCTAGACTCTTTTACAGCTATTGCTAAAGAGTTATTGGACAGAAAACCAGAACTTTATGACCCGTCAAAGGGTTTGGTGGATAATCTGTTTGAGTTTTCTGTTAACAAGGACATCATACCAGCAGATGAATTGTTAGACTTGCTCAACAAGTATGATATTAACTTTGAAGAGTATGCTACAATGATGCTAGGCTCTGCTTCTGAAGCAGGTAGAGTACTAAACAAGTTCTCTCAAATCTCTCAACGTGTAAAACCTGCCAGTGCCAAACGTGCAGCAGAAGAAAAAGCATTCTTCGATAGCATGAATGGGTTTCAGAAGTTTATCGTGCGTGTGGAAAACATTAGGCGAGGACTCTTGGTATCGCAGTTAGCTACTGCAGGTAGAAACCTGTCATCTGCTGTTGCACGTGCGCCTCTTGAAGGTTTAGGTAACATGATGGATACTGCGTTATATAATTTTAGTAACGCAAAAGGACCAGCAACCAGTCTAGCTGCTGGTCTTAAAACATTTAAACCGGGTGAAGGTAACTGGACAGGTAGCTTTAGACATATGCGTTATATGTTTGACCCTACAAAGATGCGTGACTCTAAACAGATAACTGATTTTGTGTTAAGCAACGACAAATATGCATCACAATTTGACATGATGTTTAATACTATTAACGAAATTCGTAAAAGCACAGGCGCAGGTAAGGCAAAAACAAAGTTTGGTAGAGGTGTAGATGCTGTATTAAATAAAGCTGAAGCAGGTGTTGACATCCTGAACTTGCCAAACAGGTGGCAGGAGTTTCTTATACGCAGGGGTGCTTTTACAGGTGAACTAGAACGCCTTGTGCAAAGAGAATACGGCATTGATTTAGTACAGGCATTAAATAATGGAAGACTGCCTGACCTTATGAATGATGCCTCTGACCTTGTACCTAAAGGTAAGCGGTCATTTAATGACTTGGTAGCAGACGCTACAGACAAAGCACTAGACATTACATATGCAAAGCAGCCTGACGTGCCTGTATTTAGGACGATTACATCTTTCATTACACGTAGCGGCTTGACTGCTGTTGTTCCGTTCCCACGCTTTATGTTTAACAGCATGGAACTTGCAGGCAACTATTCTGCTGGCGCATTTGCTCCTGTTATTAAACGTAGTATCGCTGCTTCAACTGGTGATTTTGCCACAGCAACAGGCAAACTAACTAAGAAAGACCGTCAACAAATATCTCGTAACATTATCGGTGCTACTGTAATACTTCCTGCAGCTATGATGTATAGAAGCGAAAAGTATAATGACGATGTACCGTCTGACTACAAGATGCTAAAGACGGACAATGGACTCATTGATACTACACCACAGTCACCTATACTAAGACAGGCACTGTGGGTAGCAGAGGCTATTCATCGTGGTATGTTATCTAAAGTGGGTGGCCCTGAAGGTGACGGTACATTCCGTAACTGGCTAGACTTTGATGACATGAAACAAACTTTCTTAGGCACGAATGTTAGAACAGGTACAGGCGCAGTTATCTTTGAAGATATAGCCAAGATGATTTCTACGGCTGACTCTATTGGCGGTGAGAAGGGTAAAGAAATGTTGGGTGAAGCACTGGCAGAGTATGGTGCCACTTACCTGACCCCTCTTACACAGGTCATAGAGATACAGCGCATACAAGGCTCACGTCCGTCAGTGTTTAAGGATGTTCGTAAAGAAGCATTAATAGGTAAAGACCCTAAGACTGGTGAAGAGTTTGAAGGGCCGTTCATGCGGGGTGTTAAAACTGTAATTGACAGACGTGGGTTTGGTGACATCTTTGACCCCGGCTCACAGGAAGATTTACCTGCACGTGAAACAGTGTTCCAAGAGGAAGGTAAGCCACGTGAACGTATTGGCACGGCCCTTAAATTATTTACAGGTATTGGTTTGAGCGAAGAGTTAAGTGAAGCAGGTCAGTTCATGGAAGAACTAGGCTATCGTGACTTTAAAATACCTAGTCGTACTATCTCAAAGGGCTTTAATCAGTACGAGACACGTTTCTTGAGAAGGATGCTGCCCTCTATCGTTGAGGTAGTTAAGAGTCCAGAGTTTGTATCTGAAGCTAGACAAAGAGCAAGACAAAACAAAGAGCCTAATGTTAAGGCGTTTGTTAATAAGGAAAGAATTGCCTATATAGATGCTGCAATCAAGACATATAAGTCGCAGATAGATGATTATATTGCAGACAAAGACGCTGGGGATATGGTTACACCAGATGGTTCACCTATTGACGGTAATCTAACTATGTATCTACGGCTTATGCAGCAATACAGAAGGTTATCTCCATCAGCACGAGACAGAGCATATCAAAATCTACCACTACTGATTCGTGAGGGTAATCTAAAGAATAAAGAACCTAATCTTGGCGACCCAGAACATCTAGCTGCGATGGTTGCGTTTGCAAAGGCACAACCAAAGCCATAAATAAAGGGGGCAATTAAGCCCCCTCTTCATATGCAGTCACATATATCATTAGCTAGTCCCATACCAAATGCATACAGCAACCAGCCAATGATAACAGCAAACGGTGTGTACCTAACGATTGTCACCGTCACCCTGTAAACGATTCCTAGCCTTCCTGTCAGCCAGTTTCTCCAAGTTGTCTTCCATGATTCTACCAAGGTTCATGTCCACTTCTTTAGCAAGCATGGCGCAATACCACATAACATCTCCAATCTCGTGACCAATAGCATTTAGTTTAGCATGATAGTCTTCTCTATCCGCACCGTCACGAATCAGTTTCTTTGCTTTGTTAGCAATCTCACCAGCCTCACCAGTCAACCCCAATGATAGATATTCTAGTGCTTTATTATCTGGGTATATTGCCGTTTCTGCAGCCCTTGTTTGATACTCCGTTGCTGTAATATTACTCATGTATCTCTCCTTCATCCACTGTTCAGCTTCTTCCTTTAGATTCATTCCACTGCACCTCTTCTAGCTGCTCATAGTAAGCATCGTTCCAACCACGCTGCCACTCTCTATATTGCATGGTGTTAGGGTCAATGTTAGGACGGTTCTCTTCAAAGAGTATTTGCTTGCCTCTCTTAACAAGCCTACCACCACGCTTAAACGCATCATAACCCCACTGGTATTGGATACGCAGTGGAGCATCATATTTACTCAGGTTATTACGCCGCATTAGCTAACTCCTTTTTAAACTGGTCAAACAATGTTTTTGTTTGATGGTTGAAAATCTTTATGGCTGTTACGTTATCAATCTTAAACCATTCTCCCTTACGTTCATCCGCAAAGTGCTGAAATATCTTATGCATCTCAGCCTCTTTACTATGTCGGTTATCCGTTTCAAGACGGGCAATGATACGGTAGTCACGAAAAGGCGATGACGTTTGGTATCCATTACAACGGTCATCAGCATTTACTGCTTTGCCTACCTTTACCCATCCTGTCCACGCATCATTAACAATGGCGTAGACTTCGCCCTCTTTTGTGGATTCAATCTGTTCGTGCGACCATGCATCATCAAGTGACTTGTATCGTCCGGGCTTATGCAATGGATGTTTCTTGGAAATCTCTTTACCGTTAACGTACATTCTTTGTGCGTCACGCTTACGAACCGAATCTGGATTGTCCTTGTAGTACATCGGCTTCCCTGTGTATGGATTTGGTTTAAATCTTTCCGGCATCCTGTTTCTCCTTTTCTTTCTGTTTCAACCATTCTTCTCTGCAAGGGTGATGAGCAGGTGGGTTATGTTGTACCCACCCGTCACCTTTCTTCCATACTACACTCATGCTGCAGCAATGTCAACTATTTCACATACACCTGCAGTACAAGCCAGTTCACGCCCACCTGATGTAGTATCTTCCTTTTCAAATTCCTGAAGCAAAGACCAGTCTACATTCTTTGGCATCTTAGCTGCCCACTCTTTATATGTGTCAGCATTAATGTCCTGATAAGGTGCTTGTTGATATGTATGCTCACTGAATGGCAGGAAGCTGATACCAGATACCTCATCAAAGTGTTCGTACACCCACGCACCTACAGCCATCCATTCATTCTCTTTGACAGAGATGGTGACTGACGGTTTGTGTTCGCACCAGTGACGTTGATAGGTCAGCCATAGTTCAAGCTGCTCAATGGCTGTCATACCTGTGCGTGTCACTGCGTTCTTAGGTGACTTCATAGGGAATGAAAAGACGGTAGTGCTGTCGGGCTTCATTACGTCTGGCTCATTAGGTATGCCCTGTGAAATCAAGAACTGTGTTAATGGGTCTTTATTGTCCCCACGGACAGTGCGAATGTAGTATGGATTATGTCGAGCGTGGATGCCAGAAGCACTATCCACAAGCTGTGATACTGTGCCACTAGGCTTGACACAGGTAATAGCTGCTGACTGATTGATGCCAAGCTGTTGTGCCATAGCTGCGTTAGCTTCAATGGCAGTAACACGTAGCATCTCAAGTGTGTCAGCTACTTCTTTACCTTTGTGCAGCGCAGCACAGTCCATGATGCCTGTCAGTGATACACCAAGCAAGCGTTCTTCTTCTGTATTATTCTTCCAAATCTTACGCAGATAACGGAAGTTTGTTAGCGTAGCTTGGAATGTACCAAGGATTGTAGCTAGGCGTACCTTCTCTTTCAAGGATACAAGTGTATCAGTTTCACGTGCAACAACCTCTGACAAGTTACAGAACTGGTATGGACGTAGGATAATTTCAGAACAAGGGTTACAACCAAAGTCCTGATCAGCATCACGTCTACCGTTCTTAGCTGCTTGCTTCTTGGATGATTCACGATTGAAGATACCACGCTCACCTGACTTACTGTCATACAGAGCCAGCCATTCACGCATAAATGTACCCATCTCAGGTTTCTGCTTGTATGCTACAGAGTTATTAGCCAACGCACGTTGACCTTCATTCTCCCACCACTGACCGGACTTAGCATGTGCCATCTGATCATCGTTAAGATTAGACAATGAAATCAATGCACTACGGCGTACACCACCTACAACTACCACTTCACCAATCTTACACATGATGTCGTGGCATTCGATTGGGTATAGTCTGCGACCTGCTGCACCCTTGAATTTCTGTATGACAAACTCAAACAGTTCCACCAAAGGCTGTGGGCCTGATGCACGACCACCAAATGTCTTCAGTCTTGCACCTGCTGGGCGTACCTCTGACACATCCCATTTAGGAATCTGTCCAGTGTACAGCATAGCAATCAGTTCCTTCAGTGACTTGGCCCAACCGGGGCGGCTATCACCTACCTTGATTACTGTGTCTGTCTCGTGAAATTCTTCATTCACAATAGGTAGTTTCTCAATGTTATGACGCTCAACGCTGAAGCCAACGCCTGTGCCACACATAAGAATGTACATAGTCTCATCGAAAGCACGTGGGCTATCGACAGGTACGTATGAACAGTTGTACCCACCAACATGGCATCTGTCCAGTGCGGGGCCACTGGTCATCAATGCCCTCATGCTAGGCATGATAGCTTGGTTGAGTACAGCTTCTTCTAATTCTGCACGTAGTGTTTCTGGCAGTGCATAGTTGTGCTGGTCAGCAAGATGCTTTTCCATATAGTCAAAGTATCTCTCAACTGTTTCGCCCCATGTCTCTCTACGCTGCTCATCTTCTTTCCATCGTGCATAACGTGAGAGTGCTATGAAGTTCTGGTAGTCTGTGGGAAGTGTGTTACTAATCATCTCTTACTCCGTAATCGTTCTAATGTTTCTAATGTCGGCACCCTCAATGTCATAAAAGTATTCCTGAATACCGTCCTCTAATTCCTCGCCCACCTGCCCATCGGCAGGGACGGGATACTCTTCTTCGTCAATGTCAATGGTTATGAACATCTTAACTCTCATCCGCCATAACCTCTTCTATCAACCTGTCCAAGTACCACTTGGCCTTTTGCAAATCCTCTAACGGCTTATCCTTATAGTCAAATCGCCAAAGGTACTTCATAACATTACCCTGCAGGTAATACTTAAATCCTTTATCAGTAGCGGCAGAGATAGCTTGTATGCACTCAATGCCTGTCTGGTTATAGTGTGGTGGGCTGTTGACCATATCAACAACATTATCACTTTGTTTATTTGCTTGTGCCATACGTAACTCCTCTTGTATCATCATTGCTTTCATGTAGTCTTCATGTCTACTCATGCTGACCCCTTTGTTTTAGTGTTAAAGTGCAAGTGTATTACATTACCGTCAACAGTGTGACCAGAGTATGCTTCCTTACCCGCATCCTCTAAATCTACATCAATATCCATTTCGTTGTCAATAACTTTCGTTACATATTCGTGTACAATATTGCGTAACTCTTCCACCTCTTCCATGACAGGTACTGCAGCGCACATCATCTTGGCAAAGTGCATGACCTGATAGTAGTCATCGTCATCCATAGGATTGTGTGGCATTGCCATGATTGATATATCAACCTCGCCAGACCACTTACCATCATCATCAGCGAATGGTCTGACACGTATGAGGAAATCTT
>Ga0255781_10000348_pt1 | contig 36466 bp, 24 predicted proteins | sample 101ome_21_FD_179979 | JGI IMG/M metagenome (GOLD analysis project Ga0255781, IMG submission 179979) | Coastal salt marsh microbial communities from the Groves Creek Marsh, Skidaway Island, Georgia - 101413BT metaG (version 2) | ecosystem: Environmental > Aquatic > Marine > Intertidal zone >... | reverse complement strand
CAAGCACAAGGTCACGCAGTTGACCAACCCGATCACGGTGGATCACACCGTGCTGCGTCAGCATCTCATGCCTGGCCTCATTCGTCTGCTGGCTGCCAACAAGCATCACGATCTACCGCAACGCGTGTACGAGCTGGGCACCGTGGTGAGGGACCACCGAAATTGCAACCGGTTGGCGATGCTGTCGGCGGAACGTTCCGGTGGTTTCTCCGCCGTCCGTGGACGAATCCAAGCCTTTTGCCGAGACATGGGCATCACGGGGTGGGACGTGCAACCCATGGAAGAGGGTGATGGACCTTGGCTGGCTGGCCGAGGTGCGAAACTCATGGTGAATGGCACGTGGGTGGGTTGCTTCGGTGAACTGGACCCGCATGTGGCTGCAGCGTTCGACCTGAACGTGCCGTTGAACGGGGCTGAATTCGACGTGGATGCGTTGTTCAGCGTCATGGAAGACCCGGTGTGATGACTGCATGTGCGGCAGGTTTGCGCTCGCACGACCTTTGGATGCGTCGCTCGACGGTCTGACAGCGGTGGACCGTTCAACGCTCCAACCCATGGAACCTTCGTGGAATGTGGCGCCGCAACAGACTGCCACCGTTCTGTGCGCTCACCCGAACCGTGCCGACGGTCTCGCCTTTGACCGAATGACGTGGGGGTTCCGACCCGCTTGGTCCCGATCCTCCAAGCGCGAACCCATCAACGCACGAATCGAAACGGTGGCTGAGAAACCGATGTTTCGTGAAGCCTACGCCACGCAGCGATGCTTGGTGCCCATGGACGGTTGGTACGAGTGGATGACCACCCCGCAGGGCCAGCAGCCTTGGTACCATCAACGCGTGGATGGGGCCATCCTTTGGGCGGCCGGCATCCATTCGAATTGGGAAGGGCAAGGTGAAGTTCACACCTCCTTCGCCCTGCTGACGACCGCCGCCAACGAAGATTGCAATCATGTTCACCACCGCATGCCGGTGTTGATCGAACCGGGGCAAGCAGAGGCGTGGATTCACCAGCAATCGTGGCAAGGTTGGCCCCAGAGTGGCGTTGTGCAAGCTCACGCTGTGGGGCGAGAGGTGAACCGAACTGCGGTTGACCACGCCGGCTTGATTCGCCCGTTGCCGACGCTGTTCTGATCAAGCGTAAGCTGTGTAGGTTCCGTCCTCGTTTTGCGTGTAGGCCGTGGGTTCAAACGAACCGTCCTTTAATCGCTTGTAGTGGTAGCCATCGGTGTGGTGCACCCACGAAAAATCAGCCTCTTCATCGAGCGGTTCTGTGCTTGACGCTTCCACCCCGGCGGCCGGCGCCTCGTTGACCGAAGCATCGCCACCGGACACAATGCCGTCGTAGCGTTCGGTTTGATCGCTCGCAGCATGAACCGTGGCCGAGCCGTCGCCAAACAACGCCAAGGCATCGGTGTAGGCCGTGGTATCCACAGCAACGGCCGCCTCCCGGCGGTTGGGGTCTTCCCCTTTCTTGTAGACCAACGGGGCGGGCGGTGCTTCATCGACCTGGTCGGGGTCCTTGTTCCGCTTGAACGGCCAGAACGGTGCCATGGCTTGGCGTGGTTGTTGGTCTTGATGAAGCCTGCGACTTTGGTGGCTCAATTCATCGTGGCCTTCATAGGGCGAGCACCGATGACCGAGCCATGCGATGGTGGGCCGTGGTGTGCATGCTCTGGCTCACCACCCTCCACCCGCTCATCACCGTGGAGGGGGTGCCGGTTGTTGGTGACACCATGGAAGCGGTCGTTGAGACGAACGTCGTCATCCACCGCTCCGAATCGAACGGTGCCTACGTGACCGTCCACAACACCGCCGAAGAAACGCAGTCCATCGAATTGGACCTGGCCTCCAACCACACAGGTTTGACGTTCACCGGTTTGCCGACCGAACACGAATTGGCGGCGAACCACCTAATGCAAATCACCTTCACCATCAACGCATCTGCCGATGCACCGTTCACCACCCACGATCTTGTCCTGCGGCTCACAGGTTCGTTGGACCCATCCAGCCCGCTCGAAGTGGTGATGCGCGTGAAGGTCGCGCCGTATTCCAACCTCAGTTTTGGTGCAGAAGGCACGTCACAGTTCACGGTGGACGAGTTGGTCCGAACCACGGTGGCGGTCAACATGACCAACGGTGCCGACATCAACGACAACGTGACGTTCTCGTTGTTCAGCACGTCCGAGTGGAACTGGGGCTGGGACATGGATCTCAACGCTCAAGGGCATGCCTACCTGAACCTCTCCAGTGGGCAAGTGGGCTACATCTACCTCTGGGTGGATGTCCCTGCCGTTGTCGATGGAGCGCCGTTGGTTGGAACAGGGCCACGATGGACGGTCTCGGCCGTTTCTGGGGTCGACAACGAAGCGCACCTTTGGAATTTTGATCTCTTGATGAACCAAAAACGAAACATGAGCATCGATGAAGTGGAGGAGGAACTGGTGCTGGCGCCGGGTGAGGACGGTCGTGCCTCGGTGACGGTCCGAAACACGGGCAACACCCTCAGCACGGTCAACCTCACGCTCCTCGCCGTGGATCAACATGGCCAACCGCTCCCCGGCATGAGTTCAGCCGACCGATTCAACCGGAGCGGTTGGACCGTGGCACTGTTTGGGGGCCTGGAGCATCTCGTGCTCTCGCCCAACGAATCAAGAACGGTTGAAATTGGGATTCAGGCACCGAATGAGTTGAGCGGTGCATTCCATGTTCAGTTCATCGGGTTCGCTTCAGGGGCACCATCGCTTGCACGCACGGCGATGGTGAACGCCACCATCAATCGCGTGGCCAACGCATCCATCGAAACCGACGCCACGGGTTGCACCGCCCTGAATGACGAAACCATGTGCGTCGTCACCGCATCGGTGACCAACACCGGGAATGCATACGACACCCTCACGTTGCGGGTGGCGGATGCCACCGATGGGTTCAATGCCACCGTGAACGGAACGGACCAGGCTTTTTTCCTTCCCGGGCAAACCAAATCCCTTGGAACCATCTCCATCGAAGCACGCGGCAACCTCTTGGCCTTCACCGAAGGAACGCTGAGCCTTGAGGTGATCAACGATCAAGGCGATACAGTCGCCCAAACCACCGTCCAACTCCGTGTTGCGCCGTTGATCCGCTGGAACCTCACCGTGGTGGAGGAACGCGTTGATGCGCGTGGCCAGCTTTCCATCGCACTCGATGTCCGCAACGACGGCAACGCTGAGGACGGTCTGCTTGTCCAACTGCAAAGCAGCCATCTTATCGACATGGGGCTTATTCCGCCGGCGAACGCCGTGTGGGAGGAAGGCGTTGCAAACCCACGCTCCATCGAACTCGACGCGGTGCCGTTGGGCTCAACCTTCACCCTGCGGGCGTGGGCGGATTTGCCTCAAGATCAACCCACGAACGGCACGGTTTACCTCAACACCACGTTGAGATCGCGCTACGCACCCGAAGATGTCTTTGTCCACACCTCCACTGGCGATTACCTCGGAACGCCTTGGCAATCGTCCGAGGAGAGCGATGACGCTTTCAACGTCGGTGAGGCCCTCGCCCTTTCCGTTGCCTACGTGAAAGCGTGGAGCGGGGTGTTGTTGGCGCTGGTCTTTTCCGTTGGCATCGTGACGGCAGCCGTCCGAGCGAGGCAGCGTCGCAACGAGGAGCAAGCGACGTTGCCCTACCAGAGGGTCAGTGAATCCGCTGACGATTGGATGGCGAAATTCAATCCAACGCCGGTCGAAGCGCCTCCACCCGACGCACCGACACCTGAAGCCCAACCCATCTCAGCCGCAGCCTTTGAACAGTCCTTCCGGCGTCAACACGGCCACACAGCACCCGCCCAAACACCGGTGGACACCGGGTTGGTTTCAGCGGCTCAACTGGTGCTTGAGAAACGAAGCGATGAGCGAGAATTGCAACGGGCCGATGATTTGCTCAGTTCGTTGAACAAGGGGGAAACGGCCGCTCCGATGATGGACCTCCCCCCACCCGTGCCTGCACCGACAGCATCCACCACCGAAACACCTCCCGTGCAGCCGTCAACACCACCAGCCCAACCCACCAACGCGGCTGCTTCAACGGCGGACGACGATCTCGATTTCTGAGGCATCCATCATGCAAGGGGGAGTCGACGAAGCGGGTCGTGGGCCCGTCTTGGGTCCCTTGGTGGTCGCCGCATGCGCCGTACCCGATGCGGACCTTCCGTTGCTGGTTGAAGCCGGTGTTCGCGATTCAAAATTGCTGAGTGCAACGAAACGTACGGCACTCGCCGCATGGTTCACGGACCAAAAGGAAGCACGGGGGTGGCGGTCGTGCACGGTGGTCATCGATGCAGAAGCGGTTGACATTGCCCTTGCGGATGACGGGTTGAATTGGCTGGAGGTGCGGGGGTTCGCCCGTGCCATCAACGGCTTGGGCCTGTCCCGTGACGTTCACCTGGTCGCCGATGCATGCGATGTGAACGCTCAGCGATTCACGCACCGCATCACGGACCGGCTCAACGGCTGGCCATGGCCGAACGCCGTCATGGAAAGCGAGCACAAAGCGGACAACAACCACCCTGTTGTGGCCATGGCCAGCATCCTCGCCAAGCACCGACGGGACCAAGCCATGACAGCCATGGCCGAACGCGTCGGGTATCCCATCGGTTCCGGATACCCCAGCGACCCTGCCACGGTGGCCGCCTTGGAGCGCTTGATTGGCCCCGAACACATCGACCCGGACGTGCGGTGGTCGTGGGCCACCGTTGAACGGTTTTGGAGGCAGCGTTACCCTGGCGAACCTCCGGTCCGAGGTCAACCGCATCGCATCCAACGCACTTTGTTCCAGACCGACGAGCCACGCCCTTGATGAGGGGTGGGCCAAACGCTCGGTTCATGACCGAAGGCTGGCAGGCGGACGAAGCAACCGTTCGGTTCATCCATCACCTCTCGCTTCAGAACGCCCTGCAGTACGAAGGAAAGGCAGCCGTTGGGTCGGTGATCAGCCGCATCATGGGTTCGTGCGCCGACCTCCGTCAGCACGGTCAAGCCGTAGCGGGTTTGGTGGCCCAGCACGTTGCTCAAGCAAATGCAATGGCGAAGGAGGAAGGATTGGAAGCCATTCGCGACCTCCTGGCTTCCGAAGCCCCCGACCTGCTGGCGACGAAAGCCAAACAAGCCAAGCGAGAGGGACTTCCTCCGTTGGAAGGTGCTCAAGACGGCAACGTTGTGCTCCGTTTTGCACCCAACCCCAACGGACCGCTTTCCTTCGGACACGCTCGGGGCTTGGTCATCAACGCTGCGTACCGAGCCATGTACAACGGGACACTGATCCTGCGCTTTGATGACACCGACACCAAAGTCAAACCACCGATGCTGGAAGCGTACGAACAAATCGAGAAGGAGGCAACGTGGTTGATGGGACGAGCACCTGAACGCATCGTCATCGCCTCCGACCGGATGGACGTATACCACCAACACGCTGTTCGACTCCTCACCGAAGGCCACGGTTATGTCTGCACCTGTCCAGCAGAGGTGTTCAAAACGCACCGAGTGGGGCAAACGAACTGTCCTTGTCGGGACAACAGCATCGATGCCAACCTCGAGGGTTGGCGCCTCATGAACGACGGCACCCATCAACCCGGTGACGCAGTGGTCCGTGTTCGCACCGACATGACGCTGAAAAACCCCGCTCTTCGCGACTGGCCCGCCCTCCGCATACAGGACACGACCGCACACCCACACCCACGTCCCGAGGTGGGATCTAAACACCGTGTGTGGCCGTTGTTGGATTTTCAGAGCGCAGTGGAGGACCATCTCCAAGGCGTGACCCACATCATTCGGGGGAAGGACTTGATGGATTCCACCCGAAAGCAAACCCTCCTGTACGAGCATTTTGGCTGGACTTACCCCGAAACGCTGTACTGGGGTCGCGTGAAGGTCCACGAATGGGGCGGTTTTTCCACATCGGCCATGCGCAACGATATCGAAGCGGGGCGCTACAGCGGTTGGGACGACCCACGGTTGCCGACCTTGGCCGGCCTCTCCGCTCGTGGCATCTCAGCGGAGGCCTTGCGAGGGTTCTGGACGGAACTGGGCATCACCCAGAAGGACATCGCTGTTCCCCTGTCCACCCTCTACGCACACAACACCAAGGCGATTGACGATGGAGCGCCAAGGCTCACGCTTGTGCGTCAACCCGTTCGCTTGGACCTCTCCGGACACAACGCACAGCAGGTCGTCCGGGTGCCGGTCCACCCCAACCACGAGGGCATGGGGCATCGGTCGTGGAGTTTAGCGAACAACGGCGTGTTGCTGGAACCCAATGACGTTGCCAAGGGGTCGGTTCGACTGAAGGAGTTTGCCGACGTGGTGGTGAGCGATGGCGTGGCCTCAGTGCAGGGGCTTGAACGCTCCGACCGAAGACCCATCGTTCACTGGTTGCCCGAAAGCCAGGTGGCTCCCGCTACCTTGATTGAAACATCGGAAGGCCAGATGCTGACAACGGATGGCGCTGTCGAAATTCACGACCACCCGGTGGGAACGATCGTGCAACTCGAGCGAATCGGCTACGCCATTGTCATGGCCAACGGGTCGTTCATGCTCTGTCATGAAACGACGGCAGACGCCGCTTGAGGAAGAATCATAGACAACAGGACCATGTATGCCCATGGGCAAACAGGTCAAGGAATTGAAGTTGGACGATGAACACCTCACCATCGGCATGGAAGATTCCCTTCAGGAAGCCGCTCGTCGCCTCCTGACCATCAGCGGTGGGATTTTGATCGTGCTCGACGATGACGAGAAGGTGAAGGGTGTGCTCGGCCAACGGCAACTTGTTCAGGCCTTGGCCGATGGTGTGGAGGCCAGCGTTGCAACCTGCCATGCGCACATGGAGATGGATTTCCTGCAGGTGAAGCTTGAGGACGCTTTGAGCGATGTGTTGGCCGATGTTCGCAAGCGAAGCCCACAAGCAGTTGTTGCCGTGGACCATGAGGGGATCTTTTCGGGGTATTTCTCACCCAGCGACTACCAAGAAGCCATGGAGATGGTGAAGAACCTCAAGGGTCTGAATCTTTAGGTCGGGCATCGCAGGCATCAGCCCTCGATCTTGATCACACGAGCGCATCCACCGCATGTCAGTCGGAACGGCCGCTCGTCGCTGTCCACGACGTTGGACGTGCTGCATTTCGGACATGCCACCGTTGGCCACACACGGGCAGAGGACGCCACCCTTGGACTCCCGATGGCCGTGATCCACCACACGAGTGCCATCGCCACCACGCTGCCTCCAATGAACTCTGGTGGGAACCCGAACACAAACACCGCACCGACCATCGGCATGAGGACCAGTTCGAGGTAAAGGTAGGTGCGCCGGCGGTTTCGCGAGAGTCGCAATCCGACGAGCATGGCCGCTGCACAGCCAAGCATGGTCAGCAAGGCCAGAGGCAAGGGCGCGAAGGTGATCGCTGACGTCGCAATGGTGGTGAAGGTGAATTTCTCGTCCTGGGACAGCCCTTCACCGCGCAGGGTGACCACATCCCCCCAGGGCGTTCGAGCAACGGAAAGGGTGAGATCGTCGTTGTCCACATCGCTGAGGGTAAGCCCTGTGAGCATGGACGAAGCGTATTCGACGTCGAGGTTGACCGTGGACCAGATGGGGGCGGGTTGAACCACGATGAAGTTGGAAAGCGCTGTCATTTTGTCACCGTCGCCAATGCGCTGAGTCGTGAAGAACACAACGGTCACCGGATGGTTCACGACGTTGCTCTCGCCCATCAAATCCAATTTGATTTGGAGCTGGTCGAAATCCCGAAACTCCCCCAGCAACTCATCGCTGTCCAAGCCGAGACCGTTGGTGAGGAACAATTGACCCAAGTTGACCATTTGGCGTTCAAATTCAGCAACTTCAACGCTTTCCAGACTTCGGCTGATCCGGTCATCGTCCGAAACGGCACCGGCGCTGAAGGCATCGAGCGTGGGCGACAAAGACGTGACATCGTCGCCCAAGTGGTCCAAACCCCAGCGGAACCAAAACGCCACTTCATCGTTCATCGTGATGGACGTGGTCGTCTTGAGCAACAGATCGTCGTTCGTTCCACTTTCGACCTCAGCCCGCACCGACACGCCGAGCCGACTTCCGCTACCGTCCGTTCGCAGCGGTTCGTCGGGAGGGTAATACGTCCCGGTGCCGCCACCGGTGTCGAAGGTTTCAATCTCAAACGTCGCCGTACCCGTCAAAGCCGATTGTCCGGGTTGAAAGACCAACTCAACCTGCACACTGATGCTTTCAACACCACCCGCAGCGCCGTCCCAGGTCCACGTGACCCGAACGGTGTCGTCGGAGGCGGTTTCGATGGGGTCACCCGTCACCTCACGACCGTTGACAAGAAGTGTGATGGAATCCGAAAGCGACAGGGTTGACAAACCCCAAGGCGAATCCAATCGGACCGCCAGGTACACGTCGTCCCCTTCCACCTCCGGTTCAATCATCCAGATGTCAAGCAGTGGAATGGTCGCCGTCAACGCCGAATCCTCATCTTCGGTTCCCCAAAGCAACTCGAAAGAAGCGTCGGAACCGGGCACCTGAAAGGCGATGGCTTGCGCCGTCAGCGTGAGTTCGATGTTCGAATTACCGCTCGAAGTGAAGGCATCCACATCGATGTCGAACGTCAACGTACCAACGCCTTGAGCCAAAAACGAACCGGCCGGCTCAGTGCTGGCGGAGAAGGACTTCGAGCCGATGTCCACGGTAGCGGTGGCGTTGATCTGCACCCCAGCAGCGTTGGAAATCTCGTAGTTGATGGCGAATTGCCAGGTGCCTCCTGGCACCTCGCCCGCCCAAAGGTCGGGCATCAGCCAGGTGCCGAGCGTTTCCTGACCCGTCACGGACGATTCCACCACGACGCGTTGGACATCTTCACCCAATTCGGCGGAAAACGGTGTCAGCGACGCGCTGCTGTCGCTGCCAACCAAGTAAAGGTCCACCTCCCCCGGGGAACAGCAGACCAAGGATTCCTCGGTGGTTTGAGCCCGAGACTCACCGATGAGGAAGGGCGACCAAAGTGTGACCGCCATCATCACAGCGACTGCAAGGCCTCGTAGCATGTTGTTCGTGCCTCGCAGATGGATTCAGCACATAACTTCCACGGATTCGTGGCCGTTGATGACCTCAAAGCGCCTTTTCGAGGAGGTCGCCAAGTTCCTTTTCAAACAAGGTCACGAGAGCATTGCCGACCTCGCCTTGAATGTCATCGGGGAGCATGCGAAGCCCGAGTCGGGTGGCCGCACGTGTGGCTTTCAACTCGGCGTAAATGGAACGTGCTTTGGAATGAAAGTAGTAGGCAACGGCTTCTTTGATCTCAGCCTTGAGTTCAGGATCGCTGTCCACCTTAGCACGAACGTGGGCTTTGAGTTCATCCTTCACCAATTCTCGGAACGCCTCAATGACCAAATCTTCCGTGGACAACAACCCTTGGAGTTGCGATTGGATGCTTCCGGTCAACAATCGCTCAATCGCCATGAAAACCCCACGCCACCAAGGGATTTCAATCCGTCGTTGATCCCAGCCACAGGGAACCCGTCCCCAACCAGTCGTCCAGTACCTTGCTGCAGTGCGACTTCACATCAACCGCCTCGGTTGGCCAAGCCTCCATGTGGTGATGGATTTGGCTGACCAGGTCAACAGGGTCCTCACCCACCACCATTCGGAACCAAACCAGGGATTCCAACCGAGGGGTGGACAGTGTGCGGACCGTCAACGCAGGGAGGACCAATTCGCTCAAAGCCTGGCGACGACCCTCCACGGCCATGGTTGGCCATGCCTTGGACAACTTCGCCACACGACGCTGTGAGACGTTGGGGATGAGGCCCGCCTTGGGTTGCTTCACTTCGGGAAGCGGCACCAATCGCAACGACCCCTCAGCGTGCAGTTGGTGCATCAAGACGTTGTGAAAGATGTCCATGGACGTGTCCAAGGCGCTCCCCATCCACATGCCCAACGAGGCCATGGGACGAACGGAACGAACACGGCGTCCGTTGGGTGCCAACAAAGCCGCAATCGCAGCAGCCTGCGCCACCACATCGAGAGAGCCTTGGTGGGCTTTGTTGCTTGAACCGGTCACCACGCTGGTCGACAGCGGTGTCATGCGCAACCACGGTAGTGCTTCGAGGTCGGACAAGGACCATGTGGGTTCCTCTGTCATGAGGCCCACCGTGCATCCTTGTTTGGCGATCGGCACTGAGGGAGGTTCGTCACGAGGTCGGTGGGCTTTGGGGGCAAAAAAACGACGGCTGTACGCCAAGCCAGCGTCCAGACAGGCCGCTTCCAATTGAGCCATGGCAAGGACACCTGTCAAGGTAGCAGGTGCATGAAGGTGCACCAACGGCGTTTGGCTGATGGTGTCCGCGATTTCACGCATCCTCGAGGCGATGCCGGAAAACAGTGGGAGGGACAGCAGGTCGCGCATGCTCAGCACACCGAGCAGGGAGCGACACCTCAAGAAGGTGAGCGTTTGGTGAAAATCACTCCACCATCAGGCGGAGCTCGTCACGCTTGTAGCGCCAGTCGGCGGGCAAGCGACCTTCACCCTTGTAGTAGTTGGCCAACTTTCGAATCTTGGCTTCCGTGATTTCAAGGGCTCGCTTGTTGTGAATGTCCTTGTGGTTGCCCGAACCAAGGTGGTTGATGATGCCCACGGCTTGGCGCATGAGGTTCATCATGTCCTCGGGGTAGGTGCCGAGCATGTCGTGGTCGGCGAGGACTTGGGAAATGCGCTTGCCAAGGACGAGGCGGGCGTTGGGGACGGCGTGTTTGTCGCGGAGGACCGTGCCGATTTCAGCGCTGGAATGACCGGCTTTGGACAGGTCAAGAACGATGGACGTCACGGCATCCTTGTTGGTGTTGGACCATTCGGGTGCCGCCGAAACGTGGGGGCGAGAGGAGCCGCTTTTTCCCTTGCGAGATTTGTACATACGCGCCATAAAGACATCACCGGGCGGCCTTCCGACTTATCTCCCCTTCTTAACCACTCCGCACCGGCACGAGGGGCCTTGCGTTCACTTCTTCTTGCGTTGATGCGATTTGGCGAGGGTCCCAATGGTGGTGGCCCATTCCCAGCCCGGGCAAACGGCACGCGCCAAGCCGACCGGTTCGCCGCGTTGGAGGATCATCAGGTCGTCCCCCTGGCGAATGGATGGATCGTAACGTTCCACCATGGAAGCAAACACGTCACCGCGCCAATCCATGTCGGGGTTGAGGGACACCGTTCTCAGCGCTCCGTGCTGATGGAGGTGATCGATGGCGGCCCTGGAAAACGAGAATCCGTTGCGATCGATGGACCACACGGCCAATTGTTGACCGTCAAGTTCCAAACGCCATCTCGGCAACTTGCCCTTAATGCGCAACGGAAGGACCCAGGCATCGTTGAGTGTGGATTTGCGAGCGATGCTCATGAATTTCTGCTTCAACCGTTCGCTGTTTTTCTGATTGCGCAAACCGTGTTGCTCGACGGCCGCCTTCACCGCCGCACCGAGATCGTTCAGCGCATCGTGATGCGTTGAGCCACGACCTTTGCGCGTGTCGACCACCTCGACGTCGAGGAAACTCAGGTCAAACCCGGTGTGGTTGATGACCGTGGCGTACCCCGTTCGTTCGACGAGTCGTGAGAGCATCCGCCTGATTCGTGCCTCTTCCTCAAGCGACCAGTCACCCGTGACCGGCACATCGTAGTGAGCAGCGGGCCAAACGTCTTCCAGGTCGCGCGGGACGATGCCTAGCGGCGAGGTCATCATGACCTCGTGGCATGCGCTTGAACGCATCGCGTGGAGGAAGCGGTCGTGGGTTTTGGACAAGCGATACGGTTTGCGAGCCGAGCACGGCAAGAACACCATGACCGTTCGCGTTGCCTCAGGCGCTTCGTAGGCCTCCATCATGAACCGTTCCCAGTCCATGACGAGCGGATCGGTGAGCACCGTCGACGTGTAGCACGGGAACGTGGTCAATGCACTGACGTGGGAGGCGAGCACACCCTCTAACTGGCCAACCAACCGTCGATGGTGCCGCAGGTGCTCCACCGAGCGCGGGCTTGAGAGGCTCTGTCGTTCGGCCAACGTGTTGACCGTGCCTTGTTGAATGGCGGCTCGAACTTCGGCGATGGCTGCCGTCCAGTGGGCCAGTTGATCGTCCATTGTGACCGATTCACCGGCCAACGGCCAGCGTGGGCCGTTGACCGTTAACAACGCACCGTGGGCCACGGCTTCCCGGCATCGCGCCAGGTCGAACAGGTCCACACCCATGGACGCAAGCACCGCCATGTTGTCGGGACCCGCAAGACCGGGTGCCCAAATAAAGGCCCCCGGGAACCGTTGCTTCAAGGTGAGCAGCGCTTGTGGTAGTTTTCCGGGTTGCGCCGCCAACTGAGGTGCATCCGTTAACACCACGATTTCGGGCTGCAACGATGTGTCCAACAGGCCTTCATCGTGGTGCATGCGTTGCCACGACACCGGCAGCAGTTGCCCCGTGCCTTGGGCTTCACCGGCGTTGGCCTCCTCGAGGGAGGGCGGCAGCACGTGCCCCACGTTCACGGTGTACGCCGGGCCCAAGGCGTCGAACGCAGGCGGGACGAAAGCGCCTCTGGAACGAACGGTCATGGTTGCTGGGAGGTCATCGGAACGCGTGGCGTGAAAGGGCGCTTCATGGCAGGGAAGTTCGGGGTCGCCATCGCTCAGCACGCACGCAGGGGTCATGGCAGAGGGGGTCTTTCGGTCACCAAGCCCCCAGCAACGCGCCATGCGGTCCCTGGCCATCACGGTGCGGGCCAATGGACCGGTCATGTGCCTTGGGTTTCACCGCTGTTCTTCAAAGGTTTGAACCGATTGACAACGGTTGGTTTGAAAGCGGTGGCGGACAGGCCCCAGCATGAACCGTGCTCGAGCGGTCGCCATGCTTGGCATCCTGTTGATGTCGACGTGGTTGACGGCGGCATCGGTCACCGCACAAGATGCGTCGACGCTCGGGACCCATTCAACCGCCGCCGTGGTTGACCTCCAAGCGGGGGACACCGTCGCGGCCACCCTCAACCTCAATCCGGGTGACGGGCTGATGGTGGGGGTTGAATGCGAAGGGTGCACCATCGCTGTTGGCCACGACGGTCAAACCACCGAAAGCACGCACGTGCTCAGCCGCATCAGCGAAACAGGAGGTGAAGCTGAAGTTCGCATCAACGCCACCTTGACCGAAACCGTTCGATACTTCATCGTCGTCGGTTTTGTTGAGAACCACCCGAGCGTGCGACCGGCCCCCTCGGCACCTGCCGCCCCCCACGGCGCAGGCCTGTGTGACGCCAACCGATCCTGCATGGACCCCGAACGCGGCATGCTCAACGGGGTGGTGCCCACTGACGATGCGCCTGCGTTCTTGGCGATCGGCACCCTTGACGGCTCGGATGAATTCCACATTGTGGACGCATTCGAGGGTGACACATTGGAATGGCAGTGGTTGATGACGACGGGCGCAGTGGACATCGAGGTCTACTTCCAGGACGGCGCTTCAGAACGCCTGGATGAACAGCGGTTGTCCGTTCCTTCGCCTCATCTGATGCCGGCCGACCAGCACCCGGTTTCGGGGTATTGGACAGCGGAGACGGATGGACGATGGGTGGTTCGCCTTGCCACGCCCGAAACGGAGGTCGACTGGGCAGCCCACGTCTTCAGGCATGCGGCACAAGCGCCCATCGATTTGACCGACCGAAACCTCACGCACGGCACCACCGTGCTGGGTCACGACACCGCCTCAGCCTTTTTTGATTGGACGCCCAACACCAAACTGACCGCCACCCACCGATTTGATGACACCCAACTGAGGATTGACCAGCTTATGGACGGCGTGTGGGTCACGGGGGCCACGGTCAACCTCAGTGGAGGGAATGTCCACACCGAGTACCCTTACCCTGGGGTGACGGCTGGCCGCTTGGTGGTCAACCAGACGGCAGCGTTCGCTGTGGAACTCCTGGCGTTGTCGTATGCCGACGTGAACGGTCTTGAAGCTCCTGGCTACCGCCCCCACAACCTCGAGGACAACAATGCGTCCTGGCCGGTGCTCAACCTCACTTCAGCCACCCACGCTTCGCTGACACTGGCCGTGCACGATGTTGCCGACACCTATCGATTGGTGGTCGATGGATGGGAGGATTCCATCCACTTCGTCGAATTTACGCTCGACGGGGATGTGGCAGGGCTGGAGGCGCAAGTCTGGGACATCGATCAGACCACGGGTGAGGTGTTGAACACCGAAATCACTCGGCCCGTCACCGACCAACTGCGCATTGGGTTGCAGGTTGGTCGGGGAACCCACTACGTCCAATTCCGACTCCAGGACGCCAACGCCACCATCACGCACCTATGGGGTGAGGACGTTGAGCCGTTGGAGTACACCGTGGTGCCCGGGTACGAATTGATGGACGAAGGTGAAGAGCCGTGGTTCGAACCCAGCGATGATGCCCTGCGATGGGGTGAAATCGCTCGATGGTTCCTCGGTGCATTGTTTCTGATCCCCGTCGCAATCCTGTACCTCAACCTTCGCCGGGAGCGGCGGTTTGCAGGTGAAATCATCCAAAAACGCTCGCGATTGGCTTGGTACGCTGACCGGTTGACCGCTGGTGAGTCCACGGCAAAGGCTTCACGAAAAGATCTGATTCGAGCCCTTTCGGCCGTTGCCCAACTCCCTTGGGAAGACGGAGACAAGGCATGGGGAACACCCGTTCAAACCCACACCACGGACGGTTTGGAGCTCGGCGTTTGGCAGGTTGACCGGCGGCTCGCCCGCGTTGAACGGGCGTGGCCCCTCGTGGTGGGCGTTCACGTGACCAAGGGCGACTGGAACATCGCTGCGTTGAGGTTCGACGCTCCACAAGGGGCCGCCTTTGAGGTGGTTCACGTTGAGCCACGGTTCCTTCATCACGGGGAGGAAGTGTTCCTTGACACCTTGAAGGAGGGGCACCGGGTGTACGTTTACGTCGAGCTCCTCGGTCCAGCGAGTGCAGTGGACGTGGAACTGAACGGCAGAATGGACGAGGTTCCGTTTGCCTCCCGTGTGCCCCGAACGGTGTTGATGGAAGAAGAATGAATCAACCACGACGTCGGCGTTCCTGAGCGTCCTCTTTGATGGCGGCATCGATGTCGGACGGCGACAGCGCTTCGCGCAAGCTTTCCAGTGATTTCTTGGAAGCCCGGTTGAGTTTCTTGGGCATGTGAAGTTTCAACAACACCACAACGTCACCTCGACCCCCGCCCCGTTGACGGGGCAAACCTCGCTTGCGAACTTCAACCGTCTCGCCTGAATTGGACATGGCGGGGACCTTGATGACCAAAGGTTCGCCATCGATGTGGTCAAGCGTCACGCTGGTGCCGAGCGCCAGATCGGCGTAGCCAATGGGCAGCGACATGATCAGATCGGAACCGGACCGCTCAAAGAACGGGTGCGGTGCAAGTTCGAGTTCTATGAAGAGGTCACCGGGCGACCCGACGCCTTGCGGTGCGGGTTCCCCCTTGCCTCGCATGCGCATCCGCGTCCCATCCTCGGCACCCAACGGCACTTTGAACCGCAGGGTGCTGCTCTTCATTTGCTGACCGTTGCCATCGCACTCCCCGCAGGCAACGTCGCTCACCTGACCTCGGCCAGCGCAATCCCTGCACGCTTGGACCGCTTCCTGAACGAACGGGCCGATCTGTTGACGGACGCGGACTTGCCCTTGGCCAGAACATGTCGAGCAAGCGGTCAACCGACCGCCTTCTGCACCGGTGCCTTCGCAACCATCGCAGGGTTGGGGTAGATCGAGGGTCACTTCCTGGTCTGTGCCGTTCAACACATCCGTGTATTCCACGGTGTGCCGAAGGAGGATGTCCGAACCGCTTTGGCGTCGACGGCGACCGCCCCCGCCGAACATGGAGGAAAAGAAATCACCACCCAAAATGTCTTCGAGGTTGATGTTGAAACCTCCGCCAAATCCACCAAACGGATTGCCTTGGGGGCCGTCGTGACCGAAGCGGTCGTATTGTGCCCGTTTCTGTTCGTCCGATAAGACCGCATAGGCTTCCTGAATTTCTTTGAACCTGTTTTCTGCATCCTCTTCGGTGCTTCGGTCCGGATGGTACTTACGGGCAAGACGTCGAAAGGCGTTTTTGAGTTCGGCGTCCGAAGCAGACCGTTCAACACCCAAGACCTCGTAGTAGTCTCGCTTGCTGGCCATCTTCGTCCGCTCCGTTTCAGGACGATGACCCGACCTCTTTGAAATTCACGCCCGGACTCACAGGTCCAAACCGCAATGCGGGCAATAGTCCGTTCCTTGAGGCGCACTTCCACCGCAACCTCGGCACTGTAACCCCGTTGCGGTAGGTCGGCTCAACGGTTTGATACCGGCCATTTCCTCCAGTGTTACGGCCGGTGCTGGTGCTGTGTAATCGGTGCCGTCGTCCTCCGCCCGCTCGGCACCTCGCCCGTCGAGCACCGTCTCCACGCCGCCTGAATCGCTCATGGAGGTCATTTGCACCACATCGTTGTCGACAGAGGACGAAGTGCGAATCGGGGCCACCGGACGTTGTGCGATGACCGGTGCTGCAGAGGAACGCGCCTGCATTCGTGCTTGGCGTTGTGCCTCACGTTCGGAACGGGTGTCGCGTCCAAACCAACCCCAAACTGCATCCAACAACCGATCCATGGGGCTTTGGCGAGCCTCAGCACCCAACGTCCGGTCGACATCGGTCGTCTCCACCCCGACACCCGGTACGGCCCGTCCGGAGGCCGCCACAATGTGTGGGGCCGAGGTCAAGACGGTGACGTCCACTTTGTCGTCGTTGCTGAGTTCTCGCTCGCCCACTTCGGGCGCAAGGGCACCCACCGACCGGTTCATGGTCGCCGGACCGGCATCGGGAAGCGTCCCGTCGAGCACGACGTTGCGGTCCCAAATCCCCTCGGCTTCCGCCTTGTAGACGTGCCGAACCGAACGCATGGCTTGGGTCCGGTTGTATTCGTGATCCTTGACCACGCGTGAGCGACGAAACAACACCCACCCAAGCACCATTGCGAAAACGTACCAAACCCCCATCAAGCGAGGTTCAAGTTCGAACGTCCCCCGCAGGGGTGGCACGCTCATGTGCAACGCACCCATCAACAGCAACGGCAGGACAGCAAGGCCGCGTGCGGTCTGCCGACGCGTACCAGCCATGAAGCGTGGTCAACCCGTCGCTTCATGTAGGTATGGGGTTGCTGTTCAACGGTCGGATGCGGGTCTCCCTCGACGCAGAAAACCGTCCAGTAACCCCAACGAAAAGCTTGCATGCAGCATCAACAAACACAGGGGCACACCCACGATGTAGGAGGGGCCCGAACGAACGTGGCGCATGCCCTCGGCGACCAACACGCACCCATAGGCTGCGGTGCCCATCCACCAGAGGGGAGCGGCCATGAGGTAGGCCAACGCCGTAGCGACCGCACCCGTCCACGGAAGCCACTCAACCCAACGGAAGCGTGATGGATGGCGGAGCAGGACCTTGGTCCGCCAAAATCCGTAACGATGGCCCATTTTCCACCACTTTCTCAACGTGGTGCGTCGAGCCATGCGGACCGTGGGTGACGGCACACGGTGAAGCGCATACCCCGCCTTCAGCAGGCGCATGGAAAGATCGCTGTCCTGACTGGTCAACAGATCCGTGTCCCAACCGCCCACCTCTTCCAAAGCGGAGCGGCGATGCGTCACAAAGGCGGGAACCTTGGTGGGGCCAGGTGCAGTGAACCGACTGAATTGGCCATCGCTTTGACCCAGCGGAGATGCAAGGGCCGCATCAATCCACCCGGCGACAAGGGCTTGCTCGCCCACAAGACCCTCCACCTTGCACCCGACGCCGGCCAGCGGAGCCCCTGCCTGCTGTTCCGCCAGTTGCCAAGCGACCATGCGGTCCTCCAAATGGGTGCGCTCGATGGTGGCATGCCCCAACAACTCCACGACAAATTCAACCGTCCTGGGCAACATGGACAGCGCCAAATTGCGGGCATGGGCGACTGTACGCTCAGGATTGTGCACCAGATGGACCGAAGGAAGCCTTGTGGACCGTTGGGCCAACACCGTTTCAATGGCTTCGAGGGTGTTGTCGGTCGACCCTCCATCCACCAAGACAACCGTGTGGGCTTCAGGCGCCATGGTTTGGTCAAGAAGTGACTCCAGCAAAGAACCCACATGCTCGCCTTCGTTGAGCAAGGGCACCACGGTGGCCAACACCGGTCCTTCGCTCACCTCCATGGACATGGCTCGGTGTGGGAACCTTTGACGCCTTCGGCACCAATGCTGTGGCTGACGAAGTTCTTGTAGACATGTGGCATGGGGGACACATGGTCGCCAGCAGGGTCCGCCTCACCGGCGTCGACGAAGGCATTGCGTGCACCGTCACCACAGTGCTCCGAGGTGCCGACGACGGAACACGCGTGGTTGACGCACTCGCTCATTTTTTCCCAGAGGTGACCGCCCCCGACGATTTGGCCCCCCCTTCGTTCGGGGTGAACCAAGACCGCACCCTGGAATGGACCGAACTTTCGATGAACGCATTCCTTGATGCGCTCCACCAGCAACGGATCCTCGACACGGCGCTGGATGCCATGAGTCGGTTCCTTCATGATGAAACCACGCACTTCCACATCGGCCGCCAAGCCGCTTCAGCCGGGAAGGTGGCCTTTCCCATTCCCGATGAACAACCCGTTGGCGGCACGTTTGACGTTCGGCTTACGGGGCGGGGCCTTGGCGATTGGTTGGAGGCCGCAACGTGGCATCCGGGCCGGTCCCAAGTCCCTCGGGCGATCGGCGACGAGCGAAGCATGACCCAGGACGGAGAAGCTAGCACTTGGCATTGAATCGGCCAGCGAGTTCATCGGCCAATTCACCGTTGCGCCCCACCCATGGTCGCTCATCGCCCACCTGAGGCAGCCACCACAACCATGCGTCGTGGGCGGACAAGGTCACGTTCACCGCTTCATCGATCGGCTCGCACAGCACGGCGTGCACGTGGTGTTGTGCATCATTTGAGCCGCTCGATCGAGACCCAATCAGTTGTGTTGGGCGGACACGAATGGACAATTCTTCGACCCATTCACGAACCAACGCTTCCCGCCAGTGTTCACCGGGCTCAATTTTACCGCCCGGAAATTCCCATGCACCAGCATGGGATTGGTCGGGTCCACGGCGAGCGATCAGCACACGCCCGTCCACGGTGGGGACCACACCCGCCACCACGTCCACACCCAAGGGTGGTGACTGAAGCATCAGCGACAGCACCTCCATCACCAGCCGGACAGCATCGTCAACGGCCATGCGCTTGTGGGATGGCAGGTGAACAAACAGGCACGGGACCGGCAAGCCAGTGACATCGATGCAAGCGTGCAACGCCATCAGCGTGCGATGGTAGGTTTCGTTGCAGATGAACGCACCTGCATCGTGGGACACCGTTACCGCTGAAGACAGGGCACCAACCGGCCAAACCGTTGGGTCCAGTCGGGCGCCCACATCGCCCAACCCCGTGACCTTGGAGGAGGCCACCTGACGTCCCGCATTGTCGGGGATGCGCATGGAAAGGTCATCTGCACCACGAACCTCCAACCGCGTCACATCGCACGAATCGCACAAACCGAGGTGAAGGATGGCATCCCATCGTTCACCGTGCTCCAACCGTTCGGCAACTCGGCGTGCACCTGCTGCATCAACCGTCAGCACATCAACCTCCATCGTCAACGGCAGCGACCCACTCGCCCCATCCAGAGGTCGCTCGTGAGCGCCTTCGAGTCGGCGGACCACCTCTTGGCTGATGTTCACCGTGTGGCTACCAAAGGGTTCGAAACCGGTGACAAGCACCCGACGGTGGGCCATGGACCACCGTCGACACCAAGCAATATGGAGCCTGCGCCCCCTGGCCGGCGTCATGTTCACAAAGCCTCACCTGCAGGACAGCGTGCGGTGCGACCATGGAAGAGGAGTTGGTGGTGGTGCTTGGCCAAGACCAAACTGCCACTCGGCAACGCATGTCACCCGTTCGCTTGATTCGTGAAATTTGGCGGGAAATCACCTTTGGCGTGGGCACTTGGGGGGCCCTGCGCCCGTTGATCACGGCAATGTTGGCGCTGGTCCCCTTCTTGTTCTTGGGTCAACATTTCAACCGTGAGCATCGACGTGGGATTGAATGGGGTTTCCTGCAAATTCCACTGGCCTTCACGATCGTGCTGTGGGTGGGGCTCTACATGTGGTCCATCTTCGATGCGTGGAGGGACGCTGTCGCCTTTATGACAAACCGTCAAGTCCAGAGCTGATCGGTCGCTGCTATGGAACCATCGGCAAGACCAGCGAGGTCGTTCAGGTCGTTCTCGTCAAATTCATTGGGGAGTGAGGAAAAGAAAATGTTGGCCAAATCGGCCGAATTAACCGCCCAATACATCACAGAATCCTCGTTGCTCGAATGGCCGGGATGGTCATCGTCCTCGTGGTCCACTGGCGAGGTGTAGACCAGGTTCACCAGCCCAAGAAGGTGGCCCACCTCGTGAATGATCACGCTGTTTTCAACGTCTTCCACCGATGGTCGTCCGAACGGCCCGTCTGCATTCTGAATGGTGTCGCCGAACAGGGCCACAGTGGAAGCATCGACCGCCACACCAAGCACCCCATCCTGGTCGTATTCACCTGCTGGGAAGATGATTTGCCATCGCAACACACCACCGTCTTGGACCTCGCCTGACTTGGCAGCCCACGCCTCGGTGCGGACGTCCGTATCGCTCCACGCACCATCATGATCAAAATTGACCGCTTCGAATTCAAGGGTGATTCCGTTGGGTTTGGCACACACCGATTCAAGGCGCTCAAGCAACATGTCGGTGCTGCTCGTGAGGGGTTTGTACCCTGCTTCATAGTCGATCTCCACCACCATGGAGGTGAACCGGTCGTCCTGCAAGCATGCCAGTGTCAGCCCACCGGGGATTCCTTTTCGTTCAGGAACCAAATCGTCAACAGCGCCTCCAAGGCACCCTGCCATCGGTGCAAAAAACACCAGCAGGACGATGAGGAAGCCTCGCATCCACGCTGAGGGCATGGTTCCGACCTGCTCTCCCTTGTTTTTCAACCCCGCCCTCACCAGTCCTCGGGAATGGCCAATGGGGAAAACAGTTGACCGGGACCGTTGACTTGGGCCAATTGTGTTCTGACCAAATGCTCCCATTGCCGAAGAGCGAGCACCGCCTCGAGCACTGTCACATCGATCTCCACAAGCGTCACGCGAATCAACGTGTCCAGAATGTCCATTCGCTGGGTGTCAACAATGTCCATGACCTTTTCCAACGCAAATTGGCTTGTGGGTTCACTGGGTTCAGCATCGAGCGGCCACGGAGCCGCAGCACGCTGCGGCAAGGGCTGACCCACCGATTGAGCGTGTTCCTCGAGGGTGTTCATGAGCGCGTTCAGATGCTTTTGCAGCACCAAGGCGACTTCCACCACCGGCATGGTAAGTTGATTGATGAGGTTCACCGTTCGCTCCTGAAGCGTCACGAGACCGGACGTGTCGTCAGCGACCCCGGTCAAACGAGCCCACCTCATTGCGAGCCAAGGGCGTCGATGTACTGCCAACCGTAGGAAGCCCACTGGTCTTCCGTCCAACCATCAGGAAGACCGTTCGGCGGCAGGGGAGGAGGCTGCGAACGGTCGATGGCTGGCGCAGGGGGTTGAGCGTTCATGGGAGGCGGCGGGGGCGAGCCGGCAGCATCGGGTTGAATCACGGTTGGAGCGATCGCTGGAACGGCTTTTTCTGCGGCCATCTGATTCATCACGTCCTCCGTCTGGTCAACCAACGCCTCTTCGGGAGGCGGTGCCAGCATTCGACGACGCATGACCAGTGCGTACATGCCGAAGGAGACCGACCCCAGGGCAATCAAGAACAGCGTCACGCTGAACAGGTCATCCGAGAGTTGTTGAGAAAGTGCCTCGCCGTCACGAACCGTGACCTCTTTCACGAGCAGAGATGGTACCATCTGACGGTCCATTTCCACGCCGTCAACGAACACCACCACACGGTAAGCGAAGGAATCGCCAGGGTCACCGGAAGCGGTGATGGACAAACCGGCTGCGATGGGTTGGCCTGCGATGGCGTCAACCGATTGGTTGGCGTCGGTGGCCCAGAAACCGCTTTCCGTCAAGCGCTGAAGGGCGACCACCACTTGGCCGTCGCCACCCAGGTTGTTGGCACTCACCATCATGGTGGCCGTGGAACCGGCGTATGGACTCGGTGTGTCCCACGACAGCACGGTGGCCTCGTGCTGGAGGTCGATGTTGGGACCCGTCAACGACAAGGGCCAAGAAGCGAAGGGCGTCATCATTGTGTTGTCCGCCGTATCGTACGGATTGCCAGCTTCGTCCGACCCCGAAATCCACACGTCCACGGTGTAACTCGGTAGCAACGTGGTGGCGCCGGAGTCGGTCAAATCGAGGACACCGCTCCAGAAGATTTCAGAACCGAAGGCGGTCACATCGGGGAGCAACACGCTTCCTCTGGAGATCTCAGATTCACCTGCAACCACCCGGTAATGGAGCACGGCGGGCTCGTCCAAGTCAAACCCGTTCTCGTCCCGGGTCACCAAACGAACGTCAATGTGGTCAGCTTGTCCAATGGGGAGCGGTTGTCCTGCAAGCACGCCGTTCAACGACATGCTGTCGATCGTGGGGCGCTCGTTGTCAACAACCAAACGTAGACGGGGTTGAATGTCGGATTCATCCAACGCAAGACCTGGAAGATCGTCCATGCTGAGACGCAAATCGAGGCGACCGGAGCGCACGGCCGGCACCAACAAGTCCAGCGAGAATTCACCGTCCTCCCGGGTTGAGGTTTGCCAGTTGTTCTCGAAATCACCAAACACGACATCGAACGACCCGGGCGGTGCTGGCGTTTCCGTTTCGGAAAATAGCACACGACCCGTGATGCGCAGGGCTTGGCCTGCTCCAATGATGGATTCGAAGTTTTCCGAGGTGTAGTGGTTGACCGAATTGCGAAGTTCAATGGCGCGAATGTGGCCTTGTTCGGTGTCGAAGCGGAAGTCGTTGTCAAGGCTCCAATGGTTGTCGCCAAGCCCTTCTTCGACCTCGAAACAGGGTTGGGATTCACCTTCGTTGCAGGGCATGTCGGTGACCTTGATCTTGGGGATGAACGTGCTTTCACCGTTGGTGTCGTACGTCTCGGGGAACATCCATGTCAACTGGAACCGAGCTTGGATGACCACAAGGCTGTCGTTGTTGGCATCCAGTTCCACCGTTGAGTAAAGGTTGGAAACGGCGATCTTGTCGCTTCCAGAGGTCATCACGGCCCGGGGTTGACCGTGTTCATCCGCTGCGAGGGAGATGAACATCGACGATTCATCGTCATCAAAGTCGCCTCCCAAGGCGACCTGAACCGCTTGGATGTCCCGCCACCCGTTGTAATCAGCAAGTTTCACCTGAACCGTGTAGGGTACCCCGGGGTGAAGGGGTTCGCTGTCGTCGTGACCGAGGATGGACGAATTGCCGAGGTCAATGACCGGTTCGAATTCTTGACGGATGAAGTACGTTGACAGGTCGGCGTTCCAGTCGGGTGGTGTCTCACCGGGTCGGAAGCCACAGGCAACGGTGCTGGTGGGGCACACCGGACCTCGACCCATGGCGATCTCGTTGTTCTGGCCGTCCTCTCCCGTCACGAAGAACGAAACGCGCTGTCGGTGGAGGAGCATGGAATCATCGATGAGCCCTTCGAAAATGTTGAGCCCACCGGCCCGGGTTTCGGGAGAGGAGAGGGTGGTCATCTCGTACTCGTCTTCGTTGGGAAGGCCGTCGAAATTGTAGTCGTGGCAACCGATGGCCTCACTGGGATTGCAACCGACCCAGTAATGCAGGTTGATTTGACTCGGTGGGTCAACCGAGTCTTGAATCACGATGGAAAGCGGCTGGCCAGCACCTGCTGAACCGACATGGCGCTCCTCGCCGTCCCCAGGAGTGGCACTGAGAACGAGCGGGGAGTTACCGTCAAGGATGAGGCGGATGGTGTTGTAGTTGGGATTGGTGAAGGTTGAGCCGTTTTCCATGTTCACGGCTTGAACGTAGAACACCATACCGCCCGGTGCTGATTCAATGGGTGATTGAACCGTGATGTTGAAATCACCAAAAGCAGGGTTGGCTTCCTGATACAACAACAACGGCTCGTCGATCGGGTCACCATCAAACGTGACGTTTTGGCCCAAAATTTGGAGGTCAAACGTCCCGGAGGGGGGCATGAGTTGAGAATCCTGGAAGTGCATGCTGCCGGTGAAACTCAAATTAAAACCGCCTCGCACCCAATCCATTGGGTAGAGTTGACGGCCGGTTTCTTCCCAAACCCGGAGCCCGTCGAGTTGGATGTCGTTCTCAATGACCAAGTCCATGCCCTCCGTGTTCCAACGGTCCACCGCCACGCCAAGATCGTCTTCCACGGAGATGATGGCTTCAGTATCGGTCTGGTCGTCCCAACTCCAGTTGACCTTCGTGGGCATCCAAATGGAAACCACACCAGCACTGTCCACCATCGAGGTGCAGTTTGCGGTGTCAAACACCACGATGCCACCTGCATCATCGATGAGGCTGCAGGAATCGCCCCTCTCCCACGTGAAGCCGGGGTCAACACCGTTGGCGTGGTTGAGCATCACCGTGGCTTCCGTCACGTAGTCGACATCATCACCGGGGGCGACGCGCGCGATGAGGTTGCGGAAGATCCCGTCGGGTGCGGCCAACCCACCCTCAAACCCAGCGTCGACGGCTCGTGTTTGCATGGCGTAGGTGATGTCGATGTTGGAGAGCTTCACGCGCCCAGAACTCGCTGCCTTGATGGCCAACGGGACGTTCACCATACCGTCGCCGTTGTCCGGCACGAAGGCATTGAACGCGTCAACAAGGGTCGGCGCTCGTTTGACGATGACCCCGATTTCAGAGTCGTCGCTAGCCACCACGCTGGATTCGTTCAGGAAGATGTCGGATTCCCAGTCGTAGGTACCGTCTGCACCAACGTCGATCATGGGCCGGTCGGGGTACCCTTCCTCGTATTCAAGCACGAAACGATCCACGGTGGGTGTGAGGGTCGGGCTTGTGCTGGTCATGAGGATGGAATACCGCAAGGTGTTGCCGGCAGCTTCAGTGGAAAAGCTGGTTTCCATTTGATTCTGAGCCTCAAGCCAGGTTGTGCCGTTGTCGTTGGAAACCATCACTTGCATTGTGGTGCCTGCGGGCACATCGGCCGTCCATGAGGGACGAACCTTCCCCACCTTGGTACCGGTGTTGAAATGCGGCGAAGTCCAGTCGCCACTGGCCGTGTAGGCCGAGGCATGTTCGATGTCCACCCACCAGGACACGGCAGTCGACCCGATGAGTTGGGCCTTCCACACCAGTTCGTTGCCCGGGAAGGCAAAGTGAATGGTCGTGTTGGACGTGACTTGCTCCCAATGGGTGCCGTTATCAGCGGACACCCAGTAGTCCACACGGTCACCAATGGACGCTGCTGACCAGTAGGTTTCGACGTTGGCAGCAACGATGTCGTCATCCGTGACCAGCACATCCCCGTACCATGTGGTGGTGCCTGGTGCAGGGGTGGTTTCGTATTCCCAACCCGTTCCAAATTCTCGGTAAGTGGGGCTTGACGAGGTCCTATAGCCGGCGTCCACTGATATGAAGCGTTGGCCGTCGAATTGAAGGCCGTAGCCCATGCTTGAGATCTGCCGAGTCGTGGTTTCAGGGATCAGGGCTTGCGATGATCCGGAAACCGACCATGCCTCAAGGCTGTCCCGGTCGTTGTAGTAGTATTCCTTCTGACAGCGCATGTAGAATGTCGAGCCGTTGACTTCCAATCCTCGCAACATTTGTCGGCTGCCGCCGGGATCGGACCCCCCGCAGTACCACGATGAACCCGATGAGGATGTGTACGTGAAGAAGTCCGTGCTCCGGGTGTAACTGCCGGTGCCATCGCTGGCGAAATCATAGGCATACAACCGGTTCATGTTGTTGTGGGCAATCCACACTTGATCGGTGGTGCGGTCGTAAGCGATGCCGGTGTATTCGCCAACGGATGGTGACACATCGTACGAATCAATGCACGTCCACACATCGTCCCGAGAAACATCCATTTCCATCACACGGTGGTACTGGGTTGGGGCCGAGGAACCGTAGAAGTAGCGATAACCCGAAAGGATGCCAAAGAGGCGTTCATCGTCCGTGACCGTCCAGTCCCGGAATCCATAGTAGGCGTAATAGGAGTTAGAGTACTTCTGAGGCAGGGTGCACTCGGCTTGGTCGAGCGTAATGATGGATTCTCGCGTGGCGTTGTTGGGGTACAGTCGGTGGACAACGTTGTGGAAGGAGGACGACGACCACGTGGAGAGGAACAACCAATCGTGGTGCTTGAGGATGGCACCCTGCGACTGAGCGTTGAAACTGTTTGACGACTTGGTCAATTGTTGAGAAAAGAGGGTCTCGGTGGCGTTGGAGGTGTGCGGCTGCCGAAGGGCGTAGGAGCCGTTGTCGAGCCATGCGTCCGAGTTCGGGTCGATGTAAGCGTCTTGGCCGTGGGGCAAAAACAGATCACTTGTGCTGTCCAGCGCAAGGGTCAAGTCACCGCTGCGGCCGTCTGTTCCGCTCGCTTCGCCCGCAACCCAATGCGAGCGGTCATCGGTCACGAGCTGGGACCATCCTGTCGCAGACGCTCCGGACAGCGTGAGGCTCACATCGGTGATCTCAGCGCCCCGGGGCAGCGAAACTTGCGCCCCTGCATCGGGGTTGGCGCCCTGATAGAGCGCGATGTATTCTACAGAACCGTCGTGAAATTCGTAGACGTGTCGGGTTCCTGCCGCAGCGTCGGCTGGGGCCATGAGGTTGTCCACCATGGGCGACATGGGGAGCAGCACCATCAAAGCGACCATGAGAAACAACACGGTCTTTGAAGAACCGCCATGCTGACCGCTACCGAGCATGATGCTGCCACGGCCAACATAGACTTTGAACCATGCGGTCCGGGCCTTCCTGTTCAAGGCGGCCAACCGTCACGTACTGGTTTGGCGTGAGTCATACCTGATGGGCGACGAATCACCTCGCACACCGTCTTCCTCATCGTCGCGAACCTCGAACCAATCGTTCATCCAATCGCCGTCGGAGTCCCAGTTCATCGGGTTGCTGCCCTCGGCGAGATGGTCATCATCAAAGTCCAGCATGTACCAACCGAATTCGTGCTCACCCACATTCCGAATCGGTGGTGTGTTGGGGGATGAAGCGTAGTAAATCTCCCATTGGTCGGTGCGGTTGCCGGCCATCACGATCACATCGTCATCAGGGTTCACGGTGAGGAAATCCGTGTCCATGTCGTCCACGATGTACCCGTACTGCCGGTCGAGACCTGCGTACTTGTCCAGCTTGAGGTAATTCAACACCAATTCGTTGGGTTGCCCCAATCCCAACAGGGCTGCACGGAACTGCCAACCCTCGCTCACGGGCGTGCCTTCATGGGTCAATCCACTCAGTCGTACGGCATTCGGTGAAGCGTATTCGCTGGTGGTGATGGCGTAAAATTCCTGAAAATTCGTGTACGGCTCATACGTGCAACCGCCTGCACCGCTGCAGTCCCAGTTCCCGTCCTGGTCGGGGTCCTGGTTCGCATCGGTGGCATCAGCGGGGTCAAGCGTGAACCAGGCCATGGACACCTCCGGACGTCCGAGGGTTCCATCACCGGCGTCCCTAGAAAGCGGCAAACACGAGTTGGTGTCTGAGTCGCACGGGCCACCGGTGGCCACGTCGATCCAGGTCACTCGGATGGGCAAGTACGAACTGAAGTTGTCGTTGCTCTCGTTCCAAGCCAACTTGTATTCGTACCAATCGGGAAGCATGTCACCGTCCGTGTCGTTGTCGCTTGGGTTGGAACCGTACTTAAACACCTCACGCCCGTCGGAGTAGTTGAAGTCACGAACGTGCGACTGCACGACACCGGCTGCGACCGTGGTGATGAACGTCCGGCTGTCACCATCGCTGTCGTTCAAATCCGGTCGCGTGTTGTTGGCGTATTCCATAGCATTGGTGAACGGCAGATCGCCCACACCGTTCTGGATGACTTGCCCGGATGGGGTGAACACACGGTTGTCCCACGTGCCTTGTTCGGCAGGAATGTCGAAGCTGGTGCGGTCGTACCAGCCGTCGTGGTCTCCGTCGTAGTCGACGTCCCATGGGTTGATTGGGTTGGCGGCCCAATGCGACAACGTCGTTGCATCGTTCATCCCAAAGATGGCGTAACAGTACTCCCAACCGTCCGGAATGCCATCGCCGTCGGAGTCGGCGTGGGTGGGGTCGGACACGCCCCTGAGGCTGCGATTGAAGTTTTCACTGTCGAATTCGTTGATCTTCGTCATGCGATTGAACGAATCGGTGCCCTTTCGAACGAAATCGTTGTACAACGCCAGTTGGGCTTGGAACGCAGAGTACCCTAAGGTTTCGCTGTAGGCTGCCATGGCATCCTCTCCGAAATCTACAATCCCAAGGTCGACCGGAACGGTGTTGCGGTTGAGGTATTTCCCCCACGTTCGGGATTCCCATTCGCGCAGGTTGGAGTAGGTCTCGTTGGCGTCTACGGTGCCGTCTTGGTTGCAATCGTAGCTGTCGCCGTCTGAATCGAGGTTGACATCGTTGTCGATGAGGGGGTTCAGTGCCCATCGGTTGGCATCCAAATCCCATGACGTGAACCAGTACTCAAAGCCGTCAAACATGCCGTCGCCGTCTGTATCGGACAGCGTCGGGTCGGTCATGCCCAACACCACACTCAGGAATGCGTTGGGGGGCTCGCCTTGCTGCCAGGCGTTGAAATCGCTGAGCAGGCGCTTACCGCGAGTTTCCTTGGAGATGAGGATGTTGAAAACCCGTTGTGCTTTTTCCGTGGGTTGTTGAAGATCGCCGTCGATGTGAAGCAGCGGTGCGTCGGAAGGGTGGTCATCACCGTTGTCGGGTTGCGAAACGGCGATGGCGAATTCCTGCCGGTCCGTAAGGCCGTCTTCGTCTCCGTCAAAATCGCCGTCCCCGGGCACCAACGGATTGAGCGTCCAAACGCCAGCCGAAGCGTTCCAAGCCGTGAACAACAACTCGACACCGTCCAACATCCCGTCGCCGTCCGTGTCAACGTTGTTGGGGTCCGATGTTGGACCGGTGAGGTTGTATTGGTCGCTGGGCACGAATGAACCGAAGGAGTCGGTTGTGGGAATGCCCGGCCATTGCTGGAAGGCAAAGGCTTGACCGATGGTGGTCACGAACCACTGAGGGGATGAACGGTTGGCGTCGGTTTCACTCGCATCTGGAGCGATGACGTTGTATTCCTCCCAGTTGGTCATGCCGTCCTGATCGGCGTCGCCCCAACGGTCCGTGGCATCGAGCGGGTTGAGGGTCCATGCGTCGTCGAGTTGGTCCCAGCGTGCGAACCAAACCTCCCAACCGTCCGGCATACCGTCGTCATCGGAATCGGCGTTCAGCGGGTCGGCTGCACCCACGCTGTAGGCCGACTGGCCGGCCGTCACGGCTCCGGAAGCGCGTTCAGCGAACGTTGCTTCGGGAGCACCCAAGTCACCCACCAAATCGAAGAGCGAGGTGTTGAATCCGTTGGGAATGGGTTCACCACCCACGGTGGTGTTGCCCATGAACAAATGGTCCCGAATGTGGTATTCCAGGTAGTTCACGAACGCTTCGTTGGCGGACAGGATGCCGTCGCGGTTGATGTCGTATCCGTCCCCGTCCGGGTTCCCAAAGGCGTCCGAACCGTTCAGGGGGTTGACGCCTTGTCGTGCTGGGTCCCAGGCGCAGAAACCGCCCGATTCCCATCCGTCGGGGAGGGTGTCGCCGTCCGAATCGATGTTGTTGGGGTCCGCTGTCGCCCACTGTTGCGCCGATGCTGACGACTCTCCATGGGACTCATACAGATCACCGTTCGCGGCAATGTCACGTACAATGGACCATTGATATTCGCACAGGTTGGCAAGCCCATCGCCATCGGCATCCCACAGCGCGTCTTCGGCACGCAACGGGTCGAGGGTCCAGTTGTTGCCTCCTGTGAAGGTGGAGCCCACCCAACGGCGGTGCTCAATCTCCCAGCCATCGGGCATTCCATCACCGTCCGAGTCGGGGTTGGTCGGGTCCACCGGAGCGTCGATGTTGGCGACACCAAGGTAGGTCGCATTGGCAGCTTGGCCCGCAGCATCACCGCACACATACGCCATCTGCACGGTGTAGTGGCACCACAGGTTGGAGGCCTCGTAAAAGAACCCGAAATACTCCGAACCGTCGCCCAGCCCATCACCGTCAGTGTCGCCTTCCCGTGGGTCGGTGGCATCGTACCCATCGGGTGTCGACGCCACGTATCGGAATTCGTCAAGATTGGTCCACAAGCGCTCAAGGTTCATGTCCCCTGACTGGTCGAGGTCCAAACCGTCACTGTCCGAATCGTAGAGCGCATCCCAAGGGTCGGTGGGGTCCAATCCATGAACGACCTCCCAACCATCCGGCATACCGTCGGAGTCGGAGTCGTTGGCACCCGGATCCATCAGGCGAAGGTTGGCGAATTCACCCGGTGAAGCGCCGGCGTACACCACGCTCACGCCATCGTGGACCACGGGGAGAACGTGGGTGAGGTCACCTGGGATCGATGTTTGCTCCTGCAGGCCGTAGACGGCGGTGTAATCGCCGGCGATGGCCCACAAACCACGTTGAGACCCCACCAGGATCTCATCCCCTGTGGGGTGGATGCTTTTCACGCTGTTGTAGTCCCGGGCGTGTTGCCCGTTCACACCAGGGTGAACCAACAAACCACTGTGGGCGATGCTGTTGTCGTTGAGGCTCATCTTGTGCAGGCCGAAGGGCGTCCCGAACCACAATGCTTGGGCGTTGTCAGCGTTTGGACCGTCGAGCACCAACGCCCGAACCTCGGCCGGGTTGCCTGTCGAACCCAAAGGCAGCGGGCGGACTTCGTCCACGTTGGGCGTCATCGGCACGTTATCGCTGGTGTAGAAGAAGCGCCATGTCCCCGTGGCGTCGTCGCGGGCCGATGGAGTTTCCACCACCAACAGGCCGCGGTCGGTTCCGACATAGAGCGTGAGGGTGGAGCCAACGGCTAAACCGTGGGCAAGGGCCGTCACGGTGGCGTTGGCGGTTCCCAGGGATTCGGTTAGACCCGAACCCACTTCGTTGACCGAAGCCAAGGCGCCAAAGGCATCCACACTCACGACCATACCCGCACCGGCATGACCAAGCCCCAGGAATTCTGGATCACCGTCCACCATTGACAGCGCCGTGATGGCGGTCAAGGGCACACCGGTGGCCCACGTCCACTCGCTGACCTCGGCCACCGAACCGTCGGCCAACAACGGCGCAGCCACAAAACCAACGCTTGTCGCCATCACCATCGCATAGGGTCGGTCATCGTCCATCACCAAGCGCGAGGCAGCGATGTCAACCCCTTGAACCATCGATGAATGAGCGGATGTGTTGGTCGCCAAGTCAATGACTGAAACGCCGTACCGAGTGGTCACATAGAGGGAACCTGCCGCTTCTTCAAGACCGCGAATGTCGTGATGGACCACGCTGGGGTCATCAAGCGTTGCTTCGTACACCAGTGGGTGCACCATGACCTCGCCCGTGACGCCCAGCGGCGTTTGCTTGAGACCCGGCAACACGGTGTTGCCACCGTCGTAGTGGACGTTGTACTCTTGAAGCGTGGACAACGCCTCGCCGAGGGCCATCGCCGATTCGGTTCTCGAGAGATCTTGGCTGATGAACCCGTCCCTGTTCTCGTCCCAACCGTCCTGATCGGGGTCGCTCAGAGCGTTTGTCCTGTTCAGCGGGTCCAAGCCGAAGTGAGCCTCCCATCCGTCGGGCATCCCGTCGCCGAAGGAAGGATACAACGGACGCAATGAAAATCCGTCCCAGTGGTACCGGTCCGAGTCATCCAGCAACGGGTCGGTGCCCAACCACACGTCTTCACCAACCGGTTGCGATGCGCTCGTGGTGCAGGCAGCGAGCAGGTGTTTGAACGTGGCGTTGGCGCCTGTGGGAATGTACGGCCAGACCTTCAGCGTGGCGCCTTCTGGCAACGTGGCGTGGCACCACAAGCCGTCGAGTTCCGTAGTGTGGGTGCTGGGCATGCCGTGTGCGTACTCCTCGGGAGCGGTGAACCGTTCAGCATCGGTCATCACGCCGTCACGATTAACATCAAAGCCGTCGTTGTCCCCGTCGAGTGTCAAATCCGAAGCGTTCAGGGGGTTGAAGGTTGGGCACAAGAACCGTTGACTCACGGCATCAAATCCGCCGATTCGCTGGCACATGTAGGCCTCGTAGCCGTCAGGCATACCGTCGCCGTCGGTGTCGGCCAATCGAGGGTCGAGGTAGATTCGGTCGTTGTTCCCGTCCAATTCGCCCGTCAGCCCACGGGGGAATCCGGGCTCGGTGCAGTTGGCAGGGTAGGGCCAGCAAAACTCCTCTGTGGCATTCAAACCGTCCTTGTCAAGGTCAACAAAGGCGTCAGATCCATTGTTTTTGTCAAGCCCTTTGATGACGACCTCTCGCCCATCAACCGCCGTCCAATTCATCCATTCCTCAAACAAGGTTTCGTGGACATCGGGAATCAAATCACCGTCGGAGTCGGTGTTGGGAGGTGGTGAGCCGTCCGTGTCGTCAGGGTGAATGTTGGCGACGTTGGAAACGGCAGGAAATTGCGACATAAAGAGCAGCGATGACACCACGGCGAGGGTGGTCAGCAAGGTGGTTTGACTCCGTCGCATGCCGTGGACCCTCCAAAGCGAGCATCTCGCCCTTTGTGACTCGGAATGAACGCTTAAGAGGCTGATGGAACATTGTTCATACATCGTTGGTGTTCGCTGGCGCCAACAACGGCGCAAAAGCACGGTTTTCGAACTGTATGGGCGGTGTGTTCAAGTCCTTCCCGCGCTGGTTCGCGCTTGTTCCCATGACGCTCACCATCACGCACCTTGGCACGGGAAGTCGTGGCAACGCCACGCTTCTCTCAACGCCCAAGGTCAATGTGCTCGTCGACCAGGGTTTCAGCGGCGTTCAGTTGCAGAAGCGCTTGAAGATGATGGGGCTTGAACCCGACGACATCGATTGCGTTCTCATCACACATCACCATGGCGACCATGGAGGTGGTGCCACCGTGGTCCAAAACAAATGGGGCATCCCCGTTTTGGCCAACGAACGAACCTCCCTTGAACTCGGTTTGAACCCCGAGCTGACGACCTTCTTTGATGCGCTGGATTTGATTCGCATCGGGGACGATCTCAGCGTCCTGCCGGTTCCGGTGCCCCACGACGGCTCGGACAACGTCGCTTTTGTCGCCAGCCACAACGGTGAGAGGGTGGCGATCATCACTGACCTCGGCACCTTCACCGACGAATTGGTGCGGCATGTTCGTGGATGCGAACACATCGCCGTAGAGGCCAACTACGACGAGCGACGCTTGCTCAACGGCCCCTACCCGCACTCCCTCAAGGACCGCATCTCCGGTCCGGGCGGCCACCTTTCCAACGATCAAACGGGCCAGTTTTTGGCCAGGGTGTGCACGCCAGCCACACGAAGCATCACGCTGACCCACTTGAGTCAAAAAAACAACGAACCCCACATCGCTGAGGCGACGGTGCTGTACTACATCGAAGAGGTCTTCACCGGCGACCTGTGCATCTCCACCCAAGACGGCCCAGAATTTTCCCATTACATAGGCCGCGACACCGACTCAACTGTTCTCTCCGCACCCCATACATCAATCGACCCCACCGCCGACTCGGAAGGTCAAGGCCTAAATGCGACCATCAGGTGTGACGAATCGTGATGCGCCGAGGGCCTGCGTCCGGACGTCGACGGCTCCAAGCCGACGAACGTGCCGTGAGCGAGGTCCTCGGCGTGGTGATGTTGTTGGCCATGGTCATCACCATCATGGGAGGGGTGTGGGTGTTCCTCAACCCCTACCTTTCCGACTTTGAGGACAACACCAACTGGAACTCAGCGACCGGCATTGCCGACCGAATCGAGGATCGTGTTGAGGTGGCCGGAAACGCACCCAACGGGACCGGTTTCCGCAACACGCTCGCCATTCAATCCACCTCGATCCGCTCCATGCAAAACGTTGAATCATGGACCATTGCGGCGGACTTGACCCCGCACGATGCCGTGACGGTTCAACACCTCAACGATTCCTCTTTGACCGTCTATTCCGCCAACGAATCGGCACGGAGCGTGACCGTTGAACGGCCCGAAGGGACGTTCACGGCCAATTTTTCGGCGAGCCACGAACCGGTGTTGGTGAACCACGACGGCGTGTCCAGCCATTGGATGGTGGTGACGGTGTACGATGAAGTCGGGACCCCGTTGCACCGAACGGTGGATGTGTCGCTTTCCGGGTTGCAAATCACCACATCGCTCGGCCAGGGCGAGCATGAAATCGTGCTGATGAACAACGCTCGAGCCGAACGGTTCCCCAACGGGGCATGGGACGTTTCCGTTATGCCTGCTCTGCGGTTCGACCGTATGGCCAACGATGAATTGCGCCTCTCGGTGTTGCTGACCGACGTTCGCAGCGAGGGGGCGGTCGGCAGTGGAAGCAACATCGGGATTGAATTTGTCTCAAAGGGACCCATGGCCTTGTTTACAGGGGAGGCGCACAACGTTCGGTTCAACGTCCACAACCACCTCCACGCCGTTGTGACGCCCCAATACCACGAAACGTGGTTGACCGACTACACCATTCAGCGGTCGGCTGGCACCTTGGACACCTACATCGGCTTCGCCCCGTTTGAGCGGGCCAGTGGGGCAGACGGCTTCACCGTCCAGGCACTTGACCTCCCACTGTATTTCGAAGTTGACTTTCAGCGATTGGAGGTGAGCCCGTGAACGGTGCATTGCGGCGGGACGAGAACGCGGTTTCTGCCGCTGTTGCCACCGTGCTTTTGTTCGGCGGCGTGCTCTCGATCATCGGTTTGATGATGGTGTCCATGATGCCCGTCATCGAAGAGATGGAAGGGTCGGTAGAACGCCATGACATGGCCTCGCAAATGACGCTTCTTGCGACCCAGACGCATGAATTGAGTGAACGCGGCATGCCCGGTGATGCCACGACCGCCGAACTCATCCCTGTGGACGGGACCCTTGCGTGGGACAGCCTCCGAGGGGGGATGTGGTATTCCGCCACCTGGCATGAGGGGCACGAACTTCGTGCTCGTGGCGCCTTGGATTTTGACGACCAGGTCGAAATCCGTCACGGGGAAAGTCGCATCGAGGCGGTGTGCATCACCGACTTGCGCCAAGGTGTTGAGCGACCCTACCGCTACACCCTCCACGCCAACCTCGACAACGCCTTGGTGACGGTGCTTCCCGGACTGACCATGCCGTTGGGACCCATCGAATTGGCCCTCGAAAACAGCACCGATGTGGTTGAAGAACGCCAACTCCGCATGGACGAACTCACCACGTTCACCCTTGGCGGGACCGAAGATCTGGTGTTGAGTTCAACCCACGAACTTACTGTTCTCGCCATGCGGGGAGAAGCAGGTGCTTCCATCCTGCTGCCCAGCGACCACGAGCCGGTGGATGACCGTGGCCACGCTTGGTCCATCCCCATGCCGGCCGGTGCGCACCGGCTCGAAGTGTTGAGCGATGCGGCCAATCAAATCCAAACGACCATCGACGGCACCACCGAGGTGCATTACGCGCTGCCCACCGATGAAATTCACACCGGTGTGACGCACACCATCGAGGTCAATTTGACCTCAAGCCGAGTGGTGCAACTCACCACCAGCGCCCCCTCGAGAACGCTCTTCATCAACAACGCCTCAGCCGACGTCGGTGTGACGCCTTGGCCCGCGACCACAGGGCAATACATCGGGAGCCGTTTCCTACCACCGACCGAACCGGGCACCTTGCGCCTGACCAACCCCAGCGACCAGGTGGTGACCGCCACATGGCTCGGCAGCGGCATTTCGGTTCAGCCCGGTGATGTGGAACACGTGGCTTGGCCGCCTGAACAGGTCGAGGGAGCTGCGGTCCTGGATGCAGACGGTCCGCTGATGGTGACCTGGGGAGCAGGGGTTGACATTCAGGCATGGTCCGATGTCTCGGGTCAACACATCGTCGCTGCCCACGACACCGGGAGTTTCAGCGGCGGCACCTTCCCATTCATCGTTGATGGTGAGCAATCCGAATCCATCCGAATCGAATTGGCTGGCTATGTCAGCACGTGGAACATCACCGGCCCGAACAACGGATCCGGGACCTTCCTCGACTCCCAACGCTCAACCATCTTCGATCTGGTCGAAGGCAACAGCTCCCTGACCGTGGTTGAAAACCATCCAATCCGTGTCACTCGATTTACGGGGGAACACGGAATGAACCTGTTGTTGCACGACGGTGATGAACGCTGCAC